>Ga0136621_1001101_pt1 | contig 10934 bp, 9 predicted proteins | sample AntDryUQ445A2306_FD_104673 | JGI IMG/M metagenome (GOLD analysis project Ga0136621, IMG submission 104673) | Polar desert sand microbial communities from Dry Valleys, Antarctica - metaG UQ445A (23.06) | ecosystem: Environmental > Terrestrial > Soil > Desert | place: Antarctica: Dry Valley...
GGCCGAGCTCTCCGTGAATGCTCCCGATCATCCTGTCAGCCGCTACGAGGAGGTCGTCGCGATGACCCGCGTCGCGCTCCTGCTCGGCGACGCATTCCTCTGCGCGAGCGAACGACAGCGCGACCACTGGCTGGGCGCCCTGGCTGCCCTCGGGCGAGTGACGCCCGCTGCGTATGCGACCGATCCGGCTCTGCGGTCGCTCGTCGCCGTCGTGCCCTTCGGCCTCGATCCCGCAGCGCCGGGCGCGCGGCGGAAGACGGTCAAGGGGGTCGTTCCGGGGATCGAGTCGACCGACCGGCTTCTCCTCTGGGGCGGAGGGATCTGGAACTGGCTCGACCCGCTGACCGTGATCCGCGCCGTCGGGCGTTTGGCCGAGCGCCGAGACGACGTCAGGCTGCTCTTTCTCGGGATGACGCATCCCAGCGCTGCGGTCGGACCGATGAGCATGGCCGACCAGGCGGTCGAGGTCGCCAGCGAGCTCGGGTTGGAGGGAAGAACGGTGTTCTTCAACCGTACATGGGTCCCGTTCGCCGAGCGCAGCGACTGGTTCGCGGAGGCGGACCTCGGTGTCAGCGCCCACCGAGACTCCGTCGAGGCCCGCCTGGCCTTCCGCACGAGGCTGCTCGACCACATCGCGGCCGCGACGCCGCTCGTGACGACTCGCGGTGACGTCCTCGCAGACCTCGCCGAGTCCCGCGGCTTCGGCCGTGTCGTCGAGCCGGGGGACGTCGACGGCTGGGTAGGCGCGGTCGCGGCGCTGCTCGACGACGAGGCCCACGCGGCTGCGAGGACCGCCGCCCGCGCGGTGCAGGGCGAGCTCGCCTGGAGTCGAGCGGCCGAGCCGCTCGCGGAGCTGATCGAGCGGGTCGCTGCCTCGCAACCACGCCAGGTCTCCACGAGCGCGGTCATGGTGCGAGCCGCCATGACACTGGCGCGGTCGTCGCTCGAGCGGCGGGGGGTGCGGGCCACGGTCGCCGCCGCAGCCCGAACCGTCTCCGGTGGCAGCCGTCGCTAGGGTGGACGCCGTGGCGAGTGCGAACGGCCCGAAGACCGTGCGCGGCGGCGGGTACGACCTTAAGGACACGTCGTACTTCGCGATGGCTCGCGAGGACTACGTCGCGGCGCTGCCCGACAGCGAGGAGGCGTCGATCCTGGAAATCGGCTGTTCCAATGGCACGACGGGGGCGCTCGCGCTCGAGCAGCGGAAGTGTGTTCGCTACTGCGGCGTCGAGCTCTTCGAGGGGCCCGTGGCCGCGGCACGCGAGCGGCTTACCGAGGTCGTCCAGGGAGACGTGGAGGAGATCGAGCTCCCGTGGCCGCCGGAGTCGTTCGATGCGCTCATCCTCAGCGAGGTGCTCGAGCACCTGCGCGACCCGTGGGCGGTCCTGGCACGCCTGCGGGACCTGCTGCGGCCCTGCGCGCTCGTTTTCGCGAGCACCCCCAACGTGGCGCACCGCGAGATCATCCTCATGCTGCTGCGCGGGCGGTGGGAGCTCAGGAGCTACGGCGCGCTCGACGCAACGCACCTCCGCTGGTTCACGCCCTCGAGCCTACGCGCTGCGTTCGAAGCGGCGGGCTACGTCGTCGATTCAGTTGGCCCGCTCGGCCCGCTCGGCCCGGGAAGCAGGATCGTCGACCGCGCGCTTCGGGGCCACGCTCGACACCTCTGGCATCGACAGATCGATCTCCGCGCTCACGTTCCCGAGCCGGCCAGCTAGGCCTTCAGTTGGATGCGCGCGCAGACACCGACGACCAGGCGCTCGATCTCCTCCGGACGCCCGAAGCGGGAGGCCGCGTCGTCCGCGGAGGGCTCATCCGCGGCGCCGGCTACGGCATCAGCACCGCCCTTGGCCTGGCGACGGCGGTGCTGCTCCTCCGCTATCTCGGAGTGGACGACTTCGGCCGGTACGCGACCGTCACGGCAGTGCTCGGCATCGTCGCCGGGATCACCGACGCGGGGCTGACAGCGGTCGGCAGCCGCGAGCTCTCGGTTGCGCGAACGGCCGACGATCGCCTCCAGATCCTCAACAACCTGCTCCTCCTCCGGATCGTCGGCGCGACCGTCGGAGCGGTCGCGGCGGTGGGCTTCACCGTCATTGCCGGATACGACAGCGTCATGATCGCGGGAACCGCCGTGGGCGGCGTCGGCATCGTCCTGATCAGCGCGCAGTCGATGCTGACCGTCCCGATCTGGGTCGGTCTGCGCATCGTCGCGCTGACGGCGCTCGAGGTGCTCCGAAACGCACTGACGCTCATCGGCGTGGCGGCGCTCGTACTCGCCGAGGCTGGGCTGCTCGCGTTCTTCGGCGTCCAGGTGGCCGTCGCGCTCGCGCTGATCCCCTTCACCCTCGTGTTGGCACGGGTCGGGTTGCGCTTCACGAGCGGCGTTCGCCGGGACGTCGTCGCGCGGCTCGTACGGGACACCCTCCCGCTTGCCGTGGCCTTCGCGATGAGCGTCGTCTACTTCCGGGTGCTGGTCGTGCTCGTCTCCCTCGTCTCGAGCGACGTTCAAACCGGTCTCTTCGGGACGTCGTTCCGGATCTTCGAGATGCTGCTTGCCCTGCCGGCGCTCCTCCTCTCGGTCGCCCTGCCGCTGCTCTCGGTCGCGAGTGCGGAGGACGCTGGCCGGTTACGTCACGCGCTGCAGAGCATGACGGAGGCCTCGCTCTTGGTCGCGGCGCTGCTCGCCGTCGGGGTCGGGATCCTCGCCGAGCCCGGCATCCGCCTGATCGGCGGGGAACAGTACGCCGACGCCGCTCCGGTCTTGCGGATCCAGGCGGTCGCGCTGATCCCCCTCTTCCTGGTTCAAACGTGGCAGCTCGGGCTGATCGCGGGACGGGCCCACCGTGCGATGGCCGTCGCGAATGGGCTTGCACTCGCGATCGTGATCGTGCTCGGACTCGCCTTCGTGCCCGCCGGCGGCGCGAGGGCCGCCGCCTGGGTCGCCGTGGCCGCGGAGGCGGCGCTGGCTGGTTTCCTCTGGATCGCGCTTGCCCGAACGCGATCCGGCGGAGCGCCGAGCATGCAGTTTGCGTGGAAGGTCGCGCTCGCTGCGTCGCTCGCGGCGGGCATCGGCTACGTTCTGCGTGACTCGGCCGTGCTCGCGGCGTGCCTCGCCGTGCCGACCTTCTTCTTGGTCGCGCACGTGACGCGTGCCGTGCCTGCGGACGCCTATCACGCCCTCGGCCTGACACGACCCGAGGAGACGGAGTGAGCGCGCGTCCCCGGGTGGTCGTGCTGCGGGGGCACCACGCGAATACCGGCGAGCTGAGGCCATGGGAGCGGCTGCTCGACCGCTTCGACGTCGAGATCGTCACCACAGCACGGGCAGACCAGGGCATCGAGGGCCTGCGCGTCCCATGGCAGGTCGCAGCGACGCGACGGGCGAGGTTGCCGCGGGGTCGCCTCGGCACGCTCGCCACGCACGCCGTGGGCGACGCGTACCTCGACATCGAGTCACTCGTGCGCGGAGCGGCGATCGTGCACACGGCCGAGCTCGGCCCGTGGTTCGCCGCCCAGCCAGCCCGCCTCCGGGGGCGTCACGGATTCCGCCTCGTCGTCACGGTGTGGGAGACGATCCCGTCCCGCTCGACCTTCCGCACGGCGCGAGCCTCCGCAAACCGGCGGGTCGTCCTGGCCGAGACGGACCTCTTCCTGCCCACGACCGCACGCGCCCGCCGCTGCCTGTTGCTCGAGGGCGCACGCGACGAGCAGATCCAGGTCGTCGAGCCAGGAATCGACGTGGAGCGCTTTGCCGCCGGTCCGGCTCGCGCTGCCGGTGAGCACCTCATCGTCTCGCCCGGACGGCTCGTCTGGGAGAAGGGGCACTATGACGTGCTGAGGGCGCTGGCCGCGATCGGCGGGGACGCGCACCTCCTGATCGTCGGTGCGGGCCCAGAGCGGAAGCGGCTGCTCCGCTACGCCGGCGACCTGGGGCTCGGAGAACGGGTCGCGGTCCGAGCCGTCGCCTACGATGAGATGCCGTCCGTTTTCGCCGCCTCCTCGTGTGTCGTGCTCGCGAGTTTGCCGACGCCGACGTGGGAGGAGCAGTTCGGCCTCGTCCTGGCCGAGGCCCTGGCGGCCGGAGCACCGATCGTCGCGAGCTCGTCCGGAGCGATTCCCGAGGTCCTCGACGGCACCGGGGCGCCTCTCTTCGCTCCCGGCGACTGGCCCGAGCTGGCACGCCTGCTCGAGGAAGGCCCGCTGGCGAAGGCGCCGGGAGGGCGGGCGGCGTATCCGGCCGAGGTCGTGCAGAGGTACTCGACGCACGCTGCGGCGGAGAGGCTCGCGTCCGCCTACGAGCGGGTCCTCGCCGCCTGACCCGCCACCTGCCGGCGGTCGAGTTCGAAGACGCTCTTGCGTCGCCAGTCGACGAGCCTCGAGCGCAACCTCTCGTCCACAGACGCCGGTTCTCCCCGGTTCGGGCGGGCGGTGGCAACGATGTGAAACGGGAGAGCTGTCTCGGCGTCGAGGAGCTCGAAGCCGGCGCGATTGAGCAGCCGGACGAGGAGCTGCGTGTCGAAGACGTGATGGTGGAGCGTGCGATTTGCGGCGAAGGCACGCGTCCTCTCCTCGAATGCCTGTCGCGAGAGGCGCTCGGGGACACGAGCGAGGTCGCAGAGCTCCACGAACTCCTGCACGTGCGTCTCGTCGTCCTCGGGAGTCGATCTCGTGAGATCGCGCTCGAGGTGCTCGATCGTCGTGACCGCCCGGCGGTGGTCGAACGTGTTCTCCAGGTGCGGAGCGACGAGGACGAGACAGCCGTCCTCCCGCAGAACCCGCTTCCATTCGGCGAGCGCACGGAGAGGGTTCGCGACATGCTCGATCGTGTGGGACGAGAGCACGACGTCGTAGGACGCGTCATCGATCCCTTCGAGCGACGTCGCGTCCCGCACAAACCTCCTGCCCGGCTGGCGGTCGGGGTCGTACTGGAAGGCGCTACCCTCTGCGGCCTCGCCGTGCCAAATCGTCTCGTCGGTGAAATCGCAGTTGTCGAGCCGCGCGAGCAGCGGGTACAGCGGCAGCAGCCCGCCTCGCGCGAAGATCGGGGACGGGCCCCCGATCTCGATCCCGCGCCCGTGCTCGACGAGCGGCCGGCACACCTCGTACGCTCGCAGACGACGGCGCAGCCTGTTCCGAGCTGCGATCGCGATCATCCCGCGGAGCCCGATCGTCGCCAGCTGGCCGCGGAGGTGACGGAGGGCCTGCACCCGCTCATCCTTCCCGATGCGAACGCGCTCGCGTCCTACGAAGCTGCGCTTCCCGCATGAGCCCACCGCGGCACGGCTTTTACCGCCGGGTGCTCGAGAGCCTGCTCGACGACGGGCTCCTGCGCCGCGACATGTCGGTGCTCGTCGCAGCCGGCGGCACCGCCGACCGCGACGTGTTCCGGGCGCTCGGTTTCGAGCGCGTCACGATCTCGAACCTCGACGAGCGTGAGGCCGGGTCAGGCCTGGAGCCGTACGACTGGCGCTACGAGGACGCCGAGGGCCTGACGCTGGACGACGAGTCCGTCGATCTGGCCGTCGTCAGCGCCGGCCTCCACCATTGCCGCTCGCCGCACCGCGCGCTGCTCGAGCTCTACCGCGTCAGCCGGGTGGCCGTCCTCGCACTCGAGAGCCGGGACAGCGCCCTGATGCGGCTGGGCGTGAGGATCGGGGTGGTCGACGACTACGAGCTCGCGGCGGTCGCCGCTCACGGCCTCGAGGCGGGTGGAGTCGCCAACACCAGCACTCCCAACTTCGTCTATCGCTGGACGGAGCGGGAAGTGGAGAAGACGCTGGCGTCGTACGCGCCGCACGCTCACCACCGAATCCGCTACTTCCGCGAGTTCGAGCTGCCGGACGTACTGGTGAGGGCCGCTCGAGGCCCGCGCGGACTTGCGCTTCGCCTGCTCCGGCCACCGGTCGGGCTCCTCACACGCGCGCTACCGAGTCAGGCGAACCTCTTCGCCTTCGCGATCGAGAAGCCGCGGCTGCCGCGTGACCTTCAGCCCTGGTTGCGCCTGGACAAGGGTCGACCGCAGCCGGACGAGGATGCGATCGGAGCCCGCTACCGGATCGACCGGTAGACCTCCTCGTGCCGCCGTGCCGTCTCGGCCCACGTGAAGGTGGCCGCTCGCTCGAGGCCCGCCTGCACGAACCGCTCCGGGCTCTCCAGCACGGCGGAGACGACGGCGGCGATGTCCTCGGCATCCTCGGGGTCGAAGAGTGCCGCAGCGGCGCCCACGGCCTCGGGTATCGCCGCGGCGCGCGAGGCGGCGACGGGGCAGCCACAGGCCATCGCCTCCAGCGGCGGCTGTCCGAATCCCTCGTAGAGGCTCGGGAAGACGAGACAGGCGGCGCGCCGGTACAGCGAGACGAGCTCCTCGGCGGCCACCTGGCCCGTCACGCGCACACCCGCGGGAAGGGAACGACCCTCGTGGCCGCCGCCCGTCAGGACGAGCTCGAGCTCGGGTCGCTCACGCCGCAGCAGCGCCAACGCCTCGAAGAGCCGAGCGTGGTTCTTGTGCGGCCACGGGCGCCCCGGATAGAGCAGAAACGGCTCCCGCGGCTCGGGCCCCGGCTGGAAGCGCCCGTGGTCGATCCCGTGCGGAACCGCGTAGATTCGGTCGGGGGGAAAACCGAGGTGCTCGACGACGCTGCGGCGAACAAACTGGCTGGGAACGATCACGGCGTCGGCACGGCGTGCCGAGCCTTCGTGCGCCCGCCGGCGGAAGATCCGCTCGCTTCGGCTGAAGAGGTGCCCCAGGTCGAGGTGCTGCAGATCGTGGACGGTCACCACCGAGGGCAGGTCGAGCGGCGGCACGGCGATCGTGAGCGGGTAGTGGACGAGGTCGACGCTCTCGTAACGCCGGCGAAGGGGACCCGGCCGCAGAGCAGCCGTCGCTAGCGCGAACGCCCGCTCCCGCAGCGATCGAGCGCGGCGGTACTCGGTCACGACGACCGCCGGCAGCCCCTCTCCCGCATCGGGAGCGACAGGCGGCACGAACGCCGTGTACTCCAGCGTGCCCACGTGCGCCAGCCCCCCGGCGAGCCCGCGCGCGTACGTCTCCGCGCCACCGATCTCGCCGGGCACGAGTGTCAGCAGGCTGATTCCGACCCTCATCGGAGATAAGCTACGCGCCGCGATGGCGGGAGCGGCACCGAGGACGTCGCTGTCGGTCTGCTGCATCACGCGCGGACCTACGCAACGCGTCGCCGCTCAACTCCGGCCGCTGCGCGACGTCGCAAGCGAGATCATCCTCGCCGTCGACGACCGCGTGGAAACGTCGCTGCTTGCGCCGCTCGCGGAGCTGGCAGACGAGATCGTCCTCTACCCGTATCTCGACCCCGTCGACCGCCCGGTCGGCTGGGTGCACAGCCTCTGCACGCAGGACTGGATCCTCTGGCTCGACGACGACGAGCTGCCGGGAGCGGCCCTGCCGAAGGAGCTCCCAAGGTTGTTGCTCGAGTCGCAGGAAACGCACTACTGGCTCCCACGCCGATGGCTCCACGGCTCGCCCGACACCTACCTCGCCGGGGCGCCCTGGGAGCCCGACTACCAGCTGCGACTCGTGCAGAACGACCCACGGCTGCTCTGGTTTCCCGGAGTGACGCACCGGCCGATCGAGGCGGTCGGGCCACACCGCTATCTCGAGTGGCCGATCTACCACGCCGACTTGCTGCTCAATTCGCTCGAGGCGCGGCGGCAGAAGGCCCGCCGCTACGAGACCGTCGCCCCGGGACACCGGCTCACCGGCCTGCCGATGAACCTCGCGCTGCACGTGCCGGAGCTCCGCCCGGACCTCGACCTCCGCCCTCTGCCCGCTGACGATGCGGCGCTCGTCGAGTCAGCTCTCGCAGTCGAGCCCTGGCCCGAGCCGGCCCCCGCTCCGGCCTTCCGGCAGGCGATGCGGGACGAGGTGGACGCACATTGGCACGGCCGCGAGCCCGAGCAAGACCTCTACAGGGCCGAGCTCGAGCTCGTGGACGACCTCAGGTGGCTCGCGATGGGCGAGATCCGGAGGGTCCGCCTCCGGGTACGCAACCTGGGCGCGCAGGTGTGGCCGTGGAGCGAGCTCGGCGTCCCCGAAGTCCGCGTCAGCTACCGCTGGCGAACGTTGTCGGGAGACCTGATCGTCGGAGACGGCCTGCGAACGCCGTTTCCCCGCCCGGTTCGACCGGGCGAGGACGTGCTGGTGCTGGCAGACGTCGCGTCGCCACCACACCCCGGCTGGTGGTCGCTGGAGCTCGACCTGGTCCATGAGCACGTCCGCTGGTTCGACTGCGGTCTCAGCCTGGCGGTGGAGGTTCGCCCGCTGCGCCGCGTCGCCATCGCCGGTGCCGGCGAGCAGCGGCTCCGGGCAGTCGCGACCACCGTGGCGGATCTCCTTCCCGGCGTCGAGCCACTCATTCTCACCGCGGATCCGTCGAGCGCCGGCGAGCGCCTCGGCTATCAGGCCGCCCCGAACGCGCGCGAGTTCGTGCTGGGCCTAGACACGAGTCGCAGCCGCCTGGCGTTCCGGAGCGCAGTTCTCGTCGCGGCCGCCGCGACCCGCCGCCGGACCCCCGCCCCACTCGGCGCGCTGGCGCAGGTAGATGCCCTGCTCGACCTGGGCTGCGACGGCTCGCGCCGGGAGCGGCTCGCCCACCGAGCCCTGATCGTGGCGGCTCGAGCGTCGGGACGACCGGTGGTACGCGCGGGCCGGGAGCACGAGGCCGCCGTGCGAACCGTCGGCCGGATCCTCGGCGAGCGCGAAGCATGACCGCCCGCTTCGCACTGAAGTGGGCAGTGAAGGCGGTCACCCCCCCGATCCTCGTGCTTGGGGCGAAGGTCGTGTTGATCAAGCTCGGTCTGCGCAAGCCCGACGCGCGGCCCGAGCCCGAGCAGGCAGCCGTCGAGGAGCAGGAGCCCGAGTGGGAGTACGCACCGGAGGGCTGGCGTCGCCTGGAAGCGGATCCGCGGCTCGCCGGCTGGAACGTCGAAGGGGTCGCCGAGGCGTATCGCTCGAAATGGGAGTCGTATCGGCGAGCACTGGCAGGGCACGGCCCGCTCGGCATCTACCACGAGGTTCGCGAAGACGAGGAGGTCGGCACGCACGATGTCGCCGCGCACAACATGCTCGTCACGTTCGCGTACGTGGTCGCGCTGGCCGCGCACAGGAAGGAACGCCTCTCGCTCCTCGACTGGGGCGGTGGGATCGGCCATTACGCCCTCCTCGCCGAGAAGGTGCTGCCGCAGCTCGAGCTCGAGTACCACTGCAAGGAGGTGCCGCAGATCGTCGCGGCCGCGCGTGCGCTCGGCCTGCCGGGCCGATTCGTCGACGACGACTCGTGGCGCGACCGACGATACGACCTCGTGCTGGCGAGCGGGTCGCTCCAGTACAGCGAGGACTGGTGCGCAACGCTGCGCGACCTCGGCGAGCACGCGAAGGAGTACCTCTACGTGACCCGCCTGCCGCTCGCGCGCACGGTCCCTTCGTTCACCGTCATCCAGCGCGCGTACGACTATGGCTACGACACCGAGTACCTCGGGTGGGTGGTGAATCGAGATGCCCTGCTCGCCTGCGCAGAGCGGGCTTCCCTCGAGCTCGTCCGCGAGTTCCTGCTCGATGCCTGGCTGTCGGCGAAGGGCGCTCCCGAGAGTCCCACCGGCCACGGCGGCTTTCTCTTCCGCCGCCGGGGCTAGAATGCGCCGGTGCCGGACGAGATGGCCCAAACAGGCGCGTCTGCAGGCAATTCCACCGCAGGTGAGCCCGATCTCAGCGCGCTCTTCGCGCAGCTGAGGGAGGAGGTACGGCGCTCCGGTGCCGCCCCGGGAGTGCACGGCGAGGGCGGGCCTGAAGAACGGCTGGCCGCGCGGTCGGAAGCGGAGCGGTTGTGGCCCGTCTCCGCCGACCGCTCGCTTCAGCTGCGTCCCGGCGTCCGCGGCAAGCTCGCGAACCCGGTCAAGGCCGTGCTCCGTAAGCTGATGCGCTGGTACGTGGAGCCGCTCGCCTACGACCAGCGCTCGTTCAACGCCGCCGCACTGCAATTGATCGACGACCTCGAGGCCCGCGTCGGCGAGCTCGAGGCCGACATGAAGCGGCGCGCGTGAGGATCGCGGTCTGCAGTCCTCAGGTGCCGTTCGTCAGGGGCGGCGCCGAGATCTTCGCGGACAAGCTCGTGGGCGAGCTGCGGGCGCGAGGGCACGTGACCGACCTCGTGACCGTCCCGTTCAAGTGGTATCCGGGCACGCGTGTCCTCAGCCAGGCCTTCCTGTGGCGGCTGCTCGACCTCGAGGAGTCGGACGGCCAGCCGATCGACCTCGTCGTCGCGACAAAATTTCCCTCCTACTGCGTCCGCCACCCAAACAAGCGCGTCTGGGTACTGCACCAGTTCCGCCAGGCCTACGAGCTCGACCGAACCGATCTGGGCCAGTTCGGCGAATCAGGGCAGGATCGGGCCCTGCGGCGCTCGGTCCAACACCTGGACCGAATCGCGCTCGGCGAGGCCAAGCGACTGTTCGCCACCTCGCGGAACGTCGCCCAGCGGATCGAACGCTCGACCGGCCTCGCCGCCGACGTGATGCCCCACCCGCCGCAGGAGCTGCCGTACCGCTGCGACGAGTACGGCGACTTCGTCCTCTCCGTCGGACGCCTGGATCGGGCGAAGCGGAACGACCTGTTGCTCGAGGCGGCGGCGCTCGACCCGACGCTGCACGTGGTCGTGACGGGCGAGGGACCTGACCGCGAGCGGCTCGAGGAGATCGCGCGCGAGCGGGAACTCGACGGGCGGGCGGAGTTCACGGGCAGGGTCGGCGAGGCCGAGCTCGCGTCGCTCTACGCGCGCTGCCTGGCCGTCTACTACGCACCGGTCGACGAGGACTTCGGCATGGTCCCGTACGAGGCCTTCCTGTCGGAGAAGCCGGTCCTGACGACCACGGACGCAGGCGGACCGCTCGAGGTCGTGACC
>Ga0136621_1001102_pt1 | contig 10932 bp, 8 predicted proteins | sample AntDryUQ445A2306_FD_104673 | JGI IMG/M metagenome (GOLD analysis project Ga0136621, IMG submission 104673) | Polar desert sand microbial communities from Dry Valleys, Antarctica - metaG UQ445A (23.06) | ecosystem: Environmental > Terrestrial > Soil > Desert | place: Antarctica: Dry Valley...
ATTTTATTGTAGTCATGTACGGGCACTAACTGCTGGAAGCGTTCACCAACATTTTTGCTTAGCAAAATTTCATCAAAACGATATTGTTGTCCAAAAGAAGTGAACCTTGCTTTTTTTAATAAATTTTTTAATACGCGTAGTTGCTGTCGCCCTGGATCGTTGCCAGGTAGGCGCAAGGCCGCTGCAATTGCTTTAGGTATTTTAAATTCAATTATCCTGGCCATCAGTTGTTAACAACATTTTTACGCGTCAAAGTTAATGACTGTGGTTTTGTATGATGGTTATGAACTGCCAAGCTTACGATAATTTTTTAGTATAAGTATAATATCCTGCAAGGGTTCGTATTTTTTTGCATACCAATAATCTATTAATGTTTTGCTATCTGCAGGTAACGACTGCGCAAGGGTTTTAATTGTGCCATTAGGTGATAGTACACTTAAACGCAGTGAAGGTAAAACCCCATTTTGATTGATATAACCAATCCAGGTTTTTTTGCCAACAAGTACCTGCATGCAATTAGGTAAAAAGGTTTTAGGACGCTTCATCAGCAATAAATAAATAGGAAAACTTATGAAAAGCAAAACAGCCATTACAAAATCAATCAGCCTTTTTATGCGGCGGTAATTTGGCTGTGACAAATTAAATTGTAAATCAGATGAAATAACTTCTCCGCTGGTACTGCTGGAATCGCTGCCCACAATGCTTCTGCTGCCTGCAGCATGAAAGCGTAAGCGTAAATCTTTTTTTGTGGTTTGTATTTTTTCAATAATGGCATTATAAGATAGTGTGCCTGCGCAAAAAATAATTTCCCTGGCATTTACTCCGTCCGCCACTACTTCAAGATTATTTAAGGTGGTGATGGCATTCTTCTGATCATCATCCACACTTATCCTGCCTAATACTTTTGTATTTAATTCGTTTTTTTGCAACAGTTGGACAGCCTCATCAAATTCTGCTGTTGTACCCACAATCAAAACATAGGGCTTTTCTTTTTTTTCTGCCGGCTCTTGCAATATATTAGCATTAAGCATTATCCATCTTGCCATACTGATCAGGAGAAAAGCTAACAACGCTCCGAAGGAAAGAATGCCCCGTGAAAAACGAAATTTTTCCGGCAACAAGGCATAGACAGCTAATAGCACAAGGGTGGCAATGAGGGTAGAACGTAACAGGTCGACCCTACGATAATATTTATTGTATAAACCTGTATAATAACCCACTACCAGGTACATAATAGTAAAAGCAGGAAATGAAACAAGCAATAGCTGGTCGGGATATACTATATCTGTTTTCACATATCGGATCCAGATTTCCTTTACCAGGAAAAAAGATAGCAGAATCAATGCAGCATCAATAACCGGCAAGCCAACCCATTTAATAGATTTTGCTATCACTGTTAAAACTGCTCTTACCCAAATAGCAAATTGTATGGAAATATGAAATATGCCGGCCTTTGTACCGCCGTAATGTTTGCGCACAAAAATGCGCATAGCATTATAAAACATTCGCACATAATTCAGCGTGCCTTTTTTTGTACTCTCGCCTTTAAAGTGAATAATAGTAGTTTCTGAAACATAGTAATTTTTAAATCCCGCCTGTTGTATTCGATAACTTAGATCCACATCTTCTCCATACATAAAAAAGGTTTCATCAAACGAACCAACCTTATCCAGCACTTCTTTTTTTATCATTATAAAAGCACCTGCCAAAACATCCACTTCATAAGTTTCTTTTTCATTTAAATGCCCTAGGTGATAGCGGCTAAAGAACTTCGAACGCGGAAACAGGCGGGCAAGACCGAATAATTTATAGAGCGATGTAAGCGGTGAAGGAAAAGACCGCTTAGATTCTTTTAAAAAGTTTCCCCCACCATCAATCATCCTAACACCCAATGCACCCGCGTCACTCTGTTCATCGAAAAACTGAATCCCCTTTCTTATTACATTTTCTGAAAGAATGGTATCCGGATTTAAAAAAAGGATGTATTTGCCTTTTGCGTAGCTAAGCCCTTTATTACAGGCCTTTGCAAAGCCTTCATTCGTTTCGTTTTTAATAAACAGTACTTGTTGAAAGAGAGACTGCAGGTATAAAATACTATCATCGGTAGAGCTATTATCAACTACTATTATTTCCGTCTCTACTTCTTCTATTGATTTCTGTACAGAATAGAGGCATTGCTCTAAAAAGAACTTAACGTTATAGTTTACTATTATAATAGAAACAATCAACTCAAAGCAGGTTAAACAAAACGAACAAACCTAAGAAATAACGAACAAAGCCCGTTCTGTAATTTTTTGCAGGAAAAGTCAGGCCCCATCCTTACCAGATGGCGAAAAGCATCAGTTTTAAAGCACACAAATTCCCCTTTAGGGGATAGGGGCATCAGAGATTATCTTTGCTCATGCTAAAAAGCACATTATTACAAGCAATACATGCCGCCGCTGCTGAAATGCGCCGTTTTACTGACCTGGATTTTAAAATTTCTAATAAAGAGGGCATCAATAACCTGGTGACAGAAGTAGATCATGCATCAGAAAAAGTGATCATTGACATTATTAAGAAATCATTTCCTGAGCACCATATTTTAAGCGAAGAATGTGGAGATCTCATCCAGGATTCGCAATACAAGTGGATCATTGACCCTATTGATGGTACGGTAAATTTTGCCCATCGTATTCCCATTTGCTGCATCTCCATCGGTATCGAACATAATGGAAAAATGGTTTTAGCTGCTGTTTACAATCCATACATCAATGAATTATTTGTTGCAGAACGAGGCTTGGGCGCTACATTAAATGAACGGCCAATAGCAGTAAGTAAAAAAGAAAAAGTCATTAATGCTTGCCTGGTTACGGGTTTCCCTTACACATATTTAGATGAGCCCAACGGGCCATTGCAAATTTTTGAACGATTTATCAGGAAGGGGATTCCTGTACGACGTCTTGGTTCAGCAGCCGTTGATCTTTGCTGGGTTGCTTGCGGACGTTTTGATGGATTTTATGAACACCAGCTACAAGCGTGGGATAGTGCAGCCGGGTTTTTATTAGTGGAAGAAGCCGGAGGAAAAGTCACCAATCTGAAAGGAGATATTTATTCTCCCTACCAACCTGGTATTATTGCAAGCAATGGCATTATGCATGATGAGTTGTTAAAGTGGATTAAAGGAAGTTAGAGGTACGAAGTTGGAAGTACGAAGTTGGAAACAATCGTTAAATAATAAAAAAGACTTATGATGCCAGAACGAAATTTAAACAACGCACTTTTACCTTTGCTGTAAATGTTGGAAAACTGATCAATCAACTCCCTTATAATATTGTTAACCGGGAATATTTCAGGCAAATTGTTAGATGTTCGTCTTCAGTTGGCGCAAATTACAGGGCTTCGCAGCGTGCGAAATCTGATAGTGATTTTATCTACAAATTAAAAGTGGTTGAAGAAGAAACTGATGAAATCATTTATTTTTTAGAATTATTGCAGGCGCTGAATGAAAATCATAAAAATGTTATAGAGCCTTTTATTAATGAAGGTGTTGAAATACTTAAAATAATTGTTGCTTCGATAAATACTGTCCGTAATCGTATTAGCAGTAATCAGAAATGAGGGTTTCGCGTACTTCTAACTTCGTACTTCGTACTTGAACAAAAGATATGACTGAACAAAACAGAACAGAAATCTCCGACCTCGGCGAATTTGGATTGATAGAACATCTAACAAAGAATGTTGAAATTTATAATGCTTCCACCATCATAGGTGTTGGCGACGATGCTGCGATAATTGATCATTTTGGAAAACAAACCGTTATCACAAATGACTTGTTGATTGAGGGTGTGCATTTTGATCTAATGTACACACCACTTAAACATTTAGGATACAAAAGTGTAGTAGTAAACTTAAGTGATATCTATGCTATGAATGCCCAGCCCACGCATATTGTTTTAGGTATTGCCTTTAGTAACCGTTTCAGTCTGGAAGCTTTGGAAGAGTTTTATGAAGGAGTGCATGCCGCTTGTTCTCATTATGGTGTTGACCTAATAGGTGGTGATACGGCATCGTCAAAAAAAGGATTCATAATCTCGTGTACAGCTATTGGTGAAGTGACGCCGGATAAATATGTAAAAAGAAGCGGTGCACAAAAAGGAAATCTCCTTTGTGTAAGTGGTGATCTGGGCGCAGCTTTTTTGGGATTAACATTATTAGAAAGAGAAAAGGAAATCTATTTAGAGAATCCAAAAATTCAACCGGACCTTGAAGATGAAAAATATATAATTCAACGCATTTTAAAACCGGAAGCAAGAAAAGACATTATAGATTTCCTGGCTGAAAATGAAATTATGCCAACCGCAATGATTGATGTAAGTGATGGTTTAAGCTCAGAGATTTTACATATTTGTAAACAAAGCAACGTAGGATGTGTCTTATACGAAGAAAAAATTCCTTTTGCAGAAGATACCAAACAGGCTGCTTTTAAATTTAATTTGGATCCAACGGTATGCGCTTTAAGCGGCGGAGAAGATTATGAATTGCTTTTCACTGTGCGACAGGATGAGTATGATAAAATAACAACCACAGAAAATATAAGCGTTATTGGCTATATTACAGATGAAGAAGGCGGCGCTCATATTTTTACTAAAGGAGGAAGCAAACACCCTATTACCGCACAGGGTTGGAATGCTTTTAAATGATGTGATCTTGACTATGAAAAACCTTATTTCTTTTATTTGCGTCATTTTTATCATTACAGGTTGTGCTGTTACAAAAAACTTTACTCCCGCAAAAAAATATTCTCCACAACAACTACAAGCTGATTACGCTTTATTCCAGAATATATTGGAAGATTTACACCCTGGGTTGTATTGGTACACTTCCAAAGACAGTATGGATCTTTATTTTAAGAAAGGCAGTATAATGCTTAGGGATTCATTGACAGAAACAGGTTTTCGCACCGTATTAAGTTATGTTATTTCAAAACTGGGATGCGGGCATACCGCCGTTCGTCCGTCAAAACAATTTGCGAGATATAGGGATAAAAAGGACAGTTTTAGCAATCATCAATTTCCTTTATTGATTAAGTTTTGGAAGGACACGGCCATTGTCACTTTTAATTTAAATCGTAAAGACTCTTTAATAACAAGAGGTTCTGTAGTAACTACTATTGATAATAAACCCATTCAGGAGATCATTGATTCTTTATTTCAGTTTTTACCTACCGATGGCTATAACCTTACCCATAAATATCAAACGCTGAGCAACAGGGGCACTTTTAGCAATCTATATTTATCTGTTTTCGGTTATCAGTCTTCGTTCAGGATTAACTACCTGGATTCTGGTGGAGTAAACAAAACAAGTGTTGCTACCATTTTTAAACCCGCAAAAGATTCTGTTGCAAGGATTGGAGAAATGTCACCTGCAACCAAAAAATTACCACGTAAAGAACGAAAAAAATCGCAGCTTTTAGCTGCAAGGAGTATGCGCATTGACACCTCGCTACAAACTGCTTTTATGGATGTAAATACTTTTCTGAAAAGTGGCAGGTTGCGACGTTTTTTCAAACGGTCTTTTCAAAACCTGCAGAAAAATAATACCTCGAACCTGGTCATTGATTTGCGTGGCAATGGTGGGGGTAGTGTTACTAATTCAAACCTGCTTACAAAGTATATTGCTGATCATCGTTTTAAAATTGCTGATTCATTGTATGCATTAAAAAAGACCAGCCAGTATGGACGCTATCAAAAAAATCATTTTTCGAATAGCCTGTTTATGTTTTTAATGACGAAGAAGGAAAGGGATGGTTATTATCATTTTAACTATTTTGAAGGAAAGTATTATAAGCCCAAGGCAAAAAATCATTTTAACGGAAATGTGTATATACTAACAGGAGGAAATAGTTTTTCTGCATCTACCTTATTTGCGCAAGCGGTAAGGGAACAAAAAAATGTATTTATTGTAGGTGAGGAGACAGGTGGCGGGGCTTATGGCAATAATGCCTGGTTGATACCTGATGTAACGCTGCCTGTTACAAAGGTTCGTTTTCGTTTACCCTTATTTAGGTTAGTGATTGATAAAAATGAATTAAAGGGCTATGGCGTTCAGCCAGAGATTACCGTATTCCCTACAGTAGATGCCATCCGGAAAAATATTGATTTTAAAACGGAAAAAGCAGTTGAGCTTATAAAGGTGCATGCTTCCAGGAATTAAAAACTGTTTATAAGTTGTTTAGATGCAGCTTAGGCCTGGTTTTCGTTTTTTTACGATTAGCAGTAAGTTGTAACCGTGGCACACCTCTATCCAACAGCCTATATTATTACCTTTTTTAGACAGACGCTAATCTTCGTCCCCAATGTTAGTTAGTAGTAAAAAACGATCAGCATCCCGCCAAAACGGAAGTTTTTCTCTCACCTTTTCCAGGTGTTCTTTTTCAAGACTTATGGTAAATACACCTTCCTCATCTGCCTTATGATAAAGAATTTCTCCTAATGGATCTACTACCATGCTGTCGCCGCTGTGATAAATATCGTGTCCGTCTTTACCTACACGATTTACTCCAATTACATAACATTGATTTTCTATCGCCCTTGCCACCAATAAAGTTTTCCAGGCAATGCTTCTGCGTTCAGGCCAGTTAGCTACATAAATTAATACATCGTATTCCAACCCCCTCCCAACCTCTCCGCCTAAGGCGGAAGGAGTTTCCTCTCCATGCGGAGAGGAAGATTGCCTTGCCCACACCGGAAATCGTAAATCGTAACAAACCATCAGGTTTATTTTCCAACCATTTACCGAAGCAATCAGTCTTTGGTTACCCGGTGTGTAATGTTTGTCTTCATCTGCGTAAGCAAATAAATGGCGTTTATCATACTGGCCATATTGGCCGTTAGGTAACATCCAGATCAGGCGGTTGTAGTACTTGCCTTTTTCTTCAATTATCAGGCTACCGGTAACAATTAGTTTTTTATCACTTGCCATCTTCTTGAGCCAGTGCATGGTTTTTCCATCCATATATTCTGCTAATTCTTCTGGCTTCATGCTAAAGCCGGTGCTGAACATTTCCGGTAATACAGCCACCTGTGTACTTTCTTTTATGCTATTTATCTTATCCTCTAATAATAGAAGATTGGCTTCTTTATCTTCCCAATAAAGATTGGTTTGTATAAGAGTTAAATTCAATGAAGACATATGCAAAAAAAAGATTTATTATTCGTTATCGGGCATTGATTTTGTTAGAAATATTTACTTCAAAATTTCCTTTACTTATGAGAAAAGCACTCCTGCCATTTTATGCCATGGTTTATATTTTTTTTGTCGAAAGCCTTTTTATTGAATCCTTACAAGCCCAGCCCACCATCAGTTACGACCCAATGATCACAGGGTTAACAGTGCCTGTAGATATTGCAGATGTAAAAGATGGCTCCGGACGTTTATTCATAGTTCAACAAAATGGCATTATTAAAATATGGAATGGCACTTCGCTTCTTGCCACTCCTTTTTTAGATTTAAGCAGCCTCATTGTGTACACCGGTGATGAAAGAGGTTTATTAAGCATGGCTTTTCACCCGGCATATACAACCAACGGTTATTTTTTTGTCTATTATAATAGTTACAACAGTGGCACGAATGTTACCTCTATTAATGTTGCACGTTACCAGGTTAGTGGGGATCCAAATGTAGCAGAGCCCGTAACCACTCCCATTATTAGTATTTCAAAGCCTGCAGGCAGAACTAACCACAATGGTGGCGACCTAAATTTTGGTTCCGATGGCTATTTGTATTTGGCAACAGGTGATGGCGGCAGCGGTAATGATCCCGATAACCTTGCACAAAATGGAACTTCTTTATTAGGAAAAATGCTCCGTATTGATATTAATAATACAAGTGTAACTTATGGTAATTATGCTGTTCCTTCTGACAATCCTTATACCAGTGACGCATCAATAGATGATAGAATATGGGCTTTAGGATTACGCAATCCTTTTCGCTGGAGCTTTGACCGGTTAACCGGCGATATGTGGATTGGCGATGTAGGGCAAGGCGCAAAAGAAGAGGTAAATTATCGACCTGCGGGCAGCACCGGTCATGTTAATTACGGTTGGCGTTGTTATGAAGGATTAATTTCTACTCCTGGTGTACCAGATTGCACACCCGTAGATAATGTATTTCCTGTTTTTGAATATGATAATCCTAATGGGGGTGCGCCTCCATCCAGCGCAGTTACCGGCGGTTTTGTTTACCGGGGTACAGAAGCAGGATATGCAGGCTTCAGGGGTTATTATATATCGACTGATGTGTATTCAGGCACTGTTTATTTAACAAGACCGAGCGGTGCAAGTTGGATTACTACGTCACAGGCAGGGCTGCAGAATATTATTGTAAGTTTTGGCGAGGCAGAAAACGGTGATCTCTATGCTGCATCTCAAGCAACGAATACAGTGTATAAAATAGTAGCTACTGGAGGCATTCCCCTGCCTGTCACCCTGACACATATCTCTGTAAAACATTTTGCAAAGTATAATCAATTACAATGGGCAACCTCAACTGAACAAAACACAGCCAGGTTTATTATCGAATATGGTATTGACGGCAGAAATTATATAAGAGTAGGGCAGGTTGTTGCCAGCAGAAATATCAATGGAAGTAACTATTCTTTTCAACATTTAGTTGTAACCTCTGGCGATGCGTTTTACCGTCTTGCCATTGAAGAAGATAATGGAAAGATTAATTATTCTCCTGTAGTTAAAGTATTTGGCACCGAAAGAAAGATAAAAATTTATCCAACTGTAATACGAGATGGAACTGTCAATATTATTTTAAATGCCCCCGCAGATAAAATGCAGATTACTAATAGCACGGGAAGTAGGGTTTTTGAAAAGAATTTAAAAAATGTTACCGGCACTTCAGCTATAATATTACCTCCATTGGCTAAAGGAATTTATTGGATACAGGTAATATCAGGTAATGGGGTAGAAAAAACTAAGATCATTATTCAATAAGGATTTTTTTCTTTGATTTGCGCCAGTACCTGGGTAATCAATTGTGGTTCATAGCCCTTCTGAAGCAGGTAGTTTATCGTTTTCTTTTTTCTTACCAGGGATTGTTCTCCTTTTAATAATTTATATTTTTTTTGAGCCAGCTCCTGCAATTTTTTTTGATAGTCATTGTCATCAATGGTTTTCAAAGCCTTATTTATAATATAACTGCTAACCTGTTTTACTTTTAAACCATTTAAAATCTTTTTCTTACCCCAATCATTAATCCGAAACTTGCCACCTGTATATAACAATGCAAAACGTTCTTCATTTAAATACCCCTCTTCTATCAACAATGAAAGAATTTCATCATGCTTCGTTTTTTGTACACCAAGTTCAAATAATTTTTGTACGGCGTCGCGATGGCTTCGTTCCTGGTAACCGCAGTAATGTCGCAGTTTTTGCAAGGCCTGTTCTTTAGTTAAAAGCCCCCATCCCCGCCATCTGGCGGGGGTTTTTGAAGCGTCGGTTTTGTTAGTCATATTTCTTATAGCATATTAATATAAAGAAAAACGTTTTCACCCCTTCAGGGGATGGGGGCTAAACTTCTTCGAGCAACTCCCTGCAACCAAATTCTTTTTCCAGTAATTGATCATAATAATCGGCCTTTTGAAAAAGATCACGAAACATTTCTACGCCTGCCTCCCTGGTCATATCTAAATCGTACATGATGCAGGAAAGCACTATACTTTGCTTTACACAACTCAAAACAAGGCTTTCCATTTTATAATTTTCTTCCAACAAATATTTATATAAAGGTTTTATCTGTGCAGTATCGCCGGGCAGGGCGCAGAGATAAGCATCCCCGGCTACAAAAAAATTTTCGGGGTTGTAATTGATCTTAATTTTTGCCATTCCTTCTTTTACACTCCAATTATTATGACTTTCACGGGCAAGTTTTACGTCTTTTCCCAATTCATTTAAAATTTCCTCTACAATTTTTGCCACCCCTACTTGTTTTAATTCTTTTCCAGGCGGCTCGGGTAGCGTTACTTCTGTACCGCAAAATGGACAGTATTTTGTTGAGTCTATATTGCCTGGTAAAACCAGTGTGCCGCAGCTATGACAACGTGTCGAAGGTTCGCCCCTGTGCGGAAGATACAATTCCAGCGCTTCGCGTAAATAGCTAACCGGCAAAGCAAAGCCCAGGTTATCGCCCCCACGGATGATGAAGGAGTTAACACCAATTATTTCACCTTGCTTATTTACCAGCGGCCCACCGCTATTGCCAGGATTAATAGCAGCATCGATCTGTATGTATTTTATGCCTTCCCTAACCCGGTCTGCCTTAGATATTACTCCTTGTGTAGCGGTATAATTTAACCCAAATGGATGTCCAATGGCTACCACTACCTCTCCATCTTTTACATTTTCATAGCTTCCTAATTTTACTTCTGGCAGTTGGACATCTGCAGGGGGTTGCAAAAAAGCGATGTCGTGCTTTTTATCGGTATGCCAGACCCTTGAAAGCCGGCGTTCAAAAAAACGGCCTGCAATAGTTAGTTCAGCATTCTTTTCAATAACATGTTCATTGGTTACCACCACGTCAAATTCCTTAATATAAAAACCTGTGCCCGTGCTGGTTTGTGTGGCTATTTGAATAATGGCTGGACGATATAGTTCTATGATCTGTTGGGTTGTCATTATTTGGTTTCTACATTCAGGAATTCTATCTCTGTGGTGAATGATTGGTTAAATGCCATCAGGCTATCAAATTTCAACTTATCGGTTTTCATTTTTAATCCCGGGTATTTAGATGACCAGGCCTGCCGTATATTTTCTATTGCCTGTAGAATTGCTTCTTTGTTAAACTCTTTTTTCCGCCTGTTATAATAATTTTTTTTAAATCCTAATTCTTCAAAAAATTCCGGGTAATTTATCATCATAAATAATTGAAATAATTCTGTTAATG
>Ga0136621_1001103_pt1 | contig 10931 bp, 10 predicted proteins | sample AntDryUQ445A2306_FD_104673 | JGI IMG/M metagenome (GOLD analysis project Ga0136621, IMG submission 104673) | Polar desert sand microbial communities from Dry Valleys, Antarctica - metaG UQ445A (23.06) | ecosystem: Environmental > Terrestrial > Soil > Desert | place: Antarctica: Dry Valley...
AGCGAGGACCTGACCCCAGAGCAGTGGCAGGCAGCGGTCGGCCCGTGGAAGGAGTTCGACCAGGAACTGATCGGGGCGGGCGCGTTCGTGGCGGGCGACGCACTGCAGCCCAGTGATACGGCGACCACTGTCCGGCTGTCCGAAAGCGGCGAGACCGTGACCGACGGTCCTTTCGCCGAGACCAAGGAGCAGCTCGGCGGCTTCCACCTCCTGGAGTGCGCCGACCTGGACGAAGCGCTGGCCTGGGCGAAGAAGGTTCCTATGGAGCCGGGCGGCGCGGTGGAGGTCACGCCCGTGGTCGACCTGGCCCGGTTCGGCTACCCCGATCCCTACGAGGCCGCCGCCGCGAGCCGATAGGCGGCACGTCCGAACAGCTCGACCGGTTGTTCCGGCGCGAGTCGGGACGGGCGGTGGCCACGCTGATCCGCCTCCTCGGCGACTTCGACCTCGCCGAGGAGGCGGTCCAGGAGGCGTTCGTGGTCGCCGCCGAGCGCTGGCCCGAGCATGGCGTGCCCGGCAACCCCGGAGCATGGATCTTCACGACGGCCCGCAACCGAGCCATCGACCGGCTGCGGCGCGAGAAGCGACTAGCGGAGAAGCGTGAGTTGCTCGGGCGGGAACTGGAGCTCGGCGAGGGGGAAGCGGACATGGAGGAGTTCCCCGACGACCGGCTGCGGCTGATCTTCACCTGCTGCCATCCCGCGCTGGCCCCCGAAGCCCGCACGGCGCTCACCCTGCGCAGCCTCGGGGGATTGACGACGCCGGAGATCGCGCGGGCCTTCCTGGTGGCCGAGCCCGCGATGGCCAAGCGCATCGTCCGCGCCAAGCGCAAGATCCGCGACGCCAAGATCCCCTACGTCGTGCCCGAGGCGCACGAGCTGCCCGCACGGCTGTCCTCGGTGCTGGCGGTGCTCTACCTCGTCTTCAACGAGGGCTACTCCGCCAGCTCAGGCGATTCGCTGGTCCGGCGCGAGCTGTGCGCCGAAGCCATCCGGCTGGGCGGAGTGCTCACCGCCCTTATGCCCGACGAGGCCGAGGCGCTCGGCCTGCTGGGGCTGATGTTGCTCCAGGACTCGCGCCGGGATGCGCGCGTGGACGCCGGCGGCGAGATGGTGCTGCTCGAGGAACAGAACCGTGCGCTGTGGGACCGTGAGCAGATCCAGGCCGGCCTGCAGTTCTGCCGGCGGGCTCTCGTTCTCGCGCCTGCCGGCCGTTACGCGCTTCAGGCTGCGATCGCGGCCGAACACGCGCGCGCCGGCGAGCCGGCAGCCACCGACTGGGCCCGGATCGCAGCGCTGTACGGGGCGCTGGAGCGAACCCACCCGTCCCCCGTGGTGGCACTGAACCGCGCCGCAGCGGTTGCGATGGCCGAGGGGCCGGACGAAGGGCTGGAGCTGATCGAGGAGCTCGTGGCCGGGGGGCGCCTGGACTCCTACTTCCCGCTGCACACCGCGCGAGCAGATCTCCTGCGGCGCGCAGAGCGCAGAGCCGAAGCGCTCCAGGCCTACCAAAGCGCCCTGGCGCTCGCCACGAACGAGGTGGAGCGCGGGTTCGTGCAGCGGCGGCTTCGCGAGCTCGACGGGTAGGCGGTCAGGCTGCGGATGTCCAGCTCCCCAGGATCGGCGCAAACGGAGCGCGAGAGCTACACCGGCAGGCCGCCCGAGTCCAGCAGCGCGGCCGCAGCGCGGCCGCCACCATCAAGAGCACCGACGGCACGAGCAGAAGGGCCACCACCAGCTGGATCTTGGGCCCGGCTCGGGCCGCGTCCTCCTGCACCCGCCGCCGCAGCCCCAGGCGCACGTCACGCGCCTGGCCGTTGAGGGTCGCCCCCAGCGGCGCTCCGTGGCGCCGCGCGCGGTCCAGCGCCCCGCACAGCGCCCGCACCTCGGGCAGTGGCAGCCGCTCAGCCATCCCGCTCAGGGCATGGGCCAAGGGAATGCCGAGCGCCACCTCGCGGCCGCAGGCGCGCCACTCCGCGCCCAGGGGGCCGCCCGCCCTCTCCCCCACCTCGGAGAGCGCCGCCGGCAGGGAGGCCCCGGCGTCCACGGTCACTCGCAGCAGGTCAAGTAGCGCGGGCAGCTGCCGCCGGACGGCCCGGGCCCGTTCCCGCGCTCGGCGCTCCAGCCACAGGTCCGGCGCCAGGAAACCCGCCACCGGGGTGGCCACCATGGCCAGCAGGCCGAGGCGTCCCGGCATGGCGGCCGACAGCGGCGCCCCGACCAATCCCGATAGGAGCGCGCCGGCGAGCTTGGCCGCCATCAACTCCCGTGGGCCCAATCCGCCCGGGCGGCCGGCGGCGGCTATGCGCCGCTCCAGGTCGCGAGGCGCGCCGCGCCGCCCGGCCCCGGTGCCCAGGGCCGCGAGCGTCCGCAGCAGCCGCGGACTGCCCTGCACCTCCCCACCGCGCGCCCACGACGGCACGAGCAGCAGCAGCCCCACAGCTCCCAGGGAGGCGGCGCCGAAGGCCAGTGCCATCGCGATCACCACCTCACTCGTCCAAGCCTGCGGATCGCGACTGCGGCCACGACCTGCAGCACCACCGCGATGCCCACCAGCCAGGCGGTGAGAAACGACGATGCGAGCCCGAGCACGAAGCCCGGGCTCGCCAGCTCGGCCAGGACGGCGCCGCCGAGCGGCAGCAGCACCACGACCACACCGGTGAAGCGTGCCTGCGCCGTGGCGCTGCGCACCTCGTCCTCCAGCCGGGCCTGGTCGCCGAAGGACTCGGCGCACTCGCGCAACAGGCGGGCGAGGTCGCCCCCGGCGCGGCGCTGGACCAGGCACGCGGCCACCACCGTGTCGAACCGCGCCGAGCCCGCCCGGCGCCTCATCGCCTCCAGAGCGTGCTCGGTGCGCGCGCCCGCGGCCAGCTCCGCGGCCACGCGACGCAGCTCGTACCCGCCCGCGCCGGACAGGCCCTGCGCCGCCTCCCCGAGAGCCCCGCGCAGCGAGTGACCGGCACCGAGGGCATCGGCCACGGACACGGCGATCGCGGCGGAGTCGCGCTCAACCGCGCGGCGGTAGCGCTCGCGGCGCGCACCGAGCAGCCTCGAAGCCAGCCACGGGCCGCCTGCCCCCAGGGCCAGCGCGGGCAGCAGGCCGAAGGTCAGCAGCCCGCTCGCGAATGCCAGCGCGGCCCCCGCCAGCAGCATGCGGCGACGCTCCTCCGCGCCGGGGTCGCGGCCCTCGGTACCCGCGCGCACGAGCGCTTCGGCCGTCCGGGTCATCGATCCCAGCAGCCGAGGTGCACGCTTCCGTATATCCGGGCCGCCGGCCATGCCCAGCTCCACCACCGCGGCGGCCCCGAGAGCGCCGGCCGCAAACGCCCAGGCGCCAGCGCTCACGCCCGGTCCCCGACGGTCGCCAGCCGCGACGCGAGCCGGCCGGTTCCGGGCTCAAGCACACCGCCGCCCGGTGCGAGCAGCTCGCGGGTGCCGGTGGCGCCGGCCACCCGCACCACCTCGCTGATCGACTCGATCGCGCGCGAGCCGTCGCCGCGGCGCACCTGATGCACCACCAGATCCACCGCGCTGACCACCTGCTCGCGCACTGCGGCGTGAGGCAGGCCCACGCCGGCCATCAGCGCCAGCGTCTCCAGCCGGCGCAGGGCATCCGTGGGGGAGTTGGCGTGCACGGTGGACAGCGAGCCGTCGTGCCCCGTGTTCAGCGCCTGGAGCAGGTCGAGCGCCTCGCCGCCCCGGACCTCCCCCACCACGATCCGATCCGGGCGCATGCGCAGCGCGTTGCGCACCAGCTGGCGGATGGTCACCTCTCCACTGCCCTCCAGGTTGGATGGGCGCGACTCCAGCCGCACGACATGACGCTGGCGCAACGCCAGCTCGGCGGCATCCTCGATCGTGACGATCCGCTCGGCGCCAGGGATGGCTCCCGAGAGCGCGTTGAGCGTGGTGGTCTTGCCGGAGCCGGTGCCCCCGCTCACGAGGATCGACGCTCGTCCCGCCACCGCCACCGCGAGCAACTCCGCCGCCGGCGCGGGCACCGTGCCGTTGGCCACGAGGTCGCGCAGCGAGAAGCCTTCGCGGCGAAAACGGCGGATGGTCAGGCACGGCCCGCTGAGCGAGAGTGGCGGGATCACCACGTTCACGCGCGAGCCGTCGGCCAAGCGCGCGTCGCATAGTGGCGAGGCCTCGTCCACCCGCCGACCGAGTGGCGCAAGGATCCGCTCGATCGCGTGCATCAGGTCGTCCTCCGAGTCGAAGCGGGCAGCGCTGTGCTCGACCTTGCCGCGCCGTTCCACGTAGACGCAGTCCGGCCCATTCACCATCACCTCGTCCACGGTGGGGTCGGCCAGCAGCGATTCCAGTGGCCCCAGGCCGGTGGCCAGCAGCAGCACCCGCTCACACAGCGCGGCGCGGTCGGCCTCGCCGAGCGGCGCGGCCTCCCGGTCCACCAGCGCGCGCACCTCCTCCAACACCCCCTCGGTGGCAGCGCCGGACCGCGCGCGTTCGATCAGCCGGCCCCGCAGCGCCACCGCCAGGTCATCCAGCGCCTCCATGCCGGATATATGCGCGGGCCCGGCTCGTTTCGCCCCCCGGCCGACGGTCTGGCATCTTGCTCCCGTGGGCCGCCTGTTCCCCCTGATAGCCGCCGTGATCCTCGTGGACAGCGTCTTCTATTCCGCGATCACACCGCTGCTGCCCGAGTACAGCGAGGACCTCGGCCTCTCCAAGAGCGCCGCCGGCCTGCTCTCGGCCTCCTACGCCGCCGGAACGCTCACCGCCGCGCTGCCGGCTGGCTGGCTGGCGGGACGTGCCGGCGGCCGGGCCACCACGCTGCTAGGGCTGGCGCTGCTCGGGGTGACCAGTGTGGTCTTTGGCTTCGCCGAGGACATCGTCCTCCTCGACGCGGCCCGCTTCATGCAGGGCGTGGGCGGCGCCTGCTCGTGGGCCGGCTGTCTTACGTGGCTCATCTCGGAGTCACCGCCAGAGCGCCGCGGCGAGACGATAGGCGCCGTGCTCGGTGTGGCCGTGGTTGGGTTCCTGATCGGCCCCGCGCTCGGGGCGGCCGCCACCGAGGTGGGCACCGAAGCCGTGTTCTCGGGGGCGGCGGTACTCGCCATCGCGCTGGGCGTCTGGGCTTTGGCCACGCCCGAAGGGCACCGCGAGCCGCCCGCCTCCTGGCGCACGCTGGCCGCCGCGCTGCGGCGCCGGCCGGTGGCATCCGCCGTCTGGCTGTTCACCCTGCCCGCCCTGTTCGCGGGCACGCTCAACGTGCTGGTGCCGCTGCGGATGGACGATCTCGGCGCCACCGCGGCGGCCATCGCCGCCGTGTTCATCGCCGGCTCGGCGGCGGAGGCCGTGATGAGCCCGGTGGTCGGCCGGTTCTCGGACCGCCGCGGACGCTGGCTTCCCCTACGGGCGGGGCTCGCGGGCGCGGGCATCACCGCTTTGGCGTTGCCCCTGCCTGGCACCGCGTGGCTGCTGGCCGGCGCGATGCTGGCAACCGTGATCGCGCTCGCGTTCTTCTGGGCGCCGGCGGGAGCGATGCTCTCCGAGGCCGCGGAGGCGGCCGACCTGGACCAGGGCCTCGCCTTCGGGGTCCTGAACCTCGCGTGGGCCGGTGGCCAGGTGATCGGCGGCAGCGCCTCGGGAGCGCTGGCCGACCTCACCTCGGACGTCGTGCCCTACGCGCTCCTCGCCGCCCTGTGCCTTGTGACCCTCACCCTGGCGCGCGAGCGCGCACCGGTGCCAGCGGGCTAGGAGCGGCGGGCCTGCCTACCGCACACGGGCCAGGGCTTGATGCCCTCCGCGCGGTAGAGGCGAAGCGCCATTCGATCCTGGGTGGCCTCGGAGGCATCGGCCGGATCGCCAGAGCCGCCCATGCCGCGCCAGGTGGAGCGGCTGAACTGGTACTTGCCGCGGTAGCGCCCATCGCTCGACACGGCTTCGGGGTCGCCCCCGGACTCGCATTCTGCGATCCGCTCCAGGACGGCGGGCACGTTGCTCGGACCATCCGAGGAGCCGCGCCTCGAAGCGGGATGGCGCACGCTGTCGCGAGCGAATCGGGGCAGGCCCATCGCGCGCCGGGTCATCGGGCCGACGATGCCGTCGGCCTCAAGGCCCTTGCGACGCTGGTAGCCGCGTACCGCGCGGGCGGTCTGGCTGCCGAACACACCGTCGGCCGAGACGCGCAGACGGCGCTGAAGGGTGCGCACGGCGCGGCCGCGGTCCCCCTTGCGCAGCGTCACCTCGGAGGTGGCCGCGCCGGTGGCGGAGGGATCGTCCGCCAGGGCGACGGAGGGCGCCACGGCACCTGACGCGGCCATGAGCGCCACGGACGCCGTCACCCCTATCGCAGCGCACTTGCGCGCGCGACCAAACACACACTTCGAGCCCAAACCGCTTCAACTCCTTCTTGCGAAGCAGCCGGCTCGGCCGGCTGCGCCACGATCACATTTCCTTGTGCCTACGAGGTGAGCTGACGGGCTCGCGCTGGAAAGTGCGCTACACCGCTTTGAAAGCGGCGATTCGCCCCAGGGACCGGCTGAGTGCTCCGGCCCCGATGGTTCCCCCGTTCCCCGCCGCACTGGGCAGCAGGGACTCGGCTGAATTTACGAACAGCGGCGTATAGAAGCAGATTCGACGGTGGGAGGACACCCCCACCGCCGAATTGCAGGTGTCTTAGGCGGTGAGCGAAGCCCCGGTTTGGGCGGGCTCCAGCGCCAGGTCGAGCACCTCGCCGATGGTCATCACCGGGTGGAAGGTCATCTGGTCACGGACCTCCTTCGGCACCTCGTCGAGGTCACCGCGGTTGCGCTCGGGGATGATCACGTCGGTTAGCCCCGCCGCGTGCGCGGCCAGCACCTTCTGCTTGAGGCCACCGATCGGCAGCACCCGGCCCTGCAGCGTCACCTCGCCGGTCATGCCCACCGTGTGCTTCACCGGACGTCCCGAGAGCAGCGACGCGAGCGCCGTGGTCATCGTGACGCCCGCGCTCGGGCCGTCCTTGGGGATGGCCCCGGCCGGTACGTGCACGTGGAACTCGCGGCCGTCGAAATAGTCCTCGTCCGCGCCCACCTCGTCGGAGTGACCGCGCACGTAGGAGAGGGCGATCCGCGCCGACTCCTTCATCACGTCACCCAGCTGCCCCGTGAGCACCAGGCCGTCCTTGCCCTTCATGACGGTGGCCTCGATGAACAGCACGTCGCCGCCCACCGGGGTGTAGGCGAGGCCAGTGGCCACGCCGGGCACCGCGGTGCGCTCCGCCGCCTCCTGGAAGAACTTCTGGCGCCCGAGGGCGTCGCGAATCACATCGAGGTCCACGGTCACGGGGGCCTGCGCCTGGCCCGACGCGATGCGTGTGGCGGTCTTGCGCAGCACCGTGCCCAGCTCGCGCTCGAGCTGGCGCACGCCCGCCTCGCGGGTGTACTCCGCCACGACCGTCCGCAGCACGCCGTCCTCGGCGCTCACCTCGTCCTCGCGGAGACCGTTGCGCTCGCGCTGGCGCGGCCACAGGTAGTCGCGGCCGATGGCCACCTTCTCCTCGACGGTGTAGCCGTCGAAGCGCACGACCTCCATGCGGTCCAGCAGCGGCGCGGGGATCGTCTCCGCCACGTTGGCGGTGGCGATGAACAGCACCTGCGACAGGTCCACCTCTACGTCGAGGTAGTGGTCACGGAAGCTGTGGTTCTGCGCCGGATCGAGAACCTCGAGCAGCGCCGCAGACGGGTCGCCGCGCCAGTCGGCGCCGACCTTGTCGACCTCGTCGAGCATGATCACCGGGTTCATCGTCTCGGCGTCGCGCAGCGCACGGATCAGCCGTCCCGGCAGGGCGCCGATGTAGGTCCTGCGATGGCCGCGGATCTCGGCCTCGTCGCGCACGCCGCCCAGCGACATGCGCACGAACTCTCGACCCGTGGCCCGGGCGATCGACTCGCCGATGGACGTCTTGCCGGTGCCGGGAGGACCGATCAGGGTGAGGATCGCGCCGGAACGGCGGTCCTCGTCGATCCCGCGTTCCTGGCGCAGGCGCCGCACCGCGATGTACTCGGTGATGCGGTCCTTCACGTCCTCCAGGCCGGCGTGGTCGGCGTCCAGCACCTCGCGCGCATGCACGGGATCCAGCCGTTCGTCTGAGCGCTTTGACCACGGCACGGCGATCAGCCAGTCGAGGTAGGTGCGGATCATCGAGCTCTCACCCGACTGCTCGCCCATGCGCTCGAACCGCCCGAGCTCCTTCTCGGCCTGCTCGCGCACCTCGTCGGGCATGCCGGCTTCCTCGATCTTCGTGCGGTACTCCTCCGCCACCGAGGCGTCGTCCTCGTCCAGCTCCTTGCGGATCGAGTCCATCTGCTTGCGCAGGAAGTACTCGCGCTGCTGCTTGTCCGCACCGGACTGCACGTCCTCGCGGATGCGCTGGCGCACCTGCATCTCGGCAAGGCGCTCGCGCTGGAAGGCCAGCGACTTCTCCAGCCGCTCGGTCACTTCCAGGGTCTCCAGCAGCTCGACCTTCTGCTCATAGCTCAGGTCGGGCGAGTAGCCGGCCGTGTCGGCCAGGGGGCCGGGCTCGGAGATCGACCTCAGGAAGGCCGAGACCCGGCCGTCGTCGCCGCGCAGTTCGAGGATCTCCTCGACCACCGCGCGGTACTCGCGCTCGAGATCGCGCGTCTTGCCGTCCAGAGGGCGTGCGCCGGATCCGGCGTCCGTGCCGGATCCGGCAGGGTCGTCGGGATGAGGGGTCACCTCCACGCGGAGGCTTCCCGAGGCGTCGGTGTGCGCCGCGCCGGCAACGCCGCGATGCAGGCCGGCGAGGGCCACCGCGTGGCCGCCACCGGGCAGGCGCACATGATCGGCCACCTCGGCCACGGTGCCCACGCTGGCGAAGTCCTCGCCCTCGCGCGGAACGATCAGCACCCGCTCCTCGTCGCCCACGTCGACGGCGAGAGTCACGGTCATGTTGGGGAAGACGACGGAGTCGTCGACGGGAACTAGCAGCAGGGTTTCCATAGCTTCACTCTCCATATCTACTTACGAGTTGTAAGTGAGTCTAGCTACCGCAGGTGCGATGTCCGACCTGGCGTGAAAGGCTCTGTGGGATGTCCGATGAGCACTCCCCCGCCCGCGAGGCCGCCGCCGCGGCGGCCGTCGATCTCGTGGAAGAGCAGACCGTGATCGGGCTGGGGTCTGGGCGGGCCCTGTGGCGGGTGGTGGAACTGCTGGCGGGCCGTGACGTTCAGGCCGTCGTTGCTTCGGAGCGCACCCGGGCAGCCGCCGAAAAAGCCGGCATTGAAGTGGTGGAGCTCGATGGGTCGGTGCAGCCCGTGCTGGCGCTCGATGGCGCCGACGAGGTGGACGGCTCGCTCCGGCTGATCAAGGGCGGCGGCGGCGCGCTGCTGCGCGAGAAGATCGTGGTGGCCGCCTCGGAGCGGTTCGTGGTGGTGGCCGAGGCGGCGAAGAGGGTGGAGCGGCTCGGTTCCGGGTTCCGGCTGCCCGTGGAGGTGGTGCGGTTCGCGTGGGAGGACACGGCGCGGCGGCTGGGCTCGGTGTTGCCGGAGCCGGAACTACGCAGTGAAGGAGACGAGCCCTACGTGACCGACGAGGGGCACTACATCCTGGACTGCGCGATTCCGGAGGGCAGTGACCTCGATGCGCTGGACGTGAACCTGCGCCGGGTGCCGGGCGTGGTGGAGCACGGACTGTTCGTGGGGCTCGCCGAGCGCGCGCTGCTCGGCACGCCCGCGGGCGGCGTGGAGGTCCTCCAGGCAGACGGTTGAACGATTTGGGTGGCTATAGCGCCCCTAACCGTTCAATCGTCGCCGGGAGCCGCCTCAAACTCCCCCTTTACTGCGCTGTTGTCCGCCGGCACCTCCGCCAACCGCTCATGCAACCGCTCGCGCAGCTCATCCGGCTCGTAGTCCTCCTGCGCGCGCCGGCGGCGCGCCACCACCGCGCCAGTGGCGGCCACGCCCGCGATCCCGGCCAGGCCTACGTACTTCCAGGGCACCCGCATCGCGCTCTAGGTTAGGCCCGTGACCGGCGACCAGGCGCTTGCGCTGGACGAGGCCCTCGAGACGGCCGCCACCGGCGACCTGTGGCTGTTCCGCGGCCGGTCACTGGCCGACCGCGCCATCCAGACGGTGACCAACAGCCCGGTGAACCACGTGGGGATGATCGTCGCGCTCGACGACCTGCCGCCGCTGCTGTGGCATGCCGAGCTGGGCAAGTCGCTGCCCGACGTGTGGACCGGCGATCGCCAGCGGGGCGTGCAGCTGCACAAGCTCGCCGACGCGGTGGCCACCTGGCGCGACCGGTACGGCCAGCGCGCCTGGACCCGCCAGCTCGAGGGTGCGGTCGAGCGAGACCACGAGGACCGGCTGATGGAGATGATCGAGCGCTTCGACGGCCGCGCGTTCCCGACGATCCCCCGCCTCGGCCGCCAGTGGCTGACCGGGCGGGTTCGCCGACAGTCGTCCTCTTTGGAGACGCTCTACTGCGCGGAGCTGGTGGCCACCACCTACCAGCACATGGGAATCCTCCCGAGCAAGCGGCCCGCCAGCTGGTATGACCCGGGCCGATTCTGGAGCGGCGACCGGATCGAGATGGTGCCTCCGTTCGCGCTCGCGGGCGAAGTGGCGGTGGCGTCGTGATTCACAGCTCCGACGCCCCCACAGCCGTCCGGCCCGCTCTACCCCTGTCCCCGGCCGGCCGCGGCAGCAGGCGCACCTCGCGCGCGTAGTTCTGAGCAGCCGTCAGGTAGACGGCCTGCCGCACGGTCACGCGCAGGGTGGCCACCGATGACGCGGTGGCGGATGCGCCCTCGCCCGCTGCATCCTCGCCGGGTGCGAACCCCGTCTGCGCTCCCGCGTCGGTGCGTAGGTCCAGGAGCTCCACGCTTTCAAGTGCGAGCTGCGTGCGGGCCGGCCCCTCGCCCGGATCGGTGGAGACCAGCACGTCCACCCGGCTACCGGGCCC
>Ga0136621_1001104_pt1 | contig 10928 bp, 8 predicted proteins | sample AntDryUQ445A2306_FD_104673 | JGI IMG/M metagenome (GOLD analysis project Ga0136621, IMG submission 104673) | Polar desert sand microbial communities from Dry Valleys, Antarctica - metaG UQ445A (23.06) | ecosystem: Environmental > Terrestrial > Soil > Desert | place: Antarctica: Dry Valley...
GGCAACCAGCCCGTGTTCGGCTCGGCGCCGATGAGGATGAACAGCGCGTCCGCGGGAACGGTCTCGGTCGCCCCCGAAGCATCGCGGAGGACAAGCCGCTCTAGTCGAGTCTCGCCGCCCCCGTCCACGACCTGGGTCGACGTACGGACCTGGATGTTCTCCTTCCCTTCGAGCTCGTCCAGCAAGTACTGGGACATTGCGTCCGCGGCGGGGCGGCGACAGACGAGCGTCACGCTCGCCGCATAGCGGCTGAGATGCGCCGCCGCCTGACCGGCCGAGTTGGCTGCGCCGACGATGAACACGCTTCCTCCGGTGAACTGCTGCGCGTCCGACGGAGAGGATCCGTAGAACACTCCCGCGCCCTCGAGCTTTTCCAGCGCGGGAACGCCGAGGCGACGGTAGGCCACGCCCATCGCGAGCACGACGCTCTTTGTCTCGATCTCGGAGTCGCCGATCGTGACCCGGTGACCGGTGTCCGTGGCATGCACGTCGCTCACCGAGCGCATGAGAAGAAACTCGGTGCCGAAGATCCAAGCCTGCTGATAGGCGCGAGTGGCGAGCTCCCGGCCGGTGAGCCCGCGCTGGAACCCCAGGTAGTTGCGGATCCGCGCGCTCGACCTCGCCTGCCCTCCGATCGACGCGTGGTCGACGACGAGTGCACGCAAGCCTTCGGAGGACGCGTACACGGCCGCGGCCAGACCAGCCGGCCCGGCCCCCACGATCACGACATCGAACTCACCCGGATCGTCGAGCTCGGTGCGGACCTTGTAACCGTGCTCCGCCAGCTCGTCGTCGGAAGGATCGTCGAGAACCGTGTCGTCGGGAAGGACGACCGCGGGCCGGTCCGACACCTGGACACCACACGACTGCAGGAGCTCGCGCGCCTCGTCCGAGTCACTCGAGTAGAACGCGTGCGGAACACCGGTTCGAGCCAGGAGATTCCGGATCTCGTAGCCACGGCTCGACCAAGGCTCGGCGACCACCGTGAGCTCGAGGCGTCCCTCGGTCGCGCGCCGCCACTCTTGGAGGAACTCCGAGACGACACGATGGAAGAGCTCGTCCGGAGTCGTCCACGGCTTGAGGACGTAGTAGTCGATGTGACCGAGCGTCATCGCCCGGCGGATGACGTCCGCGGTCTCCTCGTCGGCCCATCCGCCCCACGGGATCAAGAGCGCACGCTTCGCGTACGGGTGCAGGTCGTACACCCGTGCGAGAAGCTCTTCGCCCCGGAGCCCCGTCTCGCCGCGTGCGGCGAGGACAATCGCAACCCGTTTCCCGGCGTCGCGCATACGCTCGAGCTGAGTGAGCGCCGCGGCGGGCGACGGACCGCAAACGACTCGATAGTCGCTCTGATAGCGCTGTAACTCGCCGGTGATCCGCTGTATCGCTTGGGGGTCAGGGTCGACGGCGAAGATGAACGGCCGGTCGTCAGACATGCTCACGAGACTTCCTCCTGCCGGAGCGTCAGCGCGCGGTGACGGTGTCCCCGATGTCCGCCAGCGCTCGCAAGGCCTGCGCGAGCGCGATCGGAACCGTTGCGAGAAAGACCGAGACGGGACCCCCGATCAGCACCACGCCCAAGGTCTCCCAGACCCCGTCCACCTCGATCGCCCAGATGACGGTCCCGGCGACCGCCGCGAGGACGCTGAGGACGCCGAAGAACGTGAGAAACGCTGCCCACATGCGAAGCGTCCCGTACTGGGTCATTCAAGCCTCCCGTGACGTGGCCGGTGTCGTCGCGAGCTTACTCAGAACTCGGATCGGGATGACGCTTCGTCGCCGCAGCGCGCCGCACGGGTCGTTCCGGCGGCTCAAGGCTTCATTCCGATCCGAGTTTCTAGCCTGCGCTGCCGGCGTGGATCGCACGCACGGTCTCGATCGTGTCCGCCTCGCCGGCGTGCTTGTCCTCGCGATACCCCTTCACCCGGGCGAACCTGAGCGCCATGCCGCCCGGATAACGCGCGCTCGTCTGAACGCCGTCGAACGCGATCTCGACGACGAGCTCGGGGCGAACATAGACGGTGTGCCCGTCGCGACTGGTCTCGAGCTCGAGCAGCCGTTCCGTCTGCCACGCCAGCATCTGATCGGTCATGCCCTTGAACGTCTTGCCCAGCATCACGTGGCCACCGGTCTCAGAATCGCGTGCGCCGAGATGGAGGTTCGAGAGCTTCCCCTGCCGCCGCCCGTGCCCCCACTCCGCCGCGAGGACGACGAGATCGAGCGTATGCGCGACCTTGACCTTGAGCCAGCCGGCCCCGCGACGACCTGCCTCGTAGGGAGCGTCGAGCGACTTGACCATGACGCCCTCGTGGCCCCGTGCGAGCGCCTCCTCGAGAAACCGCTGTCCCTCGGCGGGGTCAGCGGTCTCGATGCCGGGCACGCGTAGCACCTCGGGAAGCCGGCTCTCGAGCGCCTCGAATCGTTCGCGGTACGAGCGGTCGAGCAGGTCTGTGCCGTCCAGATGCAGGCAGTCGAAGAAGAACGGCGAGAGCGGCAATGTCGCACGCAGCTCGCCGACGTTCACCTTGCTCCCGAATCGGCTCATCGTCTCCTGGAAAGGGCGCGGACGGCCATCGAGCCCGATCGCGATCGCCTCGCCATCGAGCACGATGGTTTCGAGCTCGAGCGCTCGGACAGCGTCCACGATCTCGGGCACGCGGTCTGTGATGTCCGCGAGGTTTCGCGTGAACGCGCGCACTTCGTCCCCGAGCCGGTGCACCTGCAGCCGAGCGCCGTCCAGCTTCCACTCGATCCGGGCAGGACGAATACGCGCAAGCGCGTCCTCGACATCGTCGCCCGTCTGCGCGAGCATCGGCTGAACCGGACGTAAGACCGTGAGCCTGAACTCCTGGAGCCCGTTTCTTCCCTCGGCGAGCGCGGCCGCTGCGACCGCGCCGAGCTCGCCGGCGACCATCGCCGCGCGACGGACTTCGGCCACTGGAATCTCGGCAGCCTTCGCGACGGCCCCGACCATGACCCCTTCGAGCGCCCCCTGCCTCAGCTCACCGAGGAGCAGACCGGTCAAGAATCGTTGCTCGAGCTCGGTCGCGCGGCCGAAGAGATCGGACAGCGCCTCACGGCGAGCTGCCTGTGACCCTGCGCCGGAGATCGCAGCGATCCGTGACACGGCCTCGTGCACCTCGAGCAGCTCGAGCGTGGGAGACGACGCAGGAGGTGGCAGCTCGCGTAGCGCCGCCCACCCGACCCCGATCGTTCCCTGCGGAAGAAACCCCGAGAGATAGGCGACAGCGACTGCGACCTCGTCGGGGCTCGCTTGCCCGAGACACTCGGCGAGTCGGGCGATTTTCGCAAGTCGGGAGCGGGCGGCGGCGACGTCCGCAGACGCGCGCGATACCTCGTGCAACAGCATCGACGCCTACTTTGCCGAGCGCAGGACTTCAGCGCGAGCGCGCGCGCCTAGACACCGCTGCGGCGAGATAGCGCTCGAGCTCGAACGGCACGCCGACCGCTGAGAACACCAGCCGTACCACGGTCCGGCCGCGTCTGAACCACACCAGATCGAGATAGGTTGCAACGTCCTCGGAGGAGACGACGAGTCGGAACGCCCGCGTTTGCTGCCCGAGGCGGGGGAACGAGAGGGGGCCGACGCTCTGCACGGTGGCTCCTGCGTCGTCGCGCGCGTCGGCCGCGATGCAGTCGACGACCGCCCGCACCGCCTGCTTCCCGAACGCCGTCCTAGCCTGCGCATCCGTCGTATAGACCGTCGACCTCGAGGCGGCCGCGTTCGTCTCGGTCAGGAAGATCGGGCTCTCCGCCTCGCCGGTGGCAGTGAGGGCGGAGAGATCCGGCGCGAAGCTCGGGCAGAGCTCGAGTGGAGTCAGGTGTCGAAAGCTGTCCCAACCCGGCGGGAAGTCGCTCAACTTCAGGTTCGCCTCGCGCGCTCGAGCGCGATCTACGCGGCGAACGACAAGCTTCGCGTCCGTCTTCTTCCTCACGACCACTGCCGCCCGCGCCGGCGACGGCGAGGCGACGCTCTCGCTGGCGCATCCCTGCGGTGCGGTGGAAGGCGCGTCGAGCTCCACGTTCGAGACGAGGGCGGCGGCTTTCCGCCCGCCTTCCTATCGCGCGCGTTCGATCGCTTCAGCCGTGCCGACGACGCACGCTCGGGCGACGGCACGGGACTCGGCCTGACCATCGCCGCCGCGATCGCCAAGGCACACGGTGGCTCGGCGCACGCGAGGAACTCCGAGAGCGGAGGCGCGGAGGTGTGGCTCTCGCTCCCGCGCGCCGGCCGTTAGACGCTACTCGCGACCACTCGCCCGCGCTGATGACGATCCCTGTTACACCGATGAGGGAAGTTCGTCGAGCTCGCCCTGGGTGAGCTCCCAGCTCGCGGCCGCCGCGTTCGCTCGCACCTGCTCGGGCTTGGTCGCGCCGGCGATCACCGACGCGATGCCCGAGGTCGAGGCCAGCGCTGCGATCGCGAGCTCGTGCGGTGTGTGACCGCGTTCCTCGGCAAAGCGGGCAAGCACCTCGACACGGTCGAATTGCTCATCGGCGATCTCACGGCCGGCAAGGCGCGTGCCCTCCGGGGCGGTCTGGCCGCGCCGATACTTGCCCGTCAGAAGGCCGCTCGCAAGCGGGAAATACGGGATGTAGGCGACGCCAAGCTCCCTGCAGAGCGGGAGGACGTCTTCGTCGTCGTCGCGGCGAAGCAGGTTGTAGTGGTTCTGGAGGACGGTGAAGCGGGCAGTTCCTTGCTCCAGCGCGGTTCGGTTGGCTTCCGCCAGCTGGTCAGCGGAGAAGTTCGAGCACCCGATCGCGCGCACCTTGCCGGCCTCTACCAGCTGGTCGAGCGCACCGAGGGTGTCGCCGATCGGGATCTCCGAATCGGGCCGATGCAGGTAATAGAGGTCGACGTAGTCGGTCCGCAGCCGCTCCAAGGAGCCCTCGATCGACCAGCGGATCGCTTCTGGAGAGGCAAGGCCGTCCCCCGGCTCCCACGCGAACTTCGTCGCGAGAACGACCTCCTCGCGCCGTCCCTCGAGGATCTCGCCGAGCAGCCGCTCGCTACCACCACCGTTCCCGTAGATCTCGGCGGTGTCGAGGAACGTAATGCCTGCGTCGAGCGCAGCATCGACGACGGCCCGCGTCGCGTCGAGGCCGAGACGGCCACCGAAGTTGTTGCATCCGAGGCCGACGCGCGAGACGCGAAGGCCGCTGTCACCGAGATCTCCCACCTGCATCGTCGGAACCTATCTGCCACACGCGGTTACGCATGTTTGCACCGCTAGCCAGCGCTCCGCGTACACCGGTGCTCAGCTCTGGCGAGACCGAGAGAGGTCGTTTCGTCTCCGCGACGTCCGAGAAGCAATCTTCGAGACCGATGTACGAGGAGCTCAGCCATCGGTATCGGGCGAGACGTAGGCACCGCCCGACGCGCGACCCGAGCGCGTTCGTACCTGCTGCCAGGTCGCTGAGTTCGACGCCGGGACCTCCAAGGCGATCTCGCGTTCGCGTCGGGAGCCCGCAGCCGTGACCCTTGGCTCGGGCTCTCGACAAAGAGCCGCGGGCGCAGTCCGCTCTGGACTTGGAACGGACATAGCCCACGCCGCCGCGCGAGCCGGGTCGCGGGTCGACGCGCGACAGGCGTGCATGAGTCTCGAGATCGAACGCATCTGGTTCTTCATGAAGACCCGCAGAGCACGACGCCACCGGAATACGACGACCGCCCGAGACGTTAGAATTCCTGGTGCGTGGTGGAGGATTCGGAGAACACCTCCGGCTTCACTGCTGCGCGCGATCTCTTGCGAGAGGAAGCAGAACCGTTGCAGGGAAGACCGCTGAGCTGACAGTTTTCAAGCGCACGGCGATGAGCCAGTGCGGGCAGATATGTCGTTGGAGTGAGGACAGAAGGGATTGGTGAACAGCTTGTTTGAGCCAGATATCCAGGTATTTCTCGAGAAGGCCGAAGAGCGCGGCGTAGTGGAGGAGGTCGAGCTGGACACAATCGCGTTCGAACACGACCTCGACGCCGACGAGCTTGGCGCCGTCCGCACGGAGCTCGCAGCGCGCGAGGTCGAGATCACCCCTCCGGCCGAGACCACGAACGTAGACGCGGGCGTTTCGAACGCACGTGAGTCCGCCGTGCTCGTGACCACCGACTCGCTCACCCTGTTCATGAACGAGGTCGGCCGTCACGACCTGCTTACGGCGGCCGAAGAGGTCGGGCTCGCGAAGCGCATCGAGCGGGGCGACAAGCAGGCGAAGGAACGGATGATCAACTCGAACCTTCGCCTTGTCGTGTCGATCGCGAAGCGCTACCAAGGCCACAGTCTCCCGCTAGGCGACCTGATCCAGGAGGGAATCATCGGCCTCAATCGCGCGGTCGAGAAGTTCGACTGGCGCCGCGGATTCAAGTTCTCCACCTATGCGACGTGGTGGATCCGCCAGGCGTGCCAGCGGGCGATCTCGAACCAGTCTCGGACCATCCGGGTGCCGGCCCATGTCCATGAGCGGCGCGTCAAGCTTGCACGGGTGAGCCGTCAGCTCGAAGCGGCACAAGGCCACGAGCCGACGAACGAAGAGCTCGCCGCGGCGACGGGGCTCGAGCTCCAGCACGTCGAGGAAGCGCTCGGCGCCGTCGAGGCGTCGGTGTCGCTCAACCAGGCGGTCGGCGAGGATGGCGCGGGCGAGCTCGGCGACCTGTTCTCGGACCCGCTTGCGGCCGATCCGGTCGAGGAGGCAGACGAGTCCCACCGCCGGGAGACGGTGCGCGCGGCGCTGCAGGGACTTCCCGACTCGGAGCGGCGGATCCTCGAGCTGCGGTTCGGCTTCGACGGGGAGCAGCAGCCGCTGGATGCGATCGGTCGCGAGCTCGGACTGACCCGAGAGCGCGTTCGGCAGCTGGAGAGCCAGGGGCTCGCGCGGCTCGCCGCGGAGCTCGAGGGTGTCGTCGGCATAACGGCCGACGAGCTCGCAGACTCCGCGTAGGCCCGAGGCGCATCAGTCGGCAAGGAACGCTTCCAGTCGTCCGGTTTCGTCCACGAGCTCGCGTTGTACCGAGCGCGACAACGGAGCGAACGGCTCGAGCACGACGCGCCCGTTCTCGACGCGCCACATGCCCGCGACGAACCCGTCGACAAGGAATGTCTGTGCGACGTCGCCGTTCATGCGGATGACCCTCTTTCGATACTGCTCCGGGAGCACGCGCGTCCGGTCCGCGAACGAGAGCAGCACGTTGTCCCACTTCGGCAGGAAGCGAACGGGCGCGGGCGTCTCGACGTTCGGCAGCGGCGCGCGCGGGACGTCGAGGAGCTCGCGACCGTGCTCGTCGCGAAAGCGGCGCAGCGGCTCGAGCCGCTCGAGCGCGCGCTGGAGCTCCGGCACGTGCATCATGCTCCAGGCACCGAGGTCACGTCGCGTCGCGGGACCGAACGCCGCGAGATAACGACCGAGAATCACTGCCCGTGCCTCGACCGGGTTGTGCGCCTCCGGCTCCTCGATGGCGACGAACCGGCCCCCGGGACGCGCGCGCCAGAGCGCCGTCTCGTGGTGGTGGAGGACGTGAGCGCGCACCCGAGCAGCGCGCCAGGCGCGGCGCGCGTCCATCCCGGTAAGTCCGTGCTCGCGCTCGAAATGTGCGAGCGCTTCCGCCGTGGTCATCGGACCTGCTGCGGCGAGCATGCGCACCGACGGCGCGAGGCGCTTCGCAGTGGACGTCTGGTCCGGGAAGTTCGTCTCGCTGAGCGCCGCACGGAGGAGCGCGTAGTCACGCCGCGTTACGAGGTGCAGCGTTTGCCGCATGACCGTGGCCTTGACGACAGCGGCGCTCGCGAGCTCGCGCTCGAGCACCTCCCGCCGGAAGCTCGTTGTGCGCGTCCAGATGCCGATGTACGGCGCCGGCGGCCACTGCGCCTGCATCCCGACCAAGCGCTCGATCACCGCCGTTGGCGAGAGCCGCTTCCGCTCGAGCAGGAGCTGACGGGCCAGCGTCGCGCGGTTCAGCTCGCGCAGCGTGAGGACGCGCTCGGCCATGTGTCCACGCTATACACATGTCCGCATACGTCCGGGGCTTCCTCTCGATCGCGGACCTCGTTCGGGGCGCTCGAGGTGGGCAGGCCTACCGGCCGGGTACCGACCTCTTCTACGCAGCACACGCCGATGACCGGCCAACGCCGCCGCATAGAGCTCCAGCCCGAACTGCCGCAACAGTGCGCGTAGACCCCTCGATATCCGTCAACAGGAACGTCACCGTTCCCCCCTGGAGACGGGTCGTGCCGCATCAACCCATCATGCGCGGCTGCCCAAAACGATCAGGCGTACCAGTCGATCAAACGGCTCGCCTGCGCCTGTGTTCGGGAATGCTCCTTGACAAGCCTCCACGTGAACCCATCTCTCGCCCTCGGAATTGGAAGGCTCCGCTGTATGTTCCGTGGCGTGCAGATCGCTGAGCTGTGGCGCTATCCCGTCAAGTCGCTACAGGGCGAGCGGCTTGATGCAGTGGCCGTGACTGCGGATGGTCTCGAAGGTGATCGTCAGTTCGCGATCTACGACGTGGAGTCCGGATTGGGTTTGACCGGTCGGCGTGTTCCTGAGCTGTTGTTCGCGTCGGCACACATGCGTGCTGACGGTACTGCGGAGATCACGTTGCCGGATGGTTCACTGGCAGAAGATGACAACACGTTGTCGGACTGGCTCGGCCGATCCGTGGCGCTGCGTTCGGCTGCGACGGAGGCGGCTCGCCGCTATGAGAACGTGGTCGACTTCGAGCATGAGTCGACGAGTGATTGGGAGCCTTTCGACGGAGCTGCGAGGGCGTTTCACGACAACCCCGGTGCGCGGGTGTCGCTTGTGTCGACCGCGACGACGGGGTCGTGGGATCCGCGTCGTTTCAGGGCGAACGTGCTGCTCGACGGCGAAGGCGAGGACTCCCTTGTCGGATCGAGAGTCACCCTCGGCGAGGCGACGCTCAACGTCGACATGCGGATCAAACGGTGCGTGATGACGACGCGCGCACAGGCCGGAGGCATCGAGCGTGATCTCGATGTGCTGCGAACGATCGCTCGTGAGCGTGATGCGTGCCTCGCCGTGGGCGCCCTCGTGATCGATCAGGGAACCATTCGCGTCGGCGACACGCTGGGAGCAAACTAGTAGATACCGGACTGCGCGGGCGCTGGGGACAGAACCCAACCGTCGGCGAGCGTGCGGGAATGTCCCTTGAGCGGTCTAGGAGGAGGACAACGCGCGCTCGAGGGCCGCCCGGTCGGTCGGCCCGCCGTGCGTCGGAAGCACGTGCTCGACCGGCAGTGCGAGTAGCGGGCGCAGCCCCTCGGCGATCTCCTCGCGCGTCACGCCAGGGCGGAGCCACCTCTCGTTGATCTCGAGTCCCCGGCCGAAGTCGACGAGCGTGTCGCCGGAGATCACCGCACTCTGGCTCTCGACCCAGAGCACAGTGTCGTTCGCCTTATGCCCGGGGAACACGTCGGCACCGAACGGCAGCCGGTCGCCGGACGAGTACGGGCGTGCCTCGCCTTTCTTCTCGCGGAGCAGCCAGACGACGTCGGGGCTGCCGTCGCCGGCCTGCTCGGCGGTGATGCCGTACGTGTCCATGAGGTACTGCGCGGAGTCGGGCAGCGGGGTATAGACCGGCACGCCGAGCCGCTCGACCAAGCTCTGCGCGTCGCGCTCGTGCCACGGCGCGGTGAGCACGATCGCCGTCTCGCGCTCGACCGCGAGCGCCTCGATCTCGCACGGCACGCCCAGCGGGTCGAAGAGCAGCAGGCGCTCCCCGTCGTCGATCGCATAGGAGGAGACGTTCTCGCTCCAGGGCTCGGTCGGCCGCCACTCCGGGTGCGGTGCCTCCCAATGCCACAGGCCCGGACGCAACTCGCGCACGGCACGATGCTACTGGAACGCTGCGCTCACGATGACGCGATCGTCGATGCCCGTGTCGGGTGCCGCAAGTTCGGCTCGAGCTAGCGCTCCGGCTGCCACCCGATAGCGTCCGTTGCGTGAGGGTCGCTGCTGAGGCCGCACGCCGCTTCCTCGTGGCGCGCCACGCGCTCGCGCCAGCGCGTTCGCTCGAGGGGGGACCAGACGCCGTGCTCGAGGTCTTCCGTCGACTCGGCTCGATCCAGTTCGACCCGCTCGCGGTTGCCGGTCGGAGCCATGACCTCATGCTGCACGCGCGCGTGGCCGAGTACGACCCCGCCTGGTGCAACCTGCTCTACGAGCGCCGCGAGATCTTCGAGGCGCACAACAAAGGACTTTCGCTCGTACCGGCGAGCGAGTTCCCGTGGTTCCGCGGGACATGGGGCCAGAACGGGATGCGCCTTCTCGCCGAGCACGCCGAGATGGCCGAGCCGGTGCTCGAGCGCATCCACGCCGAGGGACCGCTGTCAGCGCTCGACTTCGAGCGCTACCGCGGGGGCACGATCGACTGGTTCGGAATCCCGACGAACACCGTCCGCGCCGTGCTCGAGGCGTACTCCGTCACGGGTGTGCTCGGCCTGGCGCGACGCGACGGCAACCGACGCTACTACGACCTCCTCGAGCGACTGCTACCGGCCGACCTGCTCGCGCGCGAGATCCCGCTGAGGGAGCAACTCCGCCACAAGCTCCTCTCGCGGTACCGCGCTCACGGCCTCCTCGGTGTGGGTGGCGGCGGTGACATCTTCAACGGCATCGGCCCCGCCAAGCCCGATCCGAGCCGGCCGGAACAGCCGGGAAGAACGGCTCTGCGCGAGGAACTCGTCGCGACCGGCGAGCTCGTTCCCGTGGAGGTCGAGAACTTGCACGGCAAGCGGTTCGTGCTCAGAGCGGAAGTCGACCTGCTCGAGTGCCCGCCGGAGCCGCCGCCCTCCGTCGCATTCCTGCCGCCGTTCGATCCGTTGGTGTGGGACCGGGGCCTTCTCGGATCCCTGTTCGAGTTCGAGTACGTCTGGGAGCTCTTCGTCCCGCCAGCC
>Ga0136621_1001106_pt1 | contig 10920 bp, 11 predicted proteins | sample AntDryUQ445A2306_FD_104673 | JGI IMG/M metagenome (GOLD analysis project Ga0136621, IMG submission 104673) | Polar desert sand microbial communities from Dry Valleys, Antarctica - metaG UQ445A (23.06) | ecosystem: Environmental > Terrestrial > Soil > Desert | place: Antarctica: Dry Valley...
AACGAGATACAGAACGCCTGGTCAGCATCTACGGCCACGACCTCGACATGGCGTTTTCCCCCTACATGGCTTTCTTCCGGTACGAAGACCGTCCGGGCATCATCGGGATCGTCGGCACGCTGCTCGGCGAGGCCGGGGTTAACGTAGCCAACATGCAGGTAGGGCGTTACGCCGAAGGAGGAGAAGCGATCATGGGCATGGCGGTCGACTCGCCCATACCCCCCGAGGTCTTGACCAGCATCATCAGCGGAGCGGAGCTACGCGATGCACGCCTGATCGTCCTGGACGAGTAGAGAAGGAGACGAAGGTGCCACTGCAACCGGTCGACGTCGTGTGGATGAACGGCAAGCTCGTGCCCTGGAAGGACGCGACGGTTCACGTGCTGTCCCATGCGCTCCACTACGGCACGGGTGTGTTCGAGGGCATCAGATGCTACGAGACCGAGCGGGGCCCTGCGGTTTTTCGGCTGCGCGATCACCTGGATCGTATGGTGCGTTCGGCGAGGATCTTCTTGATGGACATTCCCTATTCGGTCGATGATCTCGTCGACGCCACCCACGACCTCATTCGCTCCAACGGGCTCCGATCCTGCTATGTGCGGCCCATCGCGATACGGGGTTACGGCGAGATGGGAGTAAACCCTTCTAACAACCCCGTCGAGGTCTCGATAGCGGTGTGGCCCTGGGGCGCGTATCTGGGGGATGAAGCGCTCGAGCATGGGGTTCGCATGACCGTGTCGTCGTGGCGGCGGCACGACCACAACATCATTCCCCCGCAGGCGAAGGTGACCGGCGCCTATGTCAACTCGGCGATGGCGAAGGTCGAGGCCCTGCACGCCGGCTACGACGAGGCCGTGATGCTCAACCCCGAGGGTTACGTGTCCGAGGCCACCGGCGAAAACCTGTTCGTGGTCAAAGACGGTGTGATCCTGACGCCTCCGCTGTGCGCCGGACCGCTTGCCGGGATCACGCGCGAGACGATCAAGACGATTGCCGCAGACCTCGGCATCCCGTTCTCGGAAACCCTCCTTACCCGGGCAGACCTCTACCTCGCCGAGGAGATGTTCTGTTCGGGAACGGCCGCCGAGGTGACGCCGGTGCGCGAGATCGACCAACGCATCATCGGGGAGCCGGGGCCGGTGACCACCACGATCCAGCAGAAGTTCTTCGCCATAGTCAAAGGCGAGGACGAGAAGTACCACGACTGGCTCGACTTCGTCCTGTAGAACCCCGCCCGCCAACTTTCATTGCACTCCCAAGCCCGGTCTCCGAGCTCCAGGATGCAGCAGATGCAAGCCTGAAAGATGCGGATCTTGGGATGGCGGCGAGCCATCATGTGTATGATACTGTATGTGTATGTTGTCCCGGCGTCTACAGATACTCATCGATGAGGGGCGCTATGCGCGGCTTGCCGAAAGAGCAGGTAAGAGGGGCGTCTCCGTTGCTTCGGTCATTCGCGAGGCGATCGACCGTTCGCTTCCTCCTCGAGATGAACGGCGGGAGGATGCGGGACGCAGAATTCTTGCTGCCGAGCCCATGAAGGTGCCCGACCCGGAGGGGCTCAGGAGGGAATTGGAGGCGCTGAGGGATCGACGCAGGTGATCCTGCTCGACACGACGGTGCTCGTCTACGCCGTCGGTGATCACCACGCACTCCGAGCCCCGTGTCGCCGGATTGTCCAGGCGGTGGCCGATGGACGGATTGCCGCCACCACGACCGTCGAGGTCATTCAGGAGTTCGTGCACGTGCGCGCCCGGCGACGGCCGCGCTCCGACGCAGTAGGGATCGCAATGGACTTCGTCCATCTCCTTTCTCCTCTGCACGTCGTCGACGAGGACGATCTCGATCTCGGCCTTCGGGTGTTCAAGGAAGGGACCATTGGTGCATTCGACGCGGTGCTGGCGGCCAGCGCAATACGGCATGAGGTTGAGGCTCTGGTGTCTGCGGACGAGGCGTTGGCGAGCATCCCGGATCTCCAATACACACATCCCGCCTCGCTTCCGACGACCTGAGCGCTAACGGGGATCTGGCCCTTCCGGCTGCACAGGGCTTCACTGTGCGGGAGACGACACGGGTCCGCGCTCATCTCCAGAGGCGCTCGCCTCGGCTAACCTCGACCGGTGCCTCCAGGGACCGTAAGAACCCGCATAGCGCCCGCGCCCAGTGGCTCCATCCACGTCGGCAACGCCCGCACGGCGCTTTACAACTGGCTCCTCGCCCGCCGGCACGGGGGCGTATTCGTTCTTCGGGTGGAGGACACCGACCAGAGCCGCGTCACTCAGGACGCCTTCGATGCCGTCATCGAAGATCTCCGCTGGCTTGGCCTGAGCTGGGATGAAGGGCCCGGGGTAGGCGGCGACTACGGGCCTTATCGCCAGAGTGAGCGCTCTGACCGATACAGAGCGGTGACGGCTGCGCTCGAGGACGCAAACCACGTCTACCGCTGTTACTGCACCGCCGAGGAGCTCGCGCAACGCAGGGCGAGCGCCCATGCTGCCCGCCGCACCCCCGGATACGACGGCAGATGCCGCAACCTGACCGACAGCGAGCGGGCGGCGTTCGAGTCCGAGGGGCGGAGCCATGCCCTTCGCTTCCGGACCCCGGAGGGCCGCACGATCGCCTTCGTCGATGTCGTGCGCGGTCCAATCGCCACCCGCACCGATCAGATCCCCGATTTCGTCGTCCAGCGCTCCGACGGCTCGCCGACGTACATGCTCGCGGCGGCGGTCGACGATGTGGCGATGGAGATCACCCACATCGTCCGAGGCGAGGACCTCGTGGCGGCCACACCGAGGCAGCTCTTGATACGCGAGGCGATGGGCGTGACCGACCCTCCGGTGTTCGCGCATCTTCCGCTCCTCGTGGCGCCCGACGGCAAACCTTTGTCCAAGAGGTGGGGGGACGTCGCCGTCAGCGCCTACCGGCGGATGGGTTTCCTTCCCGAGGCGGTGGTCAACTACCTGGCGCTGCTGGGGTGGTCCTTCGACGAGAAGACCAACATCTTCTCGGTCGACGAGCTGGTTGCGAAATTCACCCTCGAGCGCGTGACCAGGAACCCGGCCATCTTCGACGTCCCCAAGCTCGAGTGGCTGAACGGCCACTACATCCGTGTGCTGTCCCCGCAGGCCTTGGCCGAGCGCCTCGTACCCGTTTGCGTCGACGCGGGACTTCCGGCCGACTCGGACGAGGGCAGGAGACTCCTGGCTGCGGTCGCCCCGTTGCTGAACGAGCGGCTCAAGCGTCTGGAGGAGGCACCTCCGATGGTGCGGTTCCTGTTCGGCCGGGTTCCTCCCGACGCCAAGGCGGCGAAGCTGCTGGAGGGCCAGGGGGCGTACCTCGAGGAGGTCGCCGGCGCCCTGGGGCGCGCCGAGGAGTGGACCGCCGGAACGATCGAGGAGACCCTGCGCCGGGTGGCGGCGGAGCGGGATCTAAAGCCAAAGCAGGCTTTTCAACCGATCAGGGCGGCGGTCACCGGGACGCTCGTGTCGCCGCCCCTATTCGAGTCCCTCGAGATTCTGGGGCGCGCCGAAACGCTGGCGCGGCTCTCCTCCCTGTGAGGAGGGTGTCTTCTGTGGGGTCTGTGCGCCGTATCTCGGTCCCGGGAAGCCCTCCGGGTATCGCCGCCCAAACAGCTCGACGGGTATATTTCAGTGGTCGCCGGGATGACGGCGTTCGCCGGGCACTACAATCAGGTGACCTCTTGAGCTTTTTGGGGCGTGGGGTAACCCGGCAGCCCGGCGGATTCTGGTTCCGTTAGTCCTGGTTCGAATCCAGGCGCCCCAGCGCACGAGGCATGGCCCGGTAGTCTAGTTGGCCGAGGACGCCGCCCTCTCAAGGCGGAGATCACGGGTTCGAATCCCGTCCGGGCTACGGAGAACCTCACCTCTCTTCAGCACCCCGGCCGTGTCGCGATTCACCCTGATGAGCTGGTATCTGACACCTGAAAGCGCGCGAGAACCGGGGCGAGCCATCATCGGCCCGCAGAGATGAGTGGGGCTGTTGAGGGTGGGCGGGACGAGCCGGGCTTTGCACTTCCTACCGGAAGCCGATCATGGTCGGTGCTCGATAGGCTAAACTCCCCCCTGACCAGGCATAAGAGTTCGATTCTCCAGGTCGGGGGCCTACATCGCCCCGCCCTCTCGAGGTCTGAATCCCATCCGGGCTATGGCCTTCGACGAGTCTGTCCGTGTGGATTGGCTCCTGGAGTCTAGAAAAGGAGCGCGCAATGAACCCGACCGACATCGTCGAGCGACCCTATCTGAAGACCGATCTGCCCGAGTTTCGGCCCGGGGACACGGTGCGGGTGCATGTTCGTGTGGTCGAGGGCGAGCGGGAGCGCGTACAGGTGTTCGAGGGCGTGGTCATCCGGCGCAGAGGGAGCCAGCTCTCCCAGACATTCACCGTCCGCAAGGTCTCTTTCGGCGTTGGAGTCGAACGCACCTTTCCGCTCCATTCCCCGATGATTGCCAAGATAGAGGTCCGGACCCGCGGCCAGGTGAGGCGCGCCAAGCTCTACTACCTGCGTTCCCGAGTCGGCAAGAAGGCCAAGGTGAAAGAGCGGCGCAACTGACGTACGCCTGCTCAACCGCAGCGGCCATATGAAGCTGTGCTTGAGCGCCGCAGGGGCGCCCTCGTGTAAGCGCTCGCTTTGGATTACGCTCTTTTTCCTATGGCAAACGTTGGTATGACCGGGGTAGAGGAAGTGGCGGCCGAGCGCGACGGTGGGCGCAAGGACAGGAGCTCCTCGGTCATCGGTTATCTGACAGAGCTTCCGATCCTGGTGCTCTTGGCCTTCGGGATAGCAATCATCATCAAGACCTTCTTGGTACAGGCGTTCTTCATCCCGTCTGCTTCGATGGTGCCGACGCTTCAGATCGGCGACAGAGTGCTCGTGGAGAAGGTGAGCTATGCCTTGGGAGACCCCCAGCGTCAGCAGGTCGTGGTCTTTGCCAAGTCGGTTTTCGGTCGCGAGCTGCCGGACCTGCCCTGGTATGAGGATGTACGGAATTTCGGTCGCGAGTTGCTCGGCCTCCCGAGCGCCTCGGAGGAGGACTACATCAAACGGATAGTGGCCGTGGGCGGCGACACGATCCGCTACGAGGGAACTCCGCGTAGGTTGTGGATCAACGGCGAGCAGGCGTCTGAGCCCTACCTCCAACACCGGGATCGGTCAAGTCCCGAGGTCACCTCGAAAGGGTGCAAGCGGCTCGACATGGCCGTGGCAGAGGACGGTTGCCTCGTGCCGGATGAGAAGATCTTCGTCATGGGCGACAACCGGAGCAATTCGGAGGATTCACGGGTAATCGGTCCCATCAAACAGGAAAAGATCGTGGGGCACGCCTTCGTGGTGATCTGGCCGCCCGTCGACTTCTCCGGCCTCTAGCCAGGGGCACACCTCGGCGTCTCGGTCCACTCCCGGCCCGGTCAAACGGCCCCTGGACCGCGTGACCGAGGGCGACGCGTTTAGAGTCCCGTACCGAGATGACCTCTGAGGCGGTGGGACTGATGGAGAGACGGCTCACCGAGGCCGGCTTCATGCGGGTTGCCGGAGTGGACGAGGTGGGGCGGGGGGCCCTCGCCGGGCCGCTGGTGGCGGCCGCCGTTATCCTGCCCCCAGGCGCCGAGATAGCGGGCCTCAAGGACTCGAAGCTGTGCACACGATTGCAAAGGGAACGCCTCGCCGGGCAAATCCTCGACCTCGCCCTCGCATCCTCCATCGTCCGGGTGCAGCCCTCCAGGATTGACCGCGCCGGTCTGCAGAGATGCAATCTCCAGGCGCTCCGAAGGGCCCTCAAGAACCTCTCGCTCACCCCGGACTACGTACTGATCGACGCCTTCAGGATGAAGCGCCTGCAATGGCCGGGCCTCGCGGTAAAGAAGGCGGACGCCGTCTCGAAGAACGTCGCCGCCGCCTCGATCGTCGCCAAGGTCCACCGGGACAGGTCCATGCGCCGCTACCATCGCCGGCATCCCGAATACGGGTTCTCGACCAATGTGGGATACGGGACATCGGAGCACTGGGCGGCCTTGAAGCGCTTCGGGCCGTCGCCCATCCATCGCCTTTCCTTCTACGGGGTCACTGGATTTGCGGACGAGGATGGCTCGTTCGATCCGTCCAAGGCGCGACACTTTGGGGAGGAGACCTGCCCAGTGCCAGAGGGGGTGCCATGAGCGTCGAGGACCTCGAGAAATACGAGGCCGAAATGGAGCTCCAGCTCTACAAGGAGTACCGAGACGTCCTGCCGATGTTCAAGTTCGTCGTGGAGACCGAGCGGCGCTTCTATCTGGCAAACGAGGTGAAGGTGGACACCCGGCACCTCGGCGCAAAGGTGTGGTTCGAGGTCGAGCTCCACGATGCCTGGGTGTGGGACATGCACCGGCCGGCCCGTTTCGTCTCGGACGTGAAGGTGGTTACCTTCAGGGACCTCAATGTCGAGGAGCTCGCCCAGGTGTCCGAGCGGGACCTGCTGCCGCAGCCTCCCGGGATCGAGCGATAGAGACCCCCACCCTCGAGCCGCTACCCAGCGTGTCCGTCACACTCGGCCGTTACCGTGAGCGCCATAGTGGACACACGCCGGGCGCTGGGCGAATCGGGGGAGGATCTCGCCGCCGCTCTCTACCGGCGGCAGGGCTTTGCGATCGTCGATCGCAACTACCGCTGCCGGATCGGGGAGCTGGACATCGTTGCGCGCAGAGGTTCCCTGCTGGTCTTCTGTGAGGTGAAGACCCGCTCGAGCGATCGCTGGGGCGACCCTTCCGAGGCGGTCGGGCCCGTCAAGCAGGGCCGTCTCAGGCGGCTTGCCGGCCATTGGCTGGCGACCCATCGGGCAGGGCCGGCAGAGATCCGCTTCGACGTGGTCACGGTTTCCGCCCTACCGGGAGCGCCCCCGAGGGTGATCCAACTGGTGGACGCCTTCTAGGGTGTTCTAGGCGCTCAGCAGCGGTTGCCTCGACGGCGCGAAGGAGAGGTGTCACACCCGGCGGCTACTTTGATGGAGCCGCGTTTTCCCGAGCCGGGATCGGATGCGATCCATGCTCGCAAAGACCCAATCCGTTGCACTGGTCGGAACCGACGCCCATCTGGTGGAGGTCGAGATCCACATAGGCACCGGAGTGCCGAGCTTCACCATCGTCGGCCTTCCGGCGAAGTCGGTTCGGGAGGCCGAACAGCGCACGCGCGCCGCCCTTGTCTCGAGCGACGAGGAATGGAAGGCTGCGAGGCTCGTCGCCAACCTGGCCCCTGGTGCCCTTCGAAAAGAGGGCACACACTTCGACCTTCCGCTCGCGCTGGGCATCCTGAGCGCTCGGGACCGCATCGACCCCGCCCGGTTGGCGGGCTGGGTGGTAGTGGGCGAGCTTGCCCTCGACGGTGCCGTCCGTCCGGTGCGCGGAGTTCTGGCGGCAGCCATCGCCTGCCGCACAGCGGGGTTGCGCGGCTTGATGTGTCCCGCGACCAACGCGGCCGAGGCCGCCCTGGTCGAAGGGATCGAGATAGTGCCGGTCCAGACCCTGCGTGACTGCATTGCCTGGGCCCAGGGCCGGTGGACTCCTCCTCCGCTCCCGGCTCACGGCCTGCAGCCACAGGAGGACATCGAGGAACTCGCGGAGGTGCGCGGGCACGGGGCCGCCAAGCGGGCGCTCGAGGTGGCGGCCGCCGGCGGCCACAATCTTCTGCTCATCGGTCCCCCCGGGTCCGGCAAGACGATGCTGGCGCGCCGGCTCCCGGGCATCCTGCCGCCGATGGGGGTCGACGAGGCGCTCGACGTCACACGGGTGCATTCGGTCGCCGGACTGCTGGGCGAGTGTGCCCATCTGCTCCGGTCCCGGGCATTCCGGACGCCTCACCACAACATCTCGCTGCCCGGAATGATCGGTGGCGGCCCGGGTCTGGCGCGGCCCGGCGAGGCGAGCTTGGCGCACCACGGCGTATTGTTCCTCGACGAGCTGACGCTGTACCGCGCCGACGTGCTGGAAAGCCTCCGGGCTCCGCTGGAGGAAGGGCAGGTTCGCATTGCCAGGGCGGGCGGCGCCATCTGCTACCCGTGCCGGTTCTCGTTGATCGCGGCCATGAACCCGTGTCCCTGCGGTTACGCGGGGAACTCCGTGAGAGCCTGTCGCTGCTCGCACCATGCCCTCGAGGTCTATCGGGCAAGGTTATCGGGGCCGCTTCTCGATCGCTTCGACATTCAGATCGCTATGGCGCGTCCGTCCAAGGCAGACCTTCTCGGCCCGCCGCAAGGCGAGTCCTCCGAGGCCGTGCGCCGGCGGGTTCGGGCCGCACGCGCTCTCCAGGTGGACAGGTACGGCTCGGCCCGCACCACCAATGCCTCGGCCTCGAAGCGCCAGCTCGAGGACGCCTGTCGCCTCTCCTCGGCAGCACGGGCGATGGTCGGGCTTGCCGTCGACAGCCTCGCACTCTCCGGGCGGGGGATCGACCGAGTTCTGCGGGTCGCGCGATCGCTTGCCGATCTTGCCGGAGCGGACGACATCGGCGAGGAGCAGGTCGGCGAGGCCATCTCGTACCGCACGCTCGACGGCGACATGGGGGTGGGCGCGTGACGGCCGTTCCCTCCGGGCCTCCACACCGCACCGTCCAACCGTCTGATGTGGAATGGCCGCCCCACCTGTCCGAGCCCGGGACCCTGTCGCCGCCCGAGCGGCTCTTCGTAGTCGGTGCGCCGCTTGCCGACAGTGCACCGGCGGTGGCCGTCGTGGGGACGAGACGCCCGACCGCGGCGGGGATCGAGAGCGCCCGCACGATAGCGGGAACCCTGGCGCAGGCGGGCTTCGGGATCGTCTCGGGCCTCGCGGTCGGCATCGATGCGGTCGCCCACGCCGCCGCGCTCGAGGTTGGTGGGACCACCGTTGCGGTGCTCGGCTGTGGACTCGACATCGGCTACCCGGCCCCGAACCTGCGTCTGAAGGAGCAGATCGCGCTGAGCGGAACCGTGGTTTCGGAGTACCCGCCCGGTGTCGGGCCTCTGAAGCGGCATTTTCCGGCGCGCAACAGGATCATCGCAGCGCTCTCCGTCGGGGTCGTGGTGGTCGAAGGCGCCATAACCAGCGGAGCGCTGGTGACCGCCCGGCTTGCTCTCGACCTCGATCGTTCTGTGTACGCAGTCCCCGGCAGCACCCGTAATCCGATGGCGGCCGGCCCCAACGAGTTGATTCGAACCTCACGCGCTTCCCTGATTACCGATCCCCGCCACATCCTCGAGGACCTCGCGCCCAATCTGGTGTGGTCGCCGTCACCGGGCTCGGCGCCGTCGCCCGTCCCCGTGGATCGCGCCGAGGCAGACGTGCTGGCGGCCCTCGAGGACACGCCGACCCCGCTGGACGGAATCGCCGGCCGGCTCGACGTTCAACCGGGGCGCGCCGCCCTGGCCTTGGCCAAGCTCGAGGTGAGGGGGCTGGTGAGCAGAGGGCGAGGCGGTTACCTCCTGACCGAGTCCGGGGCACGGGCCCTCGCATGACGACCGAACCGGGTGAACCTTGCTCCGGAGTCGGCCGCTGGAGTTTGCCGAGTCCCGAGAGGGGTTCCCGTGGGCACCTGTGTGCAGGGGGGTTGTAAAGCAGGCCGTGCGGGGGCAGAATCCGGAGCGTTAGGAGGTCGATGCGGGGAGTGGCCCGGGGTCAAGGCTGAGGAGGGGGCTAGTTACTCAGCGTCATTGAGCATGTACACTACGCATTCGAGTAGCCTACCCACTTACCCGGACGCGTCGCGAGAATCGCACGGAAGCTCTAATCGGAAGGAAGTAGAGCGGAAAATGGACTCCAGCGAGCCGAAGGTGGCTACTGATTCGATAGCGGCGACGTCGGCGGCTTTTCTGTCCGCTCTCGAGGCGGAACGCGACGTCTCGCCGCACACCCTTGCCGCCTATCGCCACGACCTCGCCGGCTTTGGTTCCTGGGCCGGGCGCGGGGGCACGGCGGGGCTGGATGGGGTCGACCGAAAGCTCCTGCGTAGATATGTCTCTTATCTGGCGCAGCTCGGCTACGCGCGGCGGTCCATCGCCCGCAAGGTCAGCGCCCTCCGCTCCTTGCTCGGCTGGGCGGTCCTCAACGACGTCATTCCCACCAACCCGGCCGAGGGCATCGGCGCGCCGAAGCTCGACCGCCCCCTGCCCCAGGTGCTGAAGGCGGCGGAGGCGGCCCGGCTCTGCGAGCTTCCCCCCACCGACGATCCCGTCGGCTTACGGGACAGGGCCCTTCTGGAGCTGCTCTACGGGTCCGGCCTGCGCGTCGCCGAGGTGTGTGGCCTCGATCTTGGGGATGTCGATCTCGCCGCCGCCGGCGTGCGGGTGACCGGGAAGGGTCGTAAGCAGCGGCAGGTCCCTATGAGCGAGCCCGCCGTAGCGGCCCTGGAGCTCTACCTGCAAGACGCCCGAACCCGGCTGTTGGAACGGGGTGGAGGACAGGCGCCGGAGGCGCTGTTCTTGAACCTTCGGGGAGCCCGTCTCGGCCCCCGCACCGTGCGAGCGTCCCTCGCCCGGCTCCTGCGCGCCGAAGGAGCGCCGGTGGTGAGCCCTCACGTCCTGAGGCACTCATTCGCAACCCACCTCCTTGACGGAGGCGCCGACCTCAGGGCGGTGCAGGAGATGCTGGGACATTCAAGTCTTGCCACCACGCAGATCTACACCCATGTCTCCACCGAGCGACTACGGACTGTATATGAGCAAACCCATCCCCGGGCGTAGGGTGGCGGCGGTGCCCGCTGCCAATCCAGGCCCCCGTAAGCCCCACAAGCCCGATGCGGTGACGGCGGCCTGGACCAGATACAAGGAGAACGCCTTGCCGGCTGATCGGGATGTGTTGATCCTCAACTATTCGCCGCTGGTCAAATACGTCGCCGGGCGGGTTGCCGCTGGGCTCCCTTCGAACATCGAGCAGGCGGACTTGATCTCTTACGGGATCTTTGGGC
>Ga0136621_1001107_pt1 | contig 10912 bp, 9 predicted proteins | sample AntDryUQ445A2306_FD_104673 | JGI IMG/M metagenome (GOLD analysis project Ga0136621, IMG submission 104673) | Polar desert sand microbial communities from Dry Valleys, Antarctica - metaG UQ445A (23.06) | ecosystem: Environmental > Terrestrial > Soil > Desert | place: Antarctica: Dry Valley...
CCCCTGCGCAATCTCGACTCCCCGCCCTTCGCCGAGCAGCATGTTCGACGGCGGCACGCGCACGTCCTTCAGCTCGACCTCCATATGGCCGTGCGGAGCGTCGTCGTAGCCGAACACCGGCAGGTGCCGGACGATGGTCACGCCGTCCGCGTCCAGCGGCACCAGGATCATCGATTGCTGCTGGTGGGTCTTGGCGTCGGGGTCGCTCTTGCCCATGACGATGGCGAGCTTGCAGCGCGGGTCGCCGGCCCCGCTCGACCACCATTTGCGGCCGCTGACGACATATTCATTGCCGCGCATTTCGATCCGGCACTGGATGTTGGTCGCGTCGGACGACGCCACGTCGGGCTCGGTCATCAGGAACGCCGAGCGGATTGTGCCCTCCATCAGCGGTTTGAGCCATTGCTCCTTCTGCTCCGCCGTCCCGTAGCGGTGCAGCACCTCCATGTTGCCGGTGTCGGGCGCCGAGCAGTTGAACGCCTCCGACGACCACAGGATTCGGCCCATCTCCTCGGCGCAGAATGCGTATTGGAGATTGGTCAGTCCCGGACCGTCGAACTCGAAGCTGTCGTCGACGCTGTCGTCGACGGGCGCGGCGCCGTGGCTCGGCGGCATGAACAGGTTCCACAGTCCCGCCTTGCGCGCGAGCGTCTTCAACTCCTCGATCACCGGCAGCACTTTCCAGCGATCGCCTTGCGCCTGCTGCGAGTCATAATCGGCGACGCGCGGCCGGACCTCGGAATCCATGAATGCTCTGACCCGGTCGCGCCACTCGACGTCGGCTGGCGATAAGTTGAAATCCATGGCGCGGCTCCGGCAGGCGTGCGAGCTATAACAGCGCTCAATCATTGAGGGGAGCAAGCATGGCGTCAGGGCGACTCAGCGGCAAGGTCGCGATCATCACCGGCGCCGCGTCGGGCATCGGACTCGCGGCGGCCGGGCTGTTCCGCGGCGAGGGCGCGACGGTGGTCGGTTCGGACATCCATGCCGCGGACGGCATATTCGAGGCGGACGCCGGCCGCGAAGAGGATGTGCAGCGCCTCGTCGACCAGGCCGTATATCAGCATGGCGGGCTCGACATTTTCTTTGCCAACGCCGGCATTTCCGGCGGCCTCGCCTCGATCTTCGAGCAGACGGCCGAGGACTGGGCGGAAATCCTGCGAGTCGATCTGATCGGCCCGTTCCTGGCGATCAAGCACGCCGCCCCGGCCCTGAAGGCGCGCGGCGGCGGGTCGATCGTCTGCACGGCGAGCGTCGCCGGGCTGCGCTCGGGCGCCGGCGGGGCGGCTTATTCCGCGGCCAAGGCCGGGGTCATCAACCTGGTGACGACCGCCGCCAACCAGCTCTCCGGCTCGGGCATCCGGGTCAACGCGATCTGCCCGGGCCTGATCGAGACCGGCATGACCGAGCTCATCTATCGCGCCGCGCGCGAGAAAGGCGTCGCCGACCGGATCGGCGAACTGAACCCGTTGAAGCGCGGCGGCGAGCCCGACGAGATCGCCAGGGCGGCGCTGTTCCTCGCCTCCGATGAATCCAGCTACGTCAACGGCCAGGCCCTGGTCGTCGACGGCGGCCTGTCGAGCAGCCATCCGACCGCTCGCCGCTTCGACATCCGCGCCGAGTGAATCGCCGGCCCGTATTGCTAGGGCTTTGAGACTGTGGTTGTTTCGCGGGGGTCGGACGACTCCGACTCGTCGACGGGCGTCCGATCGCAAAACGGGGAGATGTTATGAGGAAATTGTTGATCGTTGCCGCCTTGGCGGCCGGAGTCGCGGCCTGCGGCTATCAGGACAAGAAAGCGGCCGGCCCAGAGACCACCGACAGCGCGGCAACCGCCGATGCCGAGGGGGTCGATTACGACGCGATCGCCAAGCGGATCGTGACCGAATCGGCGGGCGTCAAGCCGGGCGAGGTCGTGGTCATCAACGGCTCAATGGCCGAACCCAGGCTCCTCGAAGCCCTGCAGGCGGCAGTCCTCACGGCCGGCGGCCACCCGATCGTCGACGTCAACTTCCCACGGGCGCAAAAGCGCTTCATCGCCGAAGCGCCGATGGAATATCTTCGCCAGCCGTCGAAGTCGGGCCTGGCCCTGATCAACGCCGGCGACGTGTTCATCTCGGCAACCGGTGTCGAGGACCCGGCCCTGTTCTCCGACGTCGACGAAGGCCGCCTCAACGCCACCCGGGAGGCCAACCAGGCGGTCGCCGAGGCGATTACTCAAAAGCGCGCGCGCTCGGTGGACATCGGCCAGTCCGGCGGCATCCCGACGGCGGCTTACGCCAAGAGCCGCGGCGCCGATCTCGGCGACATGCGCGCGATGTTCTTCAAGGCGCTCGCCGTCCCGGCAAGCGTCATCGCCCAGCGCGGAGCGGTCGTTTCGGGCAAGATGAAGCCGGGAACGCAAGTCCGCCTGCGGACCACGTCGGGGACCGACCTGACGTTCACGCTGGCCGCCAATCGCTCTCGGGTCAGCACCGGCCGCGCCGCCGACAACGACACCGGCAAGGGCATGGCGGCGGCCTTCCTGCCCGCCGGCGACTTCTATGCCTGCGTCGATCCGGCGTCCGCCAATGGCGTCCTGGTCTCGCCCACGGAAACCTTCCGCGGCAACAAGATCCGCAACCTGAAAATGACGTTCAAGAACGGCGCGATCGAGTCGATGACCGCGGACGGGGGAGCGGAGAAGCTCCAGGGCTATTTCGCGCAGCTCGACGACGCCAGCAAGAAGCTGTCGCTGATCAATCTCGGGCTCAACCCTGAAAGCCGTCCGCTGAAGGGATCGGACTATTTGTCCTGGGAAATGAGCGGAGTTCCGACGGTCCAGGTCGGCAACAGCCAGTGGGCCGGATGCGACAATGGGGGCGAGGGAGGCCACTCGATCCACCAGTTGGGCGCCACTCTCGCCGCCGGCGACGCGGTGGTCGTCAAGGACGGGACGCTCGCCAACTGACGGGCGCCCCAGCGTAGCATCTAGCCGTTCCGCCGCCTCGATCTGGGCGGCGGCCGAAGGGCCGCGTTGCGGACGCAATTGTTGAACCCGACCCAGTCCTTGCGGGTGCCGTTGCGCGACGCGTTGCGGTTGCACAGCTGCATCTTCCACGCCGGCAGCTGGTTCTTTCGGACATATTTGAGCGCGCGCTGCATCGCCCGCTCCTGCTTTTTGATGCAGTGATTCTGCCAGTGGCAGACGAAGCCGATGTTGAGCAACGCGGGGTTCTTGAGCGGCGGCGGCTTGTCGCGGGCTTCGGCGGCCGCCGGCCACGGACCGGCGCAACCAAGGGCGAATGCAGCCAGCGCAAGCTTCAATTTCATGCCGACATCCTGCCCCACGCCGCGCCTGCTGTCACTGGCAGTGCATCAAAACGCCCTCGCGGGCCAAGGTTCCAACCGTTCGACCGCCGGGTACTGCGTCAGTTTGAATTTGTGGGATGTCCGCTTTCGACCCATTGCGGACATTAGACCCCACGTTTGCGCGTCCAGGAGCAGGTTGGGCTGAGACCGCCGGCTGGCCGCACTCAAGCCAGAGTAGCGCGAGTACGGGCCGGAAATCGAATTTCTTTAGCGGAAAGCTCGGTAGTCAACGGCCTGGATTTGGGCGACTTTTGGTGGCGCGCCGAACGTCGTGAAAAAACCAAACTGCCAGTCGGTTTGGCCCAACTGGTACTCATTTATCGCAAATCCTTCGGGATGGTCACAGAAGCCCGGCCTTGTTTTCAAGCTCTCTATCGCCGCCTGCGCTTCGGCCCGCGTTTCGTAAATGCCGATGCCCAGCTCGGTGTTCCCCCGGTCACAGTAAGTCCGGCTGAACCGCAGCTCAAAGACCCTAGCCTGAGGCGTGTCGAGTTTCACTCACGCCGCGTAACACGGAACCGGCACATGTCCCAATGTCGCCTTCTACCCAAGCTGACACTTCGTCGTAACTTGCGAGAATTTACGGATCCGTTGGCGATGTTGCCTCTGCAGGCCCGCGATCAGATAGGCGGCTAGCCTCGTCGTTGTCTGGCTGGAAGGGGTCGAGAAGGCTGGCGACCGCTTCGCGCACGCCCTCACGATAGCGTGATGACCGTTCACTAGGGACGTGGCTGGCAAATCTGTCGTCCTGAAAAGCCTTTTCGCGAATGATCGCAAGGGCGGTATCGTCCGCATTGTAGGTGTTATGGAGAAGCATCCTAACTGCGCCACGTAGCGCAGTTATTTCCGCTTGAAGGTCGATTATTCGGTTCGTGATCTTTTCGGTCATAGTTCCGCAATACAGGGAAAGCCTCTGTCCGACCAGTCGAGTGCTAATGTCCGCTTTCGACCCATTGCGGGCCGTAAGAGTCGATCCAGATGCACGCCTATCAAGCGCGATCGACGGGTCATTCTATGGAAAGGTGCTAGGCGCCGCCGAGCACCCGGGCGAGGTCGTAGATATGCTCAATTCCGTCATAGAAGCTCTTGGCCGGGATCCGCTCGTCGAGTCCGTGCGCGAACATCTCGTTCGGTTTGATGAACACGCCTGACGAAGCCCAGGTCGGTATACCGGCGCTGCGGTAGACCAGGCCATCCGTCCCGCCAGACTCTAGATAAGGCGACAAGGCAACTCCCGGGTACCTCTGATGAATGGATTGGGCGATCACTCGCTCGATATCCGGGCGCAGTTCGGAAACGGGGCTCGCCACGGGTGCCCCCATGACCTTGACCGCAACTTTCGGGTCCGCGACTACCTTGCTGATCTGTTGCTGGACCTCCTCAACGGATACGCCCGGGAAAATGCGGCAATTGACGGTTGCCGTTGCCTTTTGTGGCAACGCATTTTCCGCATGGCCCGCATTCAGCATCGTCGCGATGCAGGTTGTGCGTGTGGTGCCGACGAATTCAGCGTTGCCCGAGATGGCTTCGGCAGCAGCCTGGTCCTGCGGATTGACAGCAAAGCGCCGCAGCGCCTCGCCTGCCGAGCCGGGAGTGACCTTGCCGACTGCGCCCAAATAGGCGCGGGTGAGGTCGTTTGACATCACCGGGAAGCGGTATTCGCCAACCCGCGTGACCGCTTTGGCGAGATCGTAAATTGCATTGTCGGCACGCGGGCGGGAGCTGTGGCCGCCCGAATTGGTCGTCGTCAGCTCGAACGTCGCATAGGTCTTCTCGGCACCCTGCACCAAATAGATGATGGGCGTGCCGTCGGGAGCGAGGATGCCGCCGCCGGCGTCCGTGTTGATCGCATATTCGGCGTCTTTCACCCATGGATGAGCGGCGATCTGGCGGGTCGTGCCATCAGCCTCGTCGAGGCCGGTTTCTTCATCGCCAATAAAAGCGAAGACGACGGTCCTGCGCGGCTTCACGCCTGCCTTTTGAAGCCGGAGGATGGTCGACATGAGTGCGACGACGCCGGCCTTGTTGTCGAGAGTTCCGCGGCCGAAGAAATAGCCATTCTCTTCAATCAGTTTATACGGATTGCGCTTCCAGTCCTCGGGCCGCGCATCGACCACATCCATGTGCGCCGAAAACAGGACCGGCTTCGCATTGCGGTCGGTGCCCGGGATGCGCACCAGCATGCCGACGGTTTCGCCCTTCGGCAGCTTGGCGATGTTCTCGACCGGAACTCCACCCTCGCGCAGTACGCCTTCGATGTAACTGACCATGGGCGGCACCTGGCCCTGACCCTGCGAGGTCCTGAACGCGATGACCTTCTCGAAGATCTGCCGCGCTTGCGCCTGGTCCGGACCCTGTTGCGCGAGCGCCGGCGCGTTCATCGCTACAAGGGCGATGCCGATCGCAAATCGAAAGCGTGCCATGCTACCTCCCCAAATCTCGGGACAGAGTAGCGCTTCGTCGAGCGTTGTCGATTCACGGCGTCCGATACCAACGTCCGCTTTCCACCCATAGCCGACATTTAGTGTGGCCAATTCAAACTGAGACACTACCGACCGCCGGACCGGCTTGGATTCTTGGCCGGGCGTTTGCTACGCTCGGCTCGAAGCGCCTTCAGCCGAAGGAAGGAAGGCAGTTGATGCGGAGGATCGGGAGGGGGATCGGGCTTGCGCTCGCCGCGGCCGCATCGCTGGTCGCAGAGCCCGCGCGGCCTTCCCAACCGCCCCAGCCTTCCCGGCCCGCCAGGATCGTCGCCGTCGGCGACTTGCACGGCGACTTCGAGGCTTGGCGCGAGATCGCGCTCAGGGCCCGGCTGGTCGACGCCCGCAACCGCTGGGCGGGCGGCTCGACGGTCCTCGTCCAGACCGGCGACATCACCGACCGCGGTCCCGACTCGCTGAAGATCATCCGCCACCTGATGAAGCTGCGGAAAGAGGCGGCGCGCGCCGGCGGCAAGGTCGTCGTCCTGGTCGGCAATCACGAAGCGATGAACATGACCGGCGACCTGCGCTACGTTCACCCGGGCGAGTTTGCGGCGTTCGCCAATGCCAATTCAGGGCGCCTGCGCGAGCTGACCTACGTCGCCAACCAGGCGGCGATCACGGCCGCCTATCGGACCCGGTCGCCGGACATGACCGAACGCGCGATCCGCGACTCGTGGCTGGCGCAAAACCCGCTCGGCAAGCTCGAGCATCAGCTGGCGTGGGGCCCGCGCGGCGAGCTCGGCCGATGGACCATCGCCAACCCCGCCGTCGCCAGGATCGGCGAGACGATGTTCGTCCATGGCGGGATCAGCCTGCGCTATGCCGGTGTGCCCTTCGACGAGATCAACCGGCGCACGGCGGCCGCGCTCGCCAGCCGGACCAGCGCTCCGGACTCGATCATCAACGACGAGTTCGGACCGCTCTGGTATCGGGGTTCGGCCGGCGAGGCCAGCGATGCCGAGCGCCAGGTGGCGGCGATCGGGGAGCGGGCCGCCGCCGTCCCGTCGGCCGACGAAGAGCTGTCGGCCGCGCTTCGCTCGACCGGCGCCCGGCGAATGGTCGTCGCCCACACCCCGGACCGCGGCGGCATCAAGATCTCGCACGGCGGCCGGCTGGTGCGGATCGATACCGGCATCTCGCTTCATTATGGCGGCAAGCTAAGCTATCTGGAGATCGTCGGGGGCAAGCTGGTGCCGCACAGCTGGGATCGCTCGCCCGCGCCGCCGCGGAGACGCTGACATGATGCTATTCCGAATTGCAGCAATGCTCGCCGCGCTGGTCATGGCCGCCGCGGCGTCCGCCCAGGCGAGCCCGAAGCCGTTGTTCGCCAGCGATACCATGCTCCGCCTGACGATCCGGGGACCGATCAACCAGATCGCCCAGTCGGCCGCCCGGTCGCGCCAGCCGCGCGACGGCGTCCTGACGGTTCCGGGTCCCGTTCCGGAGACCCTCGCGATCCAGCTGTCGCCGCGCGGCATCACCCGGCTCAAGCGCGACGTGTGCCAATTCCCTCCGCTGCGCGTCCGGTTCCAGGGCACCCCGGGGCCAGGCTCCCTGTTCGCCGGCCAGAAGCAGTTGAAGCTGGTCACGCATTGCCGCTCGACCGCTTCGTTCCAGCAATATCTGCTGCTCGAACATGCCGCCTACCGGCTGTACAACCAGCTCACTCCAGCCAGCTTCCGGGTGCGGCTGGCGACGATCGACTATGTTGGTGAGGACAACCGCCCGATCGCCACCCGGCTCGGCTTCTTCATCGAGGATATCGACGATGTCGCGGCCCGCAACGCCATGCGGCGGGCAGTCGCCGGAGACAGGATTGCGACGAGCCAGCTGAGCCGGGCGGATGCGGCCCGGGTCGCGCTGTTCGAATATATGATCGGCAACCGGGACTGGTCGACCCGGGCCGGCCCTCCCGGCGATGGTTGCTGCCACAATTCTCCGCTGATCGCGCGGGCCGGATCGGGCGGCGGTTTCGTCCCGGTGCCCTATGACTTCGACTTTTCGGGACTGGTCAACGCGCCCTACGCGGTGGCTCCGGACGGCACGACCAGCGTCCGCATCCGCAGCTACCAGGGCTTTTGCGCACATAATGGCGAGGCCCTGGCGATGACGGCCACCTTCCGTTCGCAGCGCGGACCGCTGCTCGCGGCCCTGAACCAGGTCCCGCTGGACGAGCCGATCAGGCGGCGGGCGGCGGCGTTTCTCGACGGCTTCTTCACCGACATCGCCGACGACCGGAGCGTCGCCGCGAAGCTCTTCAGGACCTGCCTGAAATAGCCGTGGATTACTCCGCCGGAGGAGCGGGCGGTGCCACCGCCTGCGGCACCGGCGCCGGCGGCGCGGACGGTGCCACCGCCTCCGGCACTGGGGCCGGCGCCGGCGGCGCGGACGACGGATCCACCTCGAAGTCGCTCATGTAGCGCTTCATCCCCTCGCGTTCGCCATATTCGGTGAACCAGAGCAGAAGGAAGCCGTAATTCAAGGCGACCGACATCACCACCGCGAGCTCCACCGCGCCGATTCCGGCGGACAGGCCGATGCCCACGGAAAGCAGGATGAACAGCGCATCGCCCGAGCTTTTGAGCGAGTTCTTGAAGCGAACCGCGCCGGCGATGCCGGCGAGCGAGAAAGCGAGCGCAAGCGAGTTCTGGACGACGACGACGATGCCGGTGACGACCAGCGGCAGGATGATGATCGTGCTGATCAGCGACTGGTCATATTCGTCGCCGTGGCGGACCGACATGTAGGTCCAGCTGACCGGCAGCGCGGTCAGGAACGCGCCGACGATGGCTGCGCTGAGCCAGAACAGGCCTTCGCCGAGACTCGAGACTTGCTCGGTTTCCTGCACCTGGACCCCGGTCAGGCCGTTCGCGCCGGCCTGCTGCGGCTGGTTGATGAGCGCTTCGACGCCGCCGACGGGAAGATAGTCCCGGACCTGCGGGAACAGCATCAGGGCGACGTAGATGAGCGCCCCCATGATCAGATAATATGCGCTCAATTGAGCGAACAACCGTACCGCCTTCATCGACTTCCCCCCTCGCTGTGATGCGGTGCCCCGACCCTCAAGCTACGCTTTTTGCAGCGGTCCGCAATCTCGCTTTCATTCGCTCCTGCCGGCCTCGGCGCCGACCTCGAAACTGGGGATCGGCTGAAGCATGCCGAACCGCTCCGTCGCCGGAGGACCCGGCAGTGGCGGCCACGGAATGTCATTCAACGGCAGCTCGGTGTCGGGGATTCGGTTGAGCAAATCGCGCAGCAGGGTCAGCCGTCCGAGCGCCTGGTCGTTGAAATCGACCAGGGTCCAGGGCGCGAATTCGGTGTGGGTCGCCGTCAGCATCTTCTCGCGGGCCTCGGTGTAGGCCTCATACTTGTTGCGCGCCTCGATATCGATCGGCGACAGCTTCCAGCGCTTCAGCGGACTGCGGAGCCGGTTCTCGAACCGTTTCTCCTGCTTCTCCTGGTCGCAGCACAGCCAGTATTTGTACAACAGGATGCCGTCGTCGACGAGGTGCCGCTCGAATTCCGGCACGGCGCGCAGGAACGCGTCGGTCTCGGCTTTTGAGCAATAGCCCATCACCGGCTCGACCCCGGCGCGGTTGTACCAGCTGCGGTCGAACAGCGAGAGTTCGCCCCTGGCCGGCAGATGGGCGGCATAGCGCTGGAAGTACCATTGGGCGCGTTCGCGCTCGTTGGGCGACGAGAGCGCGATCACATGGCACTGGCGCGGATTGAGGACCCTCGCGATCATGTCGATCGAGCCGCCCTTGCCGGCGGTGTCGCGGCCCTCGAACAGGACGACGACGCGCTGCTGCGTTTCGGCGACCCAGCGGGCCATCGCGCTCAGTTCCTTGGTGAGCGGCCGCACCAGCCGTTCATAATCCTCGTTCGTGAGTTCGCTCATTTTCGCGGGTCCCCCGGCGCACCTTGGCAAGGACGCCTTGCGACCGCAATAGCGCGCCCGCCGCCGGGGCGACTGGGCCGCCGGACGGATTCGCTGACCGCTCGCCACAAGTCCCGAGTCGCGCCCGCGCCGCGAGTCTCGAATCGTGACATGTCAAGAATTTTTGAAACCGCCGTGCCGCACAGGCGTTGAAGCACCAAAGGCTTTTAAAGAAACGAGAAATACCGTGTTCCTGCGGACCCTGTCCCGCGGCGCCCTTGCGGCGCTGCTGTTTACCGCCGTGCCCATTATGGTGCCGGCCACCGCCACGGCCGCGACGCCGGCCGCAGCGATGACCGTCCCCGCCAACTTCGGCTCGGCGGTCTATCCGCGCAGCGGCCGCTACGTGCTGGTCGACGCCGCCTCGGCGCGCCTGTTCATGGTCGAGGACGCGCAAATCCGCGATTCGATGCGGGTCATCGTCGGCAAGCCGGAGGCGCAGACGCCGACGCTCGCCAGCAAGATCTATTACGCGACCCTCAACCCCTATTGGAACGTGCCGGCCGACCTCGCCCGGAAGCTGATCGCGCCCAACGTCCTCAAGCACGGCACCGTCTATCTCCGCGAGCGCCATTACGAGGTGCTGGCGAGCTTCGCCGAGGGCGCCCCCGAGATCTCGCCCGACGACGTCGACTGGCAGGCGGTCGCGGACGGCCGGGCGGCGGTCAAGGTGCGCCAGCTGCCGGGTCCCGCCAATTCGATGGGCCAGGTCAAGTTCGGCTTCCCCAACAACGACGGCATCTTCCTCCACGACACGCCCAGGAAGGAGCTTTTCGCCGCGGATGCGCGCAATATCAGCAACGGCTGCGTGCGCCTGGAGGATGCGCCGCGGCTCGCCCGCTGGCTGCTCGGCCACGATCCCGGCCTGGTCGTCGCGTCGAGCGCGCCCGAGCAGCACGTGATGCTGCCCCGCGCGGTGCCGATCTACATCACCTATCTGAACGAGCCGGCGAACGCCCGGATGAGCTTCGTCAGCGCCAGCCGCTAAGGCTTACGCTTCGACGAGCTCTTCGGTCGTCACCGGGCCCGAATCCTGGCCCTTGGCGGAAACGTCGCGGTCGACGAACTCGATGATCGAGATCGGCGCCGCGTCCGAAAGTCGGATGCCGGCCTTGATGATCCGAATATAGCCGCCCGC
>Ga0136621_1001108_pt1 | contig 10903 bp, 8 predicted proteins | sample AntDryUQ445A2306_FD_104673 | JGI IMG/M metagenome (GOLD analysis project Ga0136621, IMG submission 104673) | Polar desert sand microbial communities from Dry Valleys, Antarctica - metaG UQ445A (23.06) | ecosystem: Environmental > Terrestrial > Soil > Desert | place: Antarctica: Dry Valley...
CTCGTAAACGGCCGCTAAGGATTTGCGGCGCGGCGCTGTTCGCGGTCTACCCTTGAGGGATGCTTGATAGCGACCAGGCGGCGGGTCGGGTCCTCGTGGTCGAGGACGACGAGGCGATCGCCGACGTCCTGCGCCGAACCCTGCGCCAGGAGGGCCATGAGGTGCGAGCCTCGGCCGACGGGGTCCAGGCCCTGCGGGCCGCCGAGGAGTTCGTTCCCGACCTGGTGATCCTCGACCTCGGGCTGCCGGGCCTCGACGGGGTCGAGGTCTGCCGGCGCCTGCGCGCGGACTCCGACGTCCCGATCCTGATTCTCACCGCGCGCACCGACCTCGACGACCGCGTTGAGGGCCTCGACTCCGGCGCCGACGACTACCTGGTCAAGCCGTTCGAGCGCCAGGAGCTGCTGGCGCGGATGCGAGCGCTGATGCGGCGCCGGCCGCCGCGCGGCAGCGCCGCCCTGGTCGTCGGCGATCTGCGGCTCAATCCCGACACCCGCGAGGTCAGCCGAGGGGACCGGGAGATCGAGCTCACCAACCGCGAGTTCGAGCTGCTCGAGCACCTGATGCGAAACGAGCGCCTGGTGGTCTCGCGGGAGCGCCTGCTCGAGGAGGTCTGGGGCTATGACCCGATGGCGCTCACCAACACGATCGACGTCTTCATCTCGAACCTGCGGCGAAAGCTCGAGGAGGGCGGCGAGCCCCGCCTGCTGCACACCAAGCGCGGCGCCGGCTACGTGCTGCGCCCCGCGGCTTGAGCTCGCTGTTTCGACACTGGCCGGTGCGCTGGCGGATCGCCGGGATCTCGGCCGGGCTCACCCTGCTGATCCTGCTCGGCTTCGCCCTGATCGTCGGTCGGCTGGCAACCGACCGCCTGCAGAGCGACTTCCGCGACGAGGTGCAGACGACGGCGAAGGAGCTCGCGATCGAGTTCACCCGCAATTTCCAGCTCGGCGACATCGACAAGGTGATGGACCGGATGGTGCAGCAGAGCGGCGAGGTCATCCGTCTCGTCGACGGGAGCGGAGTGCCCCTGGGCAACCCTCCCGGCGCCGTCGACCTCGGGCCGCCGGTGGTCGGGGAGCCGATCCGGGTGGGCGAGCACGAGGTCGCCAGCGAGTTCGTCGTTCAACCCCCCGGGCTCGACGGGCCGGCATACGTCCAGTACGCCCAGGACATCGACTCGCTCGACGCAACGATCGGGCGGCTGTGGCTGCTGCTCGCCGGCGGCGTCCTCGGGGGCGCCGCGCTGGCGATGCTCGCCGGGCTCGCGGTCGCCGGCAGGGCGATGAGGCCGATCGCGGGGCTGACCGCGGCGGCCCGCGAGATCGCCACCACCCGCGACCCCTCGCAGCGCCTGCCAATGCCGGAGACGGAGGACGAGGTCGCCGAGCTCGCCCAGACCCTCGATCAGATGCTGCGCCAGCTCGACGCCGCGCGCTCGGAGACCGAGCAGATGATCCAGGCACAGCGCGAGTTCGTCGCCGACGCCTCGCACGAGCTGCGCACTCCCTTGACCAGCATCCTCGCCAACCTCGAGCTGCTCGAGGCCGGCATTCAGCAGCAGGGCGCCGCCGCCGACCCGGACCAGGCCCAGATCGTCGCCGGCGCGCTGGGGTCGTCGCGGCGGATGCGCCGGCTGGTCTCCGATCTGCTCTTGCTTGCCCGCGCCGACGCCGGGCGCTCGGGCCCGCGCCGAAGCTGCGATCTGAGCTTGATCGCGGCGGCGGCGCTGACCGAGGTGCGGCCGGTCGCAAACGACCACGGACTGACGCTCGAGGCCGGCGACGAGGTCCAAGTCGAGGGCAACCCAGACGACCTCCACCGGCTGGCGCTGAACCTGGTCGAGAACGCGGTCCGCCATACCCCGGTGGGCACGGCGGTCGCCCTCCGGGTCGCTCGCGAAGGCGAACAGGCCGTGCTCGAGGTCGTCGACGACGGACCCGGCCTGCCTCCGGGAAGCGGAGACCAGATCTTCGCCCGCTTCGTCCGCGGCGGCGGCCCCGCCGATCTCGTCCGCGACTCGGGCACCGGGCTCGGCCTGGCGATCGTCAAGGCGGTGGCGGCGTCCCACGGAGGCGAGGTCGAGGCCGGGAGTGGGCCCTCAGGCGGGGCCCGGTTCACCGTGCGGCTGCCGCTCGCGGAGGCGGCGCCGGCGGACGAGCCCGTCGCCGTCGGCTGAGCCACGCCGGCGAGCGATGGTTTTTTAGCGTTCGTTTACAAGCGCACGCCATTCTGCCTCGCGGACGAGACACACCCTTCGAGGCAATCCCGACGGACGCCTCGACGGGGTAGCAATTGGCCGACTCTCGAGTCCGGCCGATCGGCCCGCTGAGCCTTCCCCCTCCCTGAGGCTCAGCGGGCCAAATCTTGCCCGCGAAGCCGCGCTCTACCGGGAGACGGTGGTCAGCAGCCGGAGCTCTTGCAGAACTCGCGGGCGACCATCTCCGCCTCGATCGACGGCGCGTGGGCACCGCCGTAGAGCAGTTGGTCGGCCGCAATCAGAGCGCGGGCAGCGCCCTTGAAGCTGGTCCCGGGGCTGAGCATGAAGTTCGATTCGAGCACCACCCGATCCATCACCGAGAGCCCGGCCAGGTCGTTGCCCAGCTCCACCCGCAGGTCGAGCAGCGCGCTCGACCAGATCTCGCCGAGGCAGTGGATCTCCTGGAAGCAGCGGCGCTCGCCGCGCTTGATGGTCAGCGCCTTGTCCGCCCGGCGCCCACACCCGGTCTCCGAGTAGGAGATCCCGTCCCAATCGAAGATGCAGGCATCGAAGGGGCTGCCACCGGTGCGCAGCGCCGACGTCGCCGCCGCCAGGTAGTCGCCGAAGCCCTCGCCGATCGAGCCCGCGTCGATCGAGCGCCCGAAGCCCTTGACCGCCTGGTCCTGGAGCGAGTGGCCGTACTCATGGACGATCACGTCGGCATCCTCGGCGTCGTCGACGCCGCCGGAGCCGAGGGTCATCGCCTGGGTCAGCGATGAGTAGTACGAGTTGTCATCGGTGATCCCGTTGGCGCGCACCCGCTGCGGCTTCGCCCGCAGGGCCTTCGACAGGCCGAGGCTGTCGACGTAGGCACGGGTACGGTCGATGTGGAAGTACGACATCACCGCCTCGAACTCGTTGTCGGCGCGGGTCAGGTCGGTGAAGTCGAGCCCGCGCCGGCAGACCGGTTCGGCCTTCTTGCCGAGGCGCGCATCGGCGTAGACGCCGCTGAGACAGCCCTTGGCGCTGGTGATCCGCTCGAGCGTCACCGGTTGCCGCAGGCTGGTGAGCAGATCGGAGTCCTTGTCGCGGCGATCGCTGAGCCCGTCGTAGCTGCCCTGGGTGACGATCGGGTTGGGATCGAAGATCAGGGCGCTGGCGGTCGCCTTCCAGAGCATGTCGCGCGAGCTGATCACGCTGCGGTCGGTAGCGTCGATCAGGACCACCAGGTCGGCGAGCGGGCGAGCGCTCGGGATCGAGACCTGCCAGGCGAGCGCGTTGGTGCGCGGGTCGATGCCGAGCTCCGCCTGCGGGCGCGCCCGCAGGCGCTGCACCGCCTGCGACCGCTGCGCCGTGCGCACGGCCTGCGAGCGTGAGATCGCCCCGCTCCGATCGCGCGGCTCGATCTCCGGGGCGGTGTCGTCGGTGACCAGGATCGGCGGCCCGGTGGCCGGGTCGGCGACGACCGCGACCGCGTCGAACACCGGCAGCCCACCGGCCCGCTGGGCGTAGCGAGTGATCTCGCCGCCGCCGGGCACGGCGACGGTGCGGGCGAGCTCCAGCTGCGGCAGCGGAGCCGACGCCCTCGCAAGCGGCCGCGGCGACTGCTCGGCGGCGCTCGCCGACGACGCCAGCAGCGCCGCGCCGGCGATCGCGCAGCAGAGCGTCGCGAGCGCACGCGAGCGCTCGAGGCCCCTGCTCATACCTCGACTACCACCGGCAGAATCATAGGCCTTCGCTTCAACCGCTTATAAACGAACTCGGCGATGTCGTCGTGGAGGTCCTGCTGGAGCAGCACCGGCTCGGTCACCCTCGCCTCGGCGAGCCGGTCGAGCGAGTCCTCGACCACCTCGCGCAGCTCCTCGACCAGGCCGCCGGCGCCGTCCTCCTCGAGGAAGGGGACCCCGCGGAACATGATCTCCGGTGGGGCGACGGAGCTGCCGTCGTCGGTGTCGACGGTGGCGACGACGATGAAGACGCCGTCGGCGGAGAGCATCCGGCGGTCGCGCAGGGCGACGTCGTCGGGGTCGCCGATGTCGACGCCGTCGACGAAGATCATCCCGGAGCCGACGCTCTTGCCGAAGCGGGCGCCGTTGGCGTCGATCTCCAGCGGCAGGCCGTTGCGGCCGCGGTGGATGTTCGCGGGGTCGATCCCGACCTGCTCGGCCAGCTCGGCGTGCAGGTGGATGCGCTTGTGGTCGCCGTGAAACGGGAAGACGTGGCGGGGCCTGGTCAGGTTGAGCATCAGCTTCAGCTCCTCGCGCGAGCCGTGCCCGGAGACGTGGATCGGGGCATCCGCGGCGGTGATCACGCGGGCGCCAATCTCGTAGATCTTGTCGATCGTCTCGTTCACCGAACGCTCGTTGCCGGGGATCGAGGTCGCCGAGAAGATCACCGTGTCGCCTGAGTGCAGCTCGATGTCGCGATGGTCGTTGAAGGCCATTCGCCGCAGCGCCGAGAGCGGCTCGCCCTGGCTGCCGGTGGAGATCGCGATCACCTTCTCGTCGGGGAAGCTGGAGATCTCCTTGGGGTTGATCAGCAGGCCCGATGGTGCGTTGGCGATCCCCAGGTTGGAGGCGATGTTGAAGTTCTTGCGCATCGAGCGACCGACCAGGGCGACCCGCCGGTCGAGCCTGACCGCGGCGTCGACCACCTGCTGGACCCTGTGGACGTTGGAGGCGAAGCAGGTGACGATGATCCTCCCCTCGCAGCGCGAGAACTCGTCGAGCAGCGCCGGGCCGACGCTCGACTCGGAGGCGCCGACGCCGGGCCGGTCGGCGTTGGTCGAGTCGCCGCAGAGGCAGAGGATGCCCTCGGAGCCGAGCTCCGCGAGGCGGGCGATGTCGGCGGGGCGCCCGTCGACCGGGGTCTGGTCGAAGCGGTAGTCGCCGGTGAACAGGATCGGGCCGAGCGGCGTGTGCAGGGCGACGGCGCGGGCATCCGGGATCGAGTGCGACATGTGGATCATCTCGATCTCGAACGGCCCGGCGGCGCGTCGCTCGCCGAGCTCGAGCACCGTCAGCGGTGCCTGCTTCGCCAGCTTGTGCTCCTCGAGCTTCGAGCGCACCAGGCCGATCGTCAGCGGGCCGCTGTAGATCTTCTGCGGCATCCCGATCTCGCGCAGCACGAAGGGAAGCGCGCCCACGTGGTCCTCGTGGCCGTGGGTGAGCACGATCGCCTCGATGTCGTCGGCACGATCGCGCAAGTAGCTGAAGTCGGGTAGCACCAGGTCGATGCCGAGCATCTCTGCGGTCGGGAACATCAGCCCCACGTCGATGACGACGATGCGGCCGTCGAGCTCGACCACGGTCATGTTCTTGCCGATCTCTCCGAGGCCGCCGAGTGGCAGGATGCGTACGGACTTGCTCAAGCTCAGCCCCGTGCCCCGGCGGTGACCGGCAACCCGCAGCGCTCGAGCGCCGTGCGGATCAGCTCGCGCTCGTCCTCGGTTGCGGCGACCAGCGGCAGCCTCAGGTTGGCGTCCGCCACCCCGAGCAGCTCCAGCGCCGCCTTCACCGGGGTCGGGTTCGAGGTGATCGCCATCGCCTCGTAGACCGGTCGCAGCTCTGCGTCGATCTCGGCGGCGCGCTTGCCGTTGCCGGCGCTCGCCGCCTCGAAGAGGTCGCGCATCTGCGGGCCGATCACGTGCGAAGCGACGAGGATGCCCCCGGTGGCGCCGAGCGCCAGCGCGCGGGCGAAGGTCTCATCGTTGCCGGCGAGGATCTCGAGCGCCTCGATCGGCCCGAGGTCGTCGTTGTTGGCCTGCTTGACCGCGACGATGTTCGAGTGCGCGGCAGCGAGCTCGGCGAGCAGCGGCGGGTCGATGTTGATCACGCAACGCGAGGGGATGTTGTAGATGATCAGGGGTGTCTGGGCCGCGGCCGTCGCGGCGGCGAAGAAGTGGGCGCGCAGGCCGTCGGGGCTGGGCTTGCTGTAGTAGGGCGTGACCACCAGGACCGCATGCGCGCCGGCCGCGCAGGCGCGGGTGGTGAGCTCGACCGTGCGCCTGGTGTCGTTGGAGCCGGTGCCGGCGATCACGGTCGCCTCGTCGCCGACCTCCTCGAGCACGACCTCGAGCAGCGCCAGCTTCTCGTCGTCGGCGAGCGTCGGCGACTCCCCGGTGGTCCCGGCGACGACGAGGCCGTGCGAGCCGTGTTCGACCAGGTAGCGGGCCAGGCGGCGGGCCGAGTCCAGGTCGAGGTCGCCGTTGGCTGCAAACGGTGTGACCATCGCGGTGATCACTCCACGGATATCCCTCATCGGCCTGAGGGTATCGCCTGATGTAGGCGGCGCCTCAAGTGGCGAATACGCCTGGGCGCCGGTCGGCCCACGGCCTCGCCTGCTCGAGTTGGGCGGCGATCGCGATCAGCAGGTCCTCGCGGCCCAGGGGCGCCACAAGCTGCACCCCGACCGGCAGGCCCTCGTCGTTTACGTGCAACGGCAGCGAGATCGCCGGCTGTCCGGTGGCGTTGTAGGGAGCCGTGAAGGCGCCCTGAACCAGGGCCTTGCGGTAGGCCTCCATCGGGTCCGGCCCCGATTGGTCGTGGGTGCCCAACGGCACCGGCGGCGCCGCCATCGTCGGCGTCAGCTGCAGGTCGAAGCCGCTCTCATGCCAGGCGGCGACCGCTCGGCCGAGGCCCTGGTGGATGCCGACGTCGCGCAGGTAGCGCGCGGCTGATCGCCCGCGACCGATCTCGGCCATCGCCCAGGTCAGGGGTTCGACGTCGTCGGCTTCGATCTCGCGCCCGAGCAGAACCGAGAACTGGTCGAGCGTCGCCGCCTGGCCGGCCGCCCAACGGGTGAGGAAGGTGTCCTCGAGGTCGAGCGCCACCGCGATTGCCTCGTCGATCGGGGTCGAGTGCTCGACCTCGTGGCCTAGCGACTCGAGCAGCGCCGCTGCGTCGCGGACCGCGGTGAGGCAGTCCGGGTGCGATTCGAGGCCGGGGATCGCCGGTTGCTCGGAGACTCCGATCCGCAGCGGGCTCAACTCGGCGTCGAGCTCGTCCGCGTAGGGACGCTCGGGCTCCGGCGCCACGTAGGGATCGCCGGGCGCGGGGCCGTGCACGGCGTCGAGGATCGAAGCGGTGTCGCGTACCGACTTCGAGACCACCAGCTCGGTCGTCAGCCCGGACATGATGTCGCCGATCAGCGGCCCCTCGGAGATCCGCTGGCGGGTCGGCTTGAGGCCGAGCAGGCCGCAGCTGCTCGCCGGGATCCGGATCGAGCCGCCGCCGTCGTTGGCGTGGGCCACCGGGACCATCCCGGAGGCGACCGCGGCAGCGGAGCCGCCGCTGGAGCCGCCGCTCGAGCGATTCGTGTCCCAGGGGTTGCGGGTCGGGCCGTAGGCCTCGGGCTCGGTGGTCGGCAGTATGCCGAGCTCTGGCAGGTTCGTCTTGCCGACGGTGACGAAGCCGGCCTGCTTGAAGCGCAGACCCAGGTAGGAGTCGAGCGGGGCGCGGAACCCTGCGTCCTTGAGCAGCTTCATCCCCAGGTGAAAGGGCTGCCCGGCGAGGGTGGCCCCGAGGTCCTTGAGCAGGAACGGGACGCCCTTGAAGGGCCCGTCGGGAAGCTCGCCCGCGGCCTCGGCCACCGCCTCCTCGTAGAAGCGGTGGATTACCGCGTTGAGCTCGGGGTTGAGGGCCTCGATCCGCTCGATCGCCGCCTCGACCAGCTCCACCGGGCTCGCCTCGCCCGATCGGACCAGCGCGGCCTGGGCTGTCGCGTCCATGCTCGCCAGCTCCGCCATCAGCGGTGCACCCTAGTCGACAGCGCTGCTCAGAGAAGCTGCTCGAGCCCGACCGTGAACGGATCGGGCAGCGCCCCGACGCGCCGTACCGCCAGCAGCACGCCGGGCATGAACGAGCGACGATCGAAGGAGTCGTGGCGGATCGTCAGGGCCTCGCCCTCGCCGCCGAGGATCACCTCCTGGTGGGCGACCAGGCCAGGCAGACGGACCGAGTGGATCGGCTCGTGGACGTTGCCGCCGGCCTCGCGGATCAGCTTGGCGGTCCGCTGGGCGGTGCCCGAGGGCGCGTCGAGCTTGCCGGCGCGGTGAAGCTCGATGATCTCGCACTCCGGCAGCTGCCGGGCAGCCTCGGCAGCCAGCTTCATCATCAAGACCGCGCCGATCGCGAAGTTCGGCGCCACCAGGACCTTGGCGTCGCCGCTTCGGGCGCGCTGCACGGCGCCGCGCAGCCGGTCGAGCTCGAAGCCGGTGGTGCCGACCACCGCGTGGACCCCCGCGGCGACGCAGGCGAGCACGTTGCCCGCCGCCGCCTCCGGGGTGGTGAAGTCGACGACGACGTCGGCATCGCCGAGCAGCTGCTCGAGCGAGTTGCCGAGGGCGGGGTCGGCGCGACCGGCAAGCTCCATGTCGCCGGCTGCGTCGACCGCCGCGCAGACCGTCTCCCCCATCCTTCCGGCCGCACCGGAGACGACCACCCGGGTCATCGGGCTGAAGCCACCGCCAGCTTCTCGCTGACGCGGCCGGCGGCGTCGCGAAACAGCGCCTCCTCGGGACCGACGCAGGCGGCGGCGAGGCGGCCCGGGTCGTAGAGCTCGGCCGCCAGCTCACCGACCTGGTCGAGGCTGACCGAGTCGATGCGACCCAGCAGCTCGTCGAGCGAGAGCACCGGAACGTCGAAGAGCACCCCACGGGAGATCCGCGTCATCCGCGCCCCGGTCGACTCGAGCCCGAGCCCGATCCGGCCCTTGACGTGCTCCTTGGCGCGATCGAGCTCCTCGGCGGTGATCCCGTGCCGATGGAGCTCGCCGAGCTCGCGGCCGATGATCTCGCAGGCCTCGCCGACGTTGTCGGCGCGTGTGCCCACGTACATCGCGACGAAGCCGCGGTCGGCGAACTCGTGGGTATACGAGCCGACCGCGTAGGCAAGCCCACGCTTCTCGCGGATCTCGCGAAACAGGCGCGAGGAGACGGAGCCGCCGAAGGTGGTGTCGAGCAGGGCGAGGGCGTAGCGGCGCTCGTCGGCGCGCGCCAGCCCGGCGCCGCCGAAGCAGATGTGGAACTGCTCGGTCTCCTTCGGATGGAAGCGAAAGCGCCCGGGCTCGACCGCGGCGGCGCCGTTGGCATGAGCGCCGTCGCCCGGTCGCGCCGGCAGCAGCCGCTCGGCGAGCTCGACGATCCGGTCGTGGTCGAGGTGCCCGGCGGCGCCGACGACGATGTTGTCGGCGTTGTAGCGGGCGCCGTGGTAGCCGGCGATCTCGGGGACGGGGATCGAGCCGATCACCTCGGCGCGGCCGAGCACCCGCCGGCCGAGCGGGTGGTCGCCGTAGATCGCCTCGGCGAGGACGTCGTGGACACGGTCCTGGGGCTCGTCCTCGTACATCGCGATCTCCTCGAGGACGACATCGCGCTCGGAGTCGATCTCGTCGGCCGGCAGTGACGGTGAGAGCAGCATCTCCGCCATCAGCGCGAAGGCGTCCTCGACGTGCTCGTCGAGGAAGCGGGCGAACAGGTGGGTCGTCTCCTTGCTGGTGGCGGCGTTGGAGGCGGCCCCCATGCCGTCGAAGAGCTCGGAGATCTCGATCGCGGTATGGCTCTCGGTGCCCTTGAACAGCAGGTGCTCGAGGAAGTGGGAGACCCCGGCCTGGGCCAGGGGCTCGTCACGCGACCCGGTCTTGACCCAGAGCCCGAGCGCCACCGAGCGCACCGAGGGCACGATCTCGGTGACGATCCGGAGCCCGGAGTCGAGCTTGGTCAGCTCGACCCCGGGGATCAGCGTCGTCGAACCTTGGCTCAACTGTCGCGCAGTCGCTCGCGGCCGCGACCACCGCGGTCGCCACCGTCGCGCCCGCCGCGTCCGCCCTCGCGCCCGCCGCGTCCACCGTCACGGCCACCGCGGCCGCCGGACTCGCCTCCGGTGCCCATCTTCTGCAGCTCCTCGGCGGACTTGCCGGCGATCTGCGGGTCCTCGGAGAGGCGCAGGCCGATGCGCCCGCGCTCCTTGTCGACCTCGGCCACGGTGACGTCGATCTCGTCGCCGGCGCTGAGCACGCTCTCGACCGTATCGACCCGCTCCCCGGGCTTCACGTTCGAGATGTGCAGGAGGCCGTCGGTGCCCTTGACCAGCTCGACGAAGGCGCCGAAGGTGGTCGTCTTCACAACCTTGCCCTTGAAGCGGTCGCCGATCTCGGCCTCGCGGGTCATCGACTCGATCCGAGCGATGCAGGCATCGACCAGGGCCCCACTCGGGGCGTAAACGCGGACGGTGCCATCGTCGTCGATGTCGATCTCGGCCTCGAACTCCTCCTGCATGCCGCGGATCGTCTCGCCGCCCTTGCCGATCACGGCCCCGATCTTCTCGGGGTCGATCTTGATCGTCTCGATCGCCGGCGCGTATACGGAGAGCTTCTCGCGCGGGGTGTCGATCGCCTCGGCCATCTTGCCGAGGATGAACAGGCGGCCCTTGCGGGCCTGCTCGAGGGCGTCGGTGAGGATCTCGAAGGTGACGCCGGTGATCTTGATGTCCATCTGCAGGGCGGTGATCCCTTCCTTGGACCCGGCAACCTTGAAGTCCATGTCGCCGAGGTGGTCCTCGACGCCGGCGATGTCGGTGAGCACGACGTAGTCGTCACCCTCCTTGATCAGCCCCATGGCGATGCCGGCGACGGGGCGCTTGAGCGGCACGCCCGCGTCCATCAGCGCGAGCGACGACCCGCACACCGACGCCATCGACGACGAGC
>Ga0136621_1001109_pt1 | contig 10899 bp, 12 predicted proteins | sample AntDryUQ445A2306_FD_104673 | JGI IMG/M metagenome (GOLD analysis project Ga0136621, IMG submission 104673) | Polar desert sand microbial communities from Dry Valleys, Antarctica - metaG UQ445A (23.06) | ecosystem: Environmental > Terrestrial > Soil > Desert | place: Antarctica: Dry Valley...
AGGGCGATCGTGTGACGCCTCCGCGCACGGTCGTGCTGCTCGGTCACCTCGTGGAGGCGCCCGGTGGGTAGTCCGACGGTTGCCTGTCTCGGTTGTGGCCGTGCCCTCGGGCTCGGGCGGTCACGGTGCGACGACTGCACGCCCGCAAAGCGCTCGGTCCCGGATTACGGGCGCTACCGGCGGGTGCGGCAGCAGGTGCTCGACGAGGAGCACCTGTGCTGGATCTGCGGCAGCCCCGGCTCGCTCGACGACCCGCTGACCGCCGACCACGTCCTCGCCCGTGTCCACGGCGGGACGCACGCCCGTTCCAACCTCCGGGCCGCTCACCGGTCGTGTAACAGTGCACGGGGCGCTGGCGCGCCGCGGCGTCTCGGCTACCGGGTCGTGTGACGGCCCCAGCAGGTCTCGCAGACGGTCGCTCGACCGACAGAACCGACGGCCGGGGCAACGCCGCGAAGCGGGCTCTTGATACGTCAACGCCGCCCTGGAAGCGCTGGCGAAAGCTAAGCCGCCACGGGCGGGCGATCCGGTTCATGGAGACGTACTGCCGGCTGCCAAAGGGCAAGGGTCACGGCCGCCCGATCAAGCTCGGGACCTTTCAGAAGGAGTTCCTCGAGGAGTCGCTGGCCGACGGTATTAGTGCGGCCATCCTCGCGACCGGTCGCGGCAACGGCAAGAGCTCGGGCGGTGGTGCGCTGGCGACCTGGGCGACGTTCGACGACGAGGAGACGGGCGCGCCGCAGGTACCGATCTTCGCGACCACGATCACCCAGGCGATCCGGTCCATCTACGGCGTCGGCGTAAAGATGATCGAGGCCGAGCCCGAGCTCCGGAACCGCGCGCTGATCTATACGGGGGTCGCGACGCCACGCGTGGTCGTGCCCTACAACGGCGGCGAGCTGTTCCCGATCAGCCACGATGTCGGCGGTGCCATCGGGCTCGACTACTCGCTGGCGGTCGTTGACGAGATCGGGTTCCAGCCGATGGAGTCGTTTACCGCGATCTCGGGTGCCGAGGGCAAGCGGGAGCGCTCGCTGCTCGTGGGCCTCGGTCATCCGGGGCCCGCGCCTGACAGCACGCTCGCACAGATCCGGCGTGAGATCGATGAGCGCGGCGCCATCCCGGGTCTCGTCCTGCACCAGTACGCGACGCCGCTCGGCTACGCGATCGACGACCGTGAGGGCTGGCACATCGCCAACCCCGCGATTCGTGCGGGGTTTCTGCGGATCAGCGCCCTCGAGCGGGACCTGCGGCTCATGCCCGAGGGCCTCTTCCGAATGTATCGCCTCGGGCAGCACATCGAGGGTGTCGAGTCGTGGCTGGGACCAAACGCGGCGGCGATCTGGGACGCGCTGGTGTCGCCGTGGACCGCGCTCGCTGAGGCGCCCACCTGGGTCGGGGTCGACATCGGCATCCACCGCGATTCGTCGGCAGTCGTGACCGTGCAGCGCCGGCCCGACGGAAAGCTCCATGCCTGGTCGCGTCTGTGGGTCCCGGCGAAGGACAAGCCGGTCGACGTGATCGAGATCATGCGCTACCTGCGCGAGATCGCGGCCTTCGCCCGCGTCGAGGCCATCGCGTACGACCCGCGGTTCTTCGAGGCGCCGGCCACGATGCTCAAGGAAGAGCGGCTACCCATGCTGCCGATCCAGCAGAGTCGCGAGGTCATGGCGCCCATCTGCGGCCAGCTGCTCGAGGTGGTGAAGGGCGACGGGTTGCGCCACGGCGGCGACCGGGCGCTCCGCCAGCATGTGCTCAACGCCAAGGAGCAGCCAAGCTTGGACGGCCGCGGCTTCACCCTCTCGAAGATCAAGTCGACGGGACGGATCGACGCCTGCATCGCACTCGCACTGGCCGTCGCCCAAGCGCTCCGGTCGCGCCCGCGCAAGCCGCGCAAGCCGCGCGTCGGGCGCGGTTTCTGACCCGGTACGGCTCGGGGCATAGGGCATCCTGCCGCTCGTGTTGGACGGTTCGACGACCGGGCCTGAGCGCGGGTCGCCTGAGTGGTGGCTGCGTCGGCTATCGCGCCGGCTCGACGTGCGCCTGGGATACGTGGCTCGGTCGGGCCACACGCTGGCCGTACCACTCGCCCGCTGGGACGCCTACTACAACGGCCAGCTGAACCTCGCCCTCGCCTCCGCCAAGTGGCGCGCCGAGTTCGCGACCCACTACCCCGCGTGGTCGGCCAACTTCATGGCGACCGTCGTGAACAAGCACCGCGAGCGGCTCCAGGTCCAGGGCATCCGGTACGGCGACGAGCCGGGCTCCGACGATGAGGCGTGGGGCTGGTGGCAGGACAACCACCTCGACGCCGAGAGCCTCAAGCTGTTCCGCGAGGAGCTCGTGAAGGGCAGTGCGTACGTGCTCGTCTGGCCCAACGAGGACGGCGAGCCCGAGGCGTCGATCGAGAGCGCCGACGAGGTCGTCGTCGAGACGGTGCCCGGCAAGGCATGGAAGCGCGTCGCTGCCCTCAAGCGGTTCGTTGACGGGGACGGCTACCTGCAGGCCGAGGTCTACCTCCCCGACGGGATCTACAAGTTCCGCTCGACCCAGCGCGACCTGGAGTTCAGCTCGACGCGCTGGACCCCGTTCGCCCGCTGGTCCCGGCTCGTGCCGGCCGGCGAGGACTGGCCGATCGACAACCCGACCGGCGTGGTGCCGATCGTGCCGTTCGTGCATCAGCCAGACCTGCTCAACGAGGGCACCAGCAAGATCGCGGCCGTCGCGACCAACCAGGACGCGATCAACAAGTACCGCGTGGACGCCTTCGTGGCGGCCGAGTTCGCCTCGTTCCGCCAGCGCTGGGTCATCGGTCTCGACATCCCGACCGACCCGGAGACCGGCCAGGCAATCGAGACGTTCCGCTCGGCGGTCGACCGGCTGTGGCAGGTACCGCCGCCCGACCCCGAGGACTACCCCGATCCGTCCAAGGCGCCGCCCGTCCAGTTCGGCGAGTTCGACGTCACGCCGCTCGCGCCGTTCTACGAGAGCATCGACGGCGAGCTGCGGATGATCGGCACAAACGGCCCGGTGCCCTACCACAACCTCCTCCCGCAGTCGGGCCAGCCGCCCTCGGGCGACAGCCTGCGCGCCCTCGAGGCCACGCTGGTTGCGGCCGTGCTGGACACGCAGGTCAACGACGGCGAGTCCATCGAGGAGGTCTTCCGGCTCAACTTCCTGTGGCGTGACGATGCCCGGGCGCAGCAGCGCCAGCGCGAAGTGATCTGGCGCGATCCCGAGGTGCAGTCCGAGGGCGAACACATCGACGCGCTGCTCAAGATGCGGGCGATGGGCGTGCCCGACGTGGCGCTGTGGGAGCGGATGCGCGGCGTGACCCAGCAGACGATCAAGCGCTGGCGCCGGCTCGCCGCCCAGCAGGAGCTCGAGGGCGGGTCGCTTGCCCCGCCGACCCAGCTGACGCTCCTCTCGGGCGGCCAGGCGAACGCGCCGGCGAGCGCGCGTGCCGAGCCGGTCAGCTAGCCGGGTCGCGGCCCGGTATCGCGAGCGGGTCGCGCGGATCCGGGCCCTCGTCGACACGCGGATTATTGCCCTCTACGGCGATACGATCGACCCCGCCGCGATCGACGCATCCTTCGCCCGCTTCATCGATTTGATCGAGCCGCTCATCGCCGCAGGGCAGGCGTCGGTTGCTGTCACGGCCGCAGCCGCGGTGCGCTCGATCGCCCTGGCGGAGCGTGACGAGCTGCTCGAGGTGGATCCCGACGAGGACGCGATCGCCGGCACGACGCGCGAGGGTCGCTCGCTGCGCGACGGCATGGCCGCGTGGGGTCCGATGGTCCTCGGTCAGATCGCGGCCGGCCGGTCGGCCGACGAGGCGCTCGAGTACGGCTCCTACCTCGTGTCGCGGTTCGCTGACAGCGAGTTGACGGGCGCCGGCGATCGGGAGCTCGAGCACCAGGGTCGCGAGATCGGACCGCTGTCGGGCTGGGAGGGCATCGTGCAGCCCGATGCCTGCGATCCGTGCCAGGAGAACGCCGGCGTGCATGAGCTGACGTGGTCCGCCTACCGCCACGCTCACTGCGCCTGCGTGGTCGTGCCGGTCTTCGGCTGACCCGGTACAGCATCACGGCGGTCGTACTGTCCGGCCCGTGACCAATCAAGCAGCGGGCGCGATGCCCGGGACCGGAGCGAGTCCGGCCCACGCCTATCCGTTCGGCGATGCGTACGCGGCCTACCGGCTGCCGTTCGCGGGCGTCAACGGGTTCGTCACCCCTCGAGCGGCGGGTGTCGTCGCAGAGGGCGAACCGGGCGACGGGTCGAACCCGCCGGCCGGTGGGGATCCGCCCAAGCCGCCGGCACCCTCGCCGACGCCACCGACGCCGCCCGCGACGGGCGAGCCGCAGGTTGACGCCGACGGGATGGCCAGCGATGCCGGGCGCGAGGCGCTCCGCAAGGAGCGCGACCGCGCCTCCCGGGCCGAGAAGGCGCTCGCCGAGCTCCAGGCCACGCACGCGACCGATGACGAGAAGCGCGACGCCTCCCTCAAGGCCGCGGCAGCCAAAGAGCGCGACGAGTACTGGGCAGGGCGGATCCGGACGACCGAGGTGCGCTCAGCGCTTCGGGCGAAGGGACTTACGGACGACAAGCAGCTGAACCTCGCGGCGAACGCGCCGGAGTTTGCGGCTCTGAAGGTCGACGAGGAGGGCCGCGTGGCCGACCTCGACAGGACGATCGAGACGTTTACCAAGGACTACCCGAACCTGTTCATCTCGGCCAAGCCGACCGGACAGCCGACTCGGGGCGCCCAGGGCACGCCTCCACCGGACCGGCCCAAGAACCTCTCCGACGCGATAACCGCGAGGCTCGGCGCGCAGGCCTAGAGGAGGCAAACCCGTGCCGGTCACACTCGCCCAGGCGTCACTGAACGCCGGGGACGACATCGATCGTCTGGTCATCGACGAGTTCCGCAAGAGCTCGTGGCTGTTCGACAACATCACGTTCGACGACGTCGTGTCACCGGGAGGCGGCTCCACGCTCGTCTACGGCTACCAGCGGCTCGTCACCCAGCCGACCGCCGCCTTCCGCGCGATCAACGCGGAGTACACGCCGCAGGAGGCGACGAAGGTCCAGATCACCGTCTCGCCCAAGCCCTTCGGCGGCTCCTTCCAGATCGACCGCGTCCTCGACGCCATCGCGGCCGGCCGCGAGACGGCGTTTCAGATGGAGCAGAAGACCAAGGCCGCCAAGGCCCTGTTCAACGACGCGGTCATCAACGGCGACGCGGCCGTCGATGCCAACAGCTTCGACGGGCTGTCCAAGGCACTGACCGGCACGGCGACCGAGATCACCGCCGCCGAGTGGGCCAGTTTCGGTGTGACGGGCCTCTGGCACGGCACGTTCGACGAGCCCAAGGCGCAGTCGATCATGGACGACATCGACATCCTGCTCGCCCAGCTCGACGGCGAGGCCGACGCCATCATGGCCAATAAGCGCGTGATCTCGAAGCTCCGTGGCTCGGCCCGCCGGGCCGGCTACTTCACCCGCGCTGAGGGTGCGTTCGGCCAGGCGATCGAGCTCTACAACGGCATCGCCCTCATCGACCCGGGCGAGAAGCCGGGCCTGACGACCGAGGTCATCCCCGTCACCGGCGCTGGCCTGACCGACATCTACGCCTTCCGTCTCGGCATGGACGCGCTCCACGGCATCAGCCTCGCCGGCCAGGCGCCGGTGCGCCAGTGGCTCCCCGACTTCACGAAGGCCGGCGCCGTCAAGACCGGCGAGGTGGAGATGGTCGCCGCGATCGCCCTCAAGGCGACCAAGGCCGCGGCCGTCATCCGCGCCGTCGACATCACCGCCCCGTAAGCAGCGGGTCTCTGAGGAGGCGCTCTGAATGTCGAAGACCAAGGTGTACGCCCCGAACCTCGCCTACTCGGGCGAGGTCGGGGGCGTCCAGTTCCAGGACGGGGTCGCCGAGTACGACCCCGCCGACCATCCCGGCGCCGATGCCTACTTCCGCAGCGCGGGGTACGGGATCGGCAAGCGGGCCAGCGAACCACCGGCAGCAGTGGCGACGTTCGACGGCAAGCCCGTCGACGCGCGCGACTTCGGCGAGCCGCAGCCGTTCGGCTCGCCGAACCGCGACGCTGCCGTGGACCCTCGCCCCGGGGACTATCTGCCGCCGACCAACGCCGGCCAGGCCGACCCCCACGGGCCGCTCGTGGTCTCGCCGGAGATCCACGCCTCGGGGCCGGCCGGCATCCGGTCGGGCGAGGTGTTCGTCGATGACGTTGTCCGCCAGGAGACCGCCGAGACGGAGCTCGCTGAGCGCGTGCTGGTCGACGGCGGGCCTGCGGTCGAGGCCGTGCCCTTCGACGCCGAGGTCAACATGGGCCCGCTCGGGCTGTCCGATCCGGGCTCGGTCGAGCTGGGCCTGCGCGGCGCCGCCGAGCAGGCCGCCTCTGCCGAGGCGCCCAACCGCACGGCGCGGGTTGCCGAGTGGCGCGACTTCGCGGTAGCCCGTGGCGTCCGTCCCGAGGAGGCGGCCTCTCTGTCCAGGGACGAGCTCATCGAGCGGTTCGGCTAGGCCGTGGCGCTCGACGCGACGGTCGCAGGTGCCGCGGCTAATTCGTATTTGACGGTGGCCGAGGCTGAAGCCTTTGCGGCCACCGATCCGGTCGCCGGGGCGAAGTGGCTCACGGCCACGCTCGACGAGAAGGAGCAACTCCTGGTCGCTGCGACGGCTGACGTCGACCTGTACCGCAAGTCGGTCGGGCCGCGCTGGCTGACGACCCAGGCACGGCTGTTCCCGCGCCTCGCCGACGCCGTCGGCGATCCTCTCGTGCCGTTCCTTCTGCTCGACGTCAAGCGGGCGGCGTACGAGCAGGCGGTCTACCTCCAGGCCAACGGCCACCTGATCGCCGCCGCCGCGTCCAACCGGGCCAGCGGGCACCTGTCGCGCAGCGACAGCGACGGTGGCTGGACGTCGGCGATCAACCCGACGTTCGGCCTCTACGCCCCGCGCATGACCGAGTACCTGGACCGGATCGGGGCAGCCGGTCGCACGGGCCGCTACCTCGTGTCCGTGCCGATGGCGAGCTCGTACTCGTGAAGTTCGAGAGCCACGCCCGGGAGCGCCTCCTCGACCCGATCGCCAACGCCTTCGAGGCGGCCGTCGACGACGTCGTCACGCTCGCCCGGGCAAACGCCGCCAGGCACAGCCGCACGGGCACGTTCGAGCGATCCATCACGAGGACCGACACGGTCGAGACCGCGTCCGGCCGCCTCGAGGCACGGGTCGGCTCGCCGCTGTCCTCGGCGAAGGCTAAGGAGAAGGGCGCCTACATCCGCGCGCGACGCGGGCCGTACCTCGTCTTTCAGACCAATGACGGCTGGCGCAAGGTCGCCGCGGTCCGGCTGGCGCCCCAGCCTGCCGTCGCACCGGCGGCCGCACGATTTCAGGCCATCCTGCTCGCGCGGATCAAGGACGCCGGCCGGTGACGGCGGTCGGGATCCTGCCGGTGGTCAGCGAGCTCGCCCGCCTGCTCGAGGACGACGACGAGTCCGTGGACCACGCTGGTGCCGAGCCGAAGGACTGGATCCCGGGCCGGCTCTTCATCTACCCGTCCGGACGCCTCGCCGAGGTGCCGTTCGAGACGGGCCCCTCGCGCCGGCAGGACTTCGGCGTGGTCGCGGTGTTCATCGCCCGCTCGTCCGAGGCTGCGCTGCGGGCGACCGACGAGGAGATCAGCGCCCTCATCGACGAGAAGCGGGCGCAGTACCTCGAGCGGGTCCGGACCAACCAGGTCACGGTCCTGTGGCACCACATCCAGGCGGCCGAGCGGCCCGCCCCGCGAACGCTCGACGGCCGGGGCGTCGCGATCGACATCACCGGCTACCGGCTGATCGACTGATGGGAGCGTCCACAGATGGCTGACTTCGAGCCCCGCCGTGCCGAGCCCGGCCAGCACTTCGGGTACACGACCAGAGAGGGCCGGCAGCGCGAGTTTCGCGCCGACGCGAAGGGCCTCGTCACTCCCAGGAGTGCCGAGGACGTCGCGATCCTCGACGGTATGAGCCTGCCGGTCGCCCGGACCGAGGCGAAGGCGCCGGCGAAGACGAAGCGGCCGGCCGCCTCGCGGGCGACACGCAGCGCAACGCCGGCCACGAGCGAGCCGGTCGAAGACACGAAGGGCCCGGGGCACCCGGACGCAGGAGGTAACGGCTGATGGGCTTCCCCGGCAACGACGCCGACATCGCGATCGCGATCCAGGTGGCCAAGGGCACGCCGTCGGTCGTGTCCTCGCAGCGCCTCCGGCTGGTCAGCGGCGGCATGGCTGGATCCAAGGCCGTCAGCGACGTCGAGGAGACGTCGGCCGGTCGCCTGCGCGAGACCTCATTCGTCGGGTCGGCCTCGGGCGGCGGGTCGCCCGCGTTCACAGTACGTCCGGTCTCGATCGGGCTGCTGCTGTACCTCGCGATGGGCGCCAAGGCGGTGGTCGGAGTGGCCGATCCCTGGACCCACACCTTCACGCTGGCCTCGGCGCTGCCTTGGTGCACGGTCTGGCGGCGGCTCGCGACCGGACTCTTCGAGCGGTTCAGCGATTGCAAGCTCAACTCCCTCACCCTCCGTTCGGAGGCCGGCGGCCTGCTGATCGCGGAGGCCAGCTTCATGTCCCTGACTCCCGCTCACAAGACCGCCGCAGAGGCGCCGGCGTCGTTCGAGGCGGCGGCCACCACGTTCGTCCACGCCGACGGACAGGGAGCCCTGCTGTACGAGGGCGCGTCGGCGGCCGAGATCCGGCGGGCCAGCGTCGCGATCAACAACAACCTGGCCATGCAGCAGGGCGACGCGATCAGCGGCTTCGACCTCGTCGAGCAGGTCCAGGACATCACGGCCGAGAGCGAGCACACGATCCAGGACTTCAACCTGTACCGGCGCTGGATGTACGGCGCCGCGGCCCCCGCCGACAACGCCGGACCGTCGCGCGACGTGCTCGAGCTGGGCGGCTCGGGCATCGACTTCAAGTGGACCCGACCGGGCACGCCCGAGCGGTCGATCCGGATGCAGGCGCCGCGCGTCCAGGTCCAGCAGCCGAGCGGGCACGACCCGAACGCGTCGGGTGCGCCGATCGTCGAGACCCGGACCCACAAGGTCTACAAGCCGGCGGCGGGCTCGGGGCTCACCGCAATCGTGCTCAACAGCCAGGCATCCTACGTGGCGAGCTGACCGATGATCGACACCCCGCTGACGCTTGCCGCCGACGCCGCGCTCGATGCCTGGGAGGCCGACGGGCTCGTCGAGCTCGATCTCACGAACGGCCGCCGTGTCCGGGTCGCGCCGGGCTCCATGGCCGCACTGCTGGTCACCGGGCTGCTGCCCCAGCCGCTCGTCGAAGCCGTGCTGTCCGGCGGCACCGAGAACCGGATCACTGACCCGCGGGTGGGCTTCGAGCTGGTCGGCCGCTCGATGGCGCTCGCTGCGGGCGCGGTGCGTGCCGTGTGGCACGAGGGCGCCTGGGTGCCGGTGGCGCTCACGGTCGAGCGCTACGGCCGGCTGCCGCTCGCCGATCAGGTCCAGATCAGCCGAGTGGCCCTCGGTCCGGAGCTCGGGGGGTTGGGCTATGACCTCGGCACGTTTCCTGACGACCTCGCAGGCGACGCTCCTGGCGGCAACGGCGCAGAGGTTCGGCCAGCGTCCGTCGAGCCTGCTGGGCCTAACCGAGCCACGCGTCGCGCTCGACCTCGACCAGGCCCTGCACATCGTCCTGGCAAAGGCTGAGCGCGCCGCCGTCCAGGCCAGCACCGGCGGGCCATTCGGGCGGCTTGACGCGATCCTGGCCGGCCAGACCCCCCGATATGACGAGCACGGGCTGGCCTACGAGGACGTGAAGCAGACCTACAGCGAGGTCATGCGGGCTCGCCGGGCCGAGGGGCTGGTGAACTAGGGTGACAGATTCCATCGGACGGGCCGACTACGTCCTCGGCGCCGACTACAGCGAGCTGGAACGGCGTGTCGCCGCGGCCGAGGCGAAGATCAGGGCGTCGGGCGCGAACATCGAGGCCGAGTACTCGAAGGTCGGCAGCCGGGCCGGCAAGCTGTTCGGCGAGGCCATCGGCGTCGGGCTGAAGGGCGTCGCCGTCGTGGCGGCTGGCGCCATGGCGATCGCGGCCAAGGGGCTCGCCGAGCTCGACAGCCTGCAGGCCGACTTCCGGGCGGAGACGGGCGCCACTGAGGAGGCCGCCAAGAAAGCCGGCGACGCGATCCTCGCCATGTCCCGCCGGAACATCGCGCCGATGAACGAGATCGGGGCCGCCCTGACCAAGGTCCATACCGACCTCGGGCTCACCGGCGACGAGGCTGTGGCTGTGACCCAGCAGTTCCTCTCCTTCGCCCGGGCGACGAAGCAGGAGGCATCGGCGTCGGTCCTCGCCTTCGACGACATCCTCGACGCCTGGGGCCTGACGGCGGCCGACGCCGGTGGGCTGATGGACAAGCTCGTGGTCAGCCACCAGCGGTACGGCGGCTCGGTCACGGCCAACCAGGCGGGGCTCGCGACACTGGCGCCGGCCCTGCGCGCGCTGAACCTCAACGTCGACGACGGGATCGGGCTGCTCAACCTGTTCGCGAGTTCGGGGATCGACGCCGCGGGCGCCCAGCGTGGCCTCAATGGCGCGATCGACAAGCTGCCGCCCGGCGAGAACCTCAAGACATTCCTGGCCCGCCTCTCGGCGGTCGTCGACGACGGCGAGCGGGCGCGCCTGGCGGCCGAGGTGTTCGGCACCCAGGCCGGACCCAAGCTGGCCAACGCCCTGCGACCGGGACAGGCGGCGCTCGACGACTACATCGTCACGGCCGGCGAATCGGCGGGCGCCAGCACGCGCGCGGCCGAGGCGCTCGACAGCGCGTTCGGTGTCCGGATCCGGCTCATCATCAAGGAC
>Ga0136621_1001111_pt1 | contig 10893 bp, 9 predicted proteins | sample AntDryUQ445A2306_FD_104673 | JGI IMG/M metagenome (GOLD analysis project Ga0136621, IMG submission 104673) | Polar desert sand microbial communities from Dry Valleys, Antarctica - metaG UQ445A (23.06) | ecosystem: Environmental > Terrestrial > Soil > Desert | place: Antarctica: Dry Valley...
CCCAGATACCGACCGTGGCCGAGCGGACGCCGGGCATCGCCTCGGTCACCACCCGCAACCCCCCTGGCAGGACGGTACGGCGGACGGGTCCGCCGTCGTCGTCGGCCAAGAGGGTGCAGGTGGTGCCCGGCAGCTGGCCAGGGTCGATCTGCGTGGTCACGCGGTGGTACTTCGCTACTCCGCCACGGCCCCGGCCGGCGCCGGCGCGTCAGCGCTGTCCCCTGCGCCATCCACCGCGACAGGGCTGGGCTCTTGCGCGTCCTCGCCGACGGGACTCTGCCCTTGCTTCCTGTCGTCTTCGACGACAGGAACGAGCGACAGCTTGCCGCGGTCGTCGATCTCACCGATCTCGACCTGGATCTTCTGGCCGACGCTGACGACGTCCTCGACAGCCTCGACGCGCTGACCGTTGTTGAGGGAGCGGAGCTTGCTGATGTGCAGCAGACCGTCCTTGCCCGGTAGCAGCGAGATGAACGCACCGAAGTTGGTCGTCTTGACGACCGTCCCGAGGTAACGCTCCCCGATCTCGGGCATCGTCGGGTTGGCGATGGCGTTGATCATCGAGCGGGCAGCCTCGGCTGCCTCGCCGTTGTCCGCGCCGACGTAGACGGTGCCGTCGTCCTCGAGGGAGATCTGGGCACCGGTGTCGTCCTGGATCTGGTTGATGACCTTGCCCTTGGGCCCGATCACCTCGCCGATCTTGTCGATGGGGATCTTGATGGTGATGATCCGCGGCGCGTAGATCGACATCTCGTCCGGGCCGTCGATGGCCTCGGCCATGACGTCGAGGATCGTGATCCGCGCGCCGTGCGCCTGCGTCAGCGCGCCGGCGAGCACGTCGGCGGGGATGCCGTCGAGCTTGGTGTCGAGCTGCAGGGCGGTGACGAACTCACGGGTCCCGGCAACCTTGAAGTCCATGTCGCCGAAGGCGTCCTCGGCTCCGAGGATGTCGGTCAGCGTGACGTACTGGGTCTCGCCGTCGACCTCCCCGGAGATCAGGCCCATCGCGATGCCTGCGACGGGGGCGCGCAGCGGCACTCCCGCGTTGAGCAGGCCCATCGTGGAGGCGCAGACCGAGCCCATCGAGGTGGACCCGTTGGAGCTGAGGGCCTCGGAGACCTGCCGGATCGCGTAGGGGAACTCCTCGCGGGTCGGGAGCACCGGCAGCAGCGCGCGGCCGGCGAGGGCGCCGTGGCCGATCTCGCGACGCTTGGGCGACCCGACCCGGCCGGTCTCACCGGTGGAGTAGGGCGGGAAGTTGTAGTTGTGCATGTAGCGACGCGTCTTCTCCGGGGAGAGCGTGTCGAGCTTCTGTTCCAGACCCAGCATGTTGAGGGTGGTGATGCCCAGGATCTGGGTCTCACCACGCTCGAAGAGCGCCGAGCCGTGGACCCGGGGGATCACGGCGACCTCGGCGGCGAGGGTACGGATGTCGGCGAGCCCGCGGCCGTCGATGCGGACCTTGTCACGGAGCACACGTTCGCGGACGAGCGCCTTGGTGAGCCCACGGATGGATGCGCCGAGCTCCTTCTCGCGACCGGCGAACTGCTCGCCGAGCTTGTCGAGGGTGTCGGCCTTGATCTCGTCCAGCCGCAGCTCGCGCTCGGCCTTGCCGGCGATGGTGAGCGCCTGAGCGAGGTCGTCACGTACGGCGGACTCCACTGCGGCGTAGGCGTCGTCCTCGTAGTCGAGGAAGACGGGAAACTCGCGGACCGGCTTGGCAGCGGCTGCTGCCAGGTCGGACTGTGCCTCGCACAGCTGGCGGATGAAGCCCTTGGCTGCCTCCAGACCGTCCGCGACGATCTGCTCGGTCGGCGCCTGGGCACCGCTTCGGACGAGGTCCCAGGTGGCTTCGGTGGACTCGGCCTCGACCATCATGATCGCGACGTCGTCCCCGGCCACCCGGCCGGCGACGACCATGTCGAAGACGGCGTTCTCGAGCTGGCTGTGGGTCGGGAACGCCACCCACTGGCCGTCGATGAGCGCGACCCGGACACCGCCGACCGGACCGGAGAACGGCAGGCCGGATATCTGGGTGGACGCCGAGGCGGCGTTGATGGCGAGCACGTCGTAGGCGACGTCGGGGTTGAGCGCCATGACCGTGATGACGACCTGGACCTCGTTGCGCAGGCCCTTGGTGAAGGTCGGGCGCAGTGGGCGGTCGATCAGGCGGCAGGTGAGGATCGCGTCCTCGCTGGGACGCCCCTCACGGCGGAAGAACGACCCGGGTATGCGCCCGGCGGCGTACATCCGCTCCTCGACATCGATCGTGAGGGGGAAGAAGTCGAACTGGTCCTTGGGCTTGCTACCTGCGGTCGTCGCCGACAGCAGCATGGTGTCGTCGTCGAGGAACGCTGCGACGGCACCGGCAGCTTGCTGCGCGAGCAAGCCGGTCTCGAATCGGATGGTGCGGGTGCCGAAGCTGCCGTTGTCGATGACGGTCTCGGCGGTGTGGATGATGGGTTCTCCCATGAGATACCCCTTTCTGGTACGCCCCTTGGCGTACTGATCTCGCGGAGCAGTCACGCGAGCGTGCGGCGGACGACCGGCGGCGTGAGCCCCCGTGTGCCTAGGCGCCCGATCTTCGATCGTGACCCGCGGGTGTTTCGCTGCTGCGAAACGCCTCGAAGGCCACTACCGGAGACCGGGGCATTCGCCTCTGCTCCGAACTTGGACTTGCGGTATGGAGTTGTCTCAAGCGGCCGCTTCGCGGTGGAAGGGCCGCCTGTCTCACCTCAGCGGCGCAGGCCGAGGCGTTCGAGCAGCGAGCGGTAGCGCTCGATGTCGGTGTTCTGCAGGTAGTTCAGCAACCGGCGGCGCTGGCCGACGAGCAGCAGCAGCCCCCGACGGCTGTGGTGGTCGTGCTTGTGGTCCTTGAGGTGTTCGGTCAGGTGCGAGATGCGTCCGGTGAGGATAGCGATCTGCACCTCCGGAGACCCGGTGTCACCTTCTGCGGTGGCGTACTGCTTGATGATCTCTGCTTTGCTCAAGTCCTTGAGCGGTGCGACGGCAGACTTGGCTGACACGCGTTTCTCCTTCAGGGTTTCGTTGCACGGCGCGCCGGGGCCTGTATCACCCGGGCACTACGATCCGTGGCCGATAGACGGCATCCACCAGACTAACAGCGGGGCCATCGTCGCCCCTAATCGCTGACCCTCTGCGTTGTACGTTGTCAAGACCATGCCCAACACCGGCCCGTTCTACCCCTACCCGGCGACACCTGAGTCCGTCGAGGCGGTCAGCAGCGCGTTGCTGACGAGCGCGACCTCGATGCGGACGGTTGCCGACGACGCAGTGGACCAGCAGATGCAGGCCGCGGGACAGACCTTCGGATTCCTGCCGCCGTTGTTCGAGCCGGCGGTGCTACGGACGCGTTCCCAGGGCGATGACCTGGTCGGAGCCGCCGTCGTAGGAAGCGGCGCCCTGCGAGTGTGGTCACACGCGATCGTTGACTACGACACCCGAGTACGCAGCGGCGGCGCCGCACTTCGGCGTCTCCTCGTCGCCTTCGGGCCACCCGACCGGAGGGGTTCGCGATGAACACAAGGGCCACACTCCTCCGCAGGACCGCGGTGACACTGGCAGCCGTGGTCGTGGCGATGGTGCCTTCTGTCAATTACAGCGCCTCGCCGAGCGCCGTGGCCGACCAGCATCGCAACGCGACGACCGCCCCTGCCGTGGCCGCCACCCAGCCGCTACCGGCACGGATCGACTATGTCGCTCTCGGCGACTCGTTCACCGCCGGCCCGTTCAGCCCGTTGCAGCGCACCGACCCGCTCGGGTGCTTTCGTTCGACGCGCAACTATCCTGCCTTCCTCGCGTCCGCTCTCGGGGTGCGTACCTACGTCGACGTCAGCTGCTCGGCCGCTGAGACCGCGGACATGACGTCGCCGCAGACTCTTCCCATCGGGACCAACCCGGCTCAGCTCGACTCCCTGCGCCGCACGACCGACCTGGTGACGCTCGGGATCGGTGGCAACGACTTCGGGTTGTTCGGCGATCTCACGTCCAGGTGTCCTGAGGTACGAGAGTCCGACCCGACCGGCTCTCCTTGCAAACAAGAATTCACGGTCGACGGCGTCGACACCAAGATGCGGGACGCCGCCGCGATCGAGGGCCGGGTCGCCGCCGTGATCGCCAAGATTCACAAGCGTTCGCCGAACGCGACTGTCGCCGTGGTCGGGTACCTCCGCTTGCTGCCACCAACGGGCACCTGCGTCGACGAGGTGCCGTTCGCCGACGGCGACTATGCCTGGGCCGACGCGGTCGAGAGGCGGCTCAACGCCTCGATCAGGAACGCCGCCGAGTCCAGCGACGCGTCGTATGTCAACACCTTCGGTGTCTCCAAGGGCCACGATGTGTGCGCGGGTGAACGGGCGTGGGTCAACGGCCAGACGTTGAAGCCCCTTGAGGCCTTCCCGTACCACCCGTTCGCCGTCGGCATGCAAGCCGTGGCAGCCAAGACGCACCGCACGTTGACCGGTGATCCTGCCCGAGCCGCCAATCCGTACGACTCCGGCGCCGCAACGCTCACCAAGGCGGGTCAGCGGCAGCTGGCAACCCTGATCACCGGCCGGGCGCCCGCGAGGCTCGGTTTTCGCTGAGTCGGACCTGTCATCAGCCCGTTGGTCCACTGCCGTCGGTCGTGGTGCCGGGCAGAGTTCGGTAGACGGTGTGGACGGCGATCGCCCGCTCGAGGAACTTCTCTATCGAGGAGAAGAACTCGGCACGGTACTTCTCGTCGGTGACGGCGTAGACCGAGAAGTAGAGTCCGGAAAACGCGGCCAGGAACAGGGAGACCTGGAACAGCTCGTTGCTGGGGCCCCAGGAGATGCTGCGGCCGAAAAGCATGATCTGGTCCGGATGTCCGTCGCCGAGCCATGTCGTGATGACGTCGTCGGTGACGGCGAGCTTGCCGAACACCAGGAAGAAGGCGAGGACCGCGATGCTCAGCAGCAGCACCTGGATCGCCTGGTTGAACAGCAGCACGAGCACGAGGTTGAGTCGGCCCAAGCGCGACAGCTCGGTGTCCGCGGGGCTGGTCTGGTGTTCTGGTGCCATCCCTTCGACCGGTGTGCCCTCGCAGCACTCCGCGAGGCGGTCCGACGCCACCTCCCGCTCGACGCGGCGCACCTCCTCGGGCAGGCGTACCAGCATGAAGACGACGGCGATGGTGGCGAAGAACAGGACCGAGATCCACAGCAGGTCGCGGCGAAGGCCGGAGGCAACCTGCCAGACCTCGGTGTTGATGAACAAGAACGTGTTGAACAGTAGGAGCAGCGGCAGTGCCCGCGTGGCAAGCGGGAACAGGAGCCCGAGCGAGTCGAAGGTGCGCCGAACCGCCCACCTCGCGATCGTCGCCATCCTCAACAGCCGTCCCGCGTAGACGCCCAGGATCGTCAAGAAGACGACTACTCCACACAGGGTGCCGATGGAGGCGGAGTCGCTGAGTCTCCAGATCGTCACACCGGCTCCGGCGGACAGCGCTGCGACGGCGAGCAGCGTGAGGAGGATGCGCCGGTTGCTGAGCCACGACTCGATGGCGTGGGAGCGTCCCGCCACGAAGTAGGGCAGGCCGTTGTCGTCGAACCATCTCTCGACGTCACGCTGGGTGGTGTCGCTGACCATTGGGTGATGCTAGTTGCTGCACGTATGACGTTGCGCGGACGCCAGGCCCTCAGGGGAGCAGCTCGCGGACGTCCTCGACATCGGCGTGCATCTGTTTGATGAGATCGTCCATCCCGGCGAACTTGATCTGCCCACGTACCCGGTCGACGAAGGAGACCTCGACAGGGAGGCCGTGCAGCTCGAGATCGTCCCGGTCGAGCACGTACGACTCGACGCGGCGGTCCTGGCCGTCGAACGTCGGATTGCTTCCCACGCTGATTGCCGCCGGCAGCCGTTTGGTGTGGTCGCTCTGAAGGCGGAGGTACCCGGCGTAGACGCCATCGGCCGGGACCGCCTCGTGCATCGATGCCGGCATGTTGGCCGTCGGATAGCCCATCGCCCGACCGCGCTCGTCCCCCTCGACGATCACCCCTTCGAGTGCGTGCAGCCGTCCGAGGACATGGCTCGCGCGCGCAACATCACCGCCAGCGATCAGGCTTCGGACGTAGGTCGATGACCAGGGTCGCTCGTCACCGCTGAGATCGAGTCCTCGCACCACGAACCCGTTGGACCGGCCCTGTTCGCGGAGCAGCGCCACGTCGCCGGAGCCCTTTGCTCCGAAGTGGAAGTTCGCACCGACGACGACCCCCGCGGCGCGCAGATCTTCGGCCAGCACCTTGTCGATGAACTCCACCGGTGACCAGGCAGCCAGCTGCGCGTCGAAAGCGAGGACGTACACCTCATCGGCGCCGTTCTCCTGGAGCAGCTCGATCTTGCGCCGCAAGCCACACAGCTGGGTGGGCGCCTTGGCAGGAGCAAGCACACGCATGGGGTGCGGCTCGAACGTCACCGCGGCGACCGGCAGCCGCTGTGAACCGCCAATCTCCGTAGCCAGCTCACGCGCGCGATCCAGTACATGACGATGTCCTCGGTGGACGCCGTCGAAGTTCCCGATCGTGACGATCGTGGCCCCGTCGGGAGGCGCCGTCGTGGACCCGTGAAGAGAACGCCACATGTTCACCGCCCAACTCTCGCACGCTTCATAAGAGTGTTCTCACCGCGGTCTCATCGAAGTGTTGTGCTGATCGGCAAGAGTTGACCAGTGCGAATCATCCGAGGACTCCTGGCGACGGCGGTCGTCGTAGCGTTAGCTCTGGTCGGTCTGGTAATCGCCCAGGTGCTGGGCACCAGCTCGCCTGAGCCGCAGAGCCCGCAGCCGATCGTGATGTCCACCGACGATGAGCATTCATCAACAGATGGGCAACGTCGTGGCCCAAGGGACAAAGCCAACGACGACGACGGCCCAGATCGCGCCGCCGGCCGCGGTGGCGGCGACGACGACGATGACGATGGCGGCGACACGTTGACTCATGGCAACGTGCGCCTCGACCTGCGCCAACGTCAGGCGTTCGTCGGCAAGAAGCAGGTGGTGCTGTCGGCTCGGGAGTTCCGGCTTGCCGAGGTCTTCTTGAGCAACGCCAACCAGGTGCTGTCGCGCGAGCAGCTGCTGTCTCACGTGTGGGGGTACGACTTCGATCCCGGCTCCAACGTCGTCGACGTCTACGTCGGCTACCTTCGCAAGAAGTTCGGCGCCGATGTGATCACGACGGTTCGGGGCATGGGCTACCGCCTCAAGTCCTGAGCGGCGGACTCAGCCGACGAACACCGCCACCGGACGGACCTGCTTGCCGCGCTGCTCGTACAGCGCGAGGAACTCGTCGCGGTCGAACAGTGCGACCGGGCCGGTGCGCCCGAGGTCGATGCCGGTGAGGGGACGGCCGAAGCGCACTGCGGCGGCTTCGGTGGCGTCCAGCTCGTATGTCGCGAACGCAGAGCGGGCGGCGTCGTCGATGGAGGTCATGGTGAAGCTCTCGGCAAGCTGGTCCAGGGTACGGGCGACGGCGAGATCGAACCCGCCGACCCGCGATCGGCGCAGCGTGGTGAGGTGCCCACCGACGCCCAGTGCGGCGCCGAGGTCTCGCGCCAGCGCACGCACGTAGGTGCCGCTGGAGCAGACGACGGTGATGTCGACATCAACGTGCTCACCATCGGTCCGCGCGTTGGCGACATCGAGGCGCTCGACGTGCACCTGACGGGAAGCGAGGACTACGTCCTCCCCCGCCCGGACCCGCGCGTACGACCGTTTGCCGTCGACCTTGATCGCCGATACCGCTGACGGCACCTGGTCGATGTCGCCGACCAGGTGCCTGGCCGCACCACTGATCACCTCCACGGTGAGGTGTCCAGCCGAGGTCTGCTCGCGGAGCTGACCCTCGGCGTCATCGGTTGTCGTCGAGACCCCCAACCGGACGGTCGCGGCGTACTCCTTGTCCGTCAGTGCCAGGTGCCCGAGCAACCGGGTCGCGCGGTTGACGCCCACGACCAGAACGCCGGTGGCCATCGGGTCCAGCGTGCCGGCGTGGCCGACCTTGCGGGTCTCGGCGAGACGACGAAGCCGCCCGACGACATCGTGCGACGTCAGTCCCGACGGCTTGTCGACGACGACGATGCCTGCGGCCGATGTCACTCGACGGACTCGTCCTCGGGCTCGTTCTTCTTCTTGTACGGGTCGGCGTCCCCCGCGTAGCTGGCTCCAGCGGCTCGAGCGGCGACGTTGGCGTCGGACTCGCGCGCCCTGGCAAGCAGGTCCTCGATCTGCCGGGCGTTCTCGGGCACGGCGTCCAAGATGAACTCCAAGGACGGCGTATGCCTCATCTGGAGCTGCTTACCCACCTCTGAACGGATCAGGCCGGTGGCACTGGCGAGCGCCGCGGCGGTGCCGTCGATCGCCTCCTGCTCGCCAAGGACCGTGTAGAACACGGTCGCATGCTGGGTGTCACCGGTGACACGGACGTCGGTGACGGTGACGAAACCGACTCGTGGGTCCTTGATCCGATGTTCGATCATCTCGGCCACGATGACCTTGATGCGGTCAGCGACCTTGCGTACGCGTGGCGAGCTCATCGCCGTCTCCCTTTCGTCCAATCGCCGGGTCAAGCGCGCGGCATCTCGCGCATCTCGAAGGTCTCGACGACGTCGCCGACCTTGAGGTCGTTGTACCCGCGCAGCGTCAGACCACACTCGAAGCCCTCGCGGACCTCGGTGGCGTCGTCCTTGAACCGCTTGAGGCTGGACAGGTCGAGGTTGTCCGCAACCACGGCGCTGTCGCGGAGCAGCCGCGCCTTGGCGTTGCGGCGGATGACACCTGAGGTGACGATGCAGCCGGCGATGTTGCCGATCTTGCTCGACCGGTAGATCTCGCGGATCTCGGCAGTCCCCAGCTGCGCTTCCTCGAACTCCGGCTTGAGCATGCCCTTGAGCGCTGCCTCGATCTCGTCGATGGCCTGGTAGATCACCGAGTAGTAGCGGATCTCCACACCCTCACGGTCGGCGACCTCGGACGCTTTGCCTTGTCCGCGGACGTTGAACCCGATGATGATCGCGTCCGACGCCGCGGCCAACATCACGTTGGTCTCGGTGATCGCGCCGACGCCGCGGTCGATGACGCGCAGCGACACATCGGCCCCGACGTCGATCTTGGCCAGTGCATCCTCGAGCGCCTCCACCGAACCCGAACCGTCGCCCTTGAGGATCAGCAGCAGCTCGTTGGTCTCGCCCTTCTCCATGTGCTCCATGAAGTCCTCGAGCGTGCGGCGACCGGTGCGTTGGGCGAGCAGGGCGTTGCGCTCGCGCGCCTCACGCTTCTCGGCGATCTGCCGGGCGATGCGGTCATCGGTGACGACCATGAAGTTGTCGCCGGCACCTGGTACCGCGGTGAGGCCGAGCACGAGCGCCGGACGGGCCGGAGTGGCCTCGTCCATGCTGTTGCCGTGCTCGTCGAGCAGGGCGCGGACACGGCCGTACGCCGGCCCGGCCACCAGCGAGTCGCCGACCCGCAGCGTCCCACGCTGGACCAGCACCGTCGCGACGGGACCGCGACCACGGTCGAGGTGTGCCTCGATCGCCAGACCCTGGGCGTGTTGGGTGGGATTGGCACGCAGGTCGAGCTCGGCGTCGGCGGTCAGGACGATCGACTCCAGGAGGTCGCCCAGACCGAGCTCGCTCTTGGCCGAGACGTCGACGAACATGGTGTCGCCGCCGTACTGCTCGGGGACGAGCCCGTACTCGGTGAGCTGGCCGCGAACCTTGGTCGGATCGGCTTCGGGCTTGTCGATCTTGTTGACCGCGACGACGATCGGAACGTTGGCGGCCTTGGCGTGGTTGAGCGCCTCGACCGTCTGTGGCATCACGCCGTCGTCGGCAGCGACGACGAGCACAGCGATGTCCGTTGCCTGCGCACCGCGGACACGCATGGCGGTGAACGCCTCGTGACCGGGTGTGTCGATAAAGGTGATGGTCCGCTCGTTGCCGTCGACCTCGGTGTTGACCTGGTACGCGCCGATGCTCTGGGTGATGCCACCGGCCTCCTTGTCGACCACGTTGGCCTTGCGCAAAGCGTCGAGCAGCTTCGTCTTGCCGTGGTCGACGTGGCCCATGACGGTGACGACAGGCGGGCGCGCGATGAGGTTGGACTCATCGCCCTCGTCCTCACCGAACTCCAGGTCGAAGGACTCCAGCAGCTCGCGGTCCTCATCCTCTGGGGAGACCACCTCAATGGTGTAGTTGAGCTCCTCGCCCAGGATCTGCAGGGTGTCGTCGTTCACCGACTGGGTAGCGGTGACCATCTCTCCGAGATGGAACAACACCTGGACGAGGGAGGCGGCGTCGACGCCGACCTTGTCGGCGAAGTCGGTCAGCGACGCGCCACGGGACAACCGGACCGTTTCGCCGTTGCCCTGGCGGACGCGGATGCCGCCGACGGACGGCGCTTGCATCTGGTCGAACTCCTGACGCTTCGCGCGCTTGCTCTTGCGACCGCGTCGGGCTGGGCCACCGGGGCGGCCGAAGGCGCCTTGTGTGCCACCGCGTCCACCGGGACGACCGCCGCTCGGGCGGCCACCAAAGCCCCCACCGGGACGGCCGGGTGCGCCGGCGGGTGCACCGGTAGGACGGCCTCCGGCACCGGGGGCGCCGCGGCCGGCGGGACGACCGCGGGCACCGGTACCGGCGCCGGGGCCTGGCCCGCCGCGACCGAGCGACGGGGACGTCTGCTTCGGCATCATCGCAGGGTTGGGGCGGGGCATCGCGTTGCCGGCGCCGCCGGGACGCGGTGTCCCGCCGTCACGAGCAGACGGCGGACGGGGGATCGAGGCATCGCGGGCGACACCGCCACCGGGGCGGCCGCGCTGCATGCCCTGCGTCGAGGAAAACGGGTTGTTGCCGGGG
>Ga0136621_1001113_pt1 | contig 10886 bp, 11 predicted proteins | sample AntDryUQ445A2306_FD_104673 | JGI IMG/M metagenome (GOLD analysis project Ga0136621, IMG submission 104673) | Polar desert sand microbial communities from Dry Valleys, Antarctica - metaG UQ445A (23.06) | ecosystem: Environmental > Terrestrial > Soil > Desert | place: Antarctica: Dry Valley...
CACGCTCCCCAGCGCGATGAACTCGGGGCTGTAGCAGAGGCCGAGCGTCTCGCCGACTCGCCGACCCGACGCACGCTCGAGCGCGGGACGAAGCTCCGAGTCGCACGATCCAGGCATGACCGTCGGGATCCTGGGGCTTGCGTACAAACCGGATACGGGTATCGTCGAAGAAAGCCCGGGTGTCGCGCTCGCACGACTCCTCGGCGAAGCCGGGTATGACGTACTTGTCTACGATCCCGTGTCCACGGAAGCAGCGGTTCGTGCGCTCGACGGGCTCGCGCGCGGATCCGAGTCCGTCGCGGATCTTCTCGAACGGTCCGATGTCACCGTGATCGCGACGCCCTGGCCCGAGTTCGCGGAGCTCCCGCTCGAGGCGTTCGAGCGCGAGGGTAAGCGTCCGGTAGTCATCGACTGCTGGAGGCTTCTCTCCGAAGAGACCTACGGCGAGGCCGTCGACCTCGTCCAGCTCGGACGATCGCTCGAGACGTCGAGTCTGAGCGTGGCAGGAGGCTGACGTTGCAACACGCGATCTCACGCACGGATCCGATTCTGGTGAGCGGTGCCGGGGGCTTCATCGGCGGCTGGTTGGTGCGCCACCTCCAGGAGAACGGCTTCACGAAGCTCCGTGCGGTCGACATCAAACCGCTCGACGACTGGTATCAGGTGCTTCCCGAGGTCGACAACCGCGTCTCTGACCTTCGATCGCTCGAGGCGTGCGAGGACGCGGTCAGTGGAGTTGCACACGTCTTCAACCTCGCGTGCGACATGGGCGGCATGGGCTTCATCGAGGCGAACAAGGCCGCCTGCATGATCTCGGTTCTCATCAACACCCATCTCCTCCTCGCCGCGAGAGACGCGGGCATCCAACGGCACTTCTTCTCGTCTTCGGCCTGCATCTACAACGTGGATCTCCAGCAGAGCTCGGACGTGACCGCGCTCCGCGAGGAGGATGCGTATCCGGCCATGCCCGAGGACGGGTATGGGTGGGAAAAGCTCTTCTCGGAGCGTATGTGCCGAAACTTCCAGGACGACTACGGAATCGAGACGCGGATAGCTCGGTACCACAACGTCTATGGGCCGCATGGCACCTACGAGGGCGGACGCGAGAAGGCGCCGGCCGCCATTTGCCGGAAGGTCGCCGCCGCAAAGCTCACAGGCGGGGACGAGATCGAGATCTGGGGAGACGGTGAGCAGACTCGCAGCTTCATGTACATCGACGACTGCCTGTTCGGGACGATGCAGATCATGGAGAGCGACATCCTCGATCCGATCAACCTCGGTTCCTCCGAGCTCGTGACGATCAACCAGCTGGTCGACATCGTCGAGGAGATCGCCGGCGTCCGGCTGGAACGCCGGTACGACCTCGATGCGCCGAAGGGCGTTCGGGGCCGAAACTCCGACAACACCCGGATCAGGGAACGTCTCGGATGGGAGCCCAGCACGCCTCTCGCGGTCGGGCTCGAGAAGACGTACTCGTGGATCTACGACGAGATGACCGCCACCGCGCGTCTGCCTCGTCGCGCCGTCGCGTCTCGCTGATGCCCGGAGCGCGCGCTCGGCGCGGAGCCGCAGGCCCGTGATCTCGATCATCGTCTACGGCAGGAACGACGCGCACGGGTACAACCTGCATCGCCGCGTAGCACTGAGCCTGAACTGCCTCGCGGAGATCCTCACGGATCCGGGCGACGAGATCCTCTTCGTCGACTACGGGACTCCGGGCGAGCTGCCGACGCTTATCGAGGCGCTCGCGGACACGCTGACCGAGCGCTGCCTCGACCTCCTCCGCGTGCTGCGCGTTCCCGCTTCGCTGCACACGCAGAGATACAGCGCTCGAACCCACCTGCCGCTCGTCGAGCCCGTGTCCCGAAACTCCGCCGCACGGCGCGCGAACCCTGAGAATCGCTGGCTGCTCTCGACGAACACGGACATGATCCTCGTGCCGCTCGGGAATCGAAGCATCAGCGAGATCTGCAGCGATCTCCCCGACGGCTTCTACGGACTCCCGCGATTCGAGCTTCCGGAGTGGCTCTGGGAGCATCTCCCGAGGAGCGATCCGGCTGCTGCCCTGGCCGAGATCGCGCGCCTCGGCCCCGGCCTACGCCTGGACGAGACGACACTCAGTCACGAATGGATCCGCTTCGACGCCCCGGGCGATTTCCAGCTGATCCTGCGGGAAGACTTCTTCGCCATCGACGGCTTCGACGAGGAGATGCTCGTCGGCTGGCACGTGGACTCGAACCTCAGCCGGCGGATGTTCATGCGCCGTGGCTCGATCGACAGCCTGGAACAACGGATCGCCGGTTATCACTGCAACCACAGCCGCACGCCCACCATCTACCACGGAGCGGAGACGCCGGCGAACGATCTCGATCGCTTCTTCTATTCGATCGATCGCCCAGAGGTGCCGGCTCAACGGGAGAGCTGGGGTCTGGCGGATGTCGCGCTCGAGGAGGTGGATGCACGGCGCGGCGTTGAGTCCGGCTTCGCTACCGCTGTGTTGTCGGCCGCTGCTGGCGTCTCGCTCGCGCGTCCGCCCTTCGATGCGCGCGATGCAAAGTTCGCGCTCGGGTACGACTCGGGTCATGTGCTGGCGTTCGTCGCGGATTCGCTGATGGTTTCCCCACCTGACGCGAAGATCGGGTACATCGGCGCTAATTCCGTGCTCGAGGGGATGCTCGCATCGCTCGTCGCCGAGCTCGATCTCGGAGGACCGCTGCTCCGCACACAGCTCGAGGGCTTAACGTCCGCGACCGAGTTGGATCGGGCGGCCGACGTCTTCATCGTCGATCTCGGCCTCGACGCCGCGTTCGGCGACGTCTCGCTCGATGACGTCTCGCTCGATATTGCCGATGGCTCGGAAGTCGCGCATGCGCGAGCGGGGCTCATCAGGAGCTTCGATACGTTCAGGCAACTCGTCGAGCTCGAGCGGAGGCGCCTCGCGTCCGGAGAGCATCCGCGCAGATTTCTGCTCGTGAATAGCTCGGCAGTGTTCTGGAACGCTTATGCCTTGGCACATCTGCACTGCAGCCAGGCGACTCCGTACGCTCGCGTGAGGCACGCGACCGTGAAGCTGCAGCCCAACGACGACGACGCGACACGTGCCGCCAACGTGCGCGCTCTGCGGCTGATTCGCTGGATGTCTCGGCGCGACCTCGATCAAGGCCGCTTGCACGTTCGCCTCGGCGAGACAGTGGAGATTGCCGACCTCGAGGACTACGCCGGGTTCGGGGAAGGGTGGGCCTATCCGGACAAGACCGCAGTCTGGACCCGAGGATCGCGTTCCGAGCTTTCGATCGGCTTGGACGAGGCTATCGAGACCTCGTGCCTCCTCACGCTCGCCTTCGACGAGATCGGAGTCCGCCCGGACGACTCCATTCAGGTCGAGCTGTTGGCAAACGGGGAACGTGTCGCTGCGTCCGAGTTTCCACGCGTCTCGAAGAAGTTGAGCCAGCGACGGGCCGCCGATGACCTCCGCGACATCCGGCAGACACTCCGAAGACCCATCGTGAAGCTGGTACGAACGGCGAGAGCTCTCGGGGTGCCGGGTGTCGATGCCGCAATAGGGATGGTCCGCCGACTCGTCGGAGGACCGGTCGGCGATCCGAGACTGACATGGAGCATCGCGCTCCCTCCACGCATCCTCGGTGACGGAAAGGTCGACCTCACGCTCGTGCTGCAGGAGCCCGTCAGCTGGGCTGACGACCAACGTCGCGGCCTTCATCTGCGGTCGCTCACACTCGGGCACAAGAGTCGCCGGCGACGAGTCGAGGACATCGACACCACTCGTGCGACGCTCCGGGTGCCCACCACGCGAGGCTGCGGACGTGACGGCGGTCGACCAGCTTCGTCTAGTGCTGCTACGAGATGCTCACGTGCGCTCGGAGCCGGATCGATCGGTCACGATCCGTGACCAACACCGCCGTCGTCGCGTCGCGGCCGCGTCGAGCGCTTCACGCGCTGCTCGAGCCGCGTCCCAAGCTGGCGCTCAAGATCGTCATCTCGGCAACGCTCGTTGCGTGGCTCGTCTACTCCACCGATCGCCACGCACTGGCCGATGCCGTGCTGGACGTCGATCTCTCGACCGCAGTCCTCGCAGTCGCTGTTCTTTTCGTTCTCATAGGAGTTCAGGCTTGGCGCTGGACCTTCGTGGCGCGCGCACTCGGCGTCTCGTTGCCACTCGTACCGGCGTGGTTGATCAGTCAGATCGGCGCGTTCTTCAATCAGGTACTGCCGTCGTCGATCGGCGGCGACGCGGTGCGTGTATGGCGGCTCCGGCGCCGAGGCGTGGGAACAGGCCTCGCACTCTCGAGCGTCGTTCTCGACCGCGTCGTCGCACTGGTCGGAACGATCCTCATCGTTGCCTTCGGCCTGCCATGGCTCCTCTCGTGGATGGACACCGACGCGCTGCGCGCCGGCATCGTGGCTGTCGTGGGGGTCGGGGCGGCAGGCGTGACGGCGCTTCTCCTGGCCGATCGAGTGCGGCTGGTGCGTCGGCTCGCCGGCGTGCGCGCTCTTGCGCGCGTGCTCCAGGTGCCCGCGCTTGCCCGCCGTGTCCTGCTCAAGCCCCGGACTGCGCTTCCCACACTGGCGCTGTCGGTGCTCATCCAACTCGGCGTTGCGCTCTCGGTCTGGTTGCTCGCCCGTGCGACCGGCGTCGATCTCGCCTGGGCGGAAACGGCTTTTCTCGTCCCCGTCGTGATGCTGTTCTCGATGGTGCCGATCACGATCGCCGGCTGGGGCGTTCGGGAAGGAGCGATGGTCGTCGCGCTCGGCACCGTTGGAATCGGACGCGAGGAAGCGCTCGCCGTCTCCGTGCTGTATGGATTCGCAATCGCGATCGCCGCCTTGCCGGGTGGCCTCATATGGATTGCAACAGGTCGTTCGTCAACAATGCCCTCTGGGCCACACTCGCCCCGAGCGCCGAACCGATTCCGTCCGATCGTCAGTCGTGATCGCTGCGTAGAGGCGGGCGATCCATCCGAGAACATCCCTTCCGCGACGCGTGAAGTCGACCACTGGTGAAGAGCTTCGACCGTCTCAAAGACAGCTATGAGTGCCAGCTAGGCGAGGCGTTGCGTGTGTCAGGGCAGGACGCAGACTTCTTCACGCGCGCGAAAGCAAGAGAGCTGCTCGATCTGGCACGCCGCTACGTTGGGGATCCGGCGCAGCTCGAGGCACTCGACATTGGCTGCGCCGTAGGTTTGACGGATACATACCTCCTGCCCGCTTTCAAGCATGTCGCGGGCGTGGATATCTCTGCCCCGCTCGTCGAGCGCGCAGCCGAGCGGAATCCCGAGGCAACCTACAGCTCATACGAAGGCGGACGCCTTCCCTACGATGACGATAGCTTCGACGTCGTCTTCACGTTCTGCGTTCTCCATCACGTAGCGCCCGCCGAGAGACCGGCCTTCGTCGCTGAGATGCACCGCGTCACGCGGCGTGGCGGCATTGCCGTGGTCGGTGAGCACAACCCTCTTAACCCGCTCACGCGGCTTGTCGTGAGCCGCTGCGCTTTCGACGAAGATGCCGTCCTCCTTCGTGCGGGCGAGGTCAATCGCCTCTTTCGGCAGGCGAAGCTCGATCCCCTGGAGCAACGCTTCATCTTGATCCTGCCGTTCGAAGGTCGCACCGTCCAACGGCTCGAACGGGCGCTGCGGGCTGTTCCGATCGGCGCGCAGTATCTTCTCGCGGGTCATCCCATCTAGCGGATGAACGAGTTACAGCCTCAGGAGCGCCGCACCGCCGTGCCTGCACCGGAGCTGTCGGTGATCGTCTTGTGCTATCGGGCGGGCGAGAGCATCCTGCTCGTCATCGACCCCCTCTACAAGCAATTGGCCAGCATCGGTGTGGACTTCGAGCTCGTGCTGGTGGCGAATTATTGGCCCGAGCAGCATGATCCGACACCTGTATTCGCGACACAATTCGCAGCGTCACGACCGGAGGTGCGGGTAATCGCACGCGAGAAGGAGGGCGCGATGGGCTGGGACATGCGCTGCGGCTTCGAGGCCGCGACCGGTCACTTTCTAGTTGTCATGGACGGCGATGCGCAGAATCCGGTCGACGACGCGGTGAGGATGCACCAGCGTATGAAGGAGTCTGGTGCGGACGTTATGAAAGGCTGTCGGGTGCTACGCCACGACGGGCTCTACCGCAGGGTCGTGTCAATCGGCTACAACGCGCTGTTCCGTCTCCTGTTCCGCACAGTCGGCCTCTGGGACATCAACGGCAAGCCAAAGGCGCTGACGCGGAACGCGTATGAGCGGATGCGGCTCAAGTCCGACGACTGGTTCATCGACGCCGAGATCGTTCTCGCTGCCCGTGAGCTCGGGCTCAGGATCGAGGAGATGCCGGTTGAATTCCTGCCGAACCCCGAGCGCGCGTCGTTCGTCCGACCTTCCGCAATCTGGGAGTTTCTCGCGAACATGGCGCGATACCGCCGCCGACGCCCCAACCGGTAGTGACCGACCGACTCGTTCTCGTTACTGGTGCCTCTGGCAACATCGGTCACGCAGCTTGCGCCTCGTTGAGAGCGCGAGGCTGGCGGGTCAGGGCCCTCGTGCATCGGCGGCCGGTGAGCCTCGTCGACGAGCAGGTGGAGGGAGCGCTGGAGGATCCGCGTTCTCTGGCTCGCGCCGCCCTCGGCGTCGACGCAGTCCTTCACCTGGCCGCCGTCACGCATGCGCGACGGCCGGCGCTCTACGAGCGACTCAACCTTCGTGGCACGGTCAGCTTGCTCGAGGCCGCGCGCACGACAGCGGTAGATCGTTTCGTCTTCGCCAGCACCCGCGCCATCTCGCCCACCGGCGGCGCGTACAGCCGCTCGAAGAACGCGGCAGAGCAAGCGGTGGAGGGCTCAGGATTGAGATACACCATCGTGCGTCTGCCCGAGGTCTACGGCGCCGGCGGCACGGAGGGCGTCGACCGTATCATCGAGCTCGCGCGCCGAGGGTGGCCGATACCGCTGTTCGGGGCGGACTCGGAACGGCTGTGCCCTGTCCACGCCGATGACATCCTTCCGCCCCTCCTGGCGGCGCTCGAGAGCGACAGGTGCCTTGACAAGACGTACACCCTCGCCGGCGATTGCCTCACGCTTCGCGAGTTTGCCCACGCCTGCGTCAGCGCATTCAGCTCGGAGAGCCGAATCGTCAACCTGCCGATGGTTGCGCTGCGAGTTCTGGCCGCAGCGGGGAGACTCTTACCGCTGCCGGTCTATCCTGATCAGGTCGCGCGATTACTAGCGCCGAAACCAGAGGCAACACCGGACGCCTTCGACGAGCTGCGGTTTCGGCCCCGGTCGCTCGAGGAAGGGCTCAGAGCACTGGCATGACGCAGCGTACTCGCTGTCTTCTCGAGGTCTTTCCTCTGGCGGCGGTGACCCTAGTCATCGCCCTCGGTTATTGGTTGACGCAACCGCCGCTCTACAACCCAGCCGGCTCGATCGATCCGTGGCTCTACACGGCACTTTTCGTCAACTTCGACCAGACCTACGAAGCGTTCGTCACGACGTACTACCCGTCGCGGCTGCCGTTGATCGTCCCCGGGTACGTCCTCAATCTTCTCTTTGATCCAACGACGGCCTACTTCCTGTTGCACGGAATCTTCTTTTTTGCCGGAGGTATGTTCGTCTACCTCCTGGTGCGGACAGGGTTTGGGCGGATCCCAGCGCTCGCGGCGTATGCGTGGATGACAGGAAGCCAGATGTATTTCGACGCGCACAGATGGGATTATTGGGACGGGACGATCATCACCTACCTTGCCGCGGCGCTGTATTTCGGTTTGACGCCGCCGCGACGGGTGCAGCTGCGGATACTTTGGCTGGCCCTCGCCGGCTTCTTCGTCGCCGCCGCGATCGCGACGAACCTCTATGTTCTCGCACTGGCCGTCCCGCTCCCGCTGATCTACGTGGCGCTGGCCTGGGCGGGGTCCGTTTCGGCACTCGCGCGCCGCGCGGCCGTGGATGTACCAGCATTCGTGGGAGGCCTCATCATGCTCTTTGTCGGAGGTGGGATCTTCGCGGCCGCCAACGGCGGCAAGTTCTGGTTCATCGGGCCGCAGATCGAGGCGACAAGAGTCATCAACAACGCTGATTACAAGCAGCAGTACTCGGCATGGTTGCCTCAGGAGCCGCGGGTGATTGTCCCGCTCTTGCTCATCGTGCTAATCGGAGCGCTCGTCTGGCAAGACAACGAGTGGAGCGCTCCCCGCCGAGCAGCGCTCGGCGGGTGCTTATACCTCGGCGGCCTATGCCTCGTGCTCGGACTTCACGAGTTCGCGCTCGGCGGCTACTTCATGGAATACCTCTTCTATTTCAACCTACTCTTGCCGGCAATGTCGCTCTGCTTCGGGGCGTTCTGCTTCTACCTCGTCCGCGACATGCCGCGATCGGTTGGCGTCGGCTCAGTTGTCGCCATCATCGCAGCAATCGAGGCCGCGCTTCTCTACGTCTACTGGGGCGACGAGGCAGGGAGGGTCGGGACAGTGGGCTACTGGGTCGGAGGCACTCTTATGGGAGTCGCCGCAATCTCAACATTTGCCCGTGTCCTGCTTTCTCGCCGCTTCTTCCTCGGACCGGCATCTGCGCTCGTCGCGGGGCTGGCATTCGCCGGCGGCTCAGCGTACGCGTTCAATGGAAGCCTGGGCACATTCACACGCGGCGACTCGCACAGTCGCACAGCCAGCGCAAACACCTTTCAAGTAGCCATGCGGATCGTGCCGTACTTGAGGAGAGAGCTCGGTGACGGTCGCCTACCCGCCTTCTGGTATGACGACACGGCTGCGAACGGCGCGCACGTTGGGATCCAGTCGCTGTATTACTTCAGCTACACGTATCTTGGGCGCGACATGCCGAAGGTGAACGGCGACTTCAAAACGAGGCTCGCCACCATCAACCCCGAGGTCATCGTACTGCTTTGTTCCGATCAGTCCTGCGACGGCGGACCTGACAACCTTCGCAGCAAGGGCATTCCGATCGACTTCCGCACAGAGCACCGGTTTGCGAATGGCGATCTGCAGGTTTGGGTCAAGATCTTTGACCTGACGAGAGTGTAATCACGAAAACGGTACGGATCATCGTGCTAGATCTACGAGCTCACCTGGCGGAGACTGCTTTTCTCGTGCCCGTCGTGATTCTGTTCTCGATGGTGCCGATCACGATCGCCGGCTGGGGCGTTCGAGAAGGAGCGATGGTGGTCGCGCTCGGCACCGTCGGAGTGGGACGCGAGGAAGCGCTCGCGATCTCGGTGCTGTTCGGGATCGCGAGCGCGATCGCGGCCTTGCCCGGTGGCCTCATCTGGCTTGCTACCGGCCGTTCGTCCGGGCTGCCTGCGCAATCGGACAGCCTCGACGTGACGCCCGCGCTACGCTCGACACGCGCCGGCACCGATGGGCAAATGCGTCGAACAGCTGGTTGCTCGTGAGCGCCGGCGGCACCCACTTCCCGCTTCGCGAGACCGTCAAGCGCGGCGCTCTTCGTGGACGCGCTCTTGTCGCCCGCCTCCGACGCGAGCCAGACCTTCTCCTTGTCGAAGGTGACACGTATGCCGCGACCGCAGTCGCTCTCGCCGACGCATATCGGTCGGTGCGAGCTGGCGGGCGCATTGCCGTCTTGAACGCGTCAGACGGATCAGACGCTCGATGCGCCGTCGACGGTTTTCGGTTCGAGCATGGCGTCCTTCCGGTGCGCGAGACGACGGCTGGAACCGTAGAGATCGACGTGCCAACGCCGAAGGATCCCGCTACGCACTTTGCACGAGCTCTTCGTGAGAAGTGGCGTGAGGTGCCTGTGTCGCGATCAGTCCGCGCGTTCTCGGAGGATCTGGCGCGGCTCGAAGACGTCGAGCTGTTGAACCGCTGGGAGCAGCATCGCCGGGAGACAAGCTCACCAGATGTGCGCGGCTGGTATCAGACGAAGTACCGAGACGAGCTTCGCGGCAAGCGCGTTCTCGACTTCGGCTGCGGCTTCGGCGTTGACGGCATCTTTTTCGCCGAGAACGGAGCGGACGTGTCCTTTGCGGACATCGTTGGGTCGAATCTGGAGATCCTCGGTCGTGTGGCGAAGACGAGAGGTCTGTCGATCCAGACGCACTTCATCGAAGACTTCTTCGATTACTCCTTCGAGGAGCCCTTCGATGTGATCCTGGCAATCGGCAGTCTGATCAACGCACCCCTTACGTTTACTCAACGACAGCTCGATTCTCTCCTCCGATGGCACTCGCCCGGCGGCACTTTCCTGCTGCTCGGTTACCCGCGTGAACGCTTCGAAGAGCTTGGCGTTCGCAATGGGCACGAATTCGGGATGTTGACTGACGGCGAACGCACGCCGTGGTGTGAATGGCTCGATCGCGAGCGAGTGGAACAGCTTTTCGGAAGCCAATACGAAATCGTCTTCGAGCGAAACTTTGGGGTCGGCGGGACCGAATTCAACTGGTTCGAGCTCCACAGGTGCGCCGAGTGAGACACCATCCGGTTCTCGACCCCTTCGAGCCGCTTCAGGTCGACCTCGGAGACGACTGGGACGTCAACTTTCTCGGGGTGCGCACACGCCGAATGTTCTGGATTGGCGGGGACGAACCTCGACAGGACGCGGGCAACCTCCCACGCCCAAATGAGGAATACATCGAATGGATCGATGTGCTCGAAGCTGTCTCAAACGCGCGAGACAGATTTACGATGGTGGAGCTCGGAGCAGGCTGGGGGCGCTGGCTCGTAAACGCGGCGGCGGCACTGCGTCACCGCTCCAATGACGTGGCTTAGAGCTCGAATCAAAAGTGGGCTATGCACTTGACGTCCCTTGATGCTGGTCGTTGCCTTTCGGGGTGTCGGGCCGCGCTGGTTGCCGGGGTTGACTATCCGCGAGACTGGCGGAGTTGCGGCGGTGGTTCGTCGAC
>Ga0136621_1001114_pt1 | contig 10883 bp, 10 predicted proteins | sample AntDryUQ445A2306_FD_104673 | JGI IMG/M metagenome (GOLD analysis project Ga0136621, IMG submission 104673) | Polar desert sand microbial communities from Dry Valleys, Antarctica - metaG UQ445A (23.06) | ecosystem: Environmental > Terrestrial > Soil > Desert | place: Antarctica: Dry Valley...
AGGTCCGGAAAGCAGCCGACCCGCACTCCCGCGACCGTGCCGCTGGGGCGGCAGTCGCCCGGCTCACCCTCCGCGAGCGAGCGCTCGATCGCGCACCGGCAGCACGTAGGTGTTGTCGTCGAAGAAGAACATCCCGACGACCTCCACCCCGTGGTTTCCCTGCTCGAGCTGCGGCAACGCAGACCCCCGCGATCCCCGAACGGTGCCAGGGGATACCGACGAATACAACTGCGTACACGATGTGCATCAACGCACCGGGGTTTCCCGACTCTCCGTGAGACGCGCCGCTCGCGCCAAGCCGAAGGCGGGTGGTCAGCAGGCGCCGTAATTGCCCACCACGGTGGCGGGGCCGACGGTCCAGCGATGATGCAAACGCCAGTTAGCGCGCAATTCGCGTGAACGCGTGCCATGCGGGCTTCGGTTCCCGGCGCTCTGTGAATAATCCGGAAGTCGGGCAGAAAGAGCAGATGATGACGCGGGACTGGTCCGCCCACGAGAACCAGTTGACGCCTTTGATTTTCCAGACCTTCCGCTTTCGCTCGAACCAGCGAAACGACTCTCGGAGCAATCGCGCCTGGCCACGACGACCTGCGTTGTAGATGCTTGCCTGACTTGATCCGGAACCCCAGCCGAACTCGGTAACCCGGAGCCCGGCGCGTCGATCGCCGTTCCTACGCATCACCCTGCGGAACGCGCGGATCTCTTCTTTAGGTATTCCCCGCACAGTGGGCGAATACGGGTGGATGGCGACGGTGTCGAATGCCGCCTTGATCCCAGGCACTCGGTAGAGCGCCCTCAAGTAGCGGCCAGCATGGATGCTGTCCGCTCCGCCCGGCGTTCCGAACATCCCCCCGAGTACGATCTCGGCCCGCGGGTCCGCTCCGCGAATCCGCCTCGCGGCCGCCTTCACGAGTTTTCCGTAAGCACGCGGGCTGGGTTTCGCGCCCCAGTAGGCGCGGCCGTTCTGTTCGTTCCAGATCTGCCACGCAGTGATCGGCTCTGCTCGCCCACCAGTCCAAGCGTCCCAGAAGCTCCCGCCACGGCCATAGCGAGCGGCTAGGGCGCCCGCGAAGCGCGCGTAGGCCCGACGTGAACGTCTGTCGAGAGGAGGTGTCGAGATGCCGGCCGGTGCCTGTCCCTCGACCTCAGGGAGCACGCGGATCCCATTGCGTGCAGTGCGGTCGACCACCTCGTCGAGCCAAGCCCACTGGGGAGGTGCTCCCGCTGTGCGTTCAACGCGGTCCCAGCTGACGCGCAGACGCAGAGTCCCGACGTTTCCATCCCTCATGCGCTCGTAGTCAGCCAGCTGCAAGTCAGCCTGCGTGACGACGCCGTGAAACGTGCCCCCAAGCGCCGGCTGGGAGGCAGCAAGCGTGAGCACGCCGCTGGCGAGCAGCGCAAACCCCCAGCGCCCTCTACGCATTAATACCCATCCCCCGTCAGACCCGCAATCCAGCTGACCTGGAAAAGCGCGATGTAGCCGACACGTGATTACGGATATGGCCGCTGAAGTTCAAGGATTCCACCGTCTGGCCGCTTGCGCGGCGACTTCCCCTTACGCATCGAGTATAGGGCTTCCCTGACGCTTATGCGAGTGGGGCGATCCACCCGGCAGATACGACCGGCCGGAGCTCGAGGCGCCCGCCAAAACCGGCAGGCCTGGCCGTCCGCGCACCCCTAAGGTGACAACGTGCAACAGGTAGGGAACCCCTAGTCCCGGGACTCCGACCGGGCGCCAGAAGGGGTGGGGAGGGGATTGGGCACACGCGCCGTTCTGTGCCCAATCGAATCGATTAGGCGTGCATCTGTATGTATCCGCAGGCCGCGGGCGAGCGCGTCTAATCGTGTGCCGCGGAACGGAGCAAGCCATAGGTAGCGCTTGTAGTACTCGCTCACCACCCCCGTTTCAGGATCGATTTCGATACGCCAGCCTTCTCCGGGGAAGGGTCGGTCCCACCAAGGCTCCATGCAATGCCAGTCGCATCGAGCGGCTCAAACCTGACGTGTGGTCTTCGGGGTGTGCGGCCTTTCATGTCAACGGATCTCAAACGAACCGATGCGGACGGGCCACTCGCATCTCGAACCCGGCGGATCATGAATCCATTTGAATCCGGAAGCTCTTTCCGTTGATGGCGCGCGTTGCGAGCGTCCAGTTGTCGAACCCGTGATCAGCTGCGAAGCTCACGGACGCTTCCTGCAGCACGCCGGCTACGCCGCGAGGCGTACCCGCTCGACGATCCGTGCGTCGCAGCGAGAGGCGAATCCTGTCCCCGCTATGTCCGTCACTACGACGCTTGAGCCCTCCGCCTGGAGGGCTTTTGCGTTCTCGAAGGCATCTGCGACGGCTTCGGAGACGGTCGCGGTGAGTTCAACGCGGTGTTCGCCCTTGTCGTAGGCGATCCGCAGGTCGAATGACGCGAATACCTGGCGTTTGATCTCGGGTGGGGCGTCCCGGAGTGCCTCGGCCAGGTCGGGCAGGCGCGCGAGCTGCTCAGAGAGTTCCTCGTCCTCTGCGTCCTGACGTTCGGCGCCGATGCCCGCCACATAGCCGCCGGTCGGGTTAGACTGCGGCCGAGTTAAAGGTTCGTCCACCACGCCTTTACGGCGTCGAAGCGAGGGAGACCGTATGGCTGAGGAGCGTCGCCAGGTTCACGGAGCTGGGTACGAGCGCGCAGGCGCCGGCTACATGGAGAAGCGTCAGCTTCGGGCGGGGGCGGCGGGCTGGGTCCTTTTGGCCGGCCTTGGCGTCGCCTACGTGATCTCCGGCGACTTCGCCGGCTGGAACTTCGGCCTCGCCGAGGGCGGCTGGGGCGGCCTCCTGATCGCCACGATCCTGATGGCGATCATGTACATGTGCATGGTCCTCGGCCTGGCCGAGCTCTCCTCATCGCTACCGACCGCAGGCGCGGGCTACGGCTTCGCCAGACGCGCGCTGGGACCGCTCGGCGGCTTCGCAACGGGAACAGCGATCCTGATCGAGTACGCGGTCGCGCCGGCCGCGATCGTGATCTTCATCGGCGGCTACGTCGAGTCGCTGGACATCTTCGGCATCACGGCGGGCTGGCCGCTCTACCTCGCCTTCTACATCGTCTTCATCGGTATCCACCTCTACGGCGTGGGCGAGGCGCTGAAGCTCATGTTCGCGATCACGGCCGTGGCCGTGGTCGGCCTCGTCGTCTTCGTGGTCGGGATGATTCCGGAGTTCAGCGCCTCCAACCTGACCGACATCGCCCCTGACCCGAGCGCATCGGGCTCAAGCGACTTCATCCCGTTCGGCTATGCCGGCATCCTCTCCGCGTTCGTGTACGGGATCTGGTTCTTCCTTGCGATCGAAGGCGTCCCGCTTGCGGCGGAGGAGACGCGCGATCCGGCGAAGGACATGCCGAAGGGGATCATCACAGGCATGCTGATCCTGCTCGTCTTCGCAGCCCTGATTCTCACGCTCGGCCCGGGCGGCGCGGGATCCGAGGCGCTCTCGGCGTCGGACAACCCGCTGCCGGAGGCCCTGGGCGTGGCTCACGGCAACGACTCCGCGATCAAGGAGTTCGTCAACTACATCGGGCTATTCGGTCTGATCGCGAGCTTCTTCTCGATCATCTACGCCTACTCCCGGCAGCTCTTCGCCCTCTCGCGGGCGGGGTATCTGCCGCGAGCCCTGTCGGTGACCACCGGCAGGCGGACCCCCGGCGTTGCGCTGGTGGTCCCGGGCCTCCTGGGCTTCTTGCTCGCGGCGATCTACGCGGAGGCCACGTCGCCTGCGGAGGCCGGGGCAAGGATGATTCAGATCGCGGTGTTCGGAGCGACGGTTTCCTACGTGTTGATGACGCTCTCCCACATCGTGCTGCGGCGCACCGAGCCGGGTCTCGAGCGCCCGTACCGGACTCCGGGTGGCGTCGTGACGACGGGTATCGCCTTCGTCCTGGCGATCGCGGCCGTGATCGCCGTGTTCTTCGTCGACGAGACCGCCGCGTTGATAACCGCGGGAGTCTTCCTGCTGGCGCTGGCGTACTTCTGGTTCTACAGCCGTCACCGCCTGGTCGCTGACGCCCCCGAGGAGGAGTTCGAGGCGATCGAGCGCGCCGAGGCGGAGCTCGCCGGGAGCTAAGGAGATGGCAACGGCGGCGTGAGGCTCGAGGAGCTGAAGCAGGCGGTCGCGGACGGCACGGTCGACACCGTGCTGCTCGCGATCGCGGACATGGAGGGCCGCCTTCAGGGCAAGCGGCTGACCGGAACGCACTTCGTCGACAACGTGCTGGAGCACGGCGCGGAGGGCTGCAACTACCTGTTGGCCGTTGATGTCGAGATGAACACCGTCTCCGGGTACGCGATGTCGTCGTGGGAGCGGGGCTATGGCGATTTCGAGATGAAGCCGGACCTTCAGACCCTGCGCCCGATCCCGTGGCATCCAGGGACGGTCCTGGTGATGGCCGACCTCCAGTGGTCCGACGGCAAGGAGGTCGTCGCCTCGCCACGGCAGATCCTGCGCCGCCAGCTCGCCCGTTTGGCCGAACGCGGTCTGGTCGCCAACGCCGGCACCGAGCTCGAGTTCATCGTCTTTCGCGACTCCTACGAGGACGCGTGGAAGCAGGGATACCGCGAGCTTGAGCCCGCGAACCTCTACAACAACGACTACTCGCTTCTCGGTGGGGCCCGGGTGGAGCCGCTTCTGCGGCGCATCCGCAATGAGATGACGGCCGCCGGGATGACCGTCGAGGACTCGAAGGGCGAGTGCAACCTCGGCCAGCACGAGATCAACTTTCACTACGGCGAGGCGCTGCGGACCGCCCACGAGCACGCGATCTACAAGAACGGCGCCAAGGAGATCGCCGCTCAGGAGGGCTGCTCGATCACCTTTATGGCGAAATACAACGAGCTGGAGGGCAACTCTTGCCACATCCATTGCTCGCTCGCTCACGAGGACGGCAGCAACGCCTTCGCCTCCGACCGCCCCATGTTCGACCACTTCGTCGCGGGTCAGCTCGCGGCGCTTGAGGACATGACCCTGTTCTTCGCGCCGAACATCAACTCATACAAGCGCTTCGCCGAGGGCTCGTTTGCCCCGACAGCCGTCGCCTGGGGAAACGACAACCGCACCTGCTCGATGCGCGTCGTCGGCCACGGGGAGGGCGTGAGGGTTGAGAACCGGCTGCCGGGGGCGGACGTGAATCCCTACCTGGCGCTGGCGGCGATGATCGCCGCTGGATTGGAGGGCATCGATTCCGAGTTGCCGCTGGAGGCGCCCATGGAGGGCAACGCCTACTCCGCGGACAAGCCGCACGTCCCGCGGAACCTCTACGCCGCACGCGAGCTGTTCGCCGCCAGCGACCTGGCCCGGAAGGCGTTCGGCCAGGAGGTCGTGGACCACTACCTGAACCGCGCCGATGTGGAACTCAGGGCGTTCGAGGCGACCGTCACCGACTGGGAGCACTACCGGGGATTCGAGCGGCTGTGAGGCCGCCGGTCGTGGGCATCACGACCGCGTTGCACCCGGCAACCTGGTCTGTCTGGAGCGGTGTCGACGCCAACGTCGTCCCGCGCACCTACACGCTCGCGGTGGCAGACGCCGGCGCCGTAGGTGTGCTGCTGCCGCCCGACGCCGCCGGAGCGCGCGATCCCGACCGGGTACTCGACATCGTTGACGCGCTGCTTCTGAGCGGCGGCGCGGACCTCGATCCCGCCCTCTACGGCGCCGACCCGGAGCCCGAGCTGCAGGTGACCAACCGCGAGCGTGACGAGTTCGAGCTGGCGCTCGCCCGCCGGGCGCTGGAGCGCGACCTTCCCGTGCTTGGGATCTGCCGCGGGATGGAGGTGCTGAACATCGCGTGCGGCGGCCGCCTCGAGCAGCACCTGGCCGGCGCCGAGCGCCATCTCTTGACCCCCGGCACGTTCAGCGAGCACGACGTGCGGCTCGACCCCGGATCGCTGGCCGCCAGGGCGGTCGGCCGCGAGCACGTGACCGTCCGCTCCCACCACCACCAGGGAATCGGCGAGCTGGGGGAGGGTCTGATCCCGAGCGGCTGGGCGGAGCCGGACGGGGTGATCGAGGTGATCGAGAGCCCCCGGCACCGGTTCGTGCTCGGCGTTCTCTGGCATGCCGAGGAAAGCCGCCGGAGCCCGGTGGTCGCGGCATTGGCCGAGGCAGCGCTGGCAAGGGAGGCGGCCGCATGATCGAGGTGATCGAACCGGGGACGGAGCGCGTCATGGCGGAGGTGCCGCGCGCCGGCGCTTCCGAGGTTGACGCCGCGGTGGCTGCCGCCGCGGCTGCGTTTCCGGCATGGCGCGCCGTGGAGCCCGCCCGGCGCGCGGCAATCCTGCGACGGCTGGCCGACGCGATCGAGGCGGAGGCCGACGACCTCGCAACGATCGAGGCTCGCAACGCGGGGAAGCCGATCGCCGATGCGCGCGGCGAGATCGCGATGGTGGTCGAGTGTTTCCGCTACTACTCGGGAGCGCCCGATCGCCTCCTGGGAAAGACGATCCCCGTCGCGGGGGGCACCGACTTCACGTTTCGCGAACCGCTTGGCGTCGTCGGCCTCATCGTTCCTTGGAACTTTCCCCTGGTGATCGCCTCTTGGAAGGTGGCGCCGGCGCTGGCAGCAGGCAACACGGTGGTTTTGAAGCCCGCGGAGCTGACGCCGCTCACCGCCCTGGAGCTTGAGCGAATCGCGCTTGGCGCGGGTTTGCCCGGGGGCGTCTTTAGCGTGGTCGCCGGGCCGGGCTCCGTCTGCGGCGCGCGGCTGGTCGAGCATCCGGATGTTGCCAAGGTCGCCTTCACGGGTTCCACCGAGGTCGGTCGGGGGATCGCCGAGGGCGCGGCCGGGACGATCAAGCGGGTGACGTTGGAGCTTGGCGGCAAGTCGGCGAACGTGGTCTTCGCCGACGCGGACATCGAAGCCGCGGCCGCCTCAGCGCCGATGGCCGTGTTCGGCAACGCCGGTCAGGACTGTTGCGCGCGTTCGCGGATCCTCGTTGAAGGAACGGTGATGGATGACTTCCTGGCCGCGATGGAGCCTGCGGTCAAGGCGTTGCGGGTGGGCGATCCCTTGGACGAGCGCACCCAGATGGGCCCGTTGATCTCCGCCGGCCAGCGCGATGCAGTCGCCGGCTTCGTGCCCGATGATGCGCCGGTTGCCTTCCGCGGCATGACCCCCGATGGCTCGGGCTACTGGTTCCCGCCCACGGTGCTTGCCCCGATGTCCAACTCGGACCGGGCGGCGCGCGAGGAGATCTTCGGGCCCGTGGCCTGCGTGATCCCGTTCGCCGACGAGCACGAGGCGGTCCGCCTCGCGAACGACACGATCTACGGGCTCTCGGGGTCGGTTTGGACTCGTAACGGCGCCCGCGCCCTGCGGGTCGCGCGGGCGATGGAGACCGGGGTGGTGTCGATCAACTCGAACACCTCGGTTCGGGTCACGACTCCGTTCGGGGGCTTCAAGCAGTCCGGCGTGGGCCGGGAGCTCGGCCCCGATGCCCTCGACCACTACACAGAAGTGAAGAACGTGTTCTACGCGGATGATGGGAGCTAGGAGATGGCTGGTCGGCTCGAGGGCAAGGTATGCGTCATCACGGGCGCGGCAAGCGGCATCGGCGCTGAGTCATGCCGGGTGTTCGCTGTCGAAGGCGCTCGCGTGGTGGGGGTGGATCTGAGTCCGGACTCCGAGGCCGAGCTCGCGATCGAAGCCGATGTCACCGACGAGGCCCAGGTGGCGGCGCTCTACGAACGGGTGCGCAAGGAGATGGGCTCCGTGGATGTGTTGTTCAACAACGCCGGCATCAACCCGAACGACGACACCTCCGTCACCGACACGACGCTCGAGACCTGGGAGCGCGTCCAGGATGTCAACGTGCGCTCGGTCTTTTTGTGCTGCAAGCACGGCATCCCGCATCTGGTCGACGGGGGAGGGGGATCGGTGATCAACACGGCCTCGTTCGTTGCCGTGATGGGGGCGGCCGTCTCCCAGATTTCCTACACGGCGTCAAAGGGCGCGGTGCTGGCGCTCTCGCGCGAGCTTGGCGTCGAGTTCGCCGATCGCCGCGTTCGCGTCAACGCGCTTTGCCCGGGCCCGGTGAATACCCCCTTGCTCCGCGACCTCTTCTCCAAGGACCCGGAGCAGACAGGCAGGCGCCTGGTGCACGTTCCGATGGCCCGGTTCGGCGAGCCGGAGGAGATCGCGCGCGCCGCGCTGTTCCTTGCGTCGGATGACTCCACGTTCGTGACCGCGACTGCCTTCATGGTCGACGGCGGCCTTTCAGGCGCCTACCTCACTCCCGGGCAGCGCTGACGCTGAACTCGAGGAACCGTCCGCACAGCTCCCGGCCGAGTTCGTTCCACGCACCGATGCGCTCGCCGATCTGCGCCGTGAGCGCGGCGGGGTCGAGGCCGATGGCGACCGCCGTCGTATCCTCCTCGAAGCGCTCGGTCCACGCGATCGCGTCAGCCTTGGTCACCTCAGCATGGAACTGGATGCCCCAGCAACGCTCGCCGATCCGATAGGCCTGAAGCGCGGCGGGGCTTTCGGCGAGCGCCACCGCCTGCGGCGGCAGGGGAGAGCGGTAGCTGTGCCACTGGAAGCCGGTGAATCCGGGCGCCAGCGGTCCCAGGAGCGGATCGTCCGCGCCCGCCGGAGTCACCTGGACGTCGAACCACCCGATCTCCGGGACGTCCGCACGCTCCGAGCTGGACCCGGCCGCATCCGCGACGAGCTGCGAGCCTAAGCACACGCCCATCAGTGGGACGCCCAGATCGATGAGGCTCGCCAGTAACTCCCGCTCCGCGCCCAGCCACGGGTACCGATCCTGCTGATCGGGGTGCATCGCGCCGCCGAATGTCATCACCGCGTCGTAGTCAGCGGGCTCGACCGGAGGGCGACCGCCGTCGGGCAGAAGCCACTCGTCCAGCTGGACGCCGCGCCCGCGGCATTCCTCGGCAAACACGCCGGGCCCGGCGTCGTTCTGGTGCACGATCGCGAGGGCAGGCATGGTGCGTCAAGTCTCGCAGGACGGGATCCCGCAGGGCCCGCCCACCGGCCGGAAGGACGACGAGTGCGACGGTGAAGACGCTTGCCGCCAGGGCGATCGGCAGCAGCTTGCCCACGAACGCAAACCCGCCGTCAAGGACCGCGTTCGGCACGCCCAGATCGTCAGCGACGGTGGAGGCGACGCCGCCGAGCAAGCCGATTCCCAGCGACAAAGCGAACACGGTGCCGAGTCCGAAGACGAGCAGTACATCCACCAACTTGCCCCTGAGCGGCGGCCGGTCCTCATCTACGTCCCAGACGACGTTCACGGAGTTGCGGACGGCACCCATCAGCGCGCTGGCTGTATACACGAGCAGGAGCAGGCCAACGATGCCGACGGCTCCAGCCCTGCTCGCGACCCCCTCCAAGGCCTCCCGAAGACCGTCGGCGCCGTCATCTTGAAGCGGCAGGCGGTCGACGATGAAGGCGACCACCTCATCGCGGACTTCAGCGTCCGAGGCAAAGAGGCCGAAGCTCGCGGTGAGCACGATCGCCAGCGGGAATAACGAGAGGAGCGCGAAGTACGAGATACCGGCCGCCAGCTGCGGGCAGCGGTCGCTGAAGAACGCGGGAAAGGCGTTGGCAGTCAGCTGCCAGGCCCGCTCTGCTGCTCGGCGCAGGCCCCCTTGGTCAGCGCCCGACGACGCGGGCGAAGGCGAGGCCGATCACCACCACGATTGCGGCGATCAAGAGGAGGGTCAAGAACGCCGCTTCAAGCACCGAGCCCAGACCAAAGATTGCGACGAGCGCGATAAGCAGAAGGATCCAGATCATGGTTCCCTTGTTCCCTGCACCGGCTTCGCCAAACGACCTCAGCGGCCTTGCATGCCGCGACTCCAGGGTCTAGTGTCCCCGTTGGTGGCAGGCGTTAGCTTCAACGCGGTGTCGAAGATCTATGCGGACGGAACCAGAGCCGTCTCGTCGATCGATCTCGAAGCCAAGGACGGCGAGCTGCTCGTGTTGGTTGGGCCGTCGGGCTGTGGTAAGACCACGGCATTGCGGATGGTCGCGGGCCTCGAGGAGATCTCCGAGGGGGAGATCCGGATCGGGGAGAAGGTCGTCAATTACCTGCCGGCGAAGGACCGCGATATCGCGATGGTCTTTCAGAGCTACGCCCTCTATCCGCATCTCAGCGTCAGGGCGAACATCGCCTTCGGACTCCAGGTGCGGGGCATTGACAAGGCGGAGATCGACAAGCGGGTCATGACGGCGGCCGAGGTCCTCGGGCTCGACGAGTACCTCGATCGCAAGCCGCGAAATCTCTCCGGCGGACAGCGCCAGCGGGTGGCGATGGGTCGCGCGATAGTCAGGGAGCCTGCCGCCTTCCTGATGGACGAGCCACTCTCAAATCTCGACGCGAAGCTTCGCGTGCAGATGCGGGCTGAGGTCAGCCGCCTGCAGCGCGACCTCGAGGTGACGACCATCTACGTGACCCACGACCAGGTCGAGGCGATGACGATGGGCGATCAGGTGGCGGTGATGCGCAAGGGCGAACTCCAGCAGGTGGCCAGCCCTCAGGAGCTCTACGACCGCCCCGTGAACCTGTTCGTCGGCGGTTTCATCGGCAGCCCGGCGATGAACATGCTGGAGGCTACCCTCGAGCGCTCGAACGGCGAGCTGCGCGCCGTGATCGGTGAGCAGCGGGTTGCGCTTGATCAGGAGCTGCTTTCCCAAAAGCCCGGGCTTCGCCGGTTCGAAAGGCGCGAGGTGATCGTCGGTATCCGCCCAGAGGATCTGGAGGATGCCGCGCTGGCGCCGGAGACCCCGGCGGACCGCCGGCTCCAGGGACACATCGAGCTTCGTGAGTCGCTTGGCTCCGAGGTCCTTGCCCATTTCACGATCGACGCCAAGCGAGCGGTCACCGAG
>Ga0136621_1001115_pt1 | contig 10873 bp, 11 predicted proteins | sample AntDryUQ445A2306_FD_104673 | JGI IMG/M metagenome (GOLD analysis project Ga0136621, IMG submission 104673) | Polar desert sand microbial communities from Dry Valleys, Antarctica - metaG UQ445A (23.06) | ecosystem: Environmental > Terrestrial > Soil > Desert | place: Antarctica: Dry Valley...
GGCGAGGCGACGGGTGACCTTGCCGCGCCGGTGGTCGGTGCGCAGCGCGCAACCGGAGGCACAATGCTCACAGATCGACGGGGTGGAGACCAGGTCGAAGGGACGGGCGCGGAAGCGGTACGACGCAGAGGTCAGCGCTCCGACGGGGCAGATCTGGATCGTGTTCCCGGAGAAGTAGGAGGAAAAAGGCTCCTTCTCGTAGATGCCCACCTGCTGCAGGGCTCCCCGCTCGATCATCGTGATGAACGGGTCACCGGCGATCTGCTCGGAGAAACGGGTGCACCGCGCACACAACACACAGCGCTCGCGGTCAAGCAGAACCTGTGGAGAGATGTTGATCGGCTTCGGGAAGGTCCGCTTCTGCTCGACGAACCTTGTCTCACCGCGACCGTTCGACATGGCCTGGTTCTGCAGCGGACACTCGCCGCCCTTGTCGCAGACCGGGCAGTCGAGTGGGTGGTTGATCAGCAGGAACTCCATGTTCCCCTGCTGTGCCTTGTCGGCGACAGGGGAGCTGGCCTGGGTCTTGACCACCATTCCCTCGGCCACCGCGAGCGTGCACGAGGCCTGCGGCTTCGGGATCGGACGGCCGTTCCCGGCGTCGACGACCTCGACCAGGCACTGCCGACAGGCGCCGACCGGTGCCAGCAGCGGGTGGTCGCAGAATCTCGGGATCTGCACCCCGAGCTGCTCTGCGGCGCGGATCACCAGGGTGTCCTTGGGGACGCTGACCTCGACCTCGTCGATGGTCAGCGTGACGAGGTCCTCTCGTTTCTCCACACCGGTGGTCGAGCTCGTCGCAACCGTCATGTCGTTGCCCCGGCCGTTGCGAAGAGGGTCGATGCTTCCGGGTCGAACGGGCATCCGGCGTGCTCGAGGTGCTTGAGGTACTCGTCGCGGAAGTACTGGATCGACGAGGTGATCGGACTTGTCGCGCCGTCACCGAGGGCGCAGAAGGCGCGACCCAGGATGTTGTCGCACTGGTCCAGCAGCATCTCGAGGTCGTTCTCGGTCCCCTGTCCGCTCTCCAGGCGGGACAGCGTCTGCACCAGCCACCACGTCCCTTCACGGCAGGGGGTGCACTTGCCGCACGACTCGTGCTTGTAGAACTCGGTCCACCGCAGCACCGAGCGGACCACACAGGTTGTCTCGTCGAAGATCTGAAGAGCCTTGGTGCCCAGCATGGAGCCGGCGGCGGCCACGCCCTCGTAGTCGAGAGGCACGTCGAGGTGCTCGTCGGTGAGGATGGGGGTCGATGACCCGCCGGGCGTCCAGAACTTCAGCCGGTGGCCCTCGCGCACGCCACCGGCGAGGTCGAGCAGCTGGCGCAACGTGATCCCCAGAGGCGCTTCGTACTGCCCCGGCTTCTTCACGTGTCCGGACAGCGAGTAGAGCGTCATGCCCTTGCTCTTCTCGGTGCCCAAGCTGGCGAACCACTCGGCACCGTTCCTCACGATGCATGGCACCGAGGCGATGCTCTCCACGTTGTTGATCACCGTCGGTGCGGCGTACAACCCGGCCACCGCCGGGAACGGCGGGCGCAGGCGCGGCTGACCTCGACGACCCTCAAGCGAGTCGAGCAGCGCGGTCTCCTCACCGCAGATGTAGGCGCCGGCCCCTGCGTGGACGACAACGTCGAGGTCATATCCAGACCCATGGATGTCCTTGCCGAGATGGCCGGCCAGGTAGGCCTCGTGCACGGCCCGCTGCAGGCGGCGGACCACGTGCAGGACCTCACCACGCACGTAGATGAAGGCGACGTTGGCGCGGATGGCGTACGACGAGATGATCACGCCCTCCACGAGGGTGTGCGGGGTGGCCATCATCAGCGGGACGTCCTTGCACGTGCCCGGCTCGGACTCGTCGGCGTTGACGACGAGGTACTTCGGCTTTCCCCCTCCTGACTGCTCAGGGTCCTGCGGGATGAACCCCCACTTCATGCCGGTAGGGAACCCCGCGCCACCACGGCCCCGGAGGCCGGACTCCTTGACGAGCTCGATCACCGCGGCCGGTTCCATGCCAAAAGCCGTCTCGAGGGCGGCGTACCCGCCGGAGCGTTCGTAGGAGTCGCGCGTCCACGGCATGTGGGTGTCCCAGTCGTCGGAGAGGACGGGAGTCAGCATGTCGCTCACTTCTTCTTTCCCCCCTCGACGTCGGTCGGCGACTCGTCGAGCTCTGTCTCGGACTCCGCCCGGCTGGTGTCGGCGGCGTCCGCGGCGGCCGCCTTGCTGTCTTCCCCGGTGGTCGAGCCTGTCGAGACCTCGGGACGGGCAGCCTCGGGTGCCCGCCACCCCTTCTCTCGGGCGATCTGCAGACCGACCAGCGTCGCCGGCCCACCTGCCGGGCCGTCGTCGGCGAGGTCGTCGGGAAAACCGGCCAGCACGCGCTCGGCCTCACGCCACGTGCAGATGCGGGGCCCGCGCGTGGACCGGACCGCTCTGCCCGCCCGCAGGTCGTCGACCAGGGCGGTGGCCGACTGAGGTGTCATGTTGTCCATGAACTCCCAGTTCACCATCATCACCGGCGCGTAGTCACAGGCCGCGTTGCACTCGAGGTGCTCCAAGGTGATGGACTTCCCGGCGCCGTCATCTGCGGTCGTCTCGTCGTTGCCGACGCCGAGGTGGTCCTTGAGCCGCTCGAAGATCACGTCTCCGCCCATCACCGCACAGAGCGTGTTGGTGCAGACGCCGACGTGGTAGTCACCGACGGGGCGGCGTTTGTACATCGTGTAGAACGTGGCCACGCCGGAGACGTCGGCTGCAGAGAGGCCGAGGATCGTTGCGCAGACCTCGATGCCTCGCGCGGTGACCCGACCTTCGACACTCTGGAGCAGGTGCAGCATCGGAAGCAGCGCGGAGCGCCGCTGGGGGTAGCGCGCGACGATCTCGTGGAGCTCGGCCAGCGTCGACTCGGGCAGAGGCTCTCGGTCGAGTCCGGGCGCGACGGCACCCACGCCGTTCTCGGAGCGACTGCTCATCTGTCGACTCCACCCATCACGGGGTCGAGCGAGGCGATGGCGACGATGACGTCGGCGACCATGCCACCTTCGCTCATCACCGAGGTCGCCTGCAGGTTCGTGAACGACGGGTCACGGAAGTGTGCGCGGTAGGGACGGGTGCCGCCGTCGGACACGACGTGAGCACCGAGCTCACCGCGCGGCGACTCCACCGGCACGTAGGCCTGTCCGGCCGGGACGCGGAAGCCTTCGGTCACCAGCTTGAAGTGGTGGATCAACGCCTCCATCGACTCACCCATGATGTGGCGGATGTGGTCGAGGCTGTTGCCCATGCCGTCGTGGCCGATGGCGAGCTGGCTCGGCCAGGCGATCTTCTTGTCAGCGATCATCACCGGAGCACCTTCCAGGCCGGCGAGCCGGTCCGCGCACTGCTCCACGATCTTCAGCGACTCCCACATCTCGTCCACGCGGATCCGGAAGCGGCCGTAAGCATCGGCGCTGTCGCGCGTGACGACCTCGAAGTCGTAGTCCTCGTAGCCGCAGTAGGGCTGCGACTTGCGCAGGTCCCACGGGTAGCCCGTGGAACGGAGCACCGGTCCGGAGATCCCGAGTGCCAGGCATCCCGCGAGGTCGAGGTGACCGACGCCGTCGAGGCGGGCTCGGAATATCGGGTTGGCGTTGCAGAGATCGGCGTACTCGGGAAGCCGTTTCCTCATCAGTGCGGTGAAGTCCCGGATCTCGTCGAGCGCACCGGGCGGCAGGTCCTGGGCAACACCTCCGGGCCGGATGAACGAGTGGTTCATCCGCAGCCCGGTGATCAGCTCGAACAGGTCGAGCACCAGCTCGCGCTCGCGGAAGCCGATGGTCATCACGGTGAGCGCGCCGATCTCCATGCCGCCGGTGGCGATCGCCACGAGGTGCGAGGAGATGCGGTTGAGTTCCATCAGGAGGACCCGCATCACGCTGGCCTTCTCCGGGATCTGGTCCTCGACGTCGAGGAGACGCTCCACGCCGAGGCTGTAGGTCGCCTCGTTGTAGAACGGGGACAGGTAGTCCATCCGGGTGCAGAACGTGACGCCCTGCACCCAGGAACGGTACTCCATGTTCTTCTCGATGCCCGTGTGCAGGTAGCCGATTCCGGCGCGGGCCTCGGTGACGGTCTCGCCCTCGAGCTCGAGGATCAGACGCAGGACCCCGTGGGTGGACGGGTGCTGGGGTCCCATGTTGACGACGACGCGCTCCTCGCCCTCCTCCGCTACACCGGAGACCACACTGTCCCAGTCCTGCCCGGTGACGGTGAACACCTTGCCGGTGCTGGTGTCGGAGGCTCCGGCCTGGTTCGGCGCGTAGGGATCTGCCTGAGTGCTCATGAATAGGACCTCCGCTCGTCGGGCGGTGGGATGGTGGCGCCTTTGTACTCCACCGGGATACCGCCGAGAGGATAGTCCTTGCGCTGGGGGTGACCCGGCCAGTCATCCGGCATCTCGATGCGCGTCAGTGCAGGGTGGCCGTCGAAGATGATCCCGAAGAAGTCGTAGGTCTCTCGTTCGTGCCAGTCGTTGGTTGGGTAGACCGAGACCACCGACGGGATGTGGGGGTCGCCCTCCGGACAGGTGACCTCGAGCCGGATCCGGCGGTTGTGGGTCATCGACAGCAGGTGGTAGACCGCGTGCAGCTCCCGGCCCTTGTCGTTGGGGTAGTGCACACCCGAGACGCCGGAGCAGAACTCGAAACGCAGCGCGGGGTCGTTGCGGAGCGTCTCGGCCGCCCTGACCAGGTCGGCCCTCCGGAGAAAGAAGGTGATCTCACCTCTGTGCACGACGACCTTCTCGATGGCGCTGGGAAAGCCCGCCGACCCGAGTGCCGACTCGAAGCCGCTGGCGACCTCGTCGTACCAACCGCCGTACGGCCTCTGCGAGCCACCGGGCATCGCCACCGGACGGACGATGCCGGCATACCCGGAGGTGTCCCCTGAGCCCTGGACACCGAACATGCCGGTGCGGACTTCGATGACCTCGGGACCGAGAGCGTCCGGGCTCACCGGCCGTGCGTTCTCCGGCATGCCGCCGGTGACGTCGGGGTCGGTCCCGGATGTGACCTCCTCGAACTCCTGTGGCTCCTTCGGGCCGCTCATCTCAGCTGACCCGTCATCTGTGAGGTGGGAGCGGCGTTGAGCGCCTCCGTCTCGCTCTCGTAGACCTGTGCCGTGAGGTTCGCACCAAGCTTGGAGTGCTGGATCTGGTCGTGCAGCTTGAGGATCGCGTCGATCAGCATCTCCGGGCGCGGTGGGCAGCCTGGGAGGTACATGTCCACGGGAACCACGTGGTCGACCCCCTGGACGATCGCGTAGTTGTTGAACATGCCACCCGAGGACGCGCACACGCCCATGGCCAGCACCCACTTGGGGTCGGGCATCTGGTCGTAGATCTGGCGGAGCACGGGGGCCATCTTCTGGCTGACGCGCCCGGCCACGATCATCAGGTCGGCCTGACGCGGCGAGGCACGGAACACCTCCATGCCGAACCGTCCCAGGTCGTACTTTGGGGCACCGGCGGTCATCATCTCGATCGCGCAGCAGGCGAGTCCGAAGGTGGCTGGCCAGAACGACGCCTTGCGGAAGTAGCCGGCGAGGTTCTCGACCGAGGTCAGGAGTACGCCGCTGGGAAGCTTCTCTTCTAGACCCACGTCAGTCCTCGCTCCGCTCCGCTCGGCCAGAACGCTGCGCTCAGTCCCATTCGAGACCACCCCGTCTCCAGACATAGGCGTACGCGACGAAGATGGTTGCGATGAAGAGGACCATCTCCACCAGTCCGAACACGGCGAGGTTGTCGAACTCCACGGCCCATGGGTAGAGGAAGACGATCTCGATGTCGAAGACGATGAACAACATCGCGGTGATGTAGTACTTCACCGGGAACCGGCCACCCCCGACGGGCTGCGGGGTCGGCTCGATGCCGCACTCGTAGGAGTCGAGCTTGGCCCTGTTGTAGCGGTTGGGACCCACGAGCGAGCTGATGACGACCGAGAAGACCGCGAAGCCCGTTGCGAGCAACCCGAGTGCGAGAACCGGTGTGTAGAGCTCCAACGCTCGAATCCTCCTGTCTTCCTTGTGCTTCTGGGCTGCTACCGGCTATGCCGCGGGCGCGAGCTTGCTCAGCCCGTTGATGACACGGTCCGCCACATCTCCGTCACGCGGGTCGGTCAGGTTCGCCATCATCTTCAAGGTGAATCTCATCAGCGTCTGACGAGGAAGACCGTACTTCGTCGCCTGCTTCATCACACGGGGGTCCCCCACGACCTTCACGAACATCCTGCCCAGTGTGTAGTAGCCGCCGTACGTCGCGTCGACCGCAGCTGGGTACGCCAGGAGTGCTCTTTCGTGAGCGGCCGCGGGACGACCGAGTGCCTGCACGACGGTTGCCGCGGCCATCTCACCAGACTCCATGGCGTACGGGATGCCCTCACCGTTCATCGGGTTGACCATGCCGCCGGAGTCGCCCGCCAGCAGCAGACCGCGAGTGTAGTGCGGCTTGCGGTTGAAGCCCATCGGGAGCGCGGCACCACCGATGCTGCCGACCATGTTCTGCTCGCGAAAACCCCACTCCTCAGGGGTCTGGTCGAGCCATCGACGCAACAGGTCCTTGTAGTCGACGGACCGGAACGCCTTGGAGGTGTTGAGGATGCCGAGCCCGACGTTGGCGGTGCCGTCGCCCACTCCGAAGATCCACCCGTAGCCGGGCAGCAGGTTGCTGTGTCCTGGTTTGCCGTCCCAAAGCTCCAGCCAGGACTCGAGATAGTCGTCATCGTGACGCGGGGAGCGGTAGTAGGTGCGCACCGCGACACCCATCGGTCGGTCGTCGCGCTTGGCGAGCCCGAGAGCCAGGGCCAGCCGGGCGGAGACACCGTCGGCGGCGATGACGACCTGCGCCCGGTAGGCGACCTCGTCGCCGGTCTTGTGCCCGTCATCATCGACCGGCTTCGCGGTGACCCCCGCGACGCGTCCGGTCTGCTCGTCGACCACGGGACCGGTGACCGCCGTGCGCTCCGTCAACCGGGCGCCTGCCTTCTCGGCGTGCCGGGCCAGAATCTCGTCGAAGTCCATCCGGGTCCGGACCAGGCCGTACGGCGGGTACTCGGCCAGGTCCGGCCAGGGCAGCGAGACCTGGTGTCCGCCACCTACGATGCGCAGGCCGTGGTTCGTGATCCAGCCAGGTGTGTCGAGGTCGATGCCGAGGCCGATGAGCTGCTTGACCGCACGCGGGGTCAGCCCGTCACCGCAGACCTTCTCCCGCGGGAATGCGGTCTTCTCGAGCAGGAGCACGTCCACACCGGACTGCGCCAGGTGGTAGGCCGCCGTCGAACCCGCGGGCCCGGCGCCCACCACGATGACGTCGGCCTGCCGCTCGTCGGCGGTGGTCCGGCTCATCGGTACCTCGAATCCATGTGACTTAGTGAAAATCTTCACTAACTTCTTCGTCGGCAAGTGTAGGGGGCCGGGCCAGGTGATGCGACTCCGCCCCTGACCCGAGTTCTGCCCGGGTCACATCACAGGTTGTGTGCCTCACGATGTCGCGGCTGGTAGAGCAGGATGTCGTCGGCGCCGGGCACCTTGAGCATGATCCCGACCCCGAAACCCATGTCCTCGGCCGCACCTGAGAACTTCGCGCCACGGCTGGTCAAGTCGGCCACCGTCGCGTCGAGGTCGTCGCAAACCAGCGACAAGGAGTGGTGCCTGGGACTGGAGTACTCCTTGCCCTCCCACATGCTCTTCGTGGGATGCACGCCGAGCTCACTCGGGCCAGTCTTGTAGATCGGCCAGTCCGGTTCCGAGGCCTCATCCTGCACGAAGGGCCACTGGAGAACGTCGCGCAGGAACGCGCGGGTCGCGGGCGCGTCGTCGGAGTAGATGAGTGTATGCAGAGCCTTGATCATCGGGCCAATCTAACCGTTCAGGCGGTGGCGTGATGCAGGGCGAAGATGCCGACGGTCGCCACCTCGCAACAACCGGTCGTAGCGACTGGTTCTGGCGAACCTGCATCGCTTTGCCTCGCAATAACCGGTCGTGGCGACCGAATGTGGTGAGCACGCGGCCGGGCGCTGATTCAGGCGGTGGCGTGGTGCAAGGCGACGATTCCGCCTGACAGGTTGCGCCATCTCACCTCCCGCCAGCCGGCCTCGAAGATCCGCCGCGCCAGGCCCTCCTGGTCCGGCCAGGCGCGGATCGACTCTGCGAGGTAGACATACGCGTCCGGACTGGAGGACACCGCACGCGCGATGGAGGGCAGAGCCTTCATCAGGTACTCGATGTAGACCTGTCGGAAGACCGGCCACGTAGGGTGGCTGAACTCGCACACGACGAGGCGACCGCCGGGCCGGGTCACCCGCAAGAGCTCGCGCAGGCCGGCTTCCGGCGCGACGATGTTGCGGAGGCCGAAGGAGATGGTCGCCGCGTCGAACGTGTCGTCCGCGAACGGCAGCCGGGTGCCGTCGCCCGCGGTGAACGCCAAATGCGGTCGGGCCTGCTTGCCGACCCTCAGCATCCCGGGGGAGAAGTCACAGGGAACGACCCGGGCGCCTCGGTCCGCGAACGGCTGGCTCGATGTTCCCGTCCCGGCCGCCAGGTCGAGCACCAGCTCCTCCGGCATCGGCTGCACGGCATCGACCACATCGCGCCGCCAGCGGCGGTCCTGCCCCAGGGACAGGATGTCGTTAGTGAGGTCGTAGCGCCGGGCGACCTCGTCGAACATCGCTGCCACTTCCGAAGGCTTCTTGTCCAGGTCAGCACGGCTCACCGGACCACCCTAGACAGCCCGCTTCACCTGGGCGGACGTAGGCTGACCCACCGTGACCCCACGCGCGACCTCAGCGGCTCAAGTCTCCGATGATGCGGATCCGCTCGTCGTACGCACGGTCGAGGTCGCCGACCCCGGCCCTCTCCTGGCGTTGCTGCCTCGTGAGAACCCAGTTGCGTGGGTACGCCGCGGCGACGGGCTCGTCGGATGGGGAGTCGCCGCCGTTGTCCGAACGAACGCCGCAAAACGGTTCGCCGAGGCCAGGTCATGGTGGAAGACCCGAAGCCACGCTGCCGTCGTGCGTGACGAGGTGCAGCTGCCGGGCACCGGTCTCGTCTGCTTCGGCTCGTTCGCCTTCGCCGACCAGCCCGGTGAGAGCCTGCTGGTGGTGCCTGAGGTGATTGTCGGCAGGCGCGGAAAGACCGCCTGGGTGACGACGATCGGCCGCGCTGCGATCACCACGCCACCCGAGGTCACCGGAACTCTCCCGCCGAAGCCGCCGAGCGGCGTCGCATTCACCGACGGGGCCCTGAGCGGCACCGCATGGGAAGGTGTGGTCGCCGAGGCAGTGAGCAGGATCAACGACGGGCTGCTGGAGAAGGTCGTGCTCGCGAGAGACCTGGTCGCCACCGCTACCAAGGACATCGACGTCCGCTGGCCGCTGAGTCGCCTGGCCGAGAGCTACCCGATGTGCTGGACCTTCTACGTCGACGGTCTTGTCGGGGCCACCCCCGAGATGTTGGTACGTCGCGAGCGCGGCCTGGTCACCTCACGTGTGCTCGCGGGCACCATCCGGCGCACCGGCCACGACGAACGCGATCTCGCACTTGCCGCGGCACTGGCCAGGTCCTCGAAGGACCTAGAGGAGCACGAGTACGCCGTCCGGTCGGTCGCCGACGCATTGGCCGCGCACTGCATGTCGATGAACGTGCCGGAGTCACCGTTCGTGCTGCATCTGCCGAACGTGATGCACCTGGCCACCGACGTGGCAGGAGTGGTCAAGGACGCTGCGAACGAGGCAAGCTCGTGCCTCGACCTGGCCGAGGCGCTGCACCCGTCCGCGGCGGTCGGCGGAACCCCGACTGAGCAGGCGCTGTCGCTGATCACCGAGATCGAGGGCATGGACCGCGGCCGCTACGCGGGGCCGGTGGGATGGATGGACGCCGCCGGTGACGGCGAGTGGGCCCTCGCGCTGCGCTCGGCCGAGGTGGTGGGTCGCACGGCGCGGCTGTTAGCCGGCTGCGGGATCGTTGCCAGCTCGGACCCTGAGGCGGAGCTGGCTGAGGCACAGGCGAAGTTCGTGCCCGTGCGGGACGCCGTCTCAGGCGTCTAGGTCTTCGCCCGGAGCGACACGCTGGTAGTCCTGTTCCCTGCCCTCCAGCGCCTTGCCGAGCATGGAGTCCACCAGGCCCAGCCCGAAGTCGCTGAAGACCAGGTCGTGGATCGCCGCGGTCCGCGGTGCGCCGACGGCTCGGACGAAGTCGATCACCTCACTGGTCTTGGACCACGGCGCGCACACCGGAGCCAGCAGCAGGTCGATGGCGCGTTCGGGAAGGGTGAACGCGTCACCGGGGTGGTAGACCGCTGACTCCCCGGCCGAGACGAGATACCCGCAGTTGTGGATCCGCGGGATCTCCTCGTGGATCACGGCGTGCCACTCGCCCACTGCCCTGACCGGCAGCCCGGCGTCGAAGGCCTGGCCAGGCGCGACCACCGTCACCCGCTCGACCAGATCGGTTGCCTCCACAGCGATCTGCTCCGCCACCGAACCGACGGTGAAGATCGGCGCGTCGGTGCTCCGCAGGTTGTCGATCGACAGGTGGTCGGGATGCTGATGGGTGACCAGCACGGCCGCGACACCCTCCACTGATTCCCGCTCGGAGAAGGAGCCAGGGTCGATGGTGATGGCCTTGCCGGCGGCCTCGATGCGGACACAGGCGTGGGCGAACGGCGTGACTCTCATCCGACAATCATGCTCTTCTGGTACACTCCGCTCTCTCAACCCAGTCGGCTGTCGACGAAGCACCAGCGCCACTCCACGTTCGGCTCGGCGGAGCGGAGAACAGGGTGGTCGGTCTGGTCGAAGTGGGCGCTCGTATGCCGTTGTGGTGAGGAGTCGCAGCAC
>Ga0136621_1001116_pt1 | contig 10871 bp, 12 predicted proteins | sample AntDryUQ445A2306_FD_104673 | JGI IMG/M metagenome (GOLD analysis project Ga0136621, IMG submission 104673) | Polar desert sand microbial communities from Dry Valleys, Antarctica - metaG UQ445A (23.06) | ecosystem: Environmental > Terrestrial > Soil > Desert | place: Antarctica: Dry Valley...
GCGAGCTCTGCGGGGCGCCGATCGGCGCCCGGCACCAGCACCTGCTCGACACGTCGGAGCGCCGGCTCATGTGCGCGTGTCGCGCCTGCGCGCTGCTCTTCGACCGAAAGGCGGCGAGCGCCGGCCACTACCGCCTCGTGCCCGACCGCCGCCTATGGATCGAGGACTTCGAGCTCGACGAGGCCCGCTGGGAGGGCTTCGCCATCCCGGTCGACATGGCCTTCTTCTTTCGCAACACCCAGCTCGACCGGATCGTGGCGTTCTACCCGGGCCCTGCGGGCGCCACCGAGTCGCAGCTCGAGCTGCGCTCCTGGGAGGAGCTCGAGAAGGCCAACCCGATCGTCGCCGAGATGGAGCCCGACGTGGAGGCGCTGCTTGTGAATCGGGCGCGCGGCGCGCGCGAGCACTGGCTCGTGCCGATCGACGACTGCTACGACTTGGTGGGCCTGATGCGCAAGCGCTGGAAGGGCCTGAGCGGCGGTCAGGAGGTCTGGCAGGAGATCGGGCGGTTCTTCGACCAGCTCGGTGGCCGGGCCAAGACGGTGAAGCGGGAAGGGACCGCAGCGAAAGCCACCCGGCGGGCGCAGGAGCCCGCCGCCGAAGACAAGGAGGCCGCATGGCAGACGACGTGACCACCGGCAAGGCCGACGTGAGCGCGGACAAGCCGTCGCACGTGAAGGGCGTCAAGCAGGGCAACGCCACGGGCAATTACGAGAAGCAGGCCGGTCACAACCCCGACGGCACGTCCACCGCCGAGCGGTCGACGGGCGTCGATCCGAAGAGCAAGAACCCGATCGACCCGTCGATGCCGAACCTGTCGCCGGGCTAGCGACGAAGGCAGTGACCACACCGACCCCGAATGGCGCGGCCGCGCCTGCGGCCGTCGCGACCCCCGAGACGGCGCCGGAGCTGGCGTTCGCCGTCGAGAGCTCGGCCGCGGACATGTACGCGTCGGTCCCGACGCTGTTGCTGCGGCTTCGCATCGAGCGGCTCGACGGCGGGCCGGTGCGCTCGATCGGGCTCAACGCCCAGATCCGGATCGCCGCCACGCGGCGGGCCTACGACGAGCGCTCGCGCGAGCGGCTCGTGGAGCTCTTCGGCGGCGGCGCACAGTGGGCGAGGGGGCTGCGCAGCCTCCACTGGACCAACGTGACGGTGCAGGTGCCCCCGTTCACCGCGAGCACCGTCGTGGACGTTCCGGTGATCTGCACCTACGACTTCGAGGTGACCACCGCGAAGTACTTCCACGCGCTCGAGGACGGCGAGGTCCCGCTCGAGCTCCTGTTCAGCGGCACGCTGTTCTACGCCGGCGAGGGCGGGGCACTGCGGATCGCGCACATCCCGTGGGAGAAGGAGGCCGAGCACCGGATGCCGATCGCGGTGTGGAAGGAGATGATGGACCGCTACTTCCCGGGGAGCGCGTGGCTGCGGCTCCGGCGCGACAGCTTCGACCGCCTCTACGCCTACAGGGCGCGCAACGCGCACCTCACGTGGGAGAGCGCGCTCGAGGCGCTCCTGTCGAGCGCGGAGGAAGGCTCGCCGAGGACGGAGGAAGGCCCGTCGAGCGCCGCTGGGGGACACGATGCCTGAGTCCGCGGACCCGGTGAGACGGATCGCCGACGCGGTGCTCTACGAGGGCTACATCCTCTGGCCCTACCGTCGCTCGGCGATGAAGAACCAGCAGCGCTGGACCTTCGGCGGCGTCTACCCGAAGGCGCACAGCGAGGGCCGCGACGACGACCCCTGGACGATGGAGACCCAGTGCCTCGTGGAGGCAGACGGCGAGGCCGGCGTCGACGTCGAGGTCCGCTTCCTGCATGTGGTCGAGCGCAGGGTCGGCCGGGAGACCGGCGCCGGACTCGAGTTCGTCGACGAGCTCACCGTGGGGGGCGAGCGACACGTGGCATGGGACGAGGCGATCGAGCGTGAGGTGGCGGCGGCGGGGCTGCGGCTGTCCGAGCTCGAGCGCCCGCGCGAGCTTCCGATCGCGGTTCCGGCGGGGAGCGAGCGCGAGGATCTCCTCGAATCCTCCGGGGACTGCGCCGGCGCGGTCGTCCGCACGTGGCGGGCGCTCTCGGGCACGATCGATGTCCGCGCCGAGCCCCTCGGGTCGGGCCTGTGGCGACTCGAGATCCGGATCGCCAACCGGAGCGCCTGGCACGGCGACGAGCGCGCCGACGCGCTCCGCCAGACCTTCTGCTCGACCCACACCGTCGTCCGCGCTCGCAGCGGCGGCTTCGTCTCGCTCACCGACCCGCCGGACCACCTGCGGACGGCGACGGAGGAGTGCGCCAACGCGGGCACGTGGCCGGTCCTCGTGGGGGAGGAGGGCGACCGGCGGACGCTGCTGTCGTCGCCGATCATCCTTCCCGACTATCCGCAGATCGCCCCCGAGAGCCCGGGCGACCTTTTCGACGGAGGCGAGATCGACCAGCTCCTGACGTTGAGCATCCTCAGCCTCACAGACGACGAGCGGCGCGAGATGCGCGACTCCGACCCGCGCGCGCGAGAGATCCTCGAGCGCACCGAGTCGCTGTCGCAGGAGCAGCTCATGCGGCTGCACGGAGCGGTGCGGGAGTTTCAGACCTCGAGGACGCCGTGAGCGGCGATGTCCCCTTCTGGGAGGAGCTCGAGCGCCCGGCGCCCGACAGCGCCACGGTCGACGGCGTCGAGCTCCGCCGCGGCAGCCGCGTGCGGTTGCGGCCGCACGCCGGCAAGGACGTGCTCGACCTGGCGCTGGCCGGGAAGGTGGCGATCGTCGAGGGCATCGACCAGGACTACGAGGACAACCTGCACATCGCGGTCACGATCGAGGACGACCCGGGCCGCGACCTCGGAGAGCGGCGCCAGCCGGGCCACCGCTTCTTCTACGCGCTCGACGAGGTCGAGCCGCTTCCGGACGACGAGCAGGAGCCGGTCGCGCAGAAGCGGGTACTCGTGGCGGGCATTGGCAACGTCTTCCTCGGCGACGACGGCTTCGGGGTCGAGGCGGCCACGCGGCTCGCGCGTCGCAAGCTGCCGCCCGGGGTCGACGTGGTGGACTTCGGGATCCGCGGGATGGACCTCGCGTACGCGCTCCAGGAGGGCTACGAGGCGGCGATCTTCATCGACGCGACCCCGCGCGGCGACGCCCCCGGAACGCTGTACGTGATCGAGCCGGAGCTGGACACAGAGGACGTGTCGCCCGAGGCCCACGGGATGGACCCCGTCAAGGTGCTGGCGCTCGCCCGGACGCTCGGACGCCTTCCCGACCGGATCCTGGTCGTCGGCTGCGAGCCTCGGACGAGGCTGAGCGTGGAGAGCGAGGAGCTCGTCATGGAGCTCTCGGAGCCGGTGCGCGCGTCGATCGACGAGGCGGTGAGGCTCGTCGAGTCGTTGCTCGGCGAGCTGTTGGAGTCAACGGAGAGCGAAAGGATGGTGGGACCATGAAGGAGATCCGCGTCAGCCCGGGCACCCAGCTCGTGGCCGCCCTTGGGATCGTCGTGGGCGTTGGCGCCCTCGCGGCAAGCCAGTACCCCGAGATCCAGCGTTACCTGAAGATCAAGGGGATGTAGCCACCGAGCTGAGGAGAGCATGCACCGAACCAAGATCAGAGTCGTCGAGGACGCGCTCGACGCCAACAACACCATCGCCCGCGCCAACCGCGACGACTTCGACCGCGAGTCGGTCGCGGTTGTCAACCTGATGAGCGCGCCCGGCGCGGGCAAGACGACCCTGCTCGAGCGGGTGATCGGCGACCTCGACGGCGTGCGGGCCGGCGTGCTCGAGGGCGACGTCCAGGGCAGCATCGACGCCGACCGGCTGTCGAGCCTCCACGTCCCGGTGGTCCAGATCAACACGGACCCGGGCTTCGGCGGCGAGTGCCACCTCGACGCGAACATGGTCCGCTCCGCGATCGGCGCGCTGCCGCTCGCGGAGCTGGACCTGCTCGTGATCGAGAACGTGGGCAACCTCGTATGCCCGGCCGAGTTCAGGGTCGGGGAAGACGCCCGCGTGATGGTCTCCTCGGTGACCGAGGGCGAGGACAAGCCGCTCAAGTACCCGCTGATGTTCCGCGCGTGCGAGCTCGTCGTCATCAACAAGATCGACCTGCTGCCGCACCTCGACTTCGACCTCGACCGCTTCGTCTACAACCTCGAGGCGGTGCATCCGGGCGTGGCGCAGATCACCGTCAGCGCCCGGAGCGGGGAGGGGATCGAGGAGTGGCGCGAGTGGCTCGCCGGCGCGGCGACGCGCGCCGGGGCGCCCGCGTAGGGGACGTGGCCATCGACCCGTCCGCGCCCCCGGCGAGGAATCCGGGAGTGAGCGGGGCCGCAGTCGCCGAGCGGCTCGGCGCCCGGCTCGACGAGCTGCGCGAGCGGCGAGGGCGAGCCAACGCGGCCTTCTTCGCGGCCGAGGCCGAGCGCGTGGCGCGGCTCTGCCACCGGATGGCCGAGCGGTTCGCGCGCGGCGGCCGCCTCCTGGCGCTCGGCGAGTCGCCCGCTGCGCGCTCGGATGCGCGCCACGTGGCGGTCGAGTTCGTCCACCCGGTGATCGTCGGCAAGCGCGCGCTCCCTGCGATCGCGCTCTCGCGCGAGGGCGGCTCGCTCGCGCGGCAGGTCGATCTGGTCGCCCAGCCCGACGACGTCGCGATCGCCTTCGGGACCGACGGCGCCTCGAGCGATGGGGACGCGGCGCTGACCGTCGCCGCGCTGGGGGGCTGCGCTCGCCGCGGCTGCCTGACGATCGCCTTCTCCGCGGCCGGCGCCGAGTGGGAGTTCGAGCCGCCGAGCGACGACCCGTTCGTCCGCCAGGAGCTCGCGGAGACGCTCTACCACGTCCTGTGGGAGCTGTGCCACGTGTTCTTCGACCACCGCGGATTGCTCGAGGGCCGCGAGGCACGCCGCGTGCACGACAGCGGCGCCTCGAGCTTCCTCTACCCGTTCCTCGGCGAGACCGAGCGCGGCCTCGAGGACGTGATGGAGGACGTGCGCCGCTCCGTGGTGTCGAAGGCCGAGGACGTGGGGGCGCTCCGCGAGCAGACGCTGAGCGACAACCGCGAGCCGCTGCTCGCCGCCGCCGCGGCGCTGCGGGCCTCCTTCGACGCCGGCGGCACGCTGCTCGCGCTCGGCAACGGCGGCTCGGCCACGGACGCGATGGACGCCGTGGCCGACCTCCGCGAGCCGCCGCACGGCTGGCCGCCGCGCCGCGCCCTCGACCTGACCGAGGACGCCGGGATCCTCACCGCGATCGCCAACGACATCGGCACCGACGCGATCTTCGCCCGCCAGGTGATCGCCTACGGACAGTCGGGCGACGCACTGCTGTGCCTCTCCACGAGCGGGAACTCGCGCAACGTGATCGAGGCGCTCGCCGAGGCCGGCAGGCGCGGGCTCGTCACGGTCGCGATGGTGGGCTACGACGGCGGGCGCGTGGCGCAGGAGGGCCTCGCCGACCACGTCGTGGTGACCCGCTCGCAGCACATCCCGCGCATCCAGGAGGCGCAGGCGAGCGCCTACCACGCGCTGCGCGAGCTCGTGGAGCTGACCGGCGCAGACGCCGCATGACGTCCGCGCGGCGGGTCCGCGCGCGCGTCGAGGGAACGGTCCAGGGAGTCGGCTTCCGCCCGTTCGTCTACCGCCTCGCCGCCGAGCTCGCGCTCGCCGGCCACGTCCGAAACGACGAGCAGGGGGTGCTGCTCGAGGTCCAGGGCGATCCCGAGGGCGTCGAGCGCTTCCTCGATCGACTGGCCTCCGAGCCGCCGCCGCTCGCCCTGGTCGAGCGCGTCTCGTCGGAGGACCTCGCGACGACGGACGCGACCGGCTTTCGCATCCTCGACAGCCGGCGCTCGGGCGAGCCGGCCGCGCCGGTCTCCGCCGACACCGCGACCTGCGACGACTGCCTCGCCGAGCTGTTCGATCCGCGCGACCGCCGCCATCGCTACCCCTTCGTCAACTGCACGAACTGCGGCCCGCGCTTCACGATCGTCCGCGGCGTGCCGTATGACCGACCGCTCACGACAATGGCCGGCTTTCGGATGTGCCGCCGCTGTCAGGGCGAGTACGACGATCCGGCGAACCGGCGCTTTCACGCCCAGCCCAACGCATGCGCGGCGTGCGGGCCGGTGGCCCGCCTCGTGGGAGCGGCGGGCCCGCCGGCCGAGCAGGTGGGCGACGCGATCGCCGCCGCCGCGGACGCTCTGCGGGCGGGACGGATCCTCGCCGTCAAGGGGATCGGCGGCTTTCATCTCGCCTGCCGCGCCGACGACGAGCGGGCGGTCGCGACGCTTCGCGCTCGAAAGCACCGCGAGGAGAAGCCGTTCGCGGTGATGGCGCCGGACCTCGCGACCGCCGCCGGGCTGGCGCAGCTCGAGCCCGAGCACGAGCGGCTGCTGCTCGGGCGCGAGCGCCCGATCGTCGTTGCGCCCAGGCGATCGGGGAGCGCCGTGGCGCCGTCGGTCGCGCCGCGGTCGCCCGACCTCGGCGTGATGCTGCCCTACTCGCCGCTCCACCACCTGCTGCTCGCCGACGTGGGAGCAACGCTCGTGATGACGAGCGGCAACGTGTCCGACGAGCCGATCGCCTACCGCGACGAGGACGCGCTCGCCCGTCTGAGTCCGATCGTCGACCTCTTCCTCGTCCACGACCGCCCGATCGAGACCCGCACCGACGACTCCGTCGTCCGGACCGTGACCCTCGATCGATCGCCGCGCCGGCTCATGCTGCGGCGCTCGCGCGGCCACGTGCCGGACAGCCTCGAGCTGCGCCCGCCCGCCGAGCAGCCGGTGCTCGCGTGCGGGGCCGAGCTCAAGAACGCGTTCTGCCTCGCCAAGGGCCGGAGGGCCTGGGTCGGACACCACGTGGGCGACCTGAAGAACTGGGAGACGCTCCAGTCGTTTCGCGAGGGCGTCGCCCACTTCGAGCGCCTGTTCGCGGTCGAGCCGGAGGTCGTCGCCCACGACCTCCACCCCGATTACCTATCCACCACATACGCGCTGGGCCGTGAGGCGGTCGAGCACGTTGCGGTGCAGCACCACCACGCGCACCTGGCCGCATGCCTCGCCGAGCACGGCGAGGACCGTCCGGCGGTGGGGGCGATCTACGACGGGACCGGCTACGGCCCCGACGGCACCGTGTGGGGCGGCGAGATCCTGGTTGGAGACACGGCCGCCTTCGAGCGCGCCGGACACCTGTGGCCAGTGCGCATGCCGGGCGGCGACCGCGCCGTGCGCGAGCCGTGGCGCATGGCCTGCGCCTGGCTCGTGGAGGCGCCGGACCCCGAGCCCCCGCTGCCGCCGGCCCTCGACGGCCACGTCTCGGAGTCGCGCTGGCTGACGATCGCCCGGCTCGTCGGCGATGGCCTCGCGTCGCCGGTCACCACGAGCGTCGGGAGGCTGTTCGATGCGGTGGCGGCGCTCTGCGGCCTGTGTCCGGAGGCGACATATGAGGGCCAAGCCGCGGTGGAGCTCGAGGCGGCGGCTTCCGGCGCGGCCGGTGAGGCGGCCACGTACCCCTTCGACCTGGGTGGGGACGGCGGGCTGGTCATCGACGCTCGCGAGACCGTCCTCGCCGCGGCGCGCGACGCGGCCTCGGGCGTCGCTCCTGGGACGGTGGCGGCGCGATTTCACAACGGCCTGGCCGACGTGACGGCCAGGGCATGCGCCGAGTGCGCCGAGCGCCACGGGATCGACTTGGTCGTGCTGTCGGGCGGCGTGTTCCAGAACCGGCTGCTGCTCGAGCGGACCGCGGCGGCGCTCGCCGCCGTCGGGCTCGAGGTGCTCGTGCCCGAGCGGCTGCCGCCCAACGACGGCGGGATCGCGTACGGGCAGGCGGCGGTGGCGGCGCGCGCCGTCGGCCCCGGCTGAAAGCCCTCGGCACGCGCCGGCTCCCGGTCGGTTGCGGACGCTGCCCCAGGTGGTATACAGTCGCAACTGCGAGCCGGTCTCAGTAACGCCCGGCTCGACGAGGAGGAAGAGTGACGGTCACCCACGCCGGTCCGATGCTCCCCGCGGCGAACGTGGGGGATGCCGTGGAGCTCGTCCGGGCGCACGGGCTGCGCGTCTCGGCTGCCCGCCGCCTGGTGATCGAGGCGCTGTTCGCCAGCCGGAACCCCGTGTCCGCGGAGGAGATCGCGGACGGCCTCGGGGGCCGCACTGTCCGATCCGACGTCGGATCGGTCTACCGCAACCTCGAGACGCTCGAGAGGCTCGGCCTCGTCCGCCACTTCCACCTCGGGCACGGCCCCGGGCGCTACGCGCTCGCGGGCGCCGAGGCGCGCGAGTACCTCTACTGCGAGTCGTGCGGGGCGACCCGCGCCGTGGAGCCCGCCGAGCTCGACGCGGTCAGAGAGCTCGTGCAGGAAGAGTTCCGCTTCCAGGCGCACTTCACCCACTTCCCGATCGTCGGCCTGTGCCGCGAGTGCTCCGGGGATGGACCGAGCTCGGACCTCGAGGCGGCGAAGGCGCGTAGCGGGAGCGGCCCCTGATGGCGGCAAGTCCCCCTCCCGGTGCTGGAGCATCGCGCCGGAATCGGCTCAAGGGTGCCTTGACGCCGCCGGAGTGGAGGCGGGCGGCGGGACTCGCGATCGCAATCCTCGGCCTGCACGCGCTGGGCTTCTTCATCCTGCTGGTCCTCGTGGTCCCGAGGGAGTTCAGCCTGGGAGCGGAGGGCGTGTTCGGGCTCGGCATCGGCATCACCGCCTACACGCTCGGTCTCCGGCATGCCTTCGACGCGGACCACATCGCCGCGATCGACAACACGACTCGAAAGCTGATGACCGAAGGCCAGCGGCCGCTCAGCGTCGGCTTCTTCTTCTCGCTCGGGCACTCCACGGTCGTCTTCGCGCTCGCGTTCGCCTTCGCCATCGGCATCCAGGCGCTGGCCGGCCCCGTGGAGGACGGCGGCTCGGCGTTGCAGCAGGCGGCGGGCCTGATCGGCACCACGGTCTCGGGCACGTTCCTTTACATCATCGCGATCATCAACCTGGTGGTGCTCGTCGGGATAGTCAAGGTCTTCAGGCGTATGCGAGAGGGCAATTACGACGAGCAGGCGCTGGAGCATCACCTCAACTCGCGCGGCTTCGCGAACCGCTTCCTCGGCCGGCTCACCGGCCCGGTGAAGAAGCCGTGGCACATGTACCCGCTGGGGGTGCTCTTCGGCCTGGGGTTCGACACCGCCACGGAGATCGCGCTGCTCTTCCTCGCCGCGGGCGTGGCATTCAGCGGCCTGCCCTTCTACGCGATCCTGTGCCTACCGATCCTCTTCGCCGCCGGGATGTCGCTCCTCGACACGATCGACGGAGCGTTCATGAACTTCGCCTACGGCTGGGCGTTCTCGAAGCCGGTGCGCAAGGTCTACTACAACATCACGATCACGGGGCTCTCGGTGGCCGTCGCACTGATCATCGGCACCGTTCAGCTGCTCTCGATCCTCACGGAGAAGCTGGCGCTGACCGGCGGCCTGTGGGACCTAGTGGGAAGCGTCGATCTCAACCTCGTCGGCTACCTGATCGTCGGTCTGTTCGTCGTGACGTGGCTCATCGCCCTGGCCGTGTGGCGTCTCGCCCGCATCGAGGAGCGGTGGACGGCGGGGCTGTCGGAGCCTTAAGGCGCGCTGCCCGGCGGCTACTCGGTCCGCGACTCCTCATCCTCGGCTCCGCCTACGTCGTCGTCTGGCGCCGGGACGGCGGTCTGGCCCTTCTCGCCCCCCTCGCCGATCTTCGGCGTGGCCTCGGCATTGTCAGCGCCCGGGCTGTCCTGGCCCTCGCCGCCGAGGCCGCCCGACGTCTCGTCGCCGGGCTTGCCACCGGCTGCCTGGTCGCCGGACTCCGGCGTCCCCGGGGCGGCGGCATCAAACTCTTCGCGTTCCGATCCTTCGAACATGGCTACTCCTCCCATCGTTCTCGCTGCTGGGCGCAGCGACGCGTCATCCGCAGGCTAGTCCTCGGTCCGGGCTTGTCAACGGATTGGCGAGCGCGGCAAACCCGGCGTTAGTCGAGGTTGATGACTCCCAGCAGGGAGTAGCAGGAGCGTTCCGCTACGCCTGGGGTCGGCGGTGACCTTCGGAGAGCACGAGCCCGTAGAGCAGGTGGTCGGCCGCCAGCGCCGCTCGCTCGACGGGCCGCAGCCGCTTGGCCTGCTTGAGTCCGAGCAGTGGTGCCAGGCCGAGCTCGAACCCGAGCCACGCGAGCAGGCCGTATACGGGACCGGCCCACGCCCGCCGCCGAAGCGACTGCGGCAGGAGCCCGAAGCCGGCGCCGCCGACCGCGCCGTAGCCCCAGTGGGCGAGCTCGACGGTCGCCCGCCGCCGGTTGCGCGGGACGCGCCGCAGCAGCCCGTGGGCGCGCTTCTTGGCGATCGCCTCCGGGGGCGTCTGCTTGACGATCCCGAGGTCACGGGTGAAGACGCGCACCCCGGTCATCGCCATCGCGCCCACGGCACCGCGGGCACCGGCATGGGCGATCTCGCCCTTCCGCTCATCGGGCTCCAATCCCAGCCCGCCGCTGCCCTCTGGCGCCACGAGGGGAGCTTAGCCTGGAGCGGCCGCCCCTGGAGACGGAGCGGCGATCAGGTCGCCGGTTGGCGCAGCTCCGCCAGGCCGTCCTCACGCGAGCGGACCGGCCGGTAGTCGAGCTCGCGGCGCGCCTTCGAGACGTCGATCGTGCACTCCTGCGCCGAGAGCCAGTAGGCCAGGCGCGTGAGCGGCGGCTCGCCCTTGAGCGGCAGCATCCGCCAGGCGAGCTCGCACGCCGCGGCTCCCGCGCGTGCCACAGGTGCCGGCAGCGAGCGCGTCGGCGGACTCAGCCCTTGGCTCGCGAGCAGCTTCGAGACGAACTCCCTGAACACGACCGGATCGCCGTCGGTCACGAAGTAGGCCTCGTCGGGGGTCCCGCGA
>Ga0136621_1001117_pt1 | contig 10867 bp, 15 predicted proteins | sample AntDryUQ445A2306_FD_104673 | JGI IMG/M metagenome (GOLD analysis project Ga0136621, IMG submission 104673) | Polar desert sand microbial communities from Dry Valleys, Antarctica - metaG UQ445A (23.06) | ecosystem: Environmental > Terrestrial > Soil > Desert | place: Antarctica: Dry Valley...
CGTGTGTTCGCCGAGCTGGACCGCGTCCAGGGCGAACGCCCCAGCTAGGAACTAGGACCCTTGCGGTTTCGGGGCAGAGTTGTTTAGGGAGCGTGGCGTCGAGATCAAGACGCCGGCGCAGATCGAGAGAATGCGCGCGGCCGGCCTGGTCGTCGGCGAGACTCTGGAGCTGCTGCGTAGGACGATTCGCCCTGGGATGACCACCCTCGACCTGGACCGGATCGCCGAAGACAACATCCGTGCCTGCGGGGCCAGCCCGTCCTTCAAGGGCTATCACGGTTTTCCTGGCTCGATCTGTACGTCGGTCAACGACGAGGTCGTGCACGGGATCCCGGGCGACCGGGTGATCGCCGACGGCGACATCGTCTCGATCGACTGTGGCGCGATCGTCGGCGGCTGGCACGGCGACGCCGCCATCACAGTGCCGGTCGGCCGCGTCCGGGGCGAGGCACACGAGCTGATGCGGGTCACCGAGGAGGCGATGTGGCGGGGGTTCGCCGCCGCTGCGATCGGGGGTCGGGTCACCGACATCTCGCACGCAGTCGAGTCCTACGTCCGGTCACAGGGAAGCTACGGGATCCTCGAGGACTACGTCGGTCACGGCATCGGCTCGGCCATGCACCAGCCGCCCAACGTGCCCAACTACGGTCGCCCTGGGAAAGGGCCGAAGCTGGTCCAGGGCCTGGCCCTCGCCGTCGAGCCGATGGTAGTGCTGGGTGACCGGGCCAGCAGGCTGCTCGAGGACGACTGGACCGTGGTCACCGAGGACGGTTCTCTGGCCGCCCATTTCGAGCACACGTTCACGCTCACTCAGCGGGGAGCGTGGATCCTGACTGCGCTCGACGGGGGAGAGGCCAAGCTCGCCGAGCTCGGGGCTGCCTTCGCGGGCACCTGACCCGGTCTCTTACGCGGTCACCGATTAACGGTCAGGCATCGGATTGGCGTAGAGTTGTCTGTCGGCCCAACGTGGTCCGCTTCGGTGTGCCCTGCGGCTACCCGGCAGAAATTAGCACCGCGGTAGACACAGTAACAATAGATTGCGGAGGAAATGGCGAAGAAAGAAGGCGTGATCGAGATCGAGGGCGCCGTCGTCGAGGCTCTCCCGAACGCAATGTTTCGGGTTGAGCTGAGCAACGGGCACAAGGTTCTCGCCCACATCAGCGGGAAGATGCGTCAGCACTACATCCGGATCCTCCCTGAGGATCGGGTTGTCGTTGAGCTCTCGCCGTACGACCTCACCCGTGGTCGGATCGTCTACCGGTACAAGTGACCGAAGCGAGAGGCCGAGCTTGCGAGGTCGAACTGCGAGGGCACAAATCAACACAGCACCAGCCGACAAGTGATTGAGAAAGAGCTTCGAACATGAAGGTCAACCCCAGCGTCAAACCGATCTGTGACAAGTGCAAGGTGATCCGTCGCCACGGCCGCGTCATGGTCATCTGCGAGAACCCGCGTCACAAGCAGCGCCAAGGCTGACACAGCCGACCCGAACGTGATCGCTCATCCAGGAATGGATGTGACCCCCGGACTGGAGGCTGGGGCCTGGTGAAGTACAGCCGAGGCGGGCTGTGTTCGAACCAGGACGCGACACGAACTACACCTCCAAGAAGATGAAAGGACACCGCCAATATGGCACGCCTCGTCGGTGTCGATCTCCCGCGCGACAAGCGCGTTGAGGTGGCACTCACCTACATCTACGGCATCGGTCGCACCCGCGCCCAGGCACTTCTGGCCACCACCGGGGTCGACCCGGACATGCGTGTGCACCAGCTCGGTGATGATGAACTGGTCAGGCTTCGCGACGCGATCGAGAGCAGCTTCAAGATCGAAGGTGACCTCCGGCGTGAGGTCCAGGCCGACATCCGTCGCAAGATCGAGATCGGCAGCTACCAGGGCCGCAGGCACCGTCAGGGCCTGCCTGTCCGCGGTCAGCGCACCAAGACAAACGCTCGGACTCGCAAGGGCCCGAAGCGCACCGTTGCCGGCAGGAAGAAGACCAAGTAATGCCTCCCAAGAGTCGCCAGGCAGGCGCCAAGAAAGTGCGCCGCAAGGAGAAGAAGAACGTCGCTCAGGGCGAGGCCCACATCAAGAGCACGTTCAACAACACGATCGTCACGATCACCGATCCAGCGGGTGGGGTCATCGCGTGGGCCTCGGCCGGCACCGTCGGCTTCAAGGGTTCGCGCAAGTCCACTCCGTTCGCGGCCCAGATGGCCGCGGAGGCTGCTGGTCGTCGGGCGATGGAGCACGGCATGAAGAAGATCGACGTCTTCGTCAAGGGCCCCGGGTCCGGCCGCGAGACTGCGATCCGGTCCCTTGGTGCGGTCGGCCTCGAGGTCGGCACCATTGCTGACGTCACACCCACCCCCCACAACGGATGCCGGCCACCGAAGCGCCGTCGTGTCTGACACCCCACCAGAATCTGTCAAGGAGATTTCCTAAACATGGCCCGTTACACCGGACCCATGACGAAGAAGTCGCGCCGTCTGGGTGTCGACCTCGTCGGTGGCGACCAGGCTTACGAGCGTCGTCCCTATCCGCCCGGCCAGCACGGCCGTGGCCGCATCAAGGAGAGCGAGTACCTCCTCCAGCTTCGTGAGAAGCAGAAGGCGCGCTACTCCTACGGTGTTCTCGAGAAGCAGTTCCACCGCTACTACGCGGAGGCCAGCCGTCGCCCCGGCAAGACCGGCGACAACCTGCTGCAGCTGCTCGAGTGCCGCCTCGACAACGTGGTGTACCGCGCCGGCTTCGCCCGCACACGTCGCCACGCCCGCCAGCTCGTGAGCCACGGCCACTTCCGTGTCAACGGCAAGAAGGTCGACATCCCGTCGTTCCAGGTGACCGCTCACGACGTCATCGACGTTCGTGAGAAGTCGCTGGAGATGACGCCGTTCATCGTGGCTCGTGAGACCCACGGTGAGCGGGTCGTTCCAGCCTGGCTCGAATCGCTTCCGAACCGGATGCGCATCCTGGTGCACCAGCTTCCGGTGCGCCAGCAGATAGACATCCCGGTGCAGGAGCAGCTCATCGTGGAGTTCTACTCGAAGAAGTAACCCACGCGGGGAACCTCGTGAACCCCTGCAGTGGTCCGCCACGCAAACATCCCTTCAGTACGAGTCCGTCAAATAGCGGGCGGCTCGGAGAGGAAACATCAAGTGCTTATCGCGCAACGCCCCACCCTGTCCGAAGAGTCGGTCGACGAGTTCCGCTCGCGGTTCGTGATCGAGCCACTCGAGCCCGGCTTCGGCTACACGCTCGGCAACTCGCTTCGTCGTACCTTGCTCTCCTCGATCCCCGGCGCCTCGGTGACCAGCATCAAGGTCGACAGCGTGCTGCACGAGTTCTCCACCATCGAAGGCGTCAAGGAAGACGTCACCGAGGTCATCCTCAACCTCAAGGGCCTGGTCGTCTCCTCCGAGCAGGACGAGCCGGTCACCATGTACCTGCGCAAGCAGGGTCCCGGTGATGTCACCGCGGCCGACATCGCCCCTCCGGCGGGTGTCGAGGTGCACAACCCCGACCTGAAGATCGCGACCCTGAACGACAAGGGCAAGCTGGAGATGGAGCTCGTGGTCGAGCGCGGCCGCGGTTACGTCTCGTCGGTGCAGAACAAAGCCGGTGACGTCGAGATCGGCCGGATGCCCGTCGACTCGATCTACAGCCCGGTCCTCAAGGTCACCTACAAGGTCGAGGCCACCCGTGTCGAGCAGCGCACCGACTTCGACAAGCTCGTCATCGACGTCGAGACCAAGGCGTCGATCCGTCCTCGTGACGCGATCGCCTCGGCCGGAAAGACGCTCGTCGAGCTGTTCGGACTCGCTCGTGAGCTGAACGTCGAGGCTGAGGGCATCGACATCGGCCCGTCGCCGGTGGACGAGCAGCTGGCCGCCGACCTGGCTCTGCCGGTCGAGGACCTGCAGCTCACCGTCCGGTCCTACAACTGCCTCAAGCGTGAGGGCATCCACACAGTGGGTGAGCTCATCTCGCGATCGGAGCAGGACCTGCTCGACATCCGCAACTTCGGTGCCAAGTCGATCGACGAGGTCAAGGCCAAGCTGGTCGACATGGGCCTGAACCTCAAGGACAGTGCACCAGGCTTCGACGCGGCAGCCGCTCTTGCTGCCTACGACGACGATGACGACAGCTTTGTCGAAGACGAACAGTACTGACGGATCTCCATGTCGGTCGAGCTGTCGAGACCACGAAACCAAGTGAACTGATCTATCCGGGTACCTGACACGGCTCGGAAGAAAAGAGAAGCAGAATGCCTACCCCGAAGAAGGGCGCCCGGCTCGGTGGCAGCCCGGCGCACCAGAAGCTCATCCTCGCCAACCTGGTCACGAGCCTGTTCGAGCACGGCGCGATCACCACGACCGAGGCGAAGGCTCGCACCCTGCGTCCCTACGCCGAGAAGCTGATCACCAAGGCCAAGAGAGGCGACCTGCATAACCGTCGTCAGGTCCTGTCGGTGATCCGCGACAAGGGCGTCGTGCACACCTTGTTCGAGGAGATCGGCCCTGGTTTCGCCGAGCGGCCCGGTGGCTACACCCGGATCACCAAGCTCGGGCCGCGAAAGGGTGACAACGCCCCGATGGCTGTCATCGCGCTGGTGACGGAGGAGTACGTCGCCAAGGCTCGGACGAAGCGGCCCACGACAGCTGCTCCAGTCACCCCAGCTGCGCCGGCCGAGACCGAGGCCTTGCAGACAGAGACGCTGGAGACCGAGACCGAGACCGTTGTCGCGGTCGAGGGCGCCGACGTGGCCGCTTTCGAGGAGACGGAGGGCGGTTTCGCCGGCAAGTACCCCGACTCGCACGTCCCACTCCAGAACCCAGACCATGCCCCTGATGGCTTCCCGGTCAAGGGCAACGAGGACTCGATGAAGTACCACCTGCCCAAGAGCCAGTGGTACGACCAGACCACTGCCGAGGTCTGGTTCAGGTCCGAGGAGGCCGCCCGGGCCGCCGGCTTCGCCAAGGCCGGAGAGTAGAAGCTCAACACCGAAGGCCGTCATCGCATCGAGGTGGCGTCCCTCCGGCGTACGTCGACCATCGGATCAGACTTAACCGCACGACGCGGTAGGCGCAACCAGACAACCGGTCTGGAAGGATATCCGGGTGCGGCTGCGACTCGACCTTGCCTATGACGGCACGGACTTCCACGGCTGGGCGACCCAGCCTGGGCTCCGCACCGTGCAGGGCACGCTCGAGGATGCGCTGGCGCAGATCCTGCGCGTCGAGCGCGTTCCCGTGACATGCGCCGGGAGGACCGACACGGGCGTCCACGCGCGCGGCCAGGTTCTCCACTTCGACGTGCCTGAGGCCACGCTCGGGGGGCTCCTCCGAAGCAGTACGACGAATCCGGTCGACGTCCTGCTCAGGCGGCTCAACGGGATCCTGTCGAAGGACGTGCGCGTCCTGCGCTCGCAAGCCGCACCGGCCGGCTTCGACGCGCGGTTCTCCGCGAGCTGGCGCCGCTATGCCTACCGGGTCGCAGATGCTCCTCACCTGGTCGACCCGCTCGTCCGCCGGATGGTGCTGGCCTGGCCAAGATCCCTCGATCTGGCGGCGATGAACGAGGCGGCCGCCTCGTTGACAGGCGAACACGACTTCTCGGCGTTCTGCCGTCGTCGCGATGGAGCGACGACGGTCCGCACGCTGCACGAGCTCTCGTGGACGAGGGACGCGAACGGACTAGCCGTCACCCGCGTCAGGGCGGACGCCTTCTGCCACAATATGGTGCGCTCCCTGGTCGGCTGCCTGCTTGCCGTCGGTGAACGTCGCAAGGACCCCAGATGGGCAGGAGAGGTGCTGGCACGGGGAAAGCGTGACTCTGGCGTGACGGTCGCACGTGCTCACGGCCTGACGCTGGAGGAGGTGGCGTATCCGGCCGACGACCAGGTGGCGGCGCGAGCGAAAACAGCCCGAACCGTGCGCGCAGTGCCCGGACGGGGTCCAGCCTTCGATGAATGAGGACCATTACTTCTCCGCCGATCCGTCGGTTGCGTTCAAGCGGACTGCGGTGGCCTTGACCGTGTGGGGGCAGCAGCTGTCCCTGACATCCGGATCCGGGGTGTTCGCGCAGGGCCGTCTCGACATCGGCACGTCGGTGCTCTTCCGCGAGACCGAGCCGCCACCGACCGGCACCTTCCTGGACCTGGGCTGCGGCTACGGGGTCATCGGCTGCGCCTTGGCCGTCGCGGTGCCCACTTCACGGGTGTGGGCCGTCGACGTGAACGAGCGCGCAGTCCGGCTGACCAACGAGAACGCAGCGGCACTGCGTGTGTCCGAACGCCTCACGGCGCTCACTCCGAAGGGAGTGCCACTCGACGTCAGCTTCGACGAGATCTGGTCGAACCCGCCGATCCGGATCGGAAAGCATGCGCTGCACCAGCTGCTGTCGACCTGGTTACCAAGACTCAAACCAGGCGGCCGTGCGGTGATGGTGGTCGGCAAGAACCTCGGCGCAGATTCGATGCAACGGTGGCTCGAGGACCAGGGCTACCCCACCGGACGACTGGCCAGCGCGAAGGGATTCCGGGTGTTGGAGTCCAGAGCGGCCAGCTGACGACGTAGCTCGACCGACCGAGCTCGTGGTGAGCTCAACCGTCCGAAAGGTCCAGCGGGGTCCGCCAACGCAGCCCAGGAAACCGGGCGAAGCCTCGGTCGGTGGTCACCCAGGTGGCGCCTTGTTCGAGCGCCATGGCCGCGAGGAAGGCATCCGGCACGACGTTTCCGCGCGCGCCCACGGATCGACACAGGCTGGCGAAGATCTCCCAGTGCCGGGGTCCCGGACGCACCGCGATGGCGGACGGCGCCCCGATCACGGCAGCACAGAAGCTCAGAGCGACTTCCGGCGGAGTCGGCTCCAGATAGACGCGATGGTTGGTGACGATCCGCAGGAACGACGACAAGACCAGCTCGCTCAGGCCGAACGGCTCGTCTGCTCTCAGGGCCGTTTCTAGCCACGCTCGGTGTTCGTGCGAGCGGGGGCTCTCTGGCCTGTGCGCGTATATGTACGCGTTGACGTCAGCGAGCAGCGCGCGTGGGCTCGTCGTCGCCGAGCAGTGCCCCCAGCGCGCTCTTGTCTTCGAGGTCGACACCGGGCTGTAGTCCGGTGCCACCGAACACCGGCAGGTCGAGGGGGGCATCGGCGCGCGCTTGCTCTGTCAGCAGGACGCGCAGCGCGTCGTTGACGACATCACCTAGTGACCCTGCGGTTGCGGGCCGCATGTTCGCGCGCCCGGCGCAGGAGGTGGGGATCGATGTTGACCGTCGTACGCATGAAATACATCATGTCACCACTCGGGCGCATCATGATGCATCCGGCGGGTGAGGCATGATCGGCCCATGGCCAAGTATGTGTACGACTTCTCCGAGGGAGACAGGGACCAGAGAGACCTGCTTGGCGGCAAGGGGGCGAACCTCGCCGAGATGACCAACCTCGGTCTGCCCGTTCCGCCCGGCTTCATCATCAGCACCGAGGCGTGTCGTGCCTATCTCACTCGAGGCGAGGAGCCCGAAGCTCTTGCCCAGGAGGTCACCGAGCATCTCGAGGCGTTGGAGAAGGCCATGGGGAGGAAGCTCGGCCAGCCCGACGACCCCCTGCTCGTGTCCGTTCGTTCGGGGGCCAAGTTCTCCATGCCAGGCATGATGGAGACGGTGCTCAACGTCGGCCTCAACGACGAGTCCGTCTCGGGCCTGGCAGCCAAGGCCGACGGCGACGAGCGCTTCGCCTATGACTCCTACCGCCGCCTGCTCGCGATGTTCGGCGCAACCGTGCTCGGCATCGACCCGGGCGTCTTTCACGAAGCGTTGGAGAAGAGAAAGGAGGACCGCGACACGAGGAACGATCTGGATCTCGGCGTCGATGACTTCCGTGAACTGGTGGCGACGTACAAGGAACATATCCTGGAGCACACCGGCAGCGCGTTCCCGCAGGATCCGCGCGATCAGCTCGACATGGCCGTGCGCGCGGTCTTCGACTCGTGGAACACCGAGCGCGCGGTGCTCTACCGCCGACAGGAACGCATCCCCGGTGACCTCGGAACAGCGGTCAGTATCGTCACCATGGTGTTCGGCAACGGAGGCATGGACTCAGGCACAGGGGTGGCCTTCACTCGTGACCCTGCATCGGGCGCGCAGGGTGTCTACGGCGACTACCTGCAGAACGCCCAGGGCGAGGACGTGGTTGCCGGCATCAGGAACACCGTGCCGCTGGCCGATCTCGAGGACATCGACAAGGCGTCGTACGACGAGCTGCTCGGCATCATGGCCAAGCTCGAGGAGCACTACAAGGACCTGTGCGACATCGAGTTCACCATCGAGAGGGGCAGGCTGTGGATGCTCCAGACCCGGGTCGGCAAGCGCACTGCTGAGGCGGCGTTCCGCATCGCGTGTCAGCTGGTCGACCAGGACTTGATCGACATGGACGAGGCGGTGCAGCGGGTCAGCGGCGCTCAGCTCGCCCAGCTGATGTTCCCGCGCTTCGACGAGGACTCGGAGAGGGACCTGATTGCCAAGGGCATGAACGCCTCCCCTGGTGCAGCGGTCGGCAAGGCGGTGTTCGACTCGGCCACCGCGGTCGAGTGGGCCGAGCGCGGCGAGGACGTGATCCTGGTTCGTCGTGAGACCAACCCCGACGACCTCAGGGGAATGGTCGCCGCGCGAGGAGTCCTGACCAGCCGCGGTGGCAAGACCTCCCACGCCGCCGTTGTCGCCCGCGGCATGGGCCGCACCTGTGTCTGCGGCGCGGACTCCCTCGACGTGGACGTCAATGCGAAGAAGTTCGACGGAGCCGACGGCGTCACCATCAATGAGGGTGACCTGATTTCCATCGACGGCACCACCGGCGAGGTGTTTGCAGGTGAGGTCTCGGTGAGGGACTCGCTGGTCGTCCGTCACTTCGAAGGGGATGACAAAGCCGACTCCGACGAGCTCGTGGCGGCAGTGGAGCGGATCATGGACCACGCGGACCGGGCACGACGGCTCGGTGTCCGCGCCAACGCCGACACACCCGAGGACGCAGCCAGGGCCCGACGGTTCGGCGCCCAGGGCATCGGCCTGTGCCGGACCGAGCACATGTTCCTGGGTGAGCGGAAGAGCCTGGTGGAGGCGTTGATCATCGCCGACGGCCCCGCGGATCAGGAAACGGCACTCTCCGCGCTGCTCCCCATGCAGCGCGAGGACTTCAGAGGGATCCTCGAGCAGATGGACGGGCTGCCGGTGACGATCCGGCTGATCGACCCGCCGCTGCACGAGTTCCTTCCCGACTACACCGACCTCGCGGTCGAGGTGGCGCTCGAGGACGAGCAGGGCGACGGGGACAAGCGCCATCACAAGCTGCTGGACGCGGTGAAGCGGTTGCATGAGCAGAACCCGATGCTGGGACTTCGCGGCGTCCGCCTCGGCATCGTCATCCCAGGGCTTTTCGCCATGCAGGCAAGGGCGATCCTCGAGGCGACTGCGGATCGACTCGCGGCCGGAGGTGACCCGCAGCCCGAGATCATGATCCCGCTGGTCGCTACCGTTCAGGAGTTCGAGCTGGTCAAGGTCGACATCGACAGAGTCGCGAAGGAGGTCGAGGACGAGAAGGGCGTGAGCCTGGACTTCAAGATCGGCACGATGATCGAGCTGCCGCGCGCCGTGATGGCCTCTGGCGACATCGCCGAGGCGGCCGAGTTCTTCTCCTTCGGCACCAACGACCTCACTCAGATGACCTGGGGCTTCTCCCGCGACGACGTGGAGTCGTCCTTCTTCAGCACGTACCTCGACAAGGGCATCTTCGGAGTCTCGCCGTTCGAGTCCCTCGACCGGGAGGGCGTGGGTGAGCTCGTCAGGCACTCCGTGCAGGAGGGCCGCAAGGCTCGGCCCGACCTGCACCTCGGCGTCTGTGGCGAGCACGGTGGCGACCCCGACTCGATCCACTTCTTCCACGAGGTCGGCCTCGACTACGTTTCCTGCTCCCCGTTCCGGGTTCCCGTGGCCCGGCTGGAAGCTGGCCGCGCCGCCGGCTAGCCGGAACCGCACGGTCATCGCGTGCGTCTCACCTGGCACACCCTAGTGAGAGGCGTAGTCCGATGAGCTCTGTGCTGACTGTCAGTGTCCGAAGTGTGGTGGCCGTGCTCGGCGTCGTCGCTGTGATCCTTGCCTACTCGGTCGGTTCCACGGGCGGCGGAGGCAACGACTTGATGGCGGCCGAGGAGCCGACTCCCGATGCTTCGTCGACGCGCCAGATCGTGATGAGAGGGACAGGGAAGGCGACCGGAGTGCCGGACCAGCTCGCGGTCAAGCTCTCTGTCAACATCGAGGCGGCCGACGTGTCGGTGGCCCTGGACCGGGCCAACGCCAGGATGCGACGGGTGTTGACCTCGCTGAGCAAGGAAGGCGTCGCGCGCAAGGACGTGCAGACGACTGGGCTCAACATCCGCCCGGTATACGACTACGACAACTACGGTCCCGCGGTGATCACGGGGTATGCGGTCTCCGAGGACGCGGGCGTCTTGGTTCGTTCACTCGAGGACGCCGGGGCAACGATCGCGGCGGCTGTGACCTCGGGTGGGAACGCCGTACGTCTGCATGGTCTGAGCCTGAAGATCAGTGACGAGGACACGTTGATGCGGCGGGCTCGGGACAACGCGGTCGTCGAGGCACAGACAAAGGCAAGTCATTACGCCGAGGCGACGGGTGAGGAGCTCGGCGCCGTGATCTCGATCAAGGAGGTCACTGCGCGCCGGTCCACCCCCGTGTTCGCCGCACGGGACTCACTGGAGGCGGCGAGTTTCAGCAAGGTTCCGGTCAAGGCCGGTTCGGCCGACCTCTCGGTGGTCGTCTCGGTGGAGTGGGAGCTCGCCTGACCGTTTTGCGGC
>Ga0136621_1001119_pt1 | contig 10851 bp, 12 predicted proteins | sample AntDryUQ445A2306_FD_104673 | JGI IMG/M metagenome (GOLD analysis project Ga0136621, IMG submission 104673) | Polar desert sand microbial communities from Dry Valleys, Antarctica - metaG UQ445A (23.06) | ecosystem: Environmental > Terrestrial > Soil > Desert | place: Antarctica: Dry Valley...
GAGCGTCTTGTTCTCGCTGGGTCTCGATGTGGACCTCTTCGATTCCGTCGAGAAGCTGGAGCGTTTCGTCGTCGAATGAATCGCTCATCCGGGGTTCCTATCGTACTGCTCTTCGTGGACGATCTCGGAGAGTGGCTTGCGGGCCTGACCGGCTCGGCTGCGAGGGCGGCGTGCTGTCTCGTCCGGATAGCCGAGGGAGATGGCGGTGCGCACCATGCGACCGGAAGGAATCTTTAGAAGCTCCCTGGCGGCTTCTCTGCCGGAGCCCACGATCCAGCCGATGCCGGAGCCGACCCCGTGCGCCCACGCGGCCAGCATGATCCGCTCGGTGAGACGGCCCTCGTCGTACGCCGCCTGTTCGGGGCGTTCGCCGGCCATCGCCAGCACGATGCCCAGAGGAGCGCCCGCTAGATGCCCTGCGTAGCCCTCGACATCGGCGAGCGCGCCGAGCGTTTCGGGGTCTCGGATCACCAAAATCTCCCACGGCTGCTTGTTGCCGGCGCTGCCCGACCAACGGGCGACCTCCAAAACGTCGTCCACCACATCTTGCGGCACGGGTTCGGGGCGAAAGCTACGGACGGCGCGCAGGCCACGGAGGAAGGAGATCCTATCTTCCGCATTGTGGGTCTCGGTCATGGCGTGTCTCCTCTCGTGCTATCCGGTGTCCCGCCGGCGGCGACCGGCTCGGCCACGAGCTGCGAACCCAGGATCTCGTTGTACAATTCGCTGTCGCGTCTTAGTTCCTCGTGCGTGCCCATCGCCGCTATGGTGCCTTCGTCCACGATGATTATGAGGTCGGCGTCGCGTACCGTGGAGATCCGCTGCGCGATAACGAACACCGTGCGGTGCTTCTCGCGCATCAAATGATCGAGGGTCTCCTGAATGGCAGCCTCCGTCTCCGCGTCCACGGCGGAGGTGCTGTCGTCGAGGATGAGCAGGCGCGGGTCCACGAGCAGCGCTCTCGCTATGGCGATCCTCTGTCGCTGACCGCCCGAGAGCCCGACGCCCCGCTCCCCGATGACCGTCCCGTAGCCTTCGGGCAACGCATGCACGAAATCTCCCGCCTGCGCGGCCTCGGCCGCCGCCCGTACTTCATCCTCGGTGGCGTCCGGTTTGCCGAAGGCGATGTTGTCGCGCACCGTCCCGGAGAACAGTCGGGCTTCCTGGAGGACTATCCCGATCTGGGACCGCAAAGAGGAGAGCGTCACGTCGCGCACGTCATGCCCGTCGAGGCGAACCGCGCCATTCGTCACGTCGTAGAAACGTGGAAGTAGGTTGACGAGCGTGGACTTGCCGGATCCCGTGGTGCCCAGGATGGCGACCGTGCTACCTGGCTCGACGGCGAAGTTGATGTCGCTCAGGACCTCGCGCCCGCTCCCCGGATACCGGAACGAGACGCCGTCGAACTCGACCCGGCAGTGGATGGGGGGCAGTGGATGGGCGTCCGGTTTATCCGTGACTTCGAGCGGAGCGTCGAGTACCTCGAATACCCGGTTGGCCGAGGCGCCGGCGCGAGAGATGTTCGCCGAGAGGAAGCCAATCGTCAGGATCGGGAATAGCATGAACCCGAGCAAGGTGTTGAACGCCACCAGTTCCCCGATGGAGAGCCGGTCGTTTATGACCTGCCAGCCGCCGAACCAGACGATGGCGAGCGTGCCCAGGTTGGCGAGCAGGAAGACGAACGGGAAGTTGTTGGAGAAGACTTGCACTGTCTGGAGATTTTTGTCCAGTAGTTCGTCGTTCACGGCACCGTAGCGAGCTGTTTCGTAGTCTTCGCGGGCGAAGGCTCGGATCACGCGCACCCCCGAAAGGTCTTCTTGCAATACGCTGTTCAGCCGTCCGAGCGTCTGCTGGACTTGCTGGAAGAGAGGCCGGATGAGACGCACGAACCGGACGAGGAGAAGCGCGATCAAGGGCACGACCGCCAGCGCCACGAGCGCGAGTTGCGCATCCAAATAGAAGAGCAGCGCGGCGGCGCCGAAGAGCATGACGAAGGCGTTTGCGAGTTGGACGACTCCGGAGCCAGCGAAGCTCCGTACTTGCTCCACGTCGTTAGTGATGCGCTGGACGAGCTGACCAGTCTGCACCCTGTCGTAGTAGCTAAAGGACAGCCGCTCTATCCGCTCGAAGAGCGCGTCCCGCAGGTCATAGGCGACCCCCTGCGATGCCCGCTCCGCCAGATATCCCTGCAAGAACGTGAACAGTCCCCGAGCCAACGCCACCCCGACGAGTCCCCCGACTACGACGAACAAGACGTCGGGGCGTCCCTGAGCGATGCCGTCGTCAATGGCTCGTCCCACGAGGAGCGGCGCCAGAAGGTTCGCCCCCGAGACCAGCATGAGCGCAACGGCGGCCCCGATGCTCTCCCGCTTGTACGAGCGCAAGAAAGCAAGCGCCCGCCACAGCGCCCCGGTTCCCGGCTGCTGCTCGTCTCGTCCGGCCAAGCCGTTCTCAGGAGCCCATCTGCGTGGTATGGCGGGGCTTGACGAAGACCACGACCCGCTCGTCGCCGGGTTGATGGTAGGGGTATCGGTCCATGCCGAGATATTTCTTCGCCATGGAATTGATGAAGTCCGTGTTCGGATCCTCCTCGATGCGGACGACCTCACCCCGTATCTCCAGGTAGCGGTAGGGGTTATCGGGGTCCACCATGGAGAGTGCGATGCGCGGGTCCCGGCTCACGCTGCGGTACTTCTGGCGAGTCTTGGTCTGGCTGAACTTGAGGTGTTCGCCATCCCAATCGAACCATACGGGAGTGTTCTGCGGCTCGCCATCGGGGCGACGTGTACGAGAGCCGTGCTTTCCAGAAGGTCCTTGTATCCCTCGGGGATGGGAGCGTCGTGATCTTCGGCAGTCATCCCTGTCCTCTCCTTCTCGATGAGTTGTTTTCCCGGCTTTGTGAAACCAAATGACTCGGATAGCGGATATCCCGAGCTTCGGGGGACTTCCCGGTTCCGCGGTCGGCCCTCCGCGCCTTCCCTATGCGGTGCTGTGGCGGGCGCGGGTGCCGTGCCGACCCTCGATGGTCAGGCCGGCCTGCAACCAGTCCTGCTTCCCTCCGGCGTAGTGCAGCACGTTCTCGTAGCCCATCTCCATCAACTCCCTGGCCGCCTCTTTGGATGTGGCGCAGTCGAGGCTCATGCAGTAGACAACGATCTCGGTCTTCCTGTCGGGGATCATCGCTCCGGCCTTGTCCACCAGCTCATAGGGCAGGTTGATGGCGCCCGGAAGGTGGCTGCTCTCGTAGTGTTGGTGAGAGAGGGCATCTATGAGGACGAAATCGTCCCCGCGGTCCATCTTCTCTTTCAATTCATCCCGCGTGATGTCCTTCTCCATGATCCTCTCCTTCCCAGCGTTCACGACCCTTCGTAAGTGTAGCGCGTGGCGGCGCATCATTGCGAGGCCGCGCGTTCCTTGCGCCGCTTCGCCACAGCCTCGCGCACGGCGGGGACGACCTCGCCAGCGAATGACTGGACCTGGCGCGTTTGCTCCTCCGGCCCTCCCGGCGGCCAGAAGACGAACGTGTCCATCCCGAGGTCAAGGACCAAGCGGGAGAGTTGTTCGACCCAACGCGAAACTGGGCCTTCGAGAAGTCCGTCACCAACGGGTCCGATGCTGCCCGACACGTTGAGGGCGCGGCGGACCTCCGCTGGTTCGCGTCCGGCTTTCGTGGCCGCATCATCTATGCGATCTTGCATCTCGGCCAGACGCTGGAGGGTCAGGTAGCCGAGGGAGGGGAGCCAGCCGTCGGCGAGGCGGCCTGTGAGGTCAAGCATCCGGGGTCCGTATGCACCGAGCCAGATCCCGATATCGTGCGTGGGAAGTGGTCCGGGACGCATCCCGCGTAGAGCATAGAAGTCTCCATCGAAGCGCGCCGAACGCTCCTCGCTCCAGATGAGCCGCATGACTTGGATGGCCTCCTCCGTGGCCTGGACGGCGTCGCGCGGGCTGCGGCGGGGACCATCCATCGCCACGATCGCGTCCCAGAAAGCGCCAGCTCCGAGCCCGATCTCGACCCTCCCGCCGGAGATGATGTCGAGGCTCGCGGCGGCTTTGGCGAGCATCGCCGGTGGACGCAGCGGAAGGTTCGCAACGTCGGGGAAGAAGCGGATGCGCTCCGTCCGGGGGACGAGAGTGGAGATCAAAGTCCACGTATCCAGGAAACGGCGCTGATATGGATGGTCCTGGATGCCCGCCAGATCCAAGCCCATCCTGTCCGCCAACTGGATGATGCGCGAGATGTGATCCGTCTGCGCGGCCAGCGGCTCGACGCTGACGCCGAACTCGAGCGGGCGTCCCTGGTCAGGCACCGGTCGCCTCCTCCGGATTCTGGCTGCCTTTCTTCGCCGCGCCCGGTAGGCCGAACGAGGCGAGAAGCGCGATCACGATGGCAAACGTCAGCAGCAGAAATGCGTCCGAGAAAGGCGCGGCATCCAGCGCGTACAGGGGGTTCAATGCTCCGGCGCCTGATTGGGCTCTAAGAGCCAGGAACGTCGCGCCGATGGCCGGGCCGAAGCCGCCGCCGAGGAAGAAGAGCATCTGGTAGATGCCGAGGCCGACCCCGCTCTGGGATGGGGGGAGGGAGTTGGCCGCCGCGTTGGCGTTGGGAGAGCTGATCGCGGCAAACCCGAATCCCTGGCCCACGAGCCCGATGGCGACGAGTGCCGGAGAAGCCCCGGCAGCCACCCACGAGATGAAGAAAGTCGAGATCAAGATAACGACCAACCCCGTCCGAACCAGCAAGCGCGGCCCAAACCTGTCAGAGAGCCGTCCGGCGAACGGAGAAAGCACTGCCACGACCGCGGCCCCCGGCGCGAGGACGAGCCCGATGCCAGCGGCTGAGAGGTCATGCACCTCGGAGAGCATCAGCGGGGCGAGAATGAGGCTCCCGAGGTTGGTGAACATGAAGAAGAACCCGACGCCCGCGGTCGCCAGAAACGCCCGGTTGCGGAACAGCCGCGGCGAGACGAACGGCTCGGCGACGCTCCTGATGCGCCCTACGAAGAAGGTGATCGCAACCAGCGACAGGACGAAGCTGCCCCAGGACAAGGGTGAGCCGAAGCCCACTGCCTGTCCTTCGGTGACGCCGAAGAGCGCGAGACCGGCGGCGAGCGCCAGGGCCAGGCCGCCCGGCACGTCGAAGTGCTGGATCGCCTCCCACAGCCCTGAAGGTGCGCCATCTGTTTCCGGGGCGCCGGGGAGGACGCGCAGTGCGCCCGGCACCAGGGCGAGCGACAGGACGAGGGTGAGGTAGAAGAGCGCGTGCCAGCCGGTCAGGCCGGCGATGGCCCCACCAGCGACCGGTCCCACCGCCGCCCCGATCCCGACGCTCGATGAGAGCAACCCCAGCGCGGTGCCGCGCTCACCAGGGGGCATGGCCTTTGCCACCGCGGCGAACCCCAGTGCCGGTATCGCCGAAGCGCCCGCCGCCTGCACGAGGCGTCCCGCGACGAGCAGCGGCAGGGTGGGGGCGAGGGCGCACGCCAGAGAACCGGCGGCGAGCACCACCAGTCCCGTCGAGAAAACGATCCGCAGGCTATACAGGTCCGCGATGCGCCCGTAGAGCGGGATGCCTACGGCGAAGATCAGCAAATACCCCGTGATGACCCACCCCGTCTGGCCCTGGCTCGCCCCGTACGCATCCTGGATGTCAGGGACCACGACGTTCACGAACGTCTGGTTGAGCACCGAGACGAGAATCGCCGAGACCACGACCGTCAGGAGCAGCCGAGTGCTTACGTTTTTGCCCGAGGTCAAGCCGCGCTCACTGCCGGAACTCGCTCCGCCAGTTCGACCACGAGAGCACCGAGTTGGTCGAGCTGTCCGCCATGATCTTCGCCGGTGATGTTCCCATCGTCGTCCGTGATCCGCCACGCCTGCGGGATCGCCACCATAAGCGGGGCGACGATGCCGCGCAGGGCATGCACGACGTTTATCATCGCGCCGTTCGCGTTGGTGGCGGCCTGATCTCCGCCAGCGGTGGAGATCAAACCGACTATCCGACCGTCGAAATATGGCCGCTCGTCCCTTGCGAGAAACTGCGTGAAATCCAGGGCGTTTTTGGTGACGCCCGCGAGCGTGCCGTGGTACGCTGCCGTGCTCAGAATAAGGGCGTCCGCCCCGCGCACAGCCTCCACGAAGCGCCGGACTTCCGGCCCGTAATCGTCGAGCGGGCGGCCCGGCTCATACATGGGGAGGGCGAGTTCCCGCAGATCCAGAAGTTCGACTTCCGCGCCGGCGTCCTCCGCGCTATCGAGAGCGCGCCGGAGCGCGCCGAGGCTGGAGGAGCCCTCCCTGAGCGTGCCGCCGATGCCCACTACTTTCAGATGTCCGTCTCTCATGGTGTTTTCGTCCTTCCGTGTCTTCTAAATAGTAGTACGAAATGTTCGTTACTCTCCGGTCGAGCCGGGGGCAAAATCCCCGCGGATCTTTGTCAGGAGGCCGTGGAGAGTCTGGCGTTCTTTCGGGTTCAGGCTGGCTAGGGTTTTCTCTTCGGCTCGCTGCCAGCAATGGGCTACGGGGTCCCGGAGGGCGCGTCCTTTATCCGTGAGGTGGACGCGGAAGCTCCTGGCGTCGTCCGGGTTCTGGCGCCGCTCCACTAGCCCGCACGTCTGGAGGCGCCGGAGCATCTTGGTTACTGTTGGGGGCTCGACGTTCAGCCGGACGGCTAGCTCGCCGCCACGCAGGCCGTCTTGTTCCCACAGTTCCGCGAGGAGCATATCTTGACCGACGTGCAGTCCGACCTCTGCAAGAATCGTCGCCACGTTGACCCGGTGGGACTTGCAGACCTTCGCCAGCTCGAAACCGATCGTGCCGCAGATGGAGGGAGTCCGGATCATTGGCTCCTCGAAATCTCCTGTTTCTCTTTTGCCGTGAGCCGCTCGTAGTTCAGCCGGAACAACTCCAAAGCACCATCCACGTCTTCTTCACCCCGGATTGGGTAACTGACCCACCCGGTCTTTGGCAGGACGTGATGGACTCGCGCCCTGCCAGACTCCACAAGCTCTTTGCGTACCTTAACTGGAAACGGAAGGTCCGCCCGATGGCCGCCGTGGAGGTGCCCGATCTCATGCCCCCGTACCCGAAACTCGATCCCGCCGAACCTGTGCGGCCTCGCCTCCACTCCCGCCCATCCCAGCACTTCCTCCTCGATCCTGTCCTTGATCTCCGCCATCTCTATCTCCATTCCACCGGATATTAATTAGCCAGCTAAGTAATTCTACTATGCGGGTATGGGAAGTCAACTATTTCGGTTGTCTGGAAGGTTTTGCGTGGTGCATCGTGAAATTCCTTTCGTTGCTGGCCTGTCTAGTTTGAAGGATGCACCCTCGGGCGTTGTGTGTCATTGGGCGCGAGGATGGTTTCTCATCCGTACTTTGGTACAGGTCGAGGATGACGGCGTTGTGGACTCCGCGGGTTGCGCGAGCCGGATTGCTTTACCATTCGGTGGAAGGAGTAGTGGAGTGGGGGAGGATTTTATGGTGGGAAGTGGGAAGGGGATCGAACCGGTGGATGCCGCTGAATACTTGCGGGCGCAGCCTTCCGGGCGGCGCGAGGGGGAGTTTCTGCGGGAGATCCGGGACCGGGTCGCCGCGGATGGGCGCAAGATCGTGGTCCTCGACGACGATCCCACCGGCGTGCAGAGCGTCCACGACGTACCGGTGCTGGCCGACTGGCCGGTCGAAGAATTGCGATGGGGGCTTTCGCAGCAGAGCCCGACGTTCTTCGTGCTGACGAACTCCCGCGCTTTGCCGGAGGACCGCGCGGCGGAGATGAACCGCGAGATCGTTCGTGCGCTCGCCGAGGCCGCCGAGGACGTTGGCAAAGGCTTCGTCATTATTAGCCGGAGTGACTCCACATTGCGGGGGCATTATCCGGCGGAGACCGATGCGCTGGCGGAGACGCTCGAAGAGAAAATAGACGGTGTGATCCTCTGCCCTTGCTTCTTCGAGGCGGGGAGGATCACAGTCAACGACATCCACTGGGTGCGCCAGGGTGACCAACTCATCCCGGCGGGCCTCACCGAGTTCGCCTCCGACCACAGCTTCGGGTTCGCCAGCTCGGACCTGAAAGAGTGGATCGCCGAGAAGACCGGCGGCAGGGTCCCGGCCTCTGATGTGGTCAGCATCAGCCTCTCAGACATCCGCGATGGTGGTCCGGATCTCATCTCGGAATTGTTGAGTCGTGTCGAAGGTGGCCTTCCGGTCGTGGTCAACGCGGAACACTATGGGGATCTGGAGGTCTTCGTGCTTGGTCTGCTCGATGCCGAGGCCGCTGGGAAACGCTTCATCTACCGGACTGGTCCATCCTTCGCTCGGGTGCGGGGTGGGATCACGCCCCCAAGCATCCTCGGGCCGGAAGAGCTTCGTCGCCGTGGGATGCCGGGTGGGCATGGCCTGATCCTCGTCGGTTCCTACGTGCCGACCACGACCGAGCAACTACGGCAAGCTCTGGCGCTGGACGATGTGGAGAGTTTCGAGATATCCGTTCACCGGTTGCTGGAACCCGCCGCCAGGCAGGCGGAGATCGAACGCGCCGTCTCCGGGGTCAACCGGGCGTTGCGCTCGCGCGAGGTGATCGTCTACACGAGCCGGGACCTCGTGACGGCTGACTCTTTGGCCGATGGCGAGAGGTCCGACCTGGACGTGGGATCGGCGGTCTCCGACGCGCTGGTGGAGGTCGTGCGGCGGGTTGACCGGTCGCTTGGGTTGTCGTTCGTGATCGCAAAGGGCGGCATCACGTCGAGCGAGGTGGGCACGCGGGGGCTCGGCGTGAAGCGTGCGCACGTCGCCGGACCGCTCTTGCCCCCAGGCATCGTGCCGGTCTGGATGCTGTCGGAAGACAACGACTTCCCCGGACTGCCATACGTCATCTTCCCAGGCAACGTAGGCGGCCCCGATTCCCTGGCGCGGGCCATCGAAATTTTGCGCGAAGCTGCAAGATGAACACCGCATTCGCCGGGGCCGAGCCCGAACTATTCGTATACAAGGAGGAGAGATGACGCGCATCGGATTTATAGGGCTTGGAGCGATGGGGATGCCGATGGCGGAGTGTTTGATCGGGGCCGGACATACGTTGACGGTCTTCGATGTGGCCGCTGACAGGATGCGCTCCCTGAAGGAGCTTGGAGCCCGTGCCTCTGGCTCGCCACGAGAGACGGGAGATGGGATCGAGTCGCTCGTGGTCATGGTCGCCACGGAGGAGCAAGCGGAGGAGGCGCTGTTCGGGGATGAAGGCGCGGCCCACGCCATGACAGAGGGATCTGCTGTTATCCTGATGAGTACCATCGGCCCCGAGGCGGTTCGGGGGCTGGCCGGACGGCTGGAGGAACGCGGACTGCGCGCTCTGGACGCGCCCGTGAGCGGCGGCGTTGCCCGTGCGCGGAAAGGCGACCTCCTCATCATGGCGGGCGGCCCCGAGGAGTTGTTCGCGGAGTTGAGGCCGGTCCTCGGCGCGATGGGTTCCAGCGTCGTGCATTGTGGGGCGCGGGCCGGGGATGGGCAGGCGGTCAAGCTCGTCAACCAGTTGCTGTGCGGAGTGCATATCGCGGCGGCGGCCGAGGCACTCGCCTACGCGGAGCGGCTGGGCCTCGATCCTCGCTTCGTCTTCGAGACCATCCGGCACGGCGCCGCCAACTCTTTCATGCTCCAAGACCGCGGAGAGCGGATGCTAGAAAAAGCGTTCGAGCCGCCGAAGAGCGCCCTCGACATCTTCATCAAGGACATGGGGCTCGTGCTCGCCTCCGCTGAAGAGGCCGGGTTCTCCGCGCCGTTGGCCGCCGCGGCGCGCGAAGTCTACAAAACCGGGGCTGAGATGGGGCTGGGGGCTGAGGATGATTCGGGCGTCATCCGTGCCTTCGAGTCCTGAACATCTCTAATTCAGGATGACGAGCAGGGCGGAGACCGTAATTACCGAAACCGTAGTCGAGACCAGGATGGCGCCGGAGACGCGCTCGACGTAGGTATCGTACTGGCGGGCGACGATGAAGACGTTCGCGGCCACGGGGAGGGCGGCGGCCAGGGTCGCCGTCGTTGCCCAGAGAGGGTCAACGTCGAAGATCCGGGTGGTGGCGAACCAGATCGCAAGCGGGTGGACGAGGAGTTTGAAGAGGGTCATGTATGAGATCTCCCCGATGCCGGTCGAGATGGATCTCCCAACCAGCGTCGCGCCGAGGGCGAAGAGGGCGCATGGACCCGCGGCGTCGGAGAGCAGGCCGGTGAAGTTGGCGATGGGGGTTGGCAGCCCGAGTCCCATCGCTGAAACCAGAGCGCCGGAGAAGATCGCGATGATTATCGGGTTGCGGCCAAGCGACCCGGCGACCGATCCCACGAGACGCGCCCATCCTCCATCGGAGCCCTTGCCGGCCTCGACGAGCGCCATCGTAAGCGGAATCAGCACCGTGGCTTCCAGGGTCAGCCCGATCACCACCGGGATCGCCGCGCCGTCCCCGAAGGCGGCGGAGACCAGAGGCAACCCCATGTAACCCGTATTGCCGAGTACCGCCGCCGCGCCAAGCAAAGCCGCCTCGCCTGCGCGAACCTCGAACATGAATCGCCCAAGCACCGCCGCCACCGCGAAGACCGCGAGTCCCGACCCCAGATAAGCCGCGATGAAGGAGCCATTGAAGACCTCGTCCAGAGGCGCGGTCACCATCAGCTTGAACAGGAACGCCGGCAACGCGAAGTAGAAGACAAAGGCGTTGACCCCAGCGATGCTCGCCTCGCTCAAAACCCTCAAGCGTCCGGCACCGTAGCCGCAGAAGATCAGGGCGAAAAAAGGGAGAACGGTGTCGAAGATGGCCTGCAAGACCCGATAATCATACAGGTCTACTTCGAGTGAATTGTCCTCCCC
>Ga0136621_1001123_pt1 | contig 10837 bp, 11 predicted proteins | sample AntDryUQ445A2306_FD_104673 | JGI IMG/M metagenome (GOLD analysis project Ga0136621, IMG submission 104673) | Polar desert sand microbial communities from Dry Valleys, Antarctica - metaG UQ445A (23.06) | ecosystem: Environmental > Terrestrial > Soil > Desert | place: Antarctica: Dry Valley...
CTTCTCGGCCGGCTCGTGAGCAAGAACCACGAACGTGTCGGTTGGAAATGCCCTCCCGAGCGCAGCAACTCGAACGGCCTCAAGGGCCGCGTCCTGGCCAAGTCCGCGAACACAGACGACTGGTCCGATGACGGACCCGTCTTCCTTGCGCCGAACCGAGTCCGTCAACTGGGGATCGAGACGCCGCCCGACTATCGCGAGACGCGCAACTATGTGCCCACCACAGGACCTCAGTCTTCGATGATCGTCGGAGAGAACAACATCGGACTTGTTTCCATACGCGGCGACGAGGTTACACACAGGCTATTGAGCCGGAGCATGAACCAAACATGCGAGCACCGTGCCAAGATGCGGCTCCGGGGATGATTCTCAGTCTTCAGCTCGGGTAACCTGCGCCTCCTCTTTGCGCCTCGAGGCATGCCACGCAAGTGCAACCACGGTAGCTGCAAAGAACACCACGGCGATGCCTCCCCATCCCCAAGTGTAGGCACCCGTTCGGTCGACCGAGTACCCGAAGAGGATCGGGCTGACGACGAAACCGCCGTAGAAGCCCGCAAGCACGTAACCGGAGGCTATCCCCGCCGCATCGCTCTCCACCTCCGCCACTATGGCGAGCATCCCGACAGCATTCCATGTCACCGCGGTAGCACCAAAGAGCACAGCGGCCGTCCAGAGAAGCCAGGGGCCCATGCTCGACGCGGCGATCAGCAACAGGGTGGCGACCGCCGAGCCGAAACCCATCACCGCCAACGGCATGGAGAACTGCCCGATGCGTTCGGTGCCCCATCCCCATGCGACGCGTGATGCAATACCCACGAGCCCGATAGTGGCGGCAACCGCCCCCGCGGTGTTGACGGAGGTGTTCACTCCCTCTTTCGCATAAAGAGGAACCCACGCACCTATGGCGGCGACTCCGGCGCCCATCAGCGCAGCGTAGGCCGTCATCCACCACACCGTCGAGGTCAGCGCGGCGCGATCCACACCTGAAGGTGGGTCTTCCGGTGTGCGATCGTCCGGAGGGATCATCAGGAAAACCGCCGCTATGGCAGCCGCCGGGACCGCGATCGTCACGGCGAGCGCCAGCCGCCACCCCAGCGCAACCGCAGTGGCGGGCAACACGGCGCCCGTGAAGAACGCTCCGAACTGCACGCCCGCTTGCTTGATTCCGACTATCCAGCCACGTTCTCCAGGCGCCGTGTGGGCCGCTATCAACTTGTTGGTTGTCGGATTGCAGCCGGCGAGTCCTCCACCGGCAAGCGCCGCTCCGAAGATCATGGCTGTGAACGAAGGCGCCAGAGCCATGCCGAGCGTTGAAGTAATCACCAGTACGAGTAAGCCGACGAACACCTTGCGTCCACCCAATCGGTCCACCAATTGTCCGGCCGGCAGCGAGCCGACGCCGCCGACTACGAAAGCCGCGGTGGTCAACAGACCCAAACGCGAACGGCTGACCTCGAACTCTTCGAGAAGGAAAGGGGCCAGGTTCCCAAAAAAGAACTGCACGAAGGTGCTGGCCGCCATCCCGGCCGCCAGAGTTGTGGCAAACCCCGCCCGCCACGCCGGCGAACGCTGCTCTGCGTTTTCTACAAGGGCCGTCAGTGGAGATCCATCCAGGCAAGGAACTCCACGAGGAGCTGCTCGTCACCAAAAACCTCGTATTCTCCAGGGGGCACGCGCCGCCACAACAACAGCAAGAGGTCCGACGCCGGCGCCTTCACTGCAACCGACCCCTTCGCATGAGAGCGCTCGACCGAAATCCCGTCGGGCCTGCAGTGGAGAACCCATTCGCCCTCACCGTCGGTCTGATGCAGGTGGATGCTCTCCCCCGGATGCCCGAAGGGCCGTTCCTCCGCAGGCATCCAGATGTCAAAGAACTCGTCGACCCCGTCGGTCGCGAGTCCCGCTTCTATGGGGCCGGGGTCACCGGCCGCCGATTCGGCATCCCAGCGGTGCACCGAAGTCTCCTGCGCCATCCGCCGGCACACGAAAGCAACGTCTTTCTGCTGAGCCCAAGTCCAGACTGTTTCTTGGGGGTCTGCGGCGGTCAATGTCTCGACGAGATTGTCGGCGCCGGCGCGAAACCACCTCACGGCGCCGTCCCGCTCCGGGGTCGCATGGTCCCTGGACGCAACCTCTGCATCTTTGTAGCTCTGCAAGCGCCGCCCGACGACCTCGTTCCAGAAACGATGGACCCCGCCGGTATGGACCACGAGGTCGAGCGCGTCCCATCCGGGACAGGAGTCGACTTCGGCGGCGGGAGCGCGTTCGGCGGCTGCCGCCAGGGCGTAGCTGTCCCGTGAGATGGCTTCGATATACCGGCTGGGCTCCATGAGGTCATCCTCCTGCGAACAATCCGGCTCCAGAACGCCGGGTGGGGGGGAACGAGTGCACATTCTCACCTGGATTGGGATTCGCACCTGACTTCATACGGACGGCGAACCTTACGAGGAAAGGGCCGTCACCCGCTGTAAGTAGGCGTCTGTTTCGGCCAGCAATGGGCGGGCGTCAAGCCGCCCGAGGATTTCTCGAGCCGCGAAGAGTGGTCCTGAAGCCGCACTCGGCCGATCCAACGCGATGAGGCAACGGGCTTCGCCGAACAGAGCCTGACCCTGCTCCAAGCTGTAGCCGTACTTCGCCCAATCCACCCCACACTGCCTGTAACTATTCACAGCATCTTCGAGAAGGCCGTTTGCTTCACGGAGGACCGCCTCGGCTGTAAGAGCAGCCAGTCGGCTTCGTCTAATGGAAAGCGTGGGCTTTCCAAGGAGCAATTCTCGGGCTAGTTCAAACTCGCCCAGGCGGTGAAGGGATCTAACAATGTCAGGGAGAAACCTGGTTCGCCAGTTCGGACGTCCCTGCGTGGCCAGGGCGAACCTGCGTGCAGCGGCCATCGCATTCGACCGATTTCCGAGTGCCTCGTGTACGAGTACCGATACCGCCAACCCCGGGATCAGAATCTGCAACTCTTCGAAGCCCATGTGCAACGAGCGCTCGGCCCCTTCGAGAGCATCCGAGTGGCGGCCTCTATGATGCCAAACCAGCGCCTGGTAAGGAAGGATGAGGGCCTTCAATGCATCCTTTTCGTTCCACCTCAATATGTCCTCTGCCTCTTCGAGGAGGAGGTCCCAGAGACCCGAGTCAAACAGCATCCACAACATTTCGCCGCGGCCCCAATGTGCGACATCGGTTACCGATCGCTGTTCGGCGAGGTCCACTCCGCCCCTGTACAACTCCAGGGCCTGTCGCGGACCTTCAGTCAACCAGATCCACTGGCCAAGCGTAAGCTGGGCGCTCGCTATTGCAACAGGGTCACCTATCTCTTTGCCGACATTCAACGCTTCTTTGAGATCGTCCAAGCCCTTCAAGTCATCCAACTCGCAGAGAGCATCTCCTCTGCCCATCAGTGCCCGCCGCAAATTCTCGAGATCGTCCAGCTCGCGAGCAACCGACAGAGCTCTCTCGTACCAGTCAAGGGCCTCGACGAACTCACCCAGCAAGGAGTGTTGCAAAGCCATCATGCTGTAGACGTATGCGAGCGACCGGCTGGGTGGTTGAGCTTCCAACAAGTCGATCGCCTCGATGGCGAGGGCTTTGGTCTTTTCCAGTTGGCTCAGCTCGCAGGCGAAGTGACTGAGCAGCGCCAAAGCTTCACCCTCTCCCTGACGGTCGCTACTCGTCCTGAAACTGGACAGAGCTTCGAGAAGCTGGCGCTCTGCTTCTTCCCATAGCGCAAGATCCCAACTCGCCCTAGCGGCTCCGAGCAGGGTCCTCCCTCTCTCGGCACTGTCCGAAGCCATGCGTTGCAACACCTCGTCGTAGAGCTTCTTGGCCTTACGAGCGTCAAGGTAACGGGCTTGCTCCGCAGCCAGGATGAGGAAACGTTGAGTGGGAGCCTGCAGATCCACAGCCTCTCGCATGGCACCTGATGCCTCCGCCAGGTGCACTGCCTCGCGGTAGTGGTGCGCGATGACCTCGGCAACATCGGTGATCCTGTCCCCCGCGAGGCGTTCCAGCCATTGGGCCATTGCCTTGTGCTTCCTTACTCTAGCGGCCCTGGGTATCTGGTTATAGGAAACCTGTTGCACGATGGCATGCCAAAAAGTGAACTCCTGCTGTCCTTTGATCGAAGAGGTTCGAGAGGGCTGCACAAATTCTTTACCGGCAAGCTCGTGCAGTTCATGGTCGATGGTCTGCTCGTCCATGTCACCCACGGCGGCAACCGCCTGAGACCAAAAGGTCTTCCCGACCACTGCGGCGTTGTGGAGCAGGGCCTTTCGCTCGCTCGCGAGAGTGTCCAGACGAGCCGCTATCAACGCCTGGACCGTGTCCGGCATGGGGATGTCGACATCGTGGTCGAGCGCCAGAGTCGTGCCTTGCTCCTTGAGGATCCCCCGGTCCCTGAGCATGCGGATGAATTCCTCGGCATACAGCGGGTTGCCGCCGGCTTGCTCCAGCAGGGTCGAATGAGTCTCCGCCGGAAGCACAGCCTCCGCCAACAGGCCGGAGACAAGCTCAGCGGTCTCGAGGTTGGTCAGTGGTGATAGGGAGATGGTCGTCCAGTTACGCGTTCCCCCGCCCCAACCCGGATGCTTTTCGAACAGCTCGGGCCGGGCCGTGCACACGATGACAAGGGGGACGCCGGTCGACCATTCCACGAGGTGCTCGATGAACTCCAGCAGGGAGGGGTCGGCCCAATGAAGGTCTTCGAACACGACGACCAGCGCACTTCTGGAGGCGATGGCCTCCAAGAATCGCCTCCATGCGGCGAATGACTCCTCTTTCTCGGCACTGGTCGATCCGCCTACCGACGCTCCAACCAAGGGGGCAAGGCGCACCCTGAACCATTCGTGTTCCGAGGAGTCTTCGACCACGGCCTCGATGGCGACCTGTAACTTGTCTGCGGCCTCCCTGGGACCGTCCGATTCCAGGATGTCGGCCTGAGCCTTGAAGACCTCGCCCAGCGCCCAGAAAGTGATGCCCTCGCCGTAGGGGAGCGAGCGCCCTAGCCTCCACGAGACGATTCCCGGCTGCTCATCGACGTAGGCGGAGAACTCTCCCAGCAACCGGCTCTTTCCTATCCCCGGCTCGCCCACGATCGTCACGAAACCCAAAGAAGACTCTCTCAGGGCCCGTTGGTATGCGGTCTCGAGGGTTATGAGATCGAGGTCCCGGCCGATGAAAGGGGTCGTGTAGCGCAGCACCTCGGTGCGGCTTCGCGCCGCGATCACCTTCCAGATCGGGATGGGCTCCGGCTTGCCCTTGACGGTTGCGGGGTCGAGGGGTTCGTAGTCGATGAGGTCCCTGGTGCAGCGATAGGTTGTCTCTCCGACCACGATGCCGTTGACCGGAGCAGCGCCTTGGAGGCGGGAGGCGGTGTTGATCACATCGCCGAGAAGCCCCCGTCCCATCTCCTCGGTGGGAGAGACGAACACCTCTCCGGTCTCCACCGCCCCCCTTATCGCCAGTTTGTAGGTTGCGTTGGCTTCATTCATCTCGTGGATGGCTTCCGTGATCCTGAGCGCCGCTCTCACCGCCCGTTCGGCGTCGTCCTCGTGAGCGACGGGTACCCCGAAGACGGCCATGACCGCGTCGCCGACAAATTTAGCGACCGTCCCACCAAAACGCTCGCTTTCGCGCTGGAGTCTCTCGTGGTAGGGCTTCAGGGCGGCTCTGACGTCCTCGGGGTCGGCTTGGTGAGAGCGAGCGGTGAAGCCGACGAGATCGACGAACAGGACCGAGACGACCTTGCGCTCTTCTGCCGGGGCCATGAGTGAGCCCTTGAGAGGTGTGCCGCACTCCAGGCAGAACTTGGCCTTGTCGAGATTCTCCTCCCCACAGATGGGACAGGTCGCCATGGTGGAAGTCTAGGTGGTCACGTGCATCTCAGACGCTCCTGACCCTGGCTATCGTTAGGTGCAATGACATCGTTGAGACGGTGGAGGAGCCACGGAACCAAGGCGTCGCTAACGCGACAGGTCGTTGGTACCCCAACGTTCGTATACTCGATGCTCGCCGCCTCGCTTCAGTGAAGCGTCGTCCGGCCGTCCTCATGCACCGTCCAGCCGGGGTTGTGAGCCACTTCCCAGGGGTGCCCATCGGGGTCGATGAAGACCCCCGAGTAACCCCCCCAAAAGGTCTCGGCGCCTGGGCGGGGGATGTTTGCTCCGGCCGCGCGAGCCTCGTTGAGCACGGCATCGACCTCCTCCGGCGATCGGACGTTGTGCGCCAATGTCACGCCTCCCCAGCCCCCGGAGTCTTCGACGCCGCTGTCGTGCTCGAGTTTGGTACGACTCCATAACGCAACGATCCCGCCGGCCACCTGGAAGAAAACGACGTGGTCGTTCTCATCGTCGACTCCGCCGTCGACGCGCCATCCGAGCGCTTCGTAGAACGCCTGCGCACGCGACACGTCATCGACTCCAAGTGTGACCAGGCTCAGTCGTTGCTCCATCTCTTACCCTTCGCTCGTTTGTGCTTTCCGCTCGCCATAGCTGCATCCAGGACCGGCGTGGATCGAGGCTATCTGCTTCCACTTCCCCTGACGTGCGCAGAAGAAGGTACACAACGAACCGCGCGCAAAGGACCGATCGGAAGGATAGGCAGCAACCCTAGACGGGATGGGATATGGCCAGCGGTGGGCCCGTGAGGCACAATCTAAGCTGTGATCCGGTCGGCTCGGAAAGACGATGGAACCCCTCTTGCGGCGATCTATGCGCCCTACGTCCGAGACACCGTGGTCTCGTTCGAAGCTCAGCCTCCGAGCGAAGAGGAGATGGCATCGCGAATACAAGGAAGTCACGCAGCGCTTGTCTACGAGGAAGCCGATACGACGCAGGGATTCGCGTATGCGACGGCGTTCAATCGCCGCGCTGCGTACAGGTGGTCCGCGGAGATATCCATCTACGTCGCTGCGACGGCGGTGGGCCGGGGCATCGGCCGCCAACTCCTTGGTGCTCTGCTCGCCGAGCTTCGAACAAGAGGATTCGTGAACGTCTTCGGTGGTATCGCCCTGCCGAATCCACGAAGCGTTCGACTGTTCGAATCGTTCGGCTTTGAGCAAATCGCCCTTCAGAAAGAGGTCGGATACAAGCTGGGGGCATGGCATGACGTCGGCTGGTGGCAGTTTCAACTCTGTGAACCACCCGTTCCCCCGCCGAGTCTTTCCACACAACGTGGGTAGGAAGTAAGCCGAGCCCCGTTGATCACTACTCAGGAGCGCGGGCATCGAGTTTCCTGCTCCGGTCATTGCCCTCAGAGATAACATCCCGGGCGTTGCCCACACCCTCGCGCTCGGGTTTACGATGAGGTTGGCGTCACGGCCTCCCGGCCAAATCCCTCAGTCGCCTTGCACACCGCCCGGTTTGCGCCGGGCGTGACTGAGGAGGAGCGACATGGAGAAGCGCCGAATCATCGAGTTCCACGGAGACCACGATCTCCACGGACACAGGGTCACCAGGGGCGTCTTATGGGATGGCACCGGCGACCCGGTGGAGTGGATAGAGAAGCTCCTTGACGTCCCTATGGGGACCTACGACCACCTCCGGGGAAAGACCCTGGAGGAGATTCAGGCGATGATCGCCGAAGAGGTCCAGAAGCGTGAGTCGGGCGAGGGCCAGACTTGAGCGGCATCCTGTTCCCGATCTGCGGTTCGTGCTCCCGGGCCCGGATCCGGACCCTGATCGAGGGAACGTACTGCACTCCCGATGACAACGGGGTTCAGTGGGAAAGCCCTGGATTAGCAAGGCCCGCAAGCCATCCAAGGTCGGTGAGCCACGTCGGACGCCAATTGGCGGAGGCGGACGGGAATCGAACCCGCCCACCGAGTCGCCTCGGCGCACCGGTTTTGAAGTTTGATCTCGGCCGTGTCGGTTCATTCGGCTACATCCGTCTACATCCGCCTGACCTGCACGTTTGCCCTTCTGATGGCACCCTTCATGTCGGTTCATCCGGCTACGTCCGGGGTCGTTCGGTAGCATTTCAGTAGCACGAACGAGTCACTTTGGACCTGGGGAAGTGCGGCTCCAGCAGCTGCTGAGAGGTGGGGGCATCTTGAGCGTCGACTGGCAGGGGATCGCCGCCGTCCTAGGCGCTGTCGCCAGCATCACCGCAGCTGTACGCGCGTGGAAGTCGGAGGCCAACAGCAGAGAGAACAATCGCCAGGCGATGGAAGCGCTCACTGCCATCGTCCGGCCGGAGGTGAGGACGCACAGCATCCTCCAATCCGACGGGAACGCGGTTGTCCAGGTCTCCAACTTCAGCAAGACCCGGAACACCTGGGATTCTCGGGACGTCAGCGTCACCATTGAGCTGCGGGAGGGGAGGCCCTTGAAGGGCCACACTGACTGGCTCCGTGGCCCCCCCACCTCGCGCCCGGAGATCGGCGAGCTTGAGGGATGGGCAGATGCTCCTGACACCGACTGGCTGCGTTCCACCCCGACCGAGGGAGCACTCGAAGTGAACATTGGCAAGGTCGACCCCTCGACGCCTCAAACTCTGGTGCGTCTCGTCGTGAAACAGATCACGATCACCTTCTCGGACCATCGCCGCCTCGCCACCTATCGGCGGCACGAGGACTACTCGGCGTTGACCCCTCGGGATGAGCACGACCTTCCGCCAACCCCCCGAGTGATCGAGGAACTAGTGACCGCCCGTTACCTGGAATGACCGATGGCCGGGCCAATCACCCCGGGGCCTCGATCCCAGAGGCCTCGATCACAGAGGCCCGAATGCGAGTGCTCTAGCCGGTCCCGTCGAGGTCGTCGAGCTGACCGAGGATGGCCGCCCGCTCGGACGCCTCCCGCTCGACCGCTGCCTCCAGGATGTCGGGGTCCATCACCGTTCGGATGGCGGCCTCGACCTCGGTGGCGAGCTGGACGGGGGTGAGCGCCTCGGCTTGGACGGTGCCCTCCTGCCAACCCACCTTGTCGTCCTTGTCGGTGGGCGGGGATGCTGGGAGGCTGAGTCGCTCGATCTGGTCGTCGGTTACAACGATTCGCAGCGCCCTGAAAGCGGGTCCCTCCGGGTCAGCGTTGACGAACGCCTCGACGTCTCCGGTCATCGCCAGCAGAATCCCCTTGCCCCAGTGGTCGTGATCGCCGATCTGCAGGGCGACCGTGGGGCGGTCACGTCGGATGATGCGCTGGGCGGTCTGCCACTTCACCGTGATCGAGTCGTAACCCCCACCGGAGTAGACCGGAACCCCGAAGGGCTCGGCCACCCGCACGATCTGAGGCACCATCCCGGCCGCCTCGACCCACAGTTCGAGGAACAGCCGCTGACCCGCTTGGCGGTCGACGCTGTAACGCTCGGCGGTGGTCTTCACGGTCCTCCAGAACTCGCCCGGGCCTGAGAACCAGTTGCCGGTCTCCTGGATTGCTCCGTCATCCCGAATCGCCTCGAAGGGGATCATCCCGGCCCGGCGGGCCTTGCCGAGCAGCTCGTAGAGCCGCTTGGCGGCGAGGTCGTCCTTGGGGTAGCCGTGGAGCCCGACCATTCGGTAGAACACTTGGCGCAGGGTCAGCGGGAGGAAGTCCTGGTACTCGGCGAGGATGCCCACCACCTGCTCGATGATCACCAGGTTCCGCTTGTGCGGCCGGTAGCTGTCGATGTAGCCCTTGGCTCGTTTGGGACTCATGGGTCCCAGGGTAGCCAGTTCCCCGCCTGGGGTGGGGAACTGGTGTTTCAAGGGTTGCAGGCACCGGGGGTCAGCGGATCGAACGGGTCAGAGCCCCCAGCGAGAGTGGTCACAGCTCAGCGAGGACCGGAGCCTCCCCCGGCACCTGGCGGGAGTCTAAGGCTGCCCCGCACTGTCACACTCCCGTGCCACCCCTTGTCCAGGCTTCGGTACAATCGAGGGCACGGCGACACGGCCTCCCGGCCAAACCCCTCAGTCGCTCCATGAACCACACCCAGCGTGAGCTGGGCCGACTGAGGAGGAGCTGCCATGGGCGAGCTGCTGGACATCTACGCCAACCCACCCGAGGACATCGACGAGGTCCAGCCGACCGATCAGATGCTGATCGACAACTGGCTGAGCCACGCCCGGTTGATCGACGGGATGATCGCCCGAGGCGAGAACTACCACCTCATCTCCGACGAGGAGTTCATCGAGCGCGGGTTGGAGGTGCCCGAACGTGAGTGAGGGGATGGGGGACCTCGGCAAGGAGATCGACACCGTCGTCGTCGAGCCGGTCGAGTCGCCGGTTCCGGTCAGGGAGCCAGCACCCGAGCCCGTGGAGGTGCCGGAGCCAGCCGGTGTCTGAGGAGCTGGTGGTTCCCGACCTGGTGGAGCCGATCATCGGATGGCGCTGTTGGTCGATCAAGCTCAACCGGGAAAGCGGCTCGCCGTACCTGTCGTCACTGACCGCAGTGAGATCGGAGTATCACGGGAACCACTGGCCGATGCGCCAGGCGCTGGTGGCTCGGTGGTTTGCGCTACGTGGGAACGGAGTCCGGACGTCCCTTGCAGCCAAAGCCCGGTGTGGGGGTGTGGCTGCGGCATCTACGCCTACGACAGCTGCAACGCTGAGGTCACTGCGGTCCGCCCGAGGGTCTCGGCCGTGTTGCTTGCAAGCTCGATCCCAGACAGCGGGCAAACACACCGAGGCTCGTGACTGACCGCCGCGATGAAACGCATGCCCTCACGGATTCCAAACCGGCGGCCAGCCAGGCCGACTCGGGCCACTATTTCCAGAAAACCCCAGAGGGGTTAGACTATTGGCAGGGGACGAAGTCCTCGAAAAGGCAAACCCGTCGCGAGGCGGGGGCGCAAAGCCAGGGGCCTCGGAGTGATCCGAGGCAGCCCAGTCACCGAAAGGGGACATCATGTCTCTTAGAC
>Ga0136621_1001124_pt1 | contig 10833 bp, 10 predicted proteins | sample AntDryUQ445A2306_FD_104673 | JGI IMG/M metagenome (GOLD analysis project Ga0136621, IMG submission 104673) | Polar desert sand microbial communities from Dry Valleys, Antarctica - metaG UQ445A (23.06) | ecosystem: Environmental > Terrestrial > Soil > Desert | place: Antarctica: Dry Valley...
CCTCCATTAGCGGCGCGAACGGCTCGTCGGCCCCTCTTGGCCGGCTGAGCGTCCTGCCGAGCGGAAGGCTGCCGGCGAACCCGGGCGAGCTCGTCGGCTCGCAAGCGCTCGGACGCGTCCTCGACCGGCTGCGCGCTGAGCACGACTACGTGCTGCTCGATGCGCCGCCTCTGCTCTCGGTCGGGGATTCGATGACGCTCTCAGCTCGAGCGGATGCGATCCTCCTCGTTACCCGGCTCGGGCTCGTGAATCGTCCGATGCTCACGGAGCTCTCCCGTGAGCTCGCGGGCAGCCCGGCCCGCAAGCTCGGCTTCGTCGTGACGGGCAGTGACGCGAAGGCGGGTTACGGCTACGGCTACGGCTACGCTCACCGGCAGACGGCGGAGCTCGAGATCGAGCCCGTTGCCAAGGTGAAGAGCCGCCGCGCGACTCAACGGGCCGAGCGCAGAGCCGCCGCGGGCCGCTGAGCGGTCGGTCGGTAATGCGCGGCGACGTCGCCACGCCCGAAAGCGCAGGCAGGCGTCACCGCTTCGCACACGCCGAATGGCTCGCTGCGGCCCCAGCCTCAGTCGTCGCCGGTGGGGCGGTCGCCGGGCTCGTCTCCGCCCAAGGGGGCTACTTCCCCACCTCCTGGGGCTGGGCGTCAACGGCCCTCCTCTGGGTGGTGGGATTGTGGGCCGTTGCGAGTGGACGCACCGAGGCGGGCCGGCTCGATCTCGTGTTCGCTGGGCTCCTCGCGCTTCTCGCCGCGTGGATCTCACTCTCTGTCGCGTGGTCGGTCGCTCCGGCGCTGACGATGCTCGAGGTGCAACGCGCACTCGTGCTCGTCGCCGGGGCGTCCGCCGTTCTCGTGCTTGCCCGCAAGACGCAGCTGGGCTGGCTCGTCGGCACCGTGCTCCTCGTGATCACCGGGATCGCGACGTACAGCCTCGCTACGAGGCTCTTCCCCGAGCAACTCGGCTCATACGACCCGATCGCGGTCTACCGCCTCTCCGAGCCGGTCGGCTACTGGAACGGGCTCGGCATCTTCTGCGCGATGGGGTTCGTGCTGGCTCTCGGGATCGTCGCGTTCGGAACCCGTGGCCCTGCCCGCGTCCCGGCGGGCGCGTCGACCGTTGTCCTCGCCGCCGCGCTCTACTTCACCTACAGCCGCGGTGCGTGGCTCGCGCTCGCGGCAGGTCTCGTCGTCTGTCTGCTCGCCACCCCGCACCGACTGCGTGCGATCGCCGCGACGGTCGCCGTCGGGATCCCGGCAGGGCTCGGCGTCCTGATCGCTTCGCGGTCCGAGGCGCTCACACAGCAGGCGAGCGACCTCACAAGGGCGGCAGACGACGGACGGCGCCTCGCGCTCGTCCTGCTCGTCCTTGTCCTGGCCGGGGCGCTGGCCGGCTTCCTCGTCCACGTCGTCGAGGCACGCTTTCGTGCCCCCCGGGCGCTTCGCGTCGGGGTCGCAGCCGCACTGCTCGTCGTCGCGCTCGCGGCGGGAGCAGTGCTCGTCGACCGGTACGGCAGTCCGGTGGCCATGACAGAGCGCGCCTGGGATGCGTTCGACGCGCCTCCGCCCCAGGACGAGAGTGATCTCAACAGCCGCCTCTTCAGCTTCTCGAGCAACGGTCGCGTGGAGCTCTGGCGCGCGGCCCAAGATATCTACGACGAGCACCGAGCACTCGGAAGCGGGGCGGGAACGTTCGAGCGTCTCTGGCAGCAACGAAGTGACTCGACGGTACGCACACGCGACGCGCACGGCCTGTACGCGGAGACCCTCGCCGAGCTCGGCATCGTCGGCCTCGTGCTTCTCCTCGGTAGCCTCGCGATCCCGCTCGTCGGATCGGTCGTGGCACGTCGCACCGCGACCGTGCCCGCCGTCACGGGGGCATACGTCGCGTTCCTCGTTCATGCCGGTGTCGACTGGGACTGGGAGTTGGCCGGCGTGACGCTGACCGCCCTGGTCCTCGGCTGCGCCCTCGTGGTGGCCGCTCGCGGCGGCATCGTCGCGCTCGTCCCGACGAGCGCCCGAGTCGCGCTGGGCCTCGCGGTGGCCGTCGCGAGCCTTGCGGCGATCGTCGGCGTCCTTGGCTCGAGCGCGCTTGCGCACGCACAGAGCGCCATCGACCGGCGCGATGTGCCGGAGGCGCTCGTCGAGGCAAACCGGGCGCGCCAGCTGATGCCGTGGTCCGGACGCCCGTGGCTCGTCCGCGGCGAAGCGCACCTGGTGGCCGGCGACACCTTCGCAGCAGCAGCGAGCTTTCGGCACTCGATCGAGATCGACGATCGTGACTGGCGGGCGTGGCTCGACCTTGCGATCGCGACCGAGGGAGTTCCACGTCGACAGGCACTCGACCGGGCACGCGCGCTCTATCCGAGGAGCACAGAGATCGTGAGGATCGCGGCTCAGCTCGCGGCCCAAGAGCGAGGGAGACAAACCGCGGAACCCGAGTAGAGTGAGAGGCGTGCGTGCCTCCGACCCACTCGCGAACCCCGAGCCGCTGATCCGTCGAACCTACGCCTACGTGGCGTACCGGATCGGCGCAGGTCACGATGCCGAAGACGTGACCAGCATGGCGCTCGAGCGGGCGCTCCGCTATCGGGACTCGTACGATCCGCGGAAGGGCGTTCCGCTCAGCTGGCTGATCGGAATTGCCCGCGGGTGCGTCAACGACCACCTCCGCGATCGGCGGGACACGACCCCACTGGTCGACGAGCTCACCGAGCAAGGCGACCTCGAGCATGATGTCGTTGGGCGCCTCACAGTCACGCAAGCCGTGGCCACGCTGGACGAGCGTGACCGCGAGCTGATCGCGCTGCGCTACGGCGCTGACCTCACCGCTCGGGAGATCGGCCGCGTGCTCGACATGCGGACGAACGCGGTCGAGGTGGCGCTGCATCGCTGCCGCGAGCGCCTTCGCGGCGAGCTCGGGCGCGCGGGATACGCGCCGAGCGTGCGCCCTAGTCTTCTGCCACTCCGGGTTCCGGCGCCGAAGTCGCCATGAGTGCACCCCCAGCCCGTGCTCCGACGCTGACGAGAGGCAAGTAGACGGTCGTGCCCTTGCCAGACCTACGCCGACTGGAGCGACGACTCGGCAGACCCCCAATCTTGGAGTTGTGCTCGGTTCACTTTGCGAGCACCAGTAACGAGAACCCGCCCAGCAGCCTCACAGTCAGGTCCTGATTGAGCGAGAAGAGCATTCTTCGCGGTAGTCTGAGCGCTCTCGCCTTCCTGCTCCCATGCGGAAGATCTAACGCCCCCGCCGTGTAGAAATAGTCTATGATTTCGTAGCCAGTATCCGCGAGAGCGGCCAAAGCTGTCTCTTTCACGAAATAATGGATATGGCCGACTGTCGCTCGATATCTGAGTAGGGGTGAGACTCTTAGTACCGTCTGCACCGATAGATCGAGAGGGATGTGAAAGACCTTATACGTGCCTCTCGTACGAATCTGTCGAAGAAATTCCAGATGGCCCTCGACGTGTTCGACGACGTCAATAGCCATCACGACATCGAAGCTGGCGTCTCGAAGCGTGAGTGCATCTCCGTGATAAAAGCGCACATTGCTAGCCTCTTTATGTCTACAAATCTCAAATGCTTGGGGAGAAATCTCGTATCCCGAAAAAACAACATCAGAATCATAGAAGCTGGCTAGTCGCGTCAGTACTTCACCGGCTCCACAACCGATCTCGCATACCGTCGCCGGATCAACAGCGTTCGCTTGCAGCAATCTCTGTATCTGCGTCGCTTTCCAAGCCGAATCTTCCTCGTGCCACGTGGGGTTGTCGGCCAGGTACGTCCCGTCTCTATAGGCCGCTTCTGAAGTCATTCTCATGAACCGCTACCTTTCGACGTCCGGAGAGAGTGCGCCAGGCGCTGCCATGGTAGTGATCCCTGGGCAGAGCAGCGGACGGCGCTCGTTCCCTAGTAGGCGGCATCGAGCCCGCATCACAGCCTCGTCGCAGTCGCCCTTGGAAGGCCCAACTCGTCGGTCGCGGGCCTTCGGCCACAGCGCCTCGGGCGGCGTCCCGTCGGTGGATCCGGTACGTGCCCACGAACGCCGACGGCACCTCGTCTCAGGCGCCGCCACGAGCGTCGACATCCCGGTATCCGACGACGAGGCACTGCTCGAGCTTGCGCCGAACGTCCTGCTGACCGATCCCGCTGCCTGCCAGGCGCACCTCGACTCGCTCGGCCGCCTCGTGGCCGCCAGCACCTGCTTTCGGCTCGAGACAGGCAGAGACCTCGAGCGCATACCCGACCTCGTACGCGAGCTCGTGATCACCGTAGGGTAGGAAGATGCCCCGACCCACGACGACGCTCGTAGGCGATCTCCCAGTCCACCGAATCGGTTTTGGGGCGATGCGGATCACGGGAACAGGCGTCTGGGGCCCGCCGCCCGATCGCGAAGCGGCCCGTGAGCTACTGCGCGAGGCCCTCCGCCTTGGCGTCGACTTCCTCGATACCGCAGATTCGTACGGCCCCGACGCGAGCGAGGAGATTCTCGCTGAGGCGCTCCATCCGTACCCCGACGGCTTGGTTGTCGCCACGAAGGGCGGCTACCTGCGTGAAGGCCCCTTCGAATGGCGAACCGAGGGACGCCCGGAACGACTTCGGGCCGCGTGTGAGGGCAGCTTGCGACGTCTGCGGCTCGACACGATTCCTCTCTACTACCTGCACACGCCAGATCCGGCAGTGCCGTTCGAGGAATCGATCGGCGCTCTTTCCGAGCTTCGCGCCGAGGGCAAGATCCTGCACGTCGGTGTCTCGAACGTCGGCATTGCCGAGTTCGAGAGAGCACAGGCGATCGTCCCGATCGTGGCCGTTCAGAATCGCTACAGCCTGGCCGAGCGCGGGGACGAGGAGCTTCTGCGTGCCTGCGAGGAGGAAGGAATCGCGTTCGTCCCGTGGTTCCCCCTGTTGCGTGGGTCACTCGCGAGCAAGCGGAGCGGCTCGCTGAAGCGCATCGCGGCTGCGCACGAGGCGACGCCCGCCCAGATCGCACTCTCCTGGCTCTTGCACCGCTCGCCGGCGATCGTTCCGATCCCGGGGACCTCCGATCTCCGGCACCTTCGTGAGAACACGGCGGCGGCGACGATCGAGCTCTCGAGCTACGACCTGGCGTCGCTCGAGCAGTTCCGAGGGCCAAGGCGGATACCGCAGCCGCTGCGCACCGCAGTCAAGCGAGCGTTCGGCTACCTGCCGCTCAGTCGCCGCTGAGGTCGATCTCCTCCACCGGTTCCACGAGCCGTGAGCTCAGATGGAGCGTTCGCGTCGTCCGTCGCTTCTGCTCGATATCGCGGAAGACGCGCTCCACATCCACGATCGACAGCTGCACGGCGTCTGCGACCACCTCGGCCGGCAGGCCGTGGTTGTGGGCGAAGAGGCAGAGATCGAGCGTCTCATAAGGGAGCGAGAAGAAGAACTCCTCCTGGCTTTGCGGCAGTGAGTACGTATCCGTGGTCGGCGGACGCAGGCGGATCTCCTCGGGGACGCCAAGGTACTCCGCGAGCAGGTAGACCTGGGACTTGTACAGGTGAGCGATCGGCTTGACGTCGGCCGCGCCGTCGCCGTTCTTGACGAAGAATCCCTGGTCGTACTCGAGGCGGTTCGGCGTTCCGGCAACAGCGTAGTTGAGGCGGTCCGCGTGGTAATACTCGATCATCTTCCGCGTGCGCTGCTTGAAGTTGGTTGCAGCGACGATCGCGAGGCTTTGCTCGGCGGTGAGCCGGTGCCGCTCTTGCCGGCCTTCCGGCGACTCGACGACGAGAGACAGGACGCGATACTGGTCGTTCCCGACGACGTCAGGGAGAACGACTTTCAGCTTCCACCCGCTCGTGAAGGCTGGGACGAGCTCGCGGACCGCCTCGTCGCGACGTTCGTAGCAGCGTACCGCCTCCAGGATCGGCGTGATGGTCTCGACGACGTGCGGAACCTCGAACGCGTCGACCGCGGCGAGGCTCAGACGCATGGTCTCGACCCCGGAGTCGGATTCGGGAGCGAGAACGCCGAGGACGCGCTCGGGCCCGAAAGCCCGGGCACAGAGTGCGCAGGTGACGCTGCTGTCGATCCCGCCCGAGATACCGATGACTGCACCGCGACGGCGGAGCGTCTTGCTGACGATGGTGCGCAGCTCGGCGACGATCCGCTCGGTGGTGCCCGCCGGATCGAGGTCGAGCACGCGTGCCGTCAGACCGCTCACCGCGGCACGACTACGCCGCGCGCTTCCGCTCGACGAAGCGGACGATGTTGTCGATCGATTCGAGGTTCTCAGGCAGGAGCTCGCTGTCCGCGACGTGGATCCCGTAGGCATCTTCGAGCCAGCCGATCACCTCGAGGATGCCGGTCGAGTCGATGATTCCCGCCTCGACGAGCGAGGCAGTCCCCGAGAGGCTGCCGGCATCGTCGCCAAGGAAAAAGTTTGTCGCGAGAAAGCGCCGGACCTCAGCCTCCATCGCACGATTCTTTCAGACGCACCACTACCACTTGGTCGTGACCGTCTTGCGGCGGGACGGAGAGCGCTCTACGGTGCGAACGATGTGCGGCCTGGCCGGAATATACGCCTGTCGCGGGCCGGCCTCGGGCGAGCTCCTCCTCGGACTCGTCGGGGAGCTCAGGCATCGCGGTCCCGACGGGACGGGGCTCTACCTCGACGACCGCTTTGGGATGGCGAGTACACGACTGGCGATCGTCGATCTCGAGCGCGGCGACCAGCCGCTCTCCGACGAGCGCGGCCGCTTCTGGGTCATGCAGAACGGCGAGCTCTACAACTACGTCGAGCTCCGCGAGGAGCTGCAGCGGCTCGGTCACTCCTTTGCGACCCGCTCGGACACCGAGGTGATCGCTCACGCCTACGAGCAGTGGGGTGCCGAGTTCCTCCTGCGCCTGAACGGGGACTTTGCGCTTGCCATCTGGGACCGCGAGCGGCGCGAGCTCTTCCTCGCCCGTGACCGCTTCGGCGTCCGGCCGCTCTTCCTTGCGGACTTCGGCGGCGACCTCTCCTTCGCCTCCGAGGCCAAGGCCTTGCTCCGCCATCCCTCCTCATCCCGGCAACTCGATCCGGCAGGAATCGTCGACGTCTTCACCCTTTGGTCGACCCTCCCTGATCGCAGCGCGTTCGCCGGGATCCGCCAGCTACCGCCGGCCCACTATCTCGTGGTGAGCGAGGGCGGGACGCAGCGCCTCGAGCGCTGGTGGGATATCGACTTCTCGCGCAAGGAGGACGCGAACCGTCCCGAGGGAGAGCTCGTCGAGGAGCTGCACGCGCTCCTCACCGATTCCGTACGCATCCGCCTCCGCGCGGATGTGCCGGTCGCGACGTACCTGAGCGGCGGGCTCGATTCGTCCGAGCTCGCGGCGCTCGCCTCGCACGAGCTGGGCGGGAACATGCTCTCTGCCTGGGGGGTTGGCTTCGCGGACGCTCAATTCGACGAGAGCACGGAGCAGGACGCTATCGCCCGTGAGCTCGGTGTCCGCTTCCAGCGAACGACCGTGGACGCCGCGGCGATCGCCACCGCCTTCCCGCGGGTAATCGAGCTGGCCGAGCAACCGCTGTTGCGAACGGCTCCGGTCCCGCTTTTCCACCTCTCCGCCGCCGTGCACGACGCCGGACTCAAGATCGTGCTGACCGGCGAAGGGGCTGACGAGCTGTTCGGCGGCTACGACATCTTCAAGGAGGACAAGGTGCGACGGTATTGGGCACGCGATCCCACGTCGAGCCTGCGTCCGCTGCTCTTTCGCCGCTTGAACCGGTGGCTCGCGACCGACCCGTCGCAGTCGGGCGGTCTGCTCGAGAGCTTCTACAGACGGGGCCTCGAGGATGTCGGAGACCCGCTCTACAGCCACCGACTGCGTTTCTCGAACACGTCACGCTGCCTGCGCCTCCTGAACCCCGAAGTGGTCAGTGCGGCCGGCGAATCTGCGAGGCCCCTAGAGCGGCTCGCGCGCATGTTGCCTGCCCGCTACGAGTCATTCACCTCGCTCGGCAAAGCCCAGTACCTCGAGGTCGCGACGTTCCTTCAGCTCTATCTCCTGCACGCCCAGGGCGACAGGATGCTGATGGGCAACTCGGTCGAGGGCCGCTTTCCCTACCTCGACTACCGAGTGGCCGAGTTCGCCGCTGGGCTCCCGGACCGGCTCCTGCTGCGGGGGCTCGAGGAGAAGTATCTGCTGCGGCAGACAGCGTCCCGCGATCTCCCTCGAGCGATCTCAGAACGGCCGAAGCGGCCCTACCGCGCGCCAATCGGCGCTGTCCTCTGCGGCTCCGGAGCGCCGGCGTATGCCACGGAGCTCTTCCAGCCCGAGCGTCTCCGCGAGGCGGGGCTGCTCGCTCCAGACGGCGTTCGCCGGCTGAGGGCGAAGTTCCAGAGCCGAGACGGGAGGGGGGTCAGCGAGACCGACCAAATGGCGCTCGCCGGCGCTCTCTCGCTGATGCTGCTTCACGATCGGTTCATCCGGAACCCGAGGCGCTCCGACCCCGTCGAGCCGAGCCGGATTGTGGTGGGCGCCGACGTCATCCGCTCGCCGGGGCTGCTCGTGCCGGCATCGTGATGGGATCGACTGTGCCCCAGTTTGTGCTGCACGACAGCCTCGCGAGAGCCGCAGCAGCTTCGCCCGCAAAGCCGGCGATCGTCGACGATGCAGGGACCTTGGCGTACGGCGAACTCTATGAGCGCGCACTCCGGTTCGCGCGGGTATTGCAGGAGGGCGGTCTGCGGCAGGGAGAGCGGGTCGTCGTCTATCTCGACAACACGGCCGGCTGCGCGACGGCGATCTTCGGAACCCTCCTCGCCGGCGGCGTGTTCGTCGTCGTCAATCCGCAGACGAAGGCCGAGAAGCTTGCGTATGTGCTCGTCGACAGCGAGGCGGCGGCTCTCATCGTCGAGGGACGCCTGGAGGCAACGGCCGCAGAGGCGCTTCGTAGCGTCCCTCCAATACGCCTCCTGCTCGGAACGGGTGACCGCGGATCCTCGCGTTGGCCGAATGTCGGCGACGCGGTCCGGGCAGCCGAGCCGAACCCGGTGGATCCGGCGACGACTCCGCAAGATCTCGCGTCTCTCATCTACACGTCCGGGACGACGGGGATTCCGAAGGGGGTGATGATGACGCACGGTGCGCTCTCCTTCAGCACTGCGAGCGTCTCGCAGTACCTCCGGCTCGGCCCTGACGACCGCATCCTGAACATCCTCCCATTTGCCTTCACCTACGGGCTCAACCAGCTGCTCCTGACCGTGACGCTCGGAGCGAGGCTCGTCCTCGAGCGATCGTTCGTGTTCCCGCTGCGGACGCTCGAACGGATCCGGAACGAGGCGGTGACGGTCTTCCCCGGCGTCCCCACGACGTGGGCGACCCTGCTCGGCATCGAGGGGCTCGGCGAGTATCCAAGCGTGCGCTGCCTCACCAACGCCGCCGCGGGTCTGCCGCCTTCGTTTCACGATGGTCTCAGGCGGGTCTTTCCGAACGCGGCGATCTTTCGGATGTACGGGCTCACCGAGTGCGTCCGAGTCTGCTACCTCGAGCCCGAGTTGCTCGACGTAAAGCCGACGTCTGTCGGGAAGGCGATTCCGGGCACGGAGGCGGTCGTCCTGAACGAGGCTGGTGAGCCGACCGAGGCAGGCGAGATTGGCGTCCTACACGTGCGCGGCCCTCACCTGATGCGGGGCTATTGGCGCGCGCCAGAGGCGACCGCACGCATGCTTCGCACGGATTCAGACTCGCAGGAGAAGACGCTCTGCACGCACGACCACTTCACAATCGACGAGGATGGCTATCTCACGTTCGTCGACCGGAGCGACGACATGATCAAGACGCGTGGCGAAAAGGTGAGCTCCGTCGAGGTCGAAAACGCCTTACACGAGATCTCCGGCATCCGCGCGGTTGCCGTCGTGGGCGTACGTGACGACGTGCTCGGCCAGGCGATTCACGCCTACGTCGTGCTCGAGGACGACTCATCGCTGACCGAGCGGGAGATCATCCGTCTGTCGCGCTCTACACTCGAGGGCTTCATGGTGCCGCAGGAAGTTCGGCTCGTCTCCCAGCTTCCGCAGACGGAGTCGGGGAAGATCCGAAAGCAGAGCCTGCTCCGCGATGACTAGCCTCGCTCGAGCATGAACAAGGTGCGCAAGCTTCTCTGGCTCCTGCAAGGGCGCCAGATGGGCGCCGTCGTGATCCTCGTCAGGCGCTGGCTCTATTCAAACGCGAGCGGGATCGGCTTCCAACGAGGACTCGAGACACCCATCGAGGCCCGTCGGCCAAGGCACCCGCTCACAGTCCGACCGATCCAGGCCCCCGAGAAGGCCGTTTTCACCAACACGAGTGAGACACGAGGCAACGGCGCGATCGCGCGCGTGAACGCGCGTTATCTCCTCGCTACCGGGATCGAGACCTGCTACGTCGCGCTCATCGAGGACGAGGCGCCCTGCTTCATCCAGTACCTCGTCCTGCCCGATCAGAACCACCTGTTCGCCAAGGCATTCGGAGCACCGATCCCGCCGCTGGAGCCCGGCGAGGCACTCCTCGAGTTCGCATTCACGCTGGAGCAGTACCGCGCTCTCGGGGTGATGCCGTACGCGTTCTCGGCACTGGCGAGGGAGGCGAAGCATCGCGGCGTCGAACGGCTCGTGACGTGGGTGCCGGAGTGGAATCCGCACGTCCAGCGTTACCTCGAGAGAGTCGGGTTCGTGCCGTTCGCGATTCGGAGGGAGCGGTACCGGCTCTTCCGGCGAACCGTTCGATTCGAGCGGATCGACGGGGCGGCGCCACTCGCGCGCTGACCCGTTCTCGATCAGAGGGGTCAGTCCTGGACTTCCGGCCGTTGCCAACGCCAACGGGGGCACGTACAGTGAGGTGC
>Ga0136621_1001129_pt1 | contig 10819 bp, 10 predicted proteins | sample AntDryUQ445A2306_FD_104673 | JGI IMG/M metagenome (GOLD analysis project Ga0136621, IMG submission 104673) | Polar desert sand microbial communities from Dry Valleys, Antarctica - metaG UQ445A (23.06) | ecosystem: Environmental > Terrestrial > Soil > Desert | place: Antarctica: Dry Valley...
GTCGTCGCGCTGATGCTGCTCGACTGGCGCCTGGCGACCTTCAGCCTCGCGCTGCTGCCGTTCTTCGTCTGGCTGACGCGCCGCGTCGGCAACGAGCGCCGGCGGATCACCTCCAAGCGCCAGGGCCGGATGGCCGACATGAGCTCGCTGGTCGAGGAGTCGCTGTCGGTGTCGGGCATCCTGCTCGGCAAGACGATGGGACGCTCGGACGAGCTGAGCCAGCGCTTCAGCGCCGAGTCCGAGCAGCTCGCCGAGCTCGAGGTGCAGTCGCGCATGGCCGGGCGCTGGCGGATGGCGTCCGTGCAGATGAGCTTCTCGGTCATGCCCGCGCTGGCGTACCTCTTCGGCGGCCTGGTCATCGCCTCGGGCTCGGCGACGATCACGATCGGCACGCTCGTCGCCTTCACGACGCTGCAGACGCGGCTGCTGTTTCCGGTCGGCTCGCTGCTGAACGTCGGCATCGACATCCAGACCTCGCGCGCGCTGTTCGATCGCATCTTCGAGTACCTGGATCTGCCCGTCGACATCGCCGAGCGTCCGGATGCGATCGAGCTCGGACCGGCGATCCGGGGCGAGGTGCGCTTCGAGTCGGTCGCCTTCCACTACGAGCAGGACGGCGCGCGGACCCTGGACGGCGTCGACCTGACCGTGCCACCCGGCACGAAGACGGCGATCGTCGGCGAGACGGGCTCGGGCAAGACGACCCTCGGCTACCTCGTCTCCCGCCTCTACGACGTCACCGGCGGCCGCGTGACGATCGACGGCGTCGACGTGCGCGACCTGTCGTTCGCGTCGCTGGCGAGGACCGTCGGCCTCGTCTCGCAGGAGACCTACCTCTTCCACGCCACGATCGCCGACAACCTGCGCTTCGCCAAGCCCGGCGCAAGCGACGCCGAGCTCGTCGCGGCCGCGCGCGCCGCACGTATCCACGAGCTCGTCGCCTCGCTGCCCGACGGCTACGACACCGTCGTCGGCGAGCGCGGCTACCGCTTCTCTGGCGGCGAGAAGCAGCGCATCGCGATCGCCCGCACGATCCTGCGCAACCCGCCCGTGCTCGTGCTCGACGAGGCCACGTCGGCGCTCGACGCGCAGACAGAGCGCGCCGTGCAGGAGGCGCTGGACCGCCTCGCGGAGGGCCGCACGACGATCGCGATCGCCCACCGCCTGTCGACCGTCCGCGACGCCGACGAGATCGTCGTGCTCGACGGCGGTGCGATCGCCGAGCGCGGGACGCACGAGGAGCTGCTGGCCGCCGGCGGGCGCTACGCACAGCTCACCTCCGCCGGCACCCAGCGCGACGCCGCGCCCGTGCTGAGCGCGGGCGCCGCCTGATTCGCCGACCGTCGCTCAGCGCATCCTGAGCTTCGGGGCGATGCGCTGGATGCCGTCCTCGTCGATGTAGAGCGTCGGGATCCTGAAGCTCGCCAGCGAGTCGACCCGTCCCGGCAGCGCGCGATCGGCGACCAGGACGTCGAGGCCACGGTGGGAGTTGACGCCGACCTGCTCGACCGTCGAGCGGTCTTCTGCGATCCGCAGCCAGATGCCGTTGAAGCGCGTCAGGGTCGGGCTGGCCACGCGCTGCGAGTTCTTCGCCCGCGCGACGATGCGCACGCTCGACGCGTCCATGTTGAGGATCCGGATGATCGAGCGGCTGCCCCTGCCGAAGCGCCCGATGACGCGCGTCGCCGCGACGTCGGTCTCAAATGCGACCGTACGAAACAGGCGCTTGAGCGAGCGGCCCGGCCGCTGCACGTAGAGGCCAGGCCTGCTGCCCGTCGTGCGGCTGAAGGCGAGCGTCTCGCCGAAGATCGACGGCGCGATCTCCGTCTCGCCGCTCGACACGTCGAGCCGGGTCTCGGCCGCCGCGCCGACGTCGTAGCGGTAGAGGTCGCCGCCGCGTGCGTAGACGACCGCGCGGCCCTTCTCCGGCCCCGGCCCGAGGTCGGGGTCGTACGGCCGCGCTGAGACGGGCACCGGAGCGTCGGCGACCGCGGCGCCCTGCGCGACGACGAGGTGATAGCCGTCGGCCGCCTTGCGCGACCACGCTGCGGTGCTGGCGTAGCTCGTGATGTTCTGAACCGTCGGATCGGCGACGACGGTCGTGTCGGCGGCCGCAGGGCCGGCGCCGAGAGCGGTGACCGCGAGCGAGGCGAGGGCCGTGAGGGCGAGGATCTTGGGGGTCATGGGCATTCCTTGCGACGGGATGACGAGGTTGATGACAGCATCGGTCGCCGGGCTCGCAGCGGGAAGCCACCCTTGGTGGCCCACCTGCACACCTGCGCTGCCTATGAGCCGGCTCGCGAGCGCCCCGCGACGTACGCCGCGAGCCGCTCCTGCGCCTGGTCGCACAGGCGCTCGAGCTCGCGCAGCCGCGACTCGCTCGTCGCACGCGGGCTGTAGCTTCGGGCGCGGTAGAGGTCGCGGCGCGAACGGGCGTAGCGCGCCAGCTCGCGCAGCTCGTCGGTGCGGTCGTGCTCGTCGCTTGCGTCCATGTCGACAGACGTTACGCCGACGCATCTGCTCGCTACCGTGGGCCACCGCATGGAGCTCGCCGCCGATCATCCGAACGTCGAGCTGCGCCGTGGCCCGGAGGGCGGTCGGATCGTGGTTCTCGCGTTCCCCTACGACGTCCACATCGTCGCGGTCGTCCGCGGAATCCCGGGCCGGCGCTTCGACTGGGACGCGCGCGAATGGTGGGCGCCGGTCGACGACTGGGTGGGCGTCCACGTCGCCGAGGTGCTCGAGCGCTTTCCCGACCTGACGTCGAGCGCGGGGGTCGACGCCTGGCTCGCGCAGATCCAGCGTCGCTGGGTCGGCCATGTCTCCACCACGCGCCACGACGGGCGCGGCTGGTGGGTGCTCGCGACGCGCGCCGGCACGCCGCCGGAGCAGCTGCTCGCCGGCTTCGTCGAGCACGACGGCAGGCTGCTCGCGCCGCTGACCGCCGCGGGGGCCGCCGCGCTCGCGGGCGAGGACAACGCGCGGCTGGACGCCGGCGCCAACCGCTGCGTCGAGGCGCTGCTGACGGGCGAGGATCCGCCGGCCGCGCGGCTGACGGCGGCGCGGACGTTCGACGGCGAGCGCCTGCGACTCGACGTCCTGTGGGACCCCGACATCGGGAACGCGTTCGGCAAGCTGCCGGGCGCGGAGGCCCGCGGGCGCACGCTGCCGGTCGACCCGTGGGTGGTCGAGGGGCTCGATGCGTTTCTCGCCCGCCACGACGTCGCCGTCGACGGGCCCGGAGCGTTCACGCTCGATCGCCTGCGCGCCGAGCACGACGAGGCGCTCGCGACGATCCGCGGCTCGCGCGCCACCTCGGGCGAGCCGATCGAGGCCGTCGCAGCCGTGCTCGGCGGCGAGCTGGCTCCGTTTCAGTGGGCGGGGGTGCGCTACGCGCTGGCCGCGCGCCGCACGTTCGTCGCCGACGAGCAGGGGCTCGGCAAGACGGTCGAGGCGCTTGCGGCGATCGAGGCCGACGGCGCCTACCCGGCGATCGTCGTCTGCCCGGCCTCGCTGAAGCTCAACTGGGAGCGCGAGACCGCGAAGTGGCTGCCGCACCGCGGCGTGACGGTCATCGGCGGGCGCATGGCCGTGCCGCCGACCGGCGAGATCACGATCCTCAACTACGAGATCGTCGCCAACCACCGCGAGGCGCTCGCGAGGCTGCGCCCGCGCGCGCTCGTCATCGACGAGTCGCACTACGTCAAGAACCCGCAGGCCAAGCGCACGAAGGCCGTGCGGCGGCTGGCCGACGCCGTCGCCGCCGACGGCCTGCGCCTGGCGCTGAGCGGCACGCCGGTCCTCAACCACGCCGAGGAGCTCGTCGCGCAGCTGCGCGTGATCGGCCGCCTGCAGGAGTTCGGCTCGGGCGCGCAGTTCGCCCGCCGGTTCCGCGGCGAGCTGTCGGAGGAGCGGCTGCACTGGCACCTGCGCCGGCGCTGCTTCGTACGCCGGCTGAAGTCCGAGGTGCTGCCGCAGCTGCCCGCCAAGCGCCAGGTCGTCGTGCCGGTGGCGCTGGCCAACGAGCGCGAGTACCGCCTCGCCGAGGACGACGTCGTCGCCTGGCTGCGAACCCAGCCGCTGGACCTGCGCGAGCTCAACGCGAAGATCGCCGCGACCCTGCGCGCCGAGCGCCTGGCGCAGCTCGGCACGCTGCAGCGGCTCGCGGCGCGCGGCAAGCTCGCCGGAGCGCTCGGCTGGATCGGGGACTTCCTGCAGTCGGGCGAGCCGCTGGTCGTCTTCGCGCGCCATGTCGAGATCCAGACGGCGGTGCTGGAGCGCTTTCCAAACGCGGCGCACCTGCTCGGCCGCGACTCTACGAAGGCGCGCGATACGACCGTGGCGGCGTTTCAGGAGGACGACGGACCGCAGCTGCTGATCGCGGCCACGCGCGTCGCGGCGCAGGGGATCACGCTGACGCGCGCGTCGAACGTCGCGTTCCTGGAGCTCGAATGGACGCCCGCGATGCACGACCAGGCCGAGGATCGCTGCCATCGCATCGGCCAGCACGACGCCGTCACCGCCTGGTATCTGCTCGCAGCGGACACGATCGACGAGACGATGGCGACGCTGATCCAGCGCAAGCGCGGGATCGTCGCGGCCGTCACCGACGGCCAGCGCGTCGACGGCGACGGGCTCGTCGACGCGGTCGTGCGGGAGCTGCGCGAGGGCCGGCCGCTGCGCCACCTGCGCCCGGTGGCGTGAGGACGGCGCTCACCGCTCGAGCGCCACGCGGATCCGTTCGATCGTCTGACGCGGCTGGCGCGCGGCCTGGTTGCACGTGATGCGCACGACCCGCTCGCCGTGCGCTTCCAGAAGCGCCTGGCGCTCGGCGTCGGCCTCGCGGGCCGCGCGGTTGTCGTGCCACACGGCGCCATCGGCCTCGACGACGAGCTGCTGCGCCGGCCAGCGGAAGTCCGGAACGATCCTGCGTCCCGCGATCACGAGCTCGACGTTGACGTGCGGCTCCGGCAGCCCCGCGTCGCGCAGAAGCTCGAGCACGACCTTCTCGAACACGCTCCGCGTCGGCGCGGGGCCGGCGGCCATGAACCGCGCCTGGAGGGTGAGCGGCCCGCAGCCAACGGCGTAGACGCCGCGATGCAGCCACCCCGCGCGCACGCGCACGCTGATGGCCTGACTACCCAGTCCGCGCGCTGCGAGCTGCCGGGTCGTAATGATCCCGTGCTGCACTTCGGCACAGCGCGCCGCCCGCAGGTCGGGGGGTGGGTGCACTTTCGGAGTCAGGGGCGCCGAAAGCACACCCACCCCTTCGAACGACTCGCCCATGTGGGCCATCCTGGCCGCCGACGTGTGACAGGACTACGCGCGATCGTCACGACTCGCGCGCGAACGTCGCTCAGATCATGCCGCGCTCGGGCGGGATGATCCACAGCTCCGTGGCCGTCTTCTTGATCATCCCGGCCTCGAGCTCGGAGACGGTCTGCGCGCCGCGGCCTTCGAGGTTCTTGGCGAGCTCGCCCCAGGCGCGCGCGATCGTCCCGACCTTCGCCATCGGTCCCCAGCCGGCGAGCGCGCCGAGCTCCGCCGACTGCGTGCGCGCGTTCTCGAGCGTGATCTCGCCGAACACGACCATCGTCCCGCTGATGCTGACCGTCCGCTCGAGGATGTCGCTGACGTCCGGCACCGGAGCGTCGGCGTAGCGCTTGGCGACGACGTCCCAGTCGACGACTGCAAACCACGCCTCGATGTACTCCGCGCGGCGGTTCTCGTAGTCGAGGTAGTACGCGTGCTCCCAGACGTCGACGCCCAGCAGCGGCGTCAGGCCGTCGGAGATCGGGTTGTCCTGGTTGGTGGTGGTCACGATCAGCACCCGCGAGCCGTCGTGCACGAGCCAAGCCCAGCCGGAGCCGAACGTGCTCATCGCCGCCGCCTCCATCGTCTCCTTGAAGAGCGCGAAGGTCTTGAACGTCTCCTTGATCGCGCGTGCGAGCCGGCCGTCGGGCTCGCCGCCGCCGTTCGGCGACATGCTGCGAAAGAAGATGTTGTGGTTGTAGTAGCCGCCGGCGTTGTTGCGGACCGTGTCGCGGATGTCCGCCGGCAGCTCGTCCAGGCGCGTCAGCAGCTTCATCGGCTTGACGTCCTCCCACTCGGTGCCGGCGAGCGCGGCGTTGGCCTTGTCGACGTACGCCTGGTGATGCTTGTCGTGGTGCACGCGCATCGTCGCCTCGGAGATGTGCGGCTCGAGCGCGTCGTAGGCGTAGTTCAGGTCGAAGAGTTCGTAGGCCATAGCGCGACGATACCCCTCGGCGCTTCGCGGGCGCTATCCGATCTTGACGGGCAGGCCGAAGCAGTCCGAGCGCAATCCGTAGGCCTCGCCGAGGCGCTCGGCCGTCGCGCGCTGGCCCGACGCGTCGAAGATCGTGTCGATGAACGACGGCAGATCACCGCGGTCGGCGGCGGGCAGCGACCCCTCGAGATCCTTCAGGGCGGCGTCGGCGGCCGCCGTGATCTTCGCGATCTCAGCGCGGTCGGCCGGCGGCTGCTCGAAGCGCTTGATGCGGTCGACCTTCGCGCGCTGTACGTCGTGGAACTCGCGCAGCAGCGGCGCACCCTTGCGCAACCTGCTCGAGAACGAGCCGCTGCCGTCGACGAGCGCCTGCAGCTTGCGATCTCGCGGCCGCGACTGCATCTTGACCTTGCGACAGAGCGCGTCGACCTTTGCGATGAACTGCGGACGCGTGATGCTCTTGTCGGGCTTGGCGTCCTCGCCCCCGCACGCGCCGGCCAGCATCGCGGCGGCGACGAGCATGCCCGCGAGCAGCGGGCGCATGGCGCTGGACGACATGGAGCGACGATACCCGGCGGGCTGCGCTTGCACGCCCCAGGGCGGTGGTGCAAGCTCTCCCGCGTGCCGACCGCAGCCACGCCGCCCGCGCGCCCGTGAGGGTCGTCGTCGCCCGTACGCTGCCCGCGGCCGGGCTGGACAAGCTCCGCGCGCGCTTCGACGTCGAGACCGGCGGGCTGCCGTCTCGGCGCGACTGGCTGCTGGAGCATGTCCCCGGGGCGAGCGCGATCGTCGCCGACCCGACCGTGCCGGTCGACGGGGCGCTGCTCGATCTCGCCGGCGACAGCCTGCAGGTCGTGTCGAACTTCGCCGTCGGCTTCGACAACATCGACACCGACGCCATCCGCGAGCGCGGGCTGCGCGCGACGAACACGCCGGACGTGCTGACCAACGCGACCGCCGAGCTGGCCGTCGCCCTGATGCAGGCGACCGGCCGCCGGATCGTCGAGACCGACCAGATCCTCCGCCGCGGCGAGTGGGTCGGCTGGGAGCCCGAGCAGTACCTCGGCCGCGAGCTCGCCGGCGCGACGGTCGGCCTCGTGGGCTTCGGGCGCATCGGGCAGCGCGTCGCCGCGCTGTTGCGCGGCTTCGAGCCACGCCTGGTCTTCAGCAGCGCCCATCCGAAGGACGAGGCGGCAGCCGAGCACGGCGCCGAGCGCATGCAGCTTGGCGAGCTGCTGGCGGTCTGCGACTACGTCAGCCTGCACGTCAACCTCACGCCCGCGACGACGCACTTGATCGACGCCGCGGCGCTGGCGGCGATGAAGCCGGGCTCGATCCTCGTCAACACCTGCCGCGGCGCCGTCGTCGACACGGCCGCGCTCGTGCAGGCGCTGCGATCGGGTCCGCCCGCCGGCGCCGGGCTCGACGTCTACGAGAACGAGCCCGCCGTGCCCGAGGAGCTCGCCGAGCTGCCGAACACCGTGCTCGTGCCGCACATCGGCTCGGCGACGCGCAGCACGCGCGACGCGATGGCCGAGCTGTGCGCCGACAACGTCATCGCGGTGCTCGGCGGCGAGGAGCCGCTGACGCCGGTCATCTGACGGCGCAGGCTCAGGTCAGCAGGCCGATGACGTCGTCGAGCCGGTGGCGGGCGCAGAGCTCGGAGAGGGTCAGCCGTGCGGCGTCGCGGTTGTAGGGCAGCGCCTCCAGCGCGCTGAGCCCCAAGCGCAGATCCTCCAGGCCGGCGGCGGGCCGTTCCAGCGCGAAGCGCGCGAGCCACTTCGTCGCGGCGCGATCGAATGCGTCGTCGTCGCGCGAGGCCATCAGCAGCACGACGGCAAGCGCGTCGACGAGGTTGACCGCATGGCTCAGCTCGGCGGCCGCCGCGCGCACGCCCACGAGGTCGCCGCGACGCAGCGCCGAGCGAAACCAGGTGTACGAGCGCCCCTTGATCGACATGCGAACACATGTTCGCATATGTTCCCGATCGCGGGAAGTCGGGGATACCTCACACAAGGACTCACGCAGATCCGCCAATCTGCCGATAGCACCACCACAGGTTCCACGCCGATGCTCACGATCACGATCACATTCGCCCTCCTCGTCGCCCTCTGGGGATTCTCCGGGGCGATCACGTCGTTCATCAAGCGCAGCGTCGCTTCTGCAAAGGCGCGCCCGGTCCCGGCGAGCCGCGCCTCCGCGCGACCGAGCCGCCCGCGCTCCGTCGCCTCCGCAGGGCACTAGACCGGCGCGAACAGCCCCGGGCCGCATGCCCGTGCGACCTCGACCACCGTCCCCCGCTGCTAGCGTCCCGCCGCGATGAGGATCTCGATCGAGGACGCTCGCCGCCAGGTGCTCGAGCACGCCACGCGGCTGGAGGCCGAGCAGGTGGAGCTCGACGACGCGCTCGGGCGCGTGCTCGCGCAGGACGCCGTCGCGCCGAATCCGGTGCCGCCGTTCGACTGCTCGACGATGGACGGCTTCGCGCTGCGCGCGGGCGACACGACCGCGGCGCCGACGCGGTTGCGGATCGTCGACGAGGCCCGTGCCGGGACGGGCGCGGGCGTGCACGTCGAGGCCGGGACCGCGATCCGGATCTCGACCGGCGCGCCGATTCCCGACGGCGCCGACGCGGTCATGCGCCAGGAGCTGACGAGCGTGGACGACGCCACCGTGACGATCGACGAGGCGGTCACGGCCGGCACGGACGTGCGCGTCGCCGGCGGCGACATCCCCGCGGGCTCCACCGTGCTGCAGGCGGGGACGTTGCTGACGGGGCCCGAGATCGGAGTCCTCGCCGCCGTCAACATCGCCCGGCCGTCGGTCGTGCGCCGGCCGCGCATCGCGCTCGTCGGCACCGGCGACGAGCTGATCGACCCAGGCGGCCCGTTGAAGCCGGGCCAGATCCGCGACACCAACTCCTACGCGCTCAGCGCGGCCGCGCGGCTCGCGGGCGCCGAGGTGATCTCGCGCGTGAAGGTCGGCGACGACCGCGACGCGACGATCGCGACGCTGCGCGAGGCGATGCAGGGCGCGGACGTCCTCGCCACCGTCGGCGGCGTGTCCGTCGGCCCGCATGACCATGTGCGCCCGGCTCTCACCGCGCTCGGGGCGCGCGAGATCTTCGGTCGCGTGAGCCTGCGCCCCGGCGGGCAGATCTGCTTCTTCGTCGCGCAGGACGGCACGCTCGTGTTCGCGCTTCCCGGCAACCCCGTGTCGGCGACGGTGTCGTTTCGGCTGTTCGTCGTCGCGGCACTCGACGCGCTGCTCGGACGCGGCCGCACCGAGCGCCGCACGACGGCGACCGCGGCGACCGAGCTGCCGGGCAGGATCGGCCGCACGACCGCTGTGCGCTGCCACGCCGAGCTGCGCTCCGACGGCTGGTACGTCGCGCCGTCGCAGAGCCATCAGGACTCCCACGTCCTGACGTCGATGCTCGGAATCGACGCCTACGCGTTCGTGCCCGAGGACCGCGCGTCGCTTGCCGCCGGCGAGGCGGTCGACGTCGAGTTCGTGCGCTGAGGCGCGTCGCCGGCGGGCGGGCAGAACTCGGCGAGCATCGAGGTCTTGCGGCAGATCACGGTCGCGAGAGCGCGGTTCCACATCAGATCGCCCCAGCTCTCGAGGCCGCGGCGCAGCGTGCCGATCATCGACGCGCGCGTGAAGCCGAATGTGCCGGCCAGCGCGAGCGCGCCACCGGCCACGCCGCGCACGAGCGCCTCGTTGTCGTCGTAGAGCACGGCCAGCCCCGCGCCGAGCCCGACGAGCAGCGGCGCCAGCACGTACAGCCGGCGGCGGTTGCGCTTCCAGATCTGATCGGTGAACTCCTTGCGCACCGCGACCCGCTCGACCCGCCCGATGTAGGCCTCCGGCTCCTTGTCGCCGGTCAGCATCTGACGCCAGACGATCGTCTGGCGCTCGAGCGGCTCGAGCGAGCGGTCCGCGGGAATCGCGGTGTCGCGAACGTGCTTGTGCCAGTCGTCGAGGTGGGTGCTCACCGCAAGTGCCGCAACAGGATCCACGCGCGTCTGCAGGTCGTCGAGCAGGAGCTTGATGCGCTCGACGCGCACGACGCTGAAGATCTCGTGCAGCTCGCCGATCGGGTCGCTTGCGGCGCGCGGTCGCAGGGCGCGGTTCCAGCTGTCCGACAGGAAGTTGCCCAGCTCGTAGGCCTTGCCGCTGGGCTCGTGCTCCGCCCACAGCTGCTTGGCGAACGAGATGTGCTGGCGGGCGAGCGCGTCGCGAAAGGCCTGTTCGCCTGCGGGCGAGGCGGCAGCAGCGCCGGCCAGCGCGAGCAGCGCGCTGAGCTCGGCGTCGCCGAGCCCAACGCCGATGCGCTGCGCCACGCCCGCGATCGCGCGCAGCTCGAGCTCGAAGCGGTCCGCGGCGGACAGGCTGCGACGGTTGAGCAGCATGTCCTCTGCGGCCTGCAACGCCGTCGCCGGCGGTCGCAGGCTGTGCAGGGCGGCGACACGCCAGCCGAGATCGATCGCCCCGGCGATCTCCCTGCTCGCCGATCGCCGCTCGGCGACCGGCGTTGCACCTTCCGCGCCCGCGAGGGTCGCCTGCCCA
>Ga0136621_1001131_pt1 | contig 10811 bp, 12 predicted proteins | sample AntDryUQ445A2306_FD_104673 | JGI IMG/M metagenome (GOLD analysis project Ga0136621, IMG submission 104673) | Polar desert sand microbial communities from Dry Valleys, Antarctica - metaG UQ445A (23.06) | ecosystem: Environmental > Terrestrial > Soil > Desert | place: Antarctica: Dry Valley...
CCTCGGCGAGCAGTCGCTCGGCCCAGGCCGGGGCTGCTTGGTCGCGCAGCCGCCCCCGTGACGTGGCTCCGGTGAACGCGTAGTGGTCCTCAGCCAGACCGACCTTCCCCTCCGCCTCGAGGTCTCGCAGGACGGCGAGTGGGAAGACCGTTCCCGGATCCCGCCGGGCGGTCAGCGCGTCGTACCCGGGGTGGCGGGCGGTCAGCTGGGAGTCGGGGGTGTCCTTGGGGATTCGTGACAGCGTCGGTGAGGCCTTGAGGAAGTCCTTGATCAGCCCCAGACTCTCCTGCTGCCCGGGAGCGTCCCGCCCCATCGGGTCGTCGCCGACGCGGAACACCCCGCCGGCCGAGATCAGCGCAAGCCGCCGGTGCGGCAGGTCACCGCTGACCGGCGTGAACGGCGCATCCGTCACCGTGGGGGTCTCGTCTGCCGCATAGGCGTCGACCTGCGCGGCATACACCGCGTCGCGGACCGGCGCGAGGTCACCGGTGTCGAACGCCTCACCGAGCAGGCCCAGGATCCTCGCCAGTACGTCCGCGGCCGCGTCGTCCGACATCGAGGCGAGGAACTTGAACTGCATGTCCGCGTGGTCCCCGTAGTAGAACGACCTTCGGAAGCTCTCGAACGTCATCGGGTCACCAGCGTCCTCGGCGTTGTCCATCGGCGCTTCTCCTCGTCGTACGTCGGTCCCTGGCCGTCGACGACGCTACTGCCTCAAGAGCTGGGCGGTCGAGAATGCGGACCTTGCCGTAGCTGACCTCCACGAGACCGCTCTTGGCGAACCGGCGAAGAACCCGGTTGACCGACGGCCGACGTACGCCCACAAGGCCGCCACCGTGGTCTGGGGCAACACCACCACGTCGTCGACGCTCTCGTCGAAAAGGAGCTGGGCGACCTGCACGTCCAACGGTTCACCGAGCAGGCTGGTCAACCGGCTGTGGGACCGCGCCAGCCGTTGCGCGACGCTCGTCAACCAGCGTCGGGACAGCTGGGGGCGGGTCGCCAGGAGCTCCTCGAAATCGGCCCGATGGAGCAGCAGGCAGGTGGTCGCGGTGTTCGCCCTGGTCTCGTACGGCATCGGGATGCCCAGCAGCAGCTGGATGTCACCGTCGACGCTGCCCGGGCGCAGGGTCTGGATCACGACTCGGCCCGAGGCCCCCGTGACCGCGAGCTCCAGGCAGCCTTCGCGAACGATGCACACAGCAGACGGCGCGACACCGGCCCGTTGAAGAGGCTCCCCGGCCTCCAGCGTGCGTACGTGGAGATAGCGCGCGAGGTCCTCGACGTCCGCGGGGTCCAGAGGAGACGTCTCGGCCTGGCCTACGCAACGAGAGACCCACAGCGCCTCCCTGAATGCCGCTGACTCCTCACGTCTGCGCACGAGACACCCTCCTCGATACTCCGGTCACCGTAGATCCTCGCAGATTGTCTGCCGAGTGACAGTTCAGGGTTTGGGCCGCGTGCCCGGGGTACGTGTCCGGCAGGAACCCCTAACCGGGCGCAGCGCGTGACCCCGATCCACACCGGTGAGGTGCCGTCAAGAGTGTCTCTCAAGGGACACTCCCGGCCTGATCGGGAAGCATGCCGGAGATGTCTGGGGTTACCACCACGAAGAGAACAACACCAGTCACGACGTAGGAGGACCCACATGCCCCGCATTCCCGTCCACACCGTCCACAGCGCCCCCGAGGACAGCCGCGACCCGCTGAAGGCTCTCGAGGCCAAGTTCGGCAAGGTGCTCAACATCCACGGCGAGATGGCTCACTCCCCCGTGGTGCTCCAGTCCTACGCCGCTCTCCAGGGCGTCATCGCCGACTACGGGACCTTCGACCCCCGCACCCGAGAGGCCATCGCCCTCGTCGTCGGGAACGTCGACCACTGCACCTACTGCCAGTCCGCGCACACCGTGGCCGGCAAGGCCGCCGGGCTCAGCGAGGAGCAGACCGTCGCGATCAGGGAGAACCGGGTGGACTTCGACCCGAAGCTCGCTGCGCTTCTCGAGGTGGCGCGCGAAGCCGCCGGCAACGTTGGCGAGGTCGAGGACAGCACCTGGCAGGCCGCTCTCGACGCAGGCTGGACCGACGCCGAGCTCACCGAGGTCTCGGTACACGTCACCTTGAACCTCTTCACGAATTACTTCAACCACCTGGTGCAGACCGAACTCGACCTCCCGGCGGCTCCGGGACTGTAAACGGTCTGCCGGACGTGGCGGCGGACCCGATCTCCCTGATCCGGGACCGCCGTCACGGCAGCGCCGGATGGATCACCGAAAACCAGTGGCAGGAAAGCAGGCAGCATGACCAAGCCCGACATCTACTTCTACTTCGACCCGGTGTGCCCGTTCGCCTGGATGACCAGCAAGTGGATCCGCATGGTCACCACTCAACGCAACTACACCGTCGAGTGGCGCCTCATCTCGCTACGGATGGTCAACGCCCACGTCGACTATGACGCACACTTCCCGCCCGAGTACGAAGCCGGCCACACCGCAGGCCTGAGACTGCTCCGCGTGGTCGATCGCGCCCGGTCGGACCACGGCACGGAGGTGGTGGGACCGCTTTACCAAGCCCTGGGCAGGCACATCTTCGACTCCGCTCCCGCACCCGACCACAGTGGGGACAGCAAGGCCCTCGACCATCGCGGCACCGCGTCCTTCCTGGCCCCGGTCCTGGCGGAGGTCGGGCTGCCACCCGCACTGGTCGAGGCACTCGACGACGACTCGCTCGACCTCGGCATCCGTGCCGAGACCGACGAGGCCCTGTCCCTGACCGGCAAGGACGTCGGGACACCCATCATCCACTTCGAACCCCCGCACGGCGTGGCGTTCTTCGGACCGGTGATCAGCCGCCTCCCAGCTGAGGACGACGCCGTCCGGCTCTGGGACCACGTGATCGGGTTGACCAGCTTCCCCGGTTTCGCCGAGCTCAAGCGCAGCCTGCGCGAGCTCCCTCAGCTGCGGGCGCTCGGCGTCGCGGACGACGAGGTCGGAGTCGAGCAGGACTGGCACGGCGGCAGCCGCAGGACCACGCGATAACCACTCCCGGAGAGGACCTCGCATGGAACTGGAGCGCGCAGGCGACTTCGTCCGGCGGCACCATCACGCTGTTCTCGCTACCCGAACTCGGGACGGCGGGATCCAGCAGAGCCCGGTCCTGGTCGGCGTGGACGACGGCGGCAGAATCACCGTGAGCAGCCGGGAGACGGCGTTCAAGACCAAGAACCTGCGGCGTGACCCCCGGGCGCAGCTCTGTGTGTTCCCCGACGAGTTCTTCGGCGACTGGATCTTCGTCCAGGGCGACGCGGACGTACTGTCCCTCCCCGATGCGATGGAACCACTGGTGGACTACTTCCGGCAGCTGTCCGGGGAGCACAGCGATTGGGACGAGTACCGCCGGAGCATGGAGCGCGAACGGCGTGTCCTGATCAGGATCGCGCCAGACCGCGTGGGGCCCGACCGGCGGGGTTGACCTACCAAACACCACCCGAGGAGAAACACCATGGCAAGCGCCGAGACCGCCCTGGTCCTGACGGACCCCCAGAACGACTTCCTGAGCGAGGACGGGGTCGCCTGGGAGCCGAGGCGGCCGCGGTGGCGTCGGAGACGACAGCGAAGTGCATGGCTCCCGCCATGTGACGATCGATGTGACTAAGCACGGCGCACCGCAATGCATCCGATTGCCGCGGGATGAAGCGCTCAAGCCTCGATACGGCGTCTCACCTGCGCTAACGTGAAGTTCAAAGCACCTGGAACGACCTGCGTGCGACCCATACGCCGTGCATGGCACACGTAACCGTGGTGAGGTGCCGGTCGATGTGCGAGCGGTGTTTCCGACCACGACGCTGCGCATGGACTTGGTGGAGCGCAATCCGCAGCCTGGAACAGAAGATCAACCGCCGCAGGCCTCGGTTTACGACGCGCGAACCGGTCACTTCCGGCAGCTGGGTGACACAGAACTACCGAAAGGCTACCGCTGACCCCGGCACCGAACGAAACATGATCCAGGGCGTCTGACCCGCTCAGGCCTTCTTCGACGTAGACGTTGATCCGAAGCGGAACTCGACGACGTCGCCGTCGGCCATCACATAGTCCTTGCCCTCCATGCGCACCTTGCCCGCGGCCTTCGCCGCGTTCATGGAGCCGGCCGCCACGAGCTCCTCGAAGGACACGATCTCGGCCTTGATGAAGCCCCGCTGGAAGTCCGTGTGGATCACGCCTGCGGCCTGCGGAGCGGTTGCACCCTTGGGGATCGTCCAGGCTCGTGACTCCTTGGGCCCGGCGGTCAGGTAGGTCTGCAGGCCGAGAGTTTCGAAGCCGACCCGGGCCAGCACGTCGAGCCCTGGCTCGTCGATTCCCAGCTCGGCAAGCATCGCACGTGCCTCGTGATCGTTCTGGAGCTCCACCAGCTCCGACTCGAACTTGGCGTCCAGGAAGATCGCCTCCGACGGCGCGACCAGATCCCTCATCTTGTCCTTCAACGACTCGTCGGAGAGCTCGTCGCTGTCGCAGTTGAAGACGTAGATGTACGGTTTCGCGGTCATCAGCATCAGCTCACGCAACAGCGCCTTGTCGATGGCCGTCTCGATGATCGGCGTACCCGCCTCGAGCGCCTCCTTCGCCTCCTTGACCGCCGCCAACATGACGGCGTTCGCTTTCTTGATCCGCGTCTCCTTCTCCAACCGTGACAGCGCCTTGTCGACGGTCTGCAGGTCGGCGAGGATCAGCTCGGTCTGAATCGTCGAAATGTCGTCGGCCGGCGACACCTTGCCCTCGACATGCGTCACGTCCTCGTCACGGAAGACCCGCGTCACCTGGCAGATCGCCGCCGACTCACGAATGTGCGAGAGAAACCTGTTGCCCAGTCCCTCGCCCTCCGATGCTCCACGCACGATTCCCGCGATGTCCACGAACTCCACGGTCGCTGGCATGATCTTGGCCGAACCGAAGATCTCGGCGAGCTTCGGCAGCCGGGGGTCGGGTACGCCGACCACGCCGACGTTCGGCTCGATAGTCGCGAAGGGGTAGTTCGCCGCGAGCACGTCGTTCTTGGTTAGCGCGTTGAACAGCGTCGACTTGCCCGCGTTGGGAAGGCCGACGATTCCGATGGTGAGTGCCACGTGTGGCAACTTTACGGCGCGGGCCCGGCAGCCGACGAATCGTGGATTCGACAGGCGCAACCACCGACCAAGAAGGCCCGGCTACGCTGCCGCAATGCGCATCGCCACCTGGAACGTGAACTCCATCCGCAGCCGCATCGACCGGGTGGAAGCCCTGCTGCAGCGGCACGAGATCGACGTACTCACCATCCAGGAGACCAAGGCGCGCGACGACCAGTTCCCGCTCGACCGGCTCAACGCCCTCGGGTACGACGTCGCCACGTTCGGCTACAACCAGTGGAACGGCGTCGCGATCGCGAGCCGAGTGGGACTGTCCGATGTACGCCAGGGGTTCGAGGGGATGCCGGACTACGGCGACCCGCTGACTACTGAGGCAAGGGCACTCGGTGCGACATGCGACGGGGTGAAGATCTGGTCGCTCTACGTCCCCAACGGCAGGTCGCTCGGCGACCCACACCTGGACTACAAGATCCACTGGCTCACCCGGCTCCGCGACGCAGCCAAGAGCTGGCTCACGCAGGAACCGGAAGCGCAGATCGCACTCACCGGTGACTGGAACATCGCGCCACAGGACGAGGACGTGTGGGACATGAGCGTCTTCGCAACGAGCACACACGTCTCCCCGCCCGAGCGCGCGGCGTTCCAGGCCATCGTCGAGAGCGGGTACGCCGACGTGGTCCGCGAACACGCACCAGGGCCGGGCGCCTACACGTACTGGGACTACTACCGTCAGCGCTTCGAGCGCAACAAGGGCATGCGGATCGACTTCGTGCTCGGCTCCCCCGCGTTCGCCGAGCGTGTCACTGGCGCCTTCATCGACCGGGAGGAGCGGAGAGGCAAGGGGGCGAGCGACCACGCCCCAGTGGTGATCGACCTCACCGACTGAGGTCCCCAGGAATGTCGGTCCCCTAGGTCACGATGGGCTCATGGAACTCAACACAGTCCTTTCACTGCTCCTCGTGCTGGGCATCGGTCTCCTTCTCGGCGCGGTGCTCGGGATGCTCTGGGCGCGTTCGCGATCCGCGTCCTCGGTCGCCTCGTCCGTCGCGGAGACCGAACGCCTCGCGATCGAGTCCCGAGCGGCCGACCAGGCGATCGTGCGGGACGGGCTGGAGAGGCTGCACGGCCAGATGCGAGACCTCGAGCAGCACCGGGTCTCCTGGCAGAGCCAGCTCAAGCAACAGGTCGACGATGTCCGGCACTCCACCGACACGCTGCGCCGAGAGACGTCCTCACTGTCCACCGCGTTGCGCAAGCCACAGGTTCGCGGCCGCTGGGGCGAGCTGCACCTGCGCAAGGTCGTCGAGGTGGCCGGGCTGGTCTCGCGGTGTGACTTCGCCGAGCAGGTCTCGGTGCGCGACGAGGGGCGCGCGATGCGGCCGGATCTGGTGGTCAACCTGGCCGGAGGCAAGCACGTCGTGGTCGACGCCAAGGTGCCGCTCGACGCGTTCCTCGACGCGACGAACGCCGACTCCGATGCCGAGCGAGACGCGCATCTGTCCCGCCACGCACGACAGCTTCGCCAACACGTCGACGCCCTGGCAGCAAAGGCCTACTGGCGCACGCTCCCGGCCACACCAGAGTTCGTGGTCCTCTTCGTGCCCGGCGAGTCGTTCCTCTCCGCTGCACTCGAGGCCGAGCCATCGCTGCTGGAGTACGCCGCCTCGCGCCAGGTCGTGCTCGCGACGCCGACCACATTGGTGGCACTGCTCCGCACCGTGGCCTATGCCTGGACACAGGAGACCCTTGCGGACAAGGCCCGGGAGATCCACGAGCTGGGTCGTGAGCTTTATGACCGCATCGGCCGGATGGGCGGCCACCTCGACAGGCTCGGCAAGTCCCTGATAGGCGCGGTCGACAGCTACAACAAGGCCGTCGGGTCGTTGGAGACACGCGTGCTCGTGTCTGCACGCAGGTTCGCTGAAATGGAGGTCAGCGACCAGGACCTCACCCCTCCTGCCCCCGTTTCGGAAGCTCCACGGCCGCTGACGGCTGCGGAGCTGATGGAGATCGTCGCCGACCCTCCAGACCCGCTCACCGAGCTGCGGCCCAGAGTGCCGAAGCCTCGTCAAGGACGCCGCGCCGAGGGCGCCTAGCGCGCCCCCGAAAACGGTCGGTCTGGGTTGCGGCGCGGCACCCGCATAGTGACGCCTCATCGTCATAGTTTGAGGCCGTGAGCCAGCGCACGCTCTGGGAGCAGGGCACGAAGCCGGGTCGCCAGGTCGCGACACTCGCGTCAGCTGCCACGCTGGTCGTCGTGCTCGGCCACCTGCTACTGACCCGCCAGCTCAACATCGCCTTCGACATCTCGTTCGTGGCCATCTGTGTCGCTGCGGCGCTCTCGGTCCGCCCGCGGGAGTTCTTCGTCGTCGGTGTGCTGCCGCCGCTGCTGATGTTGGGCGCCATGCTGACCGCCGCCCTGCTGGCCCGCGAAGCGATCGCCGAGACCGGTGACGGCCTCATCCAGGCGGTCGTCTCCGGCCTCGCTCACCAAGCCGGTGCACTGGTCGCGGGTTACGGGCTCACCTTGGTGATCCTCGCACTGCGACAGATGGCGGCGCAGCAGCGGTTGCCGGCTCAGGCAGCCCAACGCCGGCGCCCGGCGTCCGTCGTACAGACCGAGAACTCTCCGCAGCACTGAGCCGCGGTGCAATCCGCCCCGGCTCAGCCCCTGGCCTTCTCGGCAACTCGCATGTCGCGGCGAAGCTCCGGCGGGAGCGCGAAGATCAGCGACTCCTCCGCGGTCTGCACGGCCTGGGCATCCGGGTAGCCACGCTCGGCCAGGAACTCGAGGACACCGTCGACCAGGTCCTCGGGCACCGAGGCTCCTGAGGTGACACTGACCGTGCGCACTCCCTCGAGCCACGCCTCGTTGATCTCGCTTGCGTCGTCGACGCGGTAGGACGCCTTCGCACCGGCTTCGAGGGCGACCTCGACCAGACGCACCGAGTTCGAGGAGTTGCCCGAGCCGACCACGATCACCAGGTCCGCGCTCTGGGCGATCTCCTTGACCGCGGTCTGCCGGTTCTGGGTGGCGTAGCAGATGTCGTCCGACGGAGGGTCGAGCAGCTCCGGGAACTTCAGACGAATCTTGGCAACGGTCTCCATGGTCTCGTCGACCGACAGCGTGGTCTGCGAGAGCCAGGCGACCTTCGACGGGTCGCGGACCTCGATCTTCTCGACGTCCTCGGGGCTCTGCACCAGCTGGATGTGTCCGGGAGCCTCCCCCGCAGTTCCCTCCACCTCCTCATGCCCCTGATGACCGATTAGGAGGATGTCGTAGTCGTCGCTGGCGAAACGACGTGCCTCGTGGTGCACCTTGGTCACCAGGGGGCAGGTCGCGTCGATGGCCTTGAGGCTGCGCTCGTCGGCCTGGCGGTGCACCTCCGGGGAGACGCCGTGTGCGGAGAACACCACGGTGGCTCCTTCGGGGACCTCGTCCAGCTCCTCGACGAAGATCGCGCCGCGCGACTCCAGGTTGGACACCACGTGCCGGTTGTGGACGATCTGCTTGCGCACGTAGACCGGTGCGCCGTAGAGGTCGAGCGCCTTCTCGACCGTGATCACCGCTCGGTCCACGCCGGCACAGTAGCCGCGCGGCGCAGCGAGGAGAACCGCACGGTCGGCCGCGGTCGGCTCCGCGGTGCCCAGAAAGACTGGGGGATCCTCCCCTCTGGCTTTGGTCATGGGGCCAATGGTAGGTGCTCTGCCATAAGGTGCCAGGCGTGGCACTACAGACTTCCCCCGAGTCGCCGGCACCTGTCCGGCAGATCGCAAACGCGATCTCGGGGTGGATCGACCGGCTGGGCGCAGTCTGGGTCGAGGGCCAGATCGCCCAGCTCAACCGCCGTCAGGGGATGAACACGGTCTTTATCACACTGCGCGACCCGGTGGCCGACATCTCCGTGCCGGTGACCTGCTCCCGCCAGGTCTTCGACTCCCTGAGTCCGCCCGTGGTCGAGGGTGCCAGCGTGGTCATCCACGCCAAACCGTCCTTCTACGCCAACCGCGGCACTCTCAGCCTCTACGCCTCCGATATCCGGATGGTGGGCCTCGGTGAGCTGCTCGCACGGCTTGAACGCCGACGGCAGCTGCTCGCCGCGGAGGGGTTGTTCGCCCGCGAGCTGAAGCGCAACCTGCCCTTCCTGCCTGGGTCGGTCGGCCTGATCACCGGCCAACAGTCCGCTGCTGAGCGCGACGTGCTCGACAACGCGCGTCGACGCTGGCCGGCTGTGCGCTTTCGCGTCCTGCACTCCGCCATGCAGGGTCCCAACGCGGCCCGCGAGGTGATCGATGCGCTCGCCGTGCTCGACCGTGACCAGCAGATCGACGTGATCGTGATCGCGCGTGGTGGTGGCGCCGTTGAGGACCTGCTGCCCTTCTCGGACGAGGCGCTGATCCGGGCGGTGCACAGGGCTCGTACTCCGGTAGTCTCCGCGATCGGACACGAACCCGACTCGCCCATCCTCGACCTGGTCGCCGACGTCCGCGCGTCGACTCCTACCGACGCAGCCAAGATGGTCGTCCCCGATGTGGCCGAGGAGGTCGACCGGATCACCCAGCTCCGCGACCGCGGCCGGCACACGATGACCACCTGGCTCGCTTCGCAGCTCCAGCAGCTGCAGGCGGTCCGCGCACGGCCGAGTCTCGCCGAGCCAGGCACCCTTCTCGACGCCCGCTCGCGCGAGGTCGAGGAGTTGCGCTCCCGCAGCCGACGTTGTCTGCACCACCAGCTCGACCGCGCCCACGACGACCTGACCCATCAGCTCGCCCGTGTCCGAAGCGTGTCACCGCTGGCCACCCTGGAACGCGGATATGCCGTCCTGCAGGACAGCGACGGCCACGTCGTCAGCAGTGTTGCCCAGACCCGGCGGAACGAATCCCTGCAGGTGCGGGTCAGCGACGGCCGCATCCACGTCGCCGTCCAGCACGCGACGAAGAACCAGCCCACCAACGAGGAGGGAACCTAGTGCCCCAGGAGCCAGTGCAGGAGCCAGCCCAGGAACCGGCGCGGCAGCCGGAGGGGCCACCACCGGACATCAGCTACGAGGCGGCGCGAGAGGAGCTGGTCGAGGTCGTACGCCGCCTCGAGACGGGCGGCACCAGCCTCGAGGACTCACTCGCGCTGTGGGAGCGCGGAGAGCTACTGGCACAGGTCTGCCAGAGCTGGCTCGACGGGGCGAGGAAACGGCTCGACGCTGCTATCTCGGGTGAAAGCGGCAACGAGTGACCTCGACTCGACAAAGCTCGACCAGCCGCCAGCGCTAGCGGAGGCTCCTGACGTAACTCACGAGGACGTCCTGCTCCACCGGCCCCACCACGAGCGTGGTCACCTCACCGTCGCTGCGCACCAGAGCGGTGTCTCCTTCGCTGTCGGTCCACGAGCTCCATGGCCTCCCGTCGATGCTGACGTCCTTCCCCCGGGTCGCTTCCTCGTCGACGTACGTCGTGACCATGGACCTCACCGAGCTGTCGAGCTGCTCGAGGCCGAGGTACTTCCCCTCCTCGGTCAGCAGGCCGAGATGCCAGCGCGCGGGCTCGGGCACGAACTCCACACTCGTCGCGCGCCAGCCCGCTGGTAGCTGTCTCGGCGCGAGCACCTCGAAGCCGGCCTGCTCGCGTGCGAAGGCGGCGCTCTGCCGGTAGTCCACCGCTCCGCCGGAACCTTCGGGCTCGACGCGGTTGAGGTCGCGAAG
>Ga0136621_1001132_pt1 | contig 10810 bp, 11 predicted proteins | sample AntDryUQ445A2306_FD_104673 | JGI IMG/M metagenome (GOLD analysis project Ga0136621, IMG submission 104673) | Polar desert sand microbial communities from Dry Valleys, Antarctica - metaG UQ445A (23.06) | ecosystem: Environmental > Terrestrial > Soil > Desert | place: Antarctica: Dry Valley...
CTCGATCTCGTCGCTGAGCGAATCGACTCCCAGCGCGATCTGCTGGGCGGCGACCTTGGGACCGTAGATCGCCTCGACGATGCGGGTGGTTGCGTAGGTGGTCATGCCCTCGTTGAGCCAGAAATCGGCCCAGGTCGCATTGGTCGCGAGATTGCCCGACCAGCTATGGGCGAGCTCGTGCGCGACCAGACTGACGAGGCTCTTGTCGCCGGCGATGAAGGTCGGCGTCAGGAAGGTCAGGGTCGGGTTTTCCATCCCCCCGAACGGGAAGGACGGCGGCAGAACGACCATGTCGTAGCGTCCCCAGCGGTACGGCCCGTAGAGCTTCTCGGCCGCGTCGATCATCCTTTCGGTGTCGGCGAGCTCGGCGGCGGCTGCCTTGAGCATCGCCGGTTCGGTCCACACGCCCGAGCGGGGGCCGAGCGGCTCGAACTCGAGGTCGCCGACGGCCATCGCGATCAGATAGGGTGGGACGCTGTTGTCCATCCGGAACTTGAACACGCTTTCGCCGCCCTGGGTGATCGGTTCGGCGCTGCGCGGCGCGCTCATCACCGCGGTCAGGCCGGCCGGTACGCGGATGGTCGCTTCCCAGCTCTGGCGGATGCCGGGCGAGTCCTGGGTCGGAATCCAGGTCCGGTTGAGGATCGCCTGGCCCTGGCTGAACAAATAGGGATGCTTCTTGCCGGCGGTCTGTTCGGGCGTCAGCCATTGCAGGGCTTCGGCGCCCGGCGCGCTTTTGTAGCGGATCGCGATCCGGCGGGTGTCGGGAGCAAGCGCGATCGCCAGCGGAGAGCCGAGATTCTCATCCTTGGCGCCGACCTTGAAGGCGAGCGCCTTGCCTGAACCATCGGTGACGCTCTCGATCTCGAGCCCCTTGTCGTCGAGGACGATCTCCTTGGCGTCAGGCTTGCGGTCGATGTCGAGGATCGCGGTGCCGCCGATCCGCTTGGCGTCGAAATCGACGGTCAGGTCGAGCGCGACGTGGTGGACCCGCGCTTCCAAGGGCCGGGCGAAGCTGTGGATGTCGTTGGCGTCGGGCGTCGCCAGGATCGGCGCGATGGCGGCGGTTTCGTTCGCCGGCTGCGCGGCATTGTCCTGGTCCGAAACCCGGCATGCGGCCAGCATCATCATTGCGGCGAGCATCGCCGCGCGGGACCACAGCTTCATTGCATGCTTCCTCAGCCGGACTCGGCAATGCCAACGTAGAGCGAGCGTTTCGGTGCCGCGAAAACGCGCCTGAGCATCGGTTCGAAGAACTCCAGCGGCGCGCTGTCATAGTCCGGATCGAACGCGGCCTGGTCGTACAGCTCGCAGAAGCGGGCGGCGTCGGTGAAGTGCGGATGGCCGCGAAACGCCTCGCGCATGTTGCGGTCGAGGCCGATGTAATGGAAAAAATAATAGCCCTGGAAGATGCCGTGCTGCTCGGCGATCCAGTGCAGCTTGTCGTCGACGAACGGCTTCAAGATTGCCGCCGCGATGTCCGGGTGGTTGTACGAGCCCAAGGTGTCGCCGATGTCGTGAACGAGCGCCATCACGACATAGTCCTCGTCCTCGCCGGCCCTGTGGGCGCGGGTCGCGGTCTGCAGCGAATGCTGGAGCCGGTCGACGGGAAATCCGCCATAATCGCCGTCGAGCAGCTTCAAGTGGGCGAGCACGCGGTCGGGGAGGCCAGCGCCATAGGAGAAGAATTGCGGCGCAATCACCGCCCAATCTTCGGCGGTGCCCTCATCCATGCTCCGGAAGGCCGCGCGTGGAGCCGATTCATTCATGCGAATCTCCTCGCCAGTTGGAGTGCCGCGTCACCGCCCTTCTCGCAATGCCGAATATATCCGCCTATATCCAGCGCGATGGCGACCGACAGCGCGGCACTGGAACGGCGGCAGCAGCCGGCGAAGCGAGAGAGACGGTCCGCTGCGCCCAGAATCCAGTCGCCGGCGGCGCCCGTCGCCGAAAGCATCGGCCTCGACCAGCCGTTCTTCGACGACAAGAACCGCGCCTTCTGGATCCTGCAGTCGATCGGCTGGAGCGGCTATTTCATCCTGCGCTCGCTGTCCGGCTTCGCCAATTCGATGGGCTGGATGTTTGTCGTCCACACGCTGCTGCTGACCGCCACCGGTTATTCGCTGACCCTGCTGCTGGCGACCTTGTTCCGGCGGCTGATCGCAATGCGCGCACTGCTGACGGTGACGCTTTCGCTGTTGGCGGTGATCCTCGCCTCAACCGCATTCTCGATCATCGAAACGTGGAGCTTCGTGACCTTCCTGAAGCCCGACGCGCGGCCGGTCGGAGTCGAATATCTGGGGGCGATCCTGCTCAATTTCGCGCTCCTCGCGGCGTGGGCGGCGCTGTATTACGGGATCAACTACTTCCTGCTGCTCGAGGAGCAGATCGACCAGCGCGAAAGACTCGAGAGCCAGGCCTCGACCGCGCAGCTGGCGATGCTGCGCTACCAATTGAACCCGCACTTCCTGTTCAATACGCTCAATTCGATTTCGACCCTGGTGCTCCTGAAGCAAACCGAGCGCGCCAATGCGATGCTCGCCCGGCTGTCCTCGTTCCTGCGCTATACCCTGGTCAATGAACCGACCGCCCAGGTGACGCTCGCCCAGGAAGTCGAGACCTTAAAGTTGTACCTCGAGATCGAGAAGATGCGCTTCGAGGACCGGTTGCGCCCGCATTTCAAGATCGAGTCCGAGACCATCGGCGCTCGGCTGCCGTCGCTGCTGCTCCAGCCGCTCATTGAGAATGCGATCAAATATGCGGTCACCGCGAGCGAAAGCGGAGCCGACATCTGGATCACCGCCCACCGCCAGGGGGAATCCGTGCGGCTCGAGGTCGCCGACAATGGCGACGGCGACAACGCCGGCTTGACGGCCACCCCGTCGACGGGAGTCGGACTGGCGAACATTCGCGACCGTCTGGCGCAGGCTTACGGTCCGGCCCATGGCTTTACGACAAAAAAGAACGAACGCGGGGGCTTTAGCGTTATCATCGAAATACCATACGAGAGCGGAGACAAGGATACATGAGCATCCGGACCGTGTTGGTCGACGACGAGCCGCTCGCGACCCAGGGGCTGCAGCTTCGGCTGCAGGCGCACGAGGACGTCGAGGTGGTCGCCACCGCCGCCAACGGCCGCGAGGCGATCCGCGCGATCAAGACCCAGAAACCCGACCTCGTCTTCCTCGACATCCAGATGCCGGGGTTCGATGGGTTCTCGGTGATCCAGGGGCTGATGGAGGTCGAGCCGCCGCTGTTCGTGTTCGTTACCGCCTACGGCGACCATGCGTTGAGGGCGTTCGAGGCCCAGGCGGTCGATTATCTGATGAAGCCGGTCGACGAGGACCGCCTGGCGGCGACGCTTGATCGCGTGCGCCAGCGGCTGGTCGAGAAGCGCGGCGCCGAAGAGGTCGAGCGCCTTAAGGAAGTGCTGGTCGAGCATGCGCCGGAGGCCGCGGAATCGCTGGCCGAGGAGACCGCCGGCGACGCCCCCGCCGCCAATCGCTTCGAGAAGATGATCAACATCAAGGACCAGGGGCAGATTTTCCGCGTCGACGTCGATTCGATCGAGCGCATCGACGCCGCCGGCGACTACATGTGCATCCAGACCGGCGACAACACGCTGATCCTGCGCGAGACCATGAAGGACCTCGAGAAACGACTTGACCCCAGGCGCTTCCAGCGGGTGCACCGCTCGACCATCGTCAACCTCGACCTCGTCCGACAGGTCAAGCCGCACACCAACGGCGAATGCTTCCTGGTGCTCGATTCAGGCGCGCAGGTGAAGGTCAGCCGAAGCTACCGCGACGTCGTCGCGAGGTTTGTGCACTAAATGGCACGGATCACAGGCCTCGGCGGCATCTTCTATAAAGTCGCGGACCCGGACGCGACGCGCGCCTGGTACCAGGAGACTCTCGGCATTGGCGGCGAATGGGGTGCGATGTTCCCGTTCAAGAAGGACGATCCGGAGGGCTTTGCCTTGCTGTCGCCGTTCAAGGCCGACAGTGACTATTTCGGCCCGAGCGAAAAGCCGTTCATGATCAACCTGCGGGTCGACGACCTCGACGCGATGGTCGCGGAGCTGGAGGCCAAGGGCGTCGCCATCCTCGGGCGGCAGGACGAGCATTACGGCCGCTTCGCCTAGATCCTCGACCCCGACGGCGTCAAGGTCGAGCTTTGGCAACAGCTCGGACCGGCGCCGGAATAAGAGGCAGGAGAACCCATGACCCGCACACAACAGGCCCTGCTCCGAATCGCGGCACCTTTGGCGCTGCTCGCGTGCGCGTCGCCCGCCGCCGCCGCCGTCATCCATGTCGTCAAGTCGCCGGCTTGCGGCTGTTGCGTCAAATGGGTCGAGTATCTGCGCAAGGCCGGGCATCAGGTGATGATCACCAACGCCGACCCGAGCGGCGCGGCCGAGCGCCTCGGCGTCCCTGAGGATCTGCGTTCGTGCCACACCGCGTCGGTCGGCAAATACGCCCTTGAAGGGCATGTGCCCGCCGCCGACATCGCCCGCCTGCTCCGCGAGAAACCGAATGCCGCTGGCCTCGCCGTTCCCGGGATGCCCGCCGGATCGCCGGGTATGGAAATGGGCGCCAGGCAGCCGTTCGAGACGATCCTCTTTGCTCGCGACGGAACGAGGCGGATGTTCGCGCGGCACTGACGCCGGTCGAGAGTCCGTTTGCGATTACCGGCCGGGCTTGTCGTCCATCGATTCCCGCCAAGGGAACAGCGGCTTTGGGTCATTGGCCGGATGGTCCGTACCCGTGCAGGGTTGCGGCGCATCATAGGGCTGCCGATCGGAGCCGATTGCGAAGCGCGCTCGGGCACTGCTAAACGCCGCCCCATGACCAAGACCCGCTGGCTCGAAGCCGCCGCCGCCCTCGCCGTCCTCTCGCTCGCAGCGTGCGAGGTCGCCACCCCCCCCGACAACAAGACGGCCGGCAATGCGGCCGAGGAAGCCCAGCCCGCCGCCGTCGAGCAACTGGCGCGGGTCGAGATGAACCCGGACACCAGTTTCCTCACCGCCGAGGAGCGCGAGGTCGTCAATTTGCTGATCCAGGCGGCCGGCCTGATGAGCGAGATCTACAAGCGCCAGGCGACTCCGGAGTACGACCGGCTGCGCGCCGAGGTCGCCGCCAGGAACGATCCCGCGCTGCTCGGGCGGTTCGACACCTTCTTCGGTCCCTGGGACAGTCTTGACGAGGACAAGCCGTTTTTCGGCAACCAGCCCAAGCCGCCGGGCGCGAACTTTTACCCGACCGACCTCACCAAGGAACAGTTCGATTCCTATCTGGCGGCCCACCCCGACCAGACCGAAGCGCTGACCAGCCCTTACACGGTCGTCAAGCGGCAGGGCGACCGGCTGATCGCGGTTCCGTACAGCCAAGAGTACAGCCAATGGCTCGAGCCGGCGGCGAAGCTGCTCGAGCAGGCGGCGGCCAAGACGAGCAACGCCAGTCTCAAGAAATTCCTCACCCTGCGCGCAAAGGCGTTCCGGACCGACGATTATTTCGAGTCCGAGGTCGCGTGGATGGACTTGGCCGGCACGCCGATCGAAGTCGCGATCGGCCCGTACGAGGTCTACACCGACACCCTCTACGGCCGTAAGACCGCGTTCGAGGCGTTCGTGACGCTCCGCAATCCCGAGGAGTCGCAGGCGCTCGACGTCTACAAGGCCGAACTGCGCGGGATGGAAGAAAATCTCCCGGTCGAAGCCAAGTACAAGAATTTCCAGCGCGGGTTCGAATCTCCGTTGGTGGTCGCCGACCAGGTTCGCGGCGGCGGCGACAATGTGCCGGGCGTCCAGACGATCGCCTTCAACCTGCCCAACGACGAGCGGGTGCGCGAGGCCAAGGGCGCGAAGAAGGTCATCCTGCGCAATGTGCTGGGCGCGAAGTACGATCGCATCCTGAAACCGATGGGCAATCTGGTGCTGGTTCCGGAGCAGGCGAGCAACGTCACCCAACGCTACATGTTCATGGAAACGCTGTTCCACGAACTGTCGCACAGCCTCGGGCCGGGAACCATCAGGGTCGACGGCCGCACAACCACGGTCGACAAGGAATTGAAGGATCTCGCCAGCGGGTTCGAGGAAGCGAAGGCCGACGTCATGGGCGCCTACAACGTCATGCACATGATGGACAAAGGCGTGATCCCCGCGGTCGAGCGGCCGCAGATCCGCGCGACCTACGTCGCCGGGCTGTTCCGGGCGATGCGCTTCGGCACCAACGAGGCCCACGGCAAGGGCGCGGCGATGCAATACCGCTACCTTCGCGACAAGGGCGGAATCGTCTGGGATCCGCAGGCCAAGCGCTTCCGCATCGACGAGGCGAAGATCGACGGCGCCATCCGCGGCCTGGTCGGCGAGATCGTCAGGCGGCAGGGCGATGGCGACTATGCCCGCACCAAGGCATTTCTCGACCAGTGGGGCTCCCTCGACGCCGAAGCCCGGCAGGTGATCGGCACGATGACTCACATCCCGGTCGACATCCGGCCGATTTACCCCAACCGCGTCTGACGGAGGCGAGCGGCGTGCCGACCAAGTTCGAAATCTTCGCCGCCCTTCACGTCCCGGGCGACCCGGTGGTGCTCTACAACATCTGGGACGTCGGCAGCGCGCAAGCGGCCGTCCGCGCCGGCGCCAGGGCTCTAGCGACCGGCAGCCATCCGGTCGCCGACGCCAACGGCTTCCCCGACGGAGAAAAGGTGCCGATCGCATTCGCCCTGGCCAACGCGTCGCGGATCGGCGAAGCGGTGGAACTGCCGGTGACCATCGATTTCGAGGGCGGCTATGCGGTCGACCCGGGCGCGGTCGAGCATAATTTCGCTTTGCTCGCGGCGACCGGCGCGGTCGGCTGCAATTTCGAGGACCAGGTGATCGGCGGCGAGGGACTGCACCCGCTGGCGCTGCAAGGCCGGCGCATCCAGGCCGCGCGGCGCGGCGCCGGCGACAGTTTCTTCATCAACGCGCGGACCGACCTGTTCCTCAAGAACAAGCCCGAGACGCATGACGCGGCGATGGTCGATGCGGCGATCGAGCGCGCCTTGGCCTTTGCCGATGCCGGGGCGAGCGGTTTCTTCGTTCCGCGGCTTGGCGACCTCAAGCTGGTCGAGAAGCTGTGCAAGGCGTCGCCGCTCCCGGTCAACGCGATCGCTTATCCGGGCGCGCCGGCCAAGCAGCAGTGGGCGAGCGCCGGGATCGCTCGGATCAGCCACGGGCCGTTCCCGCACCGGGCGCTGATGGCGACCTTCGAGGACATGGCGAGGGCGGCGCTCAACTAGGTCCTGGCGGCGCGCCACCAGGAGCGGCGCCGAGCCGGTCCCGACTTCAACACGCTACGGCGGAAAATACGCGCGGCGACGCGCAGGATCAGCCCGACCCACAGCGCTTGCCAGGCGATTGCGACGAGGTGCGGCCACAGCTCCGGCAATTCGGCGGCGCGGGCGATCATCACGAACGGCGACGACAAGGGGAACGCCGCCGCGGCCAGAGCGCGCGGGCTGTCGGGAGAACCGACCGCGGTCGCGGCGACTGCGAACACCACCACCTGGGCCATGGTCACCGGCATCGACAGGGTCTGCACCTCGCGCGCGGTCGAGGCCTGCCCACCGATGCCGAGGAACACCGAGCCGAGCAGCAAATAGCTCATCATGAAATAGACGACGGCGAGGGTCATGAAGAGCGGCCAGCCGACTGCGGGCGGCGGCAGCGAGGCCAGGCTTTGGCCGGTGAACATCGCAATGGTGGCGGCGCCCGCCGCGACCCACACGGCGATACCGAGCAGCGACATCGCCAGCATCGCGAACAGCTTGCCGAGGAAGATCGCGTCGATCGGCACCGCCGCGGCCAGGACCTCGATGATCTTGTTGGCTTTCTCGTCGATCAACTGGGACAGCAGCATGCCCGACAGCAGGACCGTGAGAAGGAACAACACGGTCTGGCCGGCGCGCGCGGTCAGTGCCCGAGGTGTCGCCAACGAACCGGCCGAGGCCGTGGTCCGGGACAGTTGGACAATCGGTGCATTCGGATCGGGATCCGCTCGCGCGCGGCGCGCATCCTCGACCATGAACTGCAACTGGCGGATGGTCGTGCCCTCCGCGTGGACGGGTCCGATCAAGTGCGGCCGAGCTAGTCCGCCTTCGAGCACGGCGATCACCGGCGGCGACTTCGAGACCAGCAGCTTCGTCCGCTGGGCCGCGGCGTCCGGCCGCGGCAGCACGTGGAGCAACTCCAGCTTCGCCGACACGTCGACCTTATTGTACAGACGGGCCCGGGCCTCGGCCAGCGCTTGAAAGTCGAGGTCGCCGGCGACCACGGCGACCGACGGCCGCTCGGCCTGGCTGACCGCCGTCCCACCGATGCCGGCGAAGATGCCGACCATCAGCAGCGGGAACAACGGGCCCATCAGGAAAAACAGGAAGGCGCGCGAGAACACCGTCGCGGTGAAGTCGCGCCGCGCGATCACGAACGCCGAGCGGAGCAGTGCCGGCATCACGAGGGCGCGCCCGGGTCGCCCATCGCCGCCGCGGCGGCATCGCCGGCGATGGCGACGAACGCGTCGTGCAGGCCGGGCCGCTCGATCGCCAGGGTCTCGATCCCGGCGCCGCTGTCGAGCAGCGCCCTCAACAATGGCTCGGGTCCGCCGGGCGGCAGGTCGAACACCCACTCGCCGCGCTCGTGGCGGGCGCCGTGGGGAATCGCCGAGCGCCACGGTCCGTCTTCGGAGCGGGTGCGCAGGCGAACGATCGGCTGCAATCGGTCGCGGGCCTCGTCGACGCCGCCCTCGAACGCCAGTCTGCCCCCGGCGATAATCGCGATCCGCTCGCACAGCCGTTCCGCATGGGCGATGACATGGGTCGAGAAGATGACGGTGACACCGTCCCTCGCTTCGGCGCGGATCAGCTCCTCGAGCTTCGCCTGGTTGATCGCGTCGAGGCCGGAAAACGGTTCGTCGAGGACGATCAGCCGCGGGCGATGGACGATGGTGCCCAGCAGCTGCACGGTCTGCGCCATACCCTTGGACAAAGTGCGGATCGGCTTTCGCGCCCATTCGCTTAATCCGTGGCCGGCGAGCAGATCGTCGGCGCGGCGGCGGCCTTCCTTGAGCGGCAGGCCGCGCAGCGCGCCCATGAAGGCGATCGCCTCGCGAGCGGTCATGTTGGGATAGAGCCCGCGCTCCTCCGGCAGATAGCCGACCTCGCGCGCCGCATCGAGCGGGCGGTCATGGCCGAGCAGGCGTCGGGTTCCGGACGACGGATCGATGATCCCCAGGAGCAGCCGCAACGCGGTCGTCTTGCCGGCGCCATTGGGGCCGAGCATGCCGTAGATCGAGCCGGCCGGAACCGCGAGGCTGATGCCGTCGACCGCCCGCGTCTCGCCGAAATCCTTGACCAGATCTTCCGCCACTACAGCGAAATCGCTTTCAAACCGTTCGTGCTGAGCTCGTCGAAGCACTGCTTTTTCATCCGGTCTCGCAAGGAGGAACGACAGCCCTTCGACAAGCTCAGGGCGAACGGGGTAAGTGGAGTCCGTGTTTAATGCCGCCGAGTTGAAAGAAGCAATAAGAGCGGAAGCCGACCGGCTCGGCTTCGCCGCGTGCGGTTTCGCGCGGGCCGACGCGGCCCCGGAGGCCGGGCTCGATCTCGGGCGCTGGCTTGCCGCCGGCCATCACGGGACGATGGGCTGGATGGAAGAGCGCGCCGACCAGCGCTCCTCGCCCCTCGCTTTGTGGCCCGACGCGCGGTCGGCGATCGCGCTCGGCATGAGTTACGCGCCGGCGACCGATCCGCTGGCGCTCGCCGATCAGCCGGGCCTCGGGCGCATCTCGGCATATGCTCAGGGCGGCGACTATCACAAGACGGTCAAGAAGGGTCTGAAGGCGCTGGCGCGGTTCATCGTCGATCGCGCTCCGACCGAATTGAAGGTGTTCGTCGATACCGCGCCGGTGATGGAAAAGCCGCTGAGCACCGCGGCCGGAATCGGCTGGCAGGGCAAGCACACCAACCTCCTGTCGCGGGAGCATGGCAGCTGGCTGTTCCTCGGGATCATCCTGACCAGTCTCGAGCTCGAGCCGGACGAGCCGGCGTCGGACCATTGCGGGAGCTGTACGCGCTGCCTCGACATGTGCCCGACGCAAGCCTTCGACGGCGCCCACCGGATCGATGCCCGGCGCTGCATCTCTTACCTGACGATCGAGCATCGCGGGCCCATCCCGCACGAATTCCGCCACGCGATCGGCAATCGCATCTACGGCTGCGACGACTGCCTGGCGGTGTGCCCGTGGAACCGCTTCGCGCAAGCAGCGTCGGCCAACCGGGCGTTCCTGCCGCGCGCCGAGCTTGCGGCGCCGCGGATCGGCGATCTGCTGGCGCTGGATGATGCGGCGTTCCGCGCAATGTTCGCTGGGTCGCCGATCAAGCGCATCGGCCGCAATCGGATGGTCCGCAACTGCCTGATCGCGGCGGGCAACAGCGGCGATGAAGAACTGGTCGAGGCGGTGCGGCCGCACCTCGACGACGCGGATCCGGTCGTGGCGGAGGCTGCGCAATGGGCGATGGAGCAATTGCCCTACGCGCCACCCAATGCGGCGATGCAGCGCCGCTGATCGGTATCGACTCCAGAGCGCAGCCGGGCGTCAACGTGCGCGACCCGCTCGGACCCGCTTCGGTCGGCGGGCGGATAGAGATAGGCGTCGAGGATGCAGCTGGGGCTGCGAAACTGCAGCTTGAGGCTTTGCCCCTCGCGGATCTGTAAGGCGGGCGTGCCCAATCGCTGGACGAGTTCGCCTGCCGTCATTCCGATGAGGTC
>Ga0136621_1001135_pt1 | contig 10799 bp, 6 predicted proteins | sample AntDryUQ445A2306_FD_104673 | JGI IMG/M metagenome (GOLD analysis project Ga0136621, IMG submission 104673) | Polar desert sand microbial communities from Dry Valleys, Antarctica - metaG UQ445A (23.06) | ecosystem: Environmental > Terrestrial > Soil > Desert | place: Antarctica: Dry Valley...
CGGGACACCGCCCTGGCCATGACCGAGATCATGGAGGGCGCGGCAACCCCCGTGCAGATAGCCGGCTTCGTCGTCGCCCTGCGCGCCAAGGGGGAGAGCGCGCCGGAGATCGCCGGCCTCGTGCACACGATGCGCTCCTACTCACAGACCGTCCCCGTGACGGGCGAGCTGCTCGACACCTGCGGGACGGGCGGAGATCGAAGCGGGACCTTCAACGTCTCGACCGCGGCGGCCATCGTCTGCGCCGGCGCCGGAGTCCGGGTCGCCAAGCACGGCAACCGGGCGGCGTCGTCGCGCTGCGGTTCGGCCGACGTGCTCGAGGCACTGGGCGTGCGCATCGATCTCCCACCCGAGGGGGTAGCGAGCTGCATCGACACGGCCGGCATCGGCTTCTGCTTTGCTCCGGTGTTCCACCCGGCGATGCGCCATGCGGCAGAGCCCCGGCGTGAGCTCGGCATCAGCACGATCTTCAACTTCCTCGGCCCCCTCACCAACCCCGCGGGCGCGAGGAACCAGGCGATCGGAGTCGCCGACCCGCGCAAGCTCGACGTCATGGTCGAGGTCCTCGGGCATCTGGGATCGAGCCACGTGGTCGCGTTCCATGGCCATGGAGGGCTGGACGAGCTGGCCACTTCGGGCCCATCCGAGGTGGTCGAGCTGGTCGGCGGGGACATTCGTCGCTGGACCCTCGACCCGGCCGAGCTAGGTCTCGCCTCCGCCCCTCCGGGGATCTTGGCCGGAGGCAGCGCCGCCGAGAACGCACGGGTAATCGGTGACGTGCTCGACGGCGCTCCGGGACCGAAGAGAGACATAGTGCTCTTGAACGCGGCGGCGGGGCTCGTTGCGGGGGGCGCAGCGCCGAACATGGTCGAGGGGCTGGCCGGGGCGGCCGACTCGGTCGATTCGGGCCGGGCGTCACTTGCACTCGAGCGCCTGATCGAGTGTTCGACCTCTTTCTCCGGCTGACCGACCCATCGCCCGAGCTCCCGTGCATCGGCGAACCCGGAAAGCGGGCTCCAGAGTGCAATGGAACATTCATCTCTAATTTCGCTCACGCGGCGCGAAGCGGCGCGCCGGCCGCGCCGCTTCCGGCATGGCCCAGGTTCCCCCCACCGCCACCAGCCGGACCTCGGGGAGGTGGCGACGGAGCCACGACGTCACCGCTCGAGCGTCTCGGTCCTGCTCGGCCGTGAGGGGCGCGCCCGCCGAAGCCCGTGGCGCCGATGGAGCGAAGCCCTCCGGAGGGCGGCCATCCGGACCTGCTTCGGCCGCCATCGCAAGCTGCGCCTCCCGAATCAGGAACACCCGATCGTCGACCGCGATCATAACGTCGCCCGCAGCCCGCAGGGCGAGAATTTCGAAATGACGGGCCAGGAATCCCTCGAGCGCCGCACCGCGATCCCGGGTCTCCGCCGCCTCCTCGTAACGTTCCTCGCGGGCGAGGCGCGCCATTCGACCGGCGATGGCGTCCAGCACCGGTCCCGGATCATCCTGCAGCGCCGTCACCGCCACCCCGACCTGCTGGCGGTGGCGCTCCACCTCCAGTCCGGAGCACCTCCCGAGATCGGAGAAAGCGCATCCACGACAGCGGGCAGGCTCGGCGCAGCGATGGATGTCCAACGCATCGCGCAACGCGTCGATCAACATCCTGGTCGCCTTGATGGACGCCAGCGGGCCCGCGTAGACGGCGCCGTCATCCTTGACGACCCGCGCACTGGAGACCTTGGCAGCCCTGCCGTCGAAAGCGAGCTTCAGATACCACTCGCCCACCCGCTTGCCCGCACGGTTGTGGGGCGGCTGCTCGCGGGCTATGGCGCGTGCCTCAGCGACCTCCGCCTCCAACAACGTCGCGTGCGGTTCGGCCGTGATCGACTGTGTCTCGCGCAGGAGAGATGCCACCCTCCGCCTGGGATCACCGTAGAAGTAGGAGCGCACCCTGCTGCGAACGTCGGTCGCCTTGCCGACATAGAGCGTCTGCCCCGCCGCCCCTAGAAAGCGGTACACGCCCGGACCCGCCGGGAGGCCGTCGGCGAGACGGATCTTGGGGAAGGTGCCGTCCATGCGGGTCGAGGACAGTCCGACGAGATCCTCGAAGGTGGTTACCCCGAACCCCGCGGCGCGCTCGATGATCCCGTGCAACACATCGACGGTGGCGAGCACGTCCGGGAAGGCGCGATGGTTCGGATGGTGGGCGCAGCGAAAGTGACGCGCGAGGGTGGCGAGCTTGTGGTCACGCACCTCGCCTGCGAGCACCTTGCGAGCGAGTGCTGCGGTGTCCACGACCGGATTCGGGAGCGGCGGGTAGCTGAGGCGCACAAGCGCCGCGTTCAGAAAGCCCACGTCGAAGCGTGCGTTGTGCGCCACGAGCACGGCATCTCGCAGAAATTCGAGGAAGCTTGGGAGGACCGCCTCGATCTCGGGAGCATCCGCCACCAGCTCGTCGCTGATGCCTGTCAACAGCCTCACGATGGCGGGAACGGGCTCGTCGGGATGGACCAGGGTCGCAAACGACCCCAGTACCCGGCCACAGCGCACCTTGAGGGCGCCGATCTCGGAGATGGAGGAGGTCTGCGGCGACCCTCCGGTGGTCTCGAGATCGACCACGCAGAAGGTGACCTCCGAGAGCGGCGTGCCGAGCTCCTCGAAGCTCCTCTGGGTGACCCTCCCCTCTCTCATGAGCGGGCATACTATCGAACATATGTTCGCTTCATCAAGAGGCTTAGAGTAGCCGGGTGAGCCAGACCCGTGATGCCAGAGGCGCGCCCGATGGGGGCGCGACGGAGGGGCTCGAGCGCGCCCTCGAGTCGCTGCGGGGGGAATCCGAGGTCGCTCAGGCGCTCCTTGGGCTCTCTGCCGCACTGGCCGAGGTCCGCTCGGTGGACGAGACCCTCGAGCTGATGGTCTCGCAGGTCCCTCCGCTCTTCGGGGCCGAGCGGGGCTTTGCCGCATCACTCGATCGCTCCGGTGGGCGCCTCGGGATCAGCGCAACGGCGGGTTACGACGCCGCCCTCGAGGCGATGCTGCGGCACCCGTCAGGCCAGGATGATCTGATGGCGCCGTTGCGCTCCGCCCTGGGCGGCCGGGAGCCCGTCCTCGTTCAAGGGGACGGGCCGGCTCTGGCCTCCCTCGGCCCCCTCCACGGGGTCGGGTCGCTGCTCATCCTGCCTCTGGCGCGGGCGGGAGTCGACTTCGGAGTGCTGGGGGTCGAGTTCTCGGAGCCGGGCCGGTTCGACCCCAAGGACCTTGCCCTTGCCCGGGGGGTCGTGCATCAGTGTGCGATGGCGCTCACCAATGCGCGGCAGCTCGACCTCCTTCGCGGCCTGCGTGAGTTCGGCCTGCGCATCGGTCGCAGGCTGCGGCTGCGAGGGGTAGCCCAGGACATCACCGGGGGAGCAGCGAAGCTCCTCGACGCCGACGCCGCCCTCTTGTACTTCGCCGATCCCGGCGGCACCAGGTTGGCGCCCAGCAGGGTGGCGCCGATTCCACCCTGGCTTCCACCGAGTTTCGAGCGTTTCGATCTGACCTCTCCTCCGTGGAGCAGGTTGATCGAAGGAGAGACGCTTTCGTCCAGGGAGGTGGCGGGCGCCGAGGGCATGACCGGGTCCGAGCTGTCGGTGCTGGCCGCGCCGATCTTGACAGGGCGCTCGCCCATTCTCGGCGCCGTCGTCGTTGTATTCCGGGGCTCCCGCACACTTCGCAGAGAGGACGGCGAAGCGCTCAACGTCCTCGGAGCCCAGGCGGGCATGGCGATCACCAACGCGCGCCGGTTCGAACGGCAGCGCCGGGTGGCGCGCCACCTCCAGGCAGGTCTTCTGCGCACTACCCTCCCCGTGATCAAGAACTTCGACGTCGGCACGGTTTACAAGCCGGCGAGCGGCGAGTCCGAAGTCGGCGGAGATTTCTTCGATGTCTTCGAGCTTCCGGACGGGCGCCACGGCTTCATGGTCGGGGACGTATCGGGAAAGGGCGCCGAGGCGGCGGCTCAGACTGCGATGGCCAAGTACATGCTGCGCGCTTTCTGCATGCGCGAGCCGGACCCTGCCCTGGTGCTGCAGGACCTCAACAGCGCACTCGTGCAGACCATGGGCGAGGAGCGGTTCACCACCTTGATCTACGGTGTGATCGACGGTGCTTCGTGTAGTTGTTCGATGGCAAGCGGGGGCCATCCGGCGCCGCTGATCCACCGGCGGTCGCAGGGGATCGTGGAAGCCCTGGAGACTCCGGGCGGCATCCTTGGTCTGTTCGAGAATCAGCGGTACACGACCCTCGACTTCGATCTCATGCCCGGCGACGTCTTCCTCTGCTACACCGATGGCCTCCTCGAGGTGCGCTCCGACGGCGAGCTCTACGGGAGGGACCGGGTGGCGCGCTCGCTCCTCGATCAGCCTCCCGAGTCCGGCGCGCCGGATCTGGCGCAGCGCGTCTTCGAGGCCGCTCAGGGCTTCGGTGAGGTCACCGACGACACCGTGGTCTTCGCCCTCATCTGCACGGCTTGGGATGGGCCGGCGGCCGGAGAGGTTCGGGAGGGGCGGTTCAGCGGCGTGCCGGCGGTCTAAGGCTCCCTTGTACCGGTGCAACGCGTGCGGGAACAAGACTCGTTTCGATGTCGTGGAGCGGACGCGCTCGCGGTCTTACGTCCACTTCTCCCTGGGGGGCGAGGCCTCGGTCGAGGAGGAGGAGGTGTTCGAGCGCGAGGTCGAACAGGTGACGTGCCGCTGGTGTGGCTCATCGAACGAGGTGGTGACCGAACCATCGCCGGGCGCGCCGGGCGCCGACAGCCCGCCGAGCTCACCGGAGTACGAGACCCCGCCGACCTCACCGGGGGCCGAGACCCCGCCGGCTGCGAGGTGACCGGAAGCCTTCCTGCCCCTGCGGCGACCGAGCTTCCGGGAGCGGCGCGGCGGGGCGCTCAACCCGTGGCGCGGCGCGCGACGCCCGAGGGCCCCAAGGAGCGGCCGGTTTGACCGAACGCCCGCCCCCCGACGTCGAGCAGGCCCTCGCCAGATCCGTGGCCGCCTTCTTGAGGAGCGCTCCGATGCAGCAGATCCCGCCGCGGCTGCGGCGGTTCAAGGGGATCCGGCCCAAGGGACTCGGGCCCCACCGCGCCGAGCTGGTCGGGGTGCTGGAAGACGAGGTGCTCCGGCGCCAGCTCCTCGAGTGGCTCGACGGAAGGACTCCCCTGGCCCGCTCCGACGCGGATCTTCTCCGGTTGGCGGTCGAGCGCCCCGAGGGCTGGTCCGAGGCGCTGGGGGCCGGCTCGATGCCGACCACCTCCCGGGAGGACGCGAAGGTCGTCCGGCTCGAGGCTGCGCTCGAGCGCGAGCAGGAGCGCGCCCGGCGCGCCAAGACCGAGGCGGCTCGAGCCAAAGAGGACGCCCGCCGGGCCAAGGAGCAGGCGCGCCGAACGGTGACCGAGGAACGCTCGAAGGCCGGGGAGCTGTCCAAGGAGGTGACCCGCCTCGACCGGGAGCAGACCGCCGCCACACGGGAGTCGAAGGCGGCGGCCGTGGTGGCCTCTCGGGCCGAGCGGGCCCGCGAGCGCGCCGAGCGAAGGGAGCGCACCTCGGTCGCCAAAGCCCAGGCGGAGCGCGATGCGGCCGTCCGCGAGCTGCGTTCGGCGCGCCGGGAGGCGGCCGCAGCCCTGACGCGGGTGGAACGGCTCGAGGCCGAGGCCCAGGCCCGGGCCTCCCGAATCGGCGCCCCGAGGGCCAAGAAGAAGACCACTCGGGCCGCAAAGCCGAAGGGGCCGGCGCGCCGGACGCCCCTTCCGGTGCCCAAGGGGCGATTCGAGGACGACCCCGAGACCCTGCTCGGGTGGCTCGGCGGGCCCGACGTTGCGCTCCTCGTGGACGGCTACAACGTGACCAAAGCCGAGGGCGGCTTTCGCGAGCTGTCGCTCGAGCTGCAGCGCGACCGCCTCCTGGAAGGCGTCAGCGCGCTGCAGCTGAAGACGAAGGTCAGCGCGATCATCGTGTTCGACGGCTCCACCGTCCCGCCCGGGATAGTGAGGCCCAGAAAGAGGCGTGTGAAGGTCGTGTACTCGGAGGAAGGCGAGACCGCCGACGACCGCATAGTGGCCCTGATAGAGGAGCTCGCCCCTCACCCCGTGGTGCTGACCACCAACGACAAGGAGCTTCAGCGCCGCGCCGGGGTGCTCGGTGCCACCGTGGCGACATCGAACCAGCTGCTGGCGCTGCTGCGCTGACGCGCCGGGGGCTCGGCGCGCCGAATCCGAGGCCCTGGCCCTCTACCAGGGCATCGGCGCCCGGGGTCCTACCAGCGCCACCTCGGCGCGCCGAAATCGGCTTCGTAATAGGGGACGACGGCGCGCCCCGGCGGAGCGACCTCGTCGATGCGGGCACGATCCTTGTCGGTGATCTCGACCTCCGCGGCGCCGAGGTTGTCCTCGAGCTGAGACATCGTCCGGGGGCCGATGATCGGGCTGGTCACTCCGGGCTGCTGGGCGCACCACGCGAGCGCCACCTGGCTCGGCGTTGCATCCTTCTCACCGGCGATCGCCTCGACCGTCTCGAGCACGTCGAAGGCCGGGTCGGTGAGGTGCTTGTCGCCCCACTCGTGACTGTCTCCGAAGCGGGTGCCCTCGGCGGGCGTCTCGCCCCTCTTGTACTTTCCGGTCAGGAAGCCGCCCGCCAGCGGCGACCAGGGAATCAGCCCGATCCCGTAACTCTCGGCCACGGGGATGAGCTCGCGCTCGATTCGCCGGTCGAGGAGGTGGTACGGGGGCTGCTCGGTGGCCACCCGGTTGAGCCCCAGCTCCTTCGACGCCCACAGCGACTCGACCACCTGCCACGCGCCGAAGGTGCTGAAGCCGAAATAGCGGATCTTGCCGCTTCGGACCAGATCATCGAGGGCCCTGAGCGTCTCGTCGATGGGCACCTCGGAGCTCGGGCGGTGAATCTGGTAGAGGTCGAGGTAGTCTGTTTGCAGACGTCTGAGCGAGGCCTCGCATCCCTGGATGATGTTGCGCCGGTGGTTGCCTTCGGCGTTGGGATCGTCGTCGTCCATGGCTCCGTGCACCTTGGTGGCGAGCACGACCCGGTCGCGCCGGCCGTTTCTCTTGAAGGCCTTGCCGACAGATTCCTCGCTTCGGCCCCGGCTGTAGACATTGGCCGTGTCCACGAAGTTGATGCCGGCATCGAGCGCACGGTCGATGATGTCGGCCGAATCCGAGTCGTCGGTCGGTCCGCCGAACATCATGCAGCCGAGGCACAGTGGGCTGACCTTGACCCCGGTCCTGCCCAGCGAGCGGTATTCCATATCCTGCCCCTTCCAATATTTTTCTTGTGTTCCTGCAGAAGCCTTACCCAAACTTGTCATACCGCCTCACTACCTTGATCCACAGCAACTCGACGAGAGCGGGGACCGCAAGCGACCCGCACCCCGCTCTGGATCGATGGGGAAGCCGTAGGCAAGGAGGAGAGGCGAATGAGGATCGACTGCACGGAATGTGCGATGTACCAGTCGGAGCACTGCGACGACTGCCTGGTGACTGCGCTGCTTCACCCTCCCCACGGCGCGGTCGAGATCGACGATGCCATGGAGCCACCCCTGGTGGCGTTGTCGGGTGTGGGGCTGCTGCCTGTGCTCAAGTTCCGATCCAGGCCCTCCGAAGGAGCCGGCGCGCCGGCATCCGGCCCGGGTGGCATCGTGGACGAGCGCTACGCCTGAGCTGTTGCGACCCGAACCCTTGCAGCCACTAACCTGCTCCCATGAGCCCCATGCGCGCAGCGGTGATCGTGTTGGCGCTGTCGATCGGTAGCGCCGCCACGGTGGCGTTGGTATCGCGGACGCCTTCGGAGGTGCGCCGGGCCGCGCCGGGACGGGCGGCCAACAGCCCTTCCAGAGGAGCCGATTTCAGCCCCGAGGACGTGGCGCGCCACGCCGCTTACCGTCGGCCCGGCTATCTCGCTTTTCTGCTGGGCACCGCTCTGCAGGTGACGCTGCTGGTGGTATTGGCCCGTGGCCCCTTCGGCCGGCTCGTCGAACAGGTGCAGCGCCTCCCAGGAGGGTGGGTCGTCCATGCCGCGGTCCTGGCGACCGCCATGGTGGTGATGGCGACCGCCGTGTCTCTGCCGTTGGGGTACGTGCGCGGCTATGCCATGCAGGACGCCTGGCGCCTCTCGACCCAGTCGGTGGGCTCGTGGTTCGGTGATCAGGGCCGCTCGCTCCTTGTCGGAGCGGTTACGGCGGTGGTCACTGCCGTTGCCTTCTACGGGGTAGTGCGATGGCAGCCTCGCACCTGGTGGTTGTGGGGCTGGGCGACCTTCACGGCGCTGACCGCCCTGTTGGTCTTCATATATCCGGTCGTCATAACACCCTTGTTCAACAAGTTCACACCTCTGGGTAATGACGGACTCAGGACGCGCGTGGAGCAGCTCGCCGAAACGGCGGGAGTCGACATCGCCGATGTTCTAGTGGCCGACGCGAGCCGGCGGACCACTACGGAGAACGCCTATGTCGCAGGGTTGGGTAGCACGAAGAGACTCGTCCTCTACGACACGCTGTTGCGCTCCGGATCCGAAGACGAAACCATTCTCGTCGTCGCTCATGAGCTGGGTCACAGGATGGAAGGCCACATCTGGAAGAACCTCGCGCTCAGCTCCGTGGGCCTGCTGGCCGGCTTCGGCGCGCTAGCTTTTCTTGCGCGGCAATCCGGAGTGTGGGACTGGGCGGGAGCTTCCGGTATCGCGGATCTCAGGGCGATCCCCGTCCTTCTCCTTTTTGCCCTGCTGGCCGGGCTGGTCGTTCTCCCGATCGAAAACACCATCTCCCGCAACTTCGAGGCGCGCGCCGACGACATCGCGATCGAGTTGAGCGATAGCCCGAACACCGCCGTGCGGGTCTTCCGCAGGCTCGGTTATGCGAACCTGGCGGACCTGAAGCCGCCCGCGCCCCTCGTTTGGGCGTTGTTCACCCACCCTCCGATCCCCGATCGGATCGAGGCCGTACTCTCACGAAGCTCGGGCGCGCCCTAGACTTACGTCCGGCATCCGAAGCGGGTAACCGAAGGGAAACCTTGTGGCGTCCGAGACGATCGTCGACAAGTTGTGGGAACGGGTCGAGCGCACTCCCGATGAGGTCGCCCTCCGGCACAAGGTGGCGGGGCGATGGGAGGACATCACCTGGGCGAACTACGGCGCAAACGTCCGGCGCGCTGCCCGGGGCTGGCGCGCCCTGGGCCTTCGGCCGGGGGACCGGATGGGCCTCCTGTCCAAGAACTGCCCCGAATGGCATTTCGCCGATCTCGCCTGCATGTCCATGGGTGGAGTCACGGTCCCCGTCTACTCCACGAACTCGCCGGAGCAGGTGGCCCATATCGCGGGCCATTCGGATTCCAAGGTGATTGTTTGTCAGGACCAAGACCAGTTGGCGAAGGTGTTAGAGGTGCGCGCCGAGCTTCCACATCTCGTGAAGGCGGTCGTCATTGACGGTGATGTGCCCTCCGACGATTTCGTCATGTCCTGGTCCGAGTTGCTCGATGCAGGCGATGACGCCGCCCAGGAAGGTCCTCGCCCGGACGAACTTGCAACTCTGATCTACACCTCGGGCACCACGGGACCACCGAAAGCGGTGATGCTTACCCATGCCAACCTGTGGTGGACCTGCGGGGCGACGGAGGACTTGTTGGCCGTCCGCATGACGGGCGCCCGCACGATTTCATACCTTCCGTTGTCCCACATTGCAGAACGGATGTTTTCGCATCTGCTGCAGATCTACTACGGGTCCCAGACCTGGTTCGCAGAGTCGATCGACACGCTCGTGGACGACATGAAGGAATGCAAACCCACCTACTTCTTCGGTGTCCCGCGCGTGTGGGAGAAGTTCCATAGCCGCATCGAGCAGCGGCTTGCGGAAGCAGATCCCGACGACCGGAAGACGAAGCTTGCACGCAGGGCGCTGGAGGTCGGCCGCCGGCGGGCGGAGGCCGAGCAGGACGCGGTGGCGCGCGGCGGCGTGCTCGCCGACGCAAAAATTCCGCTCGGCACGAAGGTTCAGCACGCCATCCTGGATCGGCTTGTGCTCCACAAGATACGCGCAGCCTTGGGCCTGGTCAGCTGCCATACGGTGCTGTCGGCGTCAGCGCCCCTGCAACCGGATCTCGTGTGGTTCTTTCACTCACTCGGATTGGGAGTCGCCGAGGGCTACGGGCAGTCGGAGGACAACGGCCCCACCTCTTGGAACGATCCGGGCGCAGTAAAGATCGGCACCGTCGGAAGGCCACTTTCCGGCGTGGAGGTGAAGATCGCCGATGACGGAGAGATCCTCGTGCGCGGAGGCAACGTCACCTCCGGTTACTACAACGACGAAGACTCGACCAGGGAGTTGCTCGATGACGACGGCTGGATGCACTCGGGTGACATCGGCCACATCGACGACACCGGCTACCTGAGCGTTACCGACAGAAAGAAAGATCTGATCATCACCGCGGGCGGCAAGAACATCGCACCACAGGAGATCGAAGGCATGATTCAGATCAGCCCCCTGATCTCGCAGGTGTTGGTGACGGGTGATCGGAAGCCATACCTCACCGCATTGATCACGCTTGATCCCGAAAGGGCGTCCGCGTGGGCGAAAGAACGAGGCGTCGACGGTGATGTGGCCGCCATAGCCGGTCACGAGTTGACTCTCAAGGAGATCGAGGCCCATGTTGCAGAGGCCAACGACAAGCTGTCGCGGGCCGAGGGCGTCAAGAGGTTTCGCGTCCTCGACCGCGATTTCGAGTTGGGGCTGGACGAGATCACCCCGACGATGAAGGTAAAACGCCGGCGCATCAACGC
>Ga0136621_1001138_pt1 | contig 10781 bp, 10 predicted proteins | sample AntDryUQ445A2306_FD_104673 | JGI IMG/M metagenome (GOLD analysis project Ga0136621, IMG submission 104673) | Polar desert sand microbial communities from Dry Valleys, Antarctica - metaG UQ445A (23.06) | ecosystem: Environmental > Terrestrial > Soil > Desert | place: Antarctica: Dry Valley...
GCCACGAGCCGCTTCGGCGCGACGATTCGGTAGCTCTCCTCGATCCAGTCGCGGAGCAACTCGACATTGATCCCCTCGGCCCGAAGCGGGACGGTGACCCAACCGGACTTCCCCAAGCCGTACCCCGTGAGCTCCGCACCGTCGACGGAGAGCGCGTGACTGTGCGACTCCTCGAGCTTGACTGTCATCCGCAGAGATCCGCTCGAGCCTAGGAAGACGAAGATCTTTCCGCGCACCTTGACCACGTCCTCGCCCCAGGGATGCTCTTCCGCCGCTTCCGGCAGCGTAAGCGCGAACGTGCGCACCTTGTCACGGACGCCGGCCACAACCGCGGCCACGATACTGCGGCGGTGGCGCCGCCGATCCCGATCATCCTCGACTGCGATCCCGGCCACGACGACGCTATCGCGCTGCTAGTCGCGCTCGCGAGCCCGGAGGTCGAGCTCCTCGGCGTAACGACGACGTACGGGAACCAGACGCTGGAGAAGACGACCGCGAACGCGCTGCGCGTGCTCGAGCTCGTGGGGAGGACGGAGGTACCCGTCGCCGCCGGAGCTGACCGACCGCTCGAGCGGGAGCTCGTGGTCGCCGCGCACGTTCACGGGGAGAGCGGGCTCGACGGCCCCGCCTTGCCCCCAGCCAAGACCGTGGCCGCATCCACCGACGCGACCTCGTTCATCGCCGAGCGCGTGGAGCGCGCCGCGAGAGAGGTCACGCTCGTTCCCACGGGTCCGCTCACGAACGTCGCCCGCTATCTGGAGACGCACGGAACTGCAGGGCTCGCGCGCGTCGTGCTGATGGGCGGCTCGATCGCGGAGGGCAACTTCACGCCCGCGGCCGAGTTCAACATCTGGTGCGACCCGGAAGCGGCGGACGTCGTGTTCTCGAGCGGGCTCGACGTGACGATGGTCGGCCTCGACGTGACGCACAAGGCGATCCTCGGCCCCGAGATGGAGGAACGGCTTCGCGCCGCGGGACGAATCGGGACCTTCGTGGCCGACCTGAACGTCTTCTTCAGCCAGTACCACCGCGCCACGTACGGCTGGGACGGAGCGCCGATCCACGATGCCGTCGCGGTCGCGCACGTCGTCCGGCCGCGTCTGCTGGAGACCCATCGTTGCAACGTCGAGATCGAGCTCGAGTCGGAGCTCTGCCGCGGTCGGACCGTGGTCGATCGCTGGCATCGCACCGACCGCACGCCGAACGCGCACGTCGGCGTCGACCTCGATGCCGAGGCCGTCTTCGATCTGCTCGTCGAGCGGATCTCCGCGCTCGATTGACTTCCAGCTCGTGACTGGGGACCTCGTCTTCGTCGAGGTGCCGTCCGGCTCGCGTCGGCGATCTCATGTTTCCCCGGATGCCGGATCCGAGCCCGCGTCGTGGGCGTCTTCCACATGGCGGACGAGAAGGGGCCGGACGAGAGGATCCTCTGCGTCCCGCTCAAGGACCCTGCATGGATGCGGATCTCCGACGTGCACGACCTCGCGGACGAGCTCCGCGACGAGATCGAGCACCTCTTCCAGGTCTACAAGGATCTCGAGGAGGCGAAAGTCGAGACGCTCGGCCACGGCAACCGTGCTGAGGCCGAGAGGGTCGTCGCCGAGGCTCGAGCCCGCGCGCAGGCCTGAGCTCACGCGCCGGAGGTGGCGTAGACTGGTATGAAGATGGGTCTTGCGGTCAGCGTCGATCTCGGTTGGCCTTGGTGGGTGACAACCATCATCGCGGCCGCCGTCGCAGTCGCAGCCGTCGTCGCGTTCTTCGTGACGCGCCATCCGTTGGCACGCGGCGTCCTCGCCACGCTCGCCGTGCAGGGAGTCGTGCTCGCGGCCGTCGCGCCCGCGCTCATGGACGACGGCGGCACCGGCTCGACAGCGGCGATGGAACCGAGCGCCGAGCTCACGAGCGCGGATTACGCGCGACAGGCAGACGCGAACTGCGCCCGCTTCAGCAAATTCGCCGCGACGTTGGGCAATCCGTCGACGCTGCCCGGCACCGCAAGCATGTTCTACCGGATGATGCCGGCCTTCTGGAACGCATGGATGGAGCAGGGCCTCCTCCGGCCGCCTCTCGAGGAGCGTCCAGTCGCGGGACGATGGATGAACGCGATGAGGTCGTACGGAAGCAGCCTCGAGGCCGTCCGCTACGCCGCCGCACGAGGCGACAAGCAAGGCGTGAATGACGCAAACCGTCTCGCGAACCGGCAGGCGCAGGAGGCCGCTCGGCTTTCATCCCGGCTCGGCATGAAGGTCTGCTTCCGCTAGACCGATCGGATCACGAACGCTTCGACGAGCGCCGACTTTCCTTTCAGCTCGAGCTCGCGCCGTTCGGCATCGGGATAGTCCTCGGCGACCACGGCGTATGTCTCGGCGTCGGTGAGGATCTCGCCGGCCGCCGCCTGAGCGGTGAGTCGGGCCGCGGTGTTCGTCACGTCCCCGAGCGCGGTGAAGTCCTTGTAGCCGCCGCCTCCGACGTTGCCGACGAACTCCTCGCCGGTCGCGATCCCTAGGCCGATCTCGAGCCAAACGACCTCGTCGCCGCCGTAGCCGATCGACCGCAGCAGGGCGCGGGCCCCCTCGACCGCCTTCCGCGGGTAGTCCTTGCCGGCGAGGCCCGGGACGAAGAGGCCCATGACGTTGTCGCCCTCGACCTGCCCGAGCAGTCCTTCAGCCGAAAGCAGCGCCGCCGAGGCGGAGGCGTAGAACCGGTTCATCAGCGCCGGCACCTCGGCGGGCGAGATCCCTTCCGTCAAGCTGGTGTAGCCGCGCACGTCGGCGAAGAGCACCGAGAGCGGCACCACCGCGCCGCCCTTCGGCGCCCACTCGATTCAGCGCGCGCAGATGCCCGGGTTCTTCGCGGAAGGCGAGTAGCCGACCCACTTCAACGTCCCTGCGACGGGCCCCTTGAACGGCGCGTTGCAGAACTTGCAGCGCCAGGGGCTCGGGAAGAGCGCAAAGAAGCGGCGGTACATCCGCTGCATCGGCGCTACCGGGTGGTCTCCGCGCAGGATCCCCTCCCAGCGCGGGTGCATCTGCTCGATGCCCGGCGCGATCTCCGGTCGATCCCGTCGAAGCTTCATAAGAGACCCTCCTCTGGTCGAGTGAACTCCACGGTTAGTAGCAGGGGCCGCGAAGTGCGACCGTTGCGATCCCGCCCAGCACTGGATTGTAGATGGGTGGTCCTAGCCTGACCCGGTCTGACGTTCCGACGACGCGGTGCAGGAGGCGTGACGGGAGCGGCGAATCGCGCCACATGGCCCGCCGCAGGAAGAAGCAGCGGCCGCTTCGTCCACGCCTGCCGTCGCGGGTGAGGAAGCGGACGACGCGGCGCGCGCGCGCTCATCACCAGACCGAGCTCCTCGGGTTGGCGCTCGTCGCGCTCGGCCTGATCCTGTCGGCGATCCTCTACCTCGGCTTCGACGGAGGAGCGGTCGGCTCGTGGCTCGCCGAGGCGCTCCGGTCGGTGCTGGGCGATGCCACCTACGTGCTTCCGCTCGCCTTTTTGGCGGTAGGCGGCCTTCAAGTTGCGCGGAGCGAGCTGCTCGACGTGCGTCCGTTCCGTCTCGGGCTCGGGGTCGGCTTCCTCGGCCTGATGACGCTCCTCGGACGTGACAGTGGAGGCTGGATCGGGCTCGCGCTCGGAGGCGCGCTCGCGAGCCTCATCGGCGACACCGGCGCGGCGATCGTCGGCGGCACGCTCCTTCTCGGCGGCGCTCTCCTCGTGAGCGGTGCCTCCACGGGGGCGATTCTGCGTCACACCGGCCACGTCGTCCGGCGGGCGAGCACGAATGCGCGGCGCGCCTTCGAGCGCGTCTCGACGGAGACGCAGACGGAAGAGCGGTACGAGTCGCCTCCCGAGCCCGTGGAGCCGCCACGGCGGTTGCTCGACGGCGCCGCCGCCTATCCCGACATCGTCGGCACGCACTCGTCCGGCCAGGCCGCGCCGCTCATCCCCGACGAGCCGGAGCCCGACGGGGAGAGTCTCACCAGTGTCTTCGAGACCTCCTCGGAGCACTCGGAGTACCGCCTCCCCGATCGAGAGATCCTCAAGCGCTCGCCGGCGACCCCTGCCACGAACGACGACACGGGAGCCCGCGTCGCGGATCTTCTCGTGCGGACCCTCACGTCGTTCGGAGTCGATGCAAGCGTCGTCGGTCAGATCTCGGGCCCGCGCGTGACCCGGTACGAGCTCCAGCTCGCGGCGGGGACGAAGGTTGCCAAGGTGGCCGCCCTGAAGGACGACCTCTCCTACGCGCTCGCGACGACGGAGATCAGGATCCTCGCGCCGATCCCCGGGAAGCAGGCCGTCGGCGTCGAGGTACCGAATCTCTCACCACGGCTCGTCACGCTCGGGGACATCTACGACACGCTGCCGGCCACTGCGAGCCCACTCTCGGTCTGGCTCGGCAAGGACATCTCGGGGAACGCCGTCTGGACCGATCTCGCGCGCATGCCGCACCTCCTGATCGCGGGCACCACCGGCTCGGGCAAGTCCGGTTGCATCAACACGATCCTCACCTCGACGCTCCTCCGCGCGACCCCGGACGAGGTGCGCATGATCCTGATCGACCCGAAGCGGATCGAGCTCGGCTACTACGAGTCGATCCCGCACCTCCTGACCTCAGTCGTCTCGAGCCCGAAGGAGGCGGCGACGGTGCTGATGAACGTCGTCGCAGAGATGGAGCGCCGCTACGAGCGGCTCTCCCTCGTGCGAGCTCGCAGCCTCGGGGAGGCGAACCGCGCCCTCCGTGCCCGGGGCGAGGCGCCGCTCCCGTATCTCCTCGTCGTCATCGACGAGCTCGCCGACCTGATGATGGTCTCGCCGCAGGCCGTCGAGGACTGCGTGATCCGCCTCGCGCAGAAGTCGCGCGCTGTGGGCATCCACCTCGTGCTCGCGACGCAGCGTCCCTCGGTCGACGTGATCACGGGGATGATCAAGGCCAACGTCCCTTCGCGGATCGCATTCGCCGTCTCCAGCCAGACGGACTCGCGCGTCATTCTCGACACCGCGGGCGCCGAGAGCCTCCTCGGGCAGGGCGACATGCTCTTCAAGCCGCTCGGAACCTCGCGTCTGCAGCGGCTCCAGGGCGCGTACGTGACCGAGGAGGAGGTCGCCCTGGTCGTCGAGCAGTGCCGCTCGCAGCGCGGGCAGGACCTCGACGAGACGCTGCTCGAAGCCGCCGAGTCGCCGACCGAGTCGGACGAAGGCGACCTCGACTTCGACCCCGACGAGGACCCGCTGCTCGAGCGGGCGATCGAGATCGTTATCCAGACACAGACGGCCTCGGTCTCGCTCATCCAGCGCCGGCTCCGTGTCGGGTACACGAGGGCGGGACGTCTGATCGACATGCTCGAGCGGCGCGGGATCATCTCGGGCTACGAAGGGTCGAAGCCACGACGCGTGCTGGTCTCCGAGAACGAGCTGCACAGCGTCTGAGCGAGGTTGTAAAGAGTCGGTTCCGACTTGAGAACCTGCCCAACTTGCGGTTAGATCAAGCGTCCAAGAAGGGCGGCAGGTCTGTCTCTCAAGGAGGGAATGTGAAAGTACGCATTGGAGCGATCGTCGCTGTGCTCGTAGCGTCGCTCGCGCTCGTGACGATGGCCACCGGAGCAACGGCGGACAAGAACTACGGGGCGATCGTCACCGACACAGCCGGGTTGAACGACCGCTCGTTCAACTTCCTGGCGAACAAGGGTCGTCTCCGGGCACAGAAGGAGCTCGGCATGACGACTCGCGCGTTCATCTCGAAGACAACGTCGGACTATCTGCAAAACCTTGCGGCTGCAGCGCAGGACGCAGGGGACGGAGGCATCGTCATCGCCAACGGGTTCCTGCTCGGCGCCGACTTGAACACCGCGGCGGTGCAGTTCCCGGACACGAACTTCGCGATCGTCGACTTCTCGCAGTCGTTCCTGGCGGACAAGCCGGGGAATGCGCTCGGCCTGACCTTCAAGTCCGAGGAGTCCGGCTATCTCGTCGGCTATCTCGCAGGCTTGGTGGCGAAGCAGAAGGGCGGCCGCCAGGTGATCAGCGCGGTCGGCGGCCAGAAGCTCCCGTCGGTGGATAACTGGATCGCCGGCTATCGCGCCGGCGCGCTGCGGGCCAACAAGAAGATCAAGGTCCTCATCGCCTACTCGGGGCAGTTCCCGCCGTCGGCGGCTCCGAAGTGCAAGGAGATCGCGCTCAACCAGATCGCCCGTGGATCGCAGGCGGTCTTCCAGGTCGCAGGAGGCTGCGGTCTCGGCGCCCTCGACGCCGCGAAGCAGAAGAAGGTGTGGGGCATCGGCGTCGACGCCGACCAGGCCTACCTGGGCGCGCACATCTTGACGAGCGGAGTCAAGCGCGTCGACACTGCTGTCTATTCGGCGTTCAAGGCTTCGAAGGCCGGCACGCTCAAGACCGGCAGCGACCTCGTCTTCAACCTGAAGAACGGCGGTCAGGACGTCGGGAAGATCAGCAACAAGGTGCCGAAGGGGTTCGTCACGCAGATGAACGCCCTCAAGCCGCTGATCATCTCCGGAAAGATCAAGATCCCGTCGAAGCTGTAAGCGCGCGAGCGTGAGATCGTCCGAGGGCGGACTCGAAGAGTTCGCCCTCGGTGTTTCCGGACACGGCGGGCCACGAGGCACCATAGAATCGCGCCCGATGAGCGAGGCCCCGCTTCTCGAGATGCGCGGCATCACGAAGCGCTTTCCGGGCGTCCTCGCGAACGACGACGTCGACTTCGACCTCCGTCGCGGAGAGGTGCATGCATTGCTCGGCGAGAACGGAGCCGGCAAGTCGACGCTGATGAGCATCCTCTACGGGCTCTACCACCCGGACGAGGGGCAGATTCTGCTCAGTGGGAAGCCCGTCAGGATCGATTCTCCCAGGGCAGCGATCGATCTCGGCATCGGCATGGTCCATCAGCACTTCATGTTGATCCCCGTGATGACGGTCACGGAGAACATCGTGCTGGGCATCGAGCCGTATCACCGCGGTGTGTTCCTCGATCACGGGGCCGCGCGCGAGCGCGTGCTCGAGCTCTCGAAGAGCTTCGGCCTCTCGGTGGACCCGGACGCGCGGATCGACAAGATCACCGTCGGGCAACAGCAGCGTGTGGAGATCATCAAGGCTCTCTACCGCAAGGCCAACATCCTGATCCTCGACGAGCCGACAGCTGTCCTGACTCCGCAAGAGGCAACCGAGCTCTTCGGAATCCTCGAGATGCTCAAACTGGAAGGGCTGTCGATCATCTTCATCAGCCACAAGCTGAACGAGGTTCTGGAAATCGCGGACCGGATCACCGTCCTTCGCCGTGGGAAAATGGTCGAAACGCTGCCCGCGGCCGGTGCAACCGAGGAGGAGCTCGCTCGACGGATGGTAGGGCGGGAGGTGCTCCTGCGGGTCGACAAGTCCGCCGGGACTCCCGGCGACGCACTCCTTCGAGTCGAGGATGTCCATGCAGTGGACGATCGCGGGTTGGAGGCGGTCCGCGGGGTCTCTTTCACCGTGCACGCCGGAGAGATCGTCGGTATCGCCGGGGTGGACGGGAACGGCCAGACCCAGCTGATCGAAGCGCTCACGGGTCTTCGCGGTCTCACGAGCGGCCGGCTCGAGATTGCGGGTCGCGATCTCACCGGTTCGTCGACCCACGCGATCCTCGATGCCGGCGTCGGACACATCCCCGAGGATCGCCAGCGGAGGGGTCTCGTGCTGGAGTTCTCGCTCGCCGAGAACTTCGCCCTGCACGATTTCGACCGGCAGCCGAACTCCCGCTTCGGCTGGCTCCGACCGGGGCGGTTGCTCGCCCGAGCGGCGAAGCTGGTCAAGGAGTTCGACGTTCGCGGAGGAGGTCCCCGGACATCCGCGGCGTCACTCTCCGGCGGCAACCAGCAGAAGGTCGTCGTCGCACGCGAGGTCGACGGCGACCCGAAGGTGCTGATCGCCGCCCAGCCCACCAGAGGACTGGACGTCGGCGCGATCGAGTTCGTGCACCGCCGGCTCGTGGAGGAGCGCGACGAGGGACGCGCCGTGCTACTCGTCTCGCTCGAGCTCGACGAGCTCCTGTCGCTCTCGGACCGGATTCTCGTGATGTACGAGGGTCGGATCGTCGGAGAGTACGGGCCCGATGTCGCCGAGGAGGAGCTCGGTGTCGCCATGCTCGGCGGGGCGACCGACGAGGTCGCGGCTTGAGCGTCAGCCTGCCAACGCCTCCCGAGGAGGAGCAGGAGCAAGGAGCGGCTCAGCGTCTTGCCGTGCTGCAGCGCGCCGGCGGTCTCGTCACCGCGCTCGTCACCACTTTGCTCGCGTTTCTCGTCGGCGGGCTCGTCGTCCTGGTCACGACCGGAAACAACCCACTCTCGACCTACCAGGCGATCTTCGACGGCACCGGCCTGAACTGGCTCTTCCCCTGGGTGGAGGGCGAGGAAAGGACAAGGGCAGCTTTCGACCTGCAGAGCACGCTCGTGCTGACGACCGCACTGATCCTCACCGGTCTCGCCGTCGCCTTTGCGTTCCGCTGCGGTCTCTTCAACATCGGGGGACAGGGCCAGTACCTGGTCGGTGCGATCATGGGCGTCTGGGTGGGCTCGTCCCTTCCCGGCTTGCCCAGCGTGGTTCACATCGTGCTCGCCCTCGTGCTGGGGATGCTTGCCGGTGCCTTGCTCGCGGGTATCGCCGGGATCCTCAAGGCAACTGTCGGCGCACACGAGGTGATCGTCACGATCATGCTCAACTGGATCGTCTACTGGAGCGGGACGTATCTCTTCGGGCTCGGCGGGCCCCTACAGAACACGACGCTCGGCGGGCAGTCGAGCCCTGTGTCCAACGACGTCGTCCCGGAAGCGCGGCTGGACGTCTTCTGGGGAAACCCACTGCTCCAAGGACTGCATCTCGGCTTCTTCATCGCGCTCGCAGCTCTCGTCGCCTACTGGGTGATCCTGAACCGGACGACACTCGGCTACGAGGTGCGCGCGGTCGGTTACAACCCTGAGGCCGCGCGCTACGGCGGAATCAGCGTTGCCCGTAACTACTTCCTCGCGATGGCGATCTCGGGAAGCTTCGCGGGGTTGGCGGGCGCGATCGACATCCTCGGCTGGCAGTTCCGCCTTGCCGTGAACGACGTCCAGATATCGACGATCGGGTTCATCGGGATCGCCGTCGCCCTGCTCGGGCGGAACACGGCCGTGGGAGTCGGGTTCGCTGCGCTTCTCTTCGGAGCCCTGCTGACCGGGACGTCGACCAGAAACCTCGACCCCGAGATCTTCGACCCGAATCTCGCCGACAACCTGACCGTCATGATCCAGGGGCTCGTGGTGCTCTTCGTCGGGGCGGACGTGCTCGTCCTCTACCTCTGGAGCGCGCGCAAGCGGTTACGTCGCGGCGGGCGAGAGGTGGCGGCATCGTGATCGCCCAAGCGGAGAGGGCCGAACGGCCGAGCTGGGCGCGCCTGCTCGAGCCTCGCTCGATCGGCATCGCGGGGCTCGCGCTCGGCGTCCTCGCCGTGCTGGTCGCGCTTCCCCCGTTCGAGCTGAGGCAGATCTTCTGGCCCGCCGCAATCGGAGTCCTGGCCATCGCCGCGGGGATCTGGGCGACGACCCACGGCGCGGGCCGAGTCGGCTGGATCGCCGTCGCCGTGGGTCTTGTGGGAATCGCCCTCGGCATGCTCGCGACCCAATCGAGCGTCGAGAACCTGGACCTCGTCTTCGTGTGGTCGGCGCTCGTCGCCGCGACCTTGCGCTATGCGACGCCGCTGACGTTTGCGGCGATCGGCGGGATGTTCTCCGAGCGAAGCGGTGTCGTGAACATCGGGCTGGAGGGGCAGATGCTCATCGGCGCTTTTTTCGCGATCTGGGGCGCGGACGTCACCGACTCCTGGCAGCTCGGGCTGGTGATCGCCATGGTCTCGGGCATCGGGCTGGCGCTCGTTCACGCCTTCTTCTGCATCCATCTGCGCGCCGACCAGATCGTGATCGGGACGGCGATCAACTTCCTCGCGCTCGGGATCACGGGATACCTCTTCATCGACATCTACGGCGACCAGGGCACCCCGACGACGATCCCCGAGATTCCCGACGTGAACATCCCGTGGCTCCAGGATCAGGCGTTCTTCGGCGAGGCATTCGGGTCGCTCAATTTCATGATCTGGCTCAGCTTCGCGGTTCTCATCCTGTCGTACATCGTGATGTTCAAGACTCCAATCGGGTTGCGAATACGGTCGGTAGGCGAGCATCCGCGCGCGGCCGACACCCTTGGTATCTCGGTCTTCGGGATCCGGTACGCCTGCGTCATGGTCTCCGGAGCGCTCGCGGCTCTGGGTGGCGCCTACCTCTCGCTCGGTCTGATTCACCTCTTTGATCAGAACGTCACGGGCGGACGGGGCTTCATCGCGCTCGCGGCTTTGATCTTCGGGAACTGGCGGCCGTTCGGAGCATTCGCGGCGGCGCTCCTGTTCGGCTTCTCGAGCGCGCTCGCGGACCGGCTCCCCGAGTACTTCGAGCAGGGAAGCTCCGCGCCGCTGCTCTTCAATGCGCTGCCCTACGTCCTCACGATCATCGCCGTCGCCGGCGTCGTGGGGCGGTCGATCCCACCGGCCGCCGTCGGTCGTCCGTACGTCAAGCAGTAGCGTGATGCGTGGTGCAAACGGCCTCGCCGGGGGGTCGCTCGTCGTCGGCATCGCCTCGGTCGCGACGCTCCCCGTCGCGATCTACCTCACGCGCTTCAGTGCGAGCTACGAGCTCCTCGATGCGGGTTTCGCCATCCCGGTAACGGCCGCGCTCGCCGTTCTCGCGCTCGTCCTCGCC
>Ga0136621_1001140_pt1 | contig 10774 bp, 10 predicted proteins | sample AntDryUQ445A2306_FD_104673 | JGI IMG/M metagenome (GOLD analysis project Ga0136621, IMG submission 104673) | Polar desert sand microbial communities from Dry Valleys, Antarctica - metaG UQ445A (23.06) | ecosystem: Environmental > Terrestrial > Soil > Desert | place: Antarctica: Dry Valley...
ACAGGCCTTGCCCGCGGACGATGACGGCCTCCGGCTTGGTGCTCGTGACCCAGGAACCGGGCAACGTTGCCGGTCAAACCACTAGGCTGGCCCTATGGCCCGCTCGGTCATCGTCTCGGCCGTCCGCACCCCGTTCGGGCGCCTCGGCGGTGGGCTCGCGAAGATTTCCGCGACCGAGCTTGGCTCGACCGCGATTCGCTCCGCGCTCGAGCGCGGTCGCGTCGCGCCCGACGAGGTCGAGTACGTGATCATGGGTCAAGTCCTGCAGGCAGGAGCGGGCCAGGCTCCAGCGCGTCAGGCCGCGATTGGCGCGGGCATTCCGAAGGAGGTTCCCGCCGACACGATCAACAAGGTGTGCGCGTCCTCGATCCGGGCGATCGAGATCGCCGATCTGATGATCCGGGCCGGCGGTCACGAGGTGGTCGTCGCGGGCGGGATGGAGTCGATGTCGAACGCCCCGTACTTGCTGCCGAAAGCCCGGTTCGGCTATCGACTTGGCAACGGGGAGGTCGTCGACCACATGGTCTTCGACGGGCTCACCTCCACGTTCGACGGGCTGCACATGGTGCAGCAGGCGTCCAGCGTCTCTCGGGAGCTCGGAATCTCGCGGGAGGATCAGGACGCGTGGGCCTATCGATCGCAGCAGCGAGCAGCCGCGGCCGAGGACGAAGGGCGGTTCGCGGACGAGCTCGTGCCCGTCGGCGACGTGTCGGCTGACGAGTCGATCCGGCGCGACACCACGCTCGAGAGGCTCGCCGCGCTCCCACCCGTGTTCGACCCCGAAGGCACGACCACGGCGGGAAACGCGCCCGGAGTGAACGACGGCGCGTCCTGCGTGATCGTGTGCTCGGAGGAGTTCGCGACGCGTCGTAGGCTCGAGCCGCTCGCGACGATCCTCGCCCAGGGATATGTCGCAGACGACTACGCGTACCTCGCCCGCACGCCCGCCCGCGCCGGCGAGCAGGTGCTGGCGAAAGCCGGAAAGACGATCGGCGATGTGAAGCGCGTCGAGATCAACGAGGCGTTCGCGTCGGTAGCGACGAACTCGACCAAGATGCTGGGGGCCGACGAGGAGATCGTGAACGTGAACGGAGGCGCGGTCGCTCTCGGCCATCCCATCGGCGCCTCCGGTGGCCGCATCGTGTCCACGCTGGTGCACGAGCTCAGGCGCGAGGGCGGCGGGCTCGGCCTGGCGGCGATCTGCTCGGGCGGCGGGCAGGGCGATGCGCTGCTCATCGAGGTCGAGTGAGGCGACCCAAGTGTTGGCGTGATTCGCTCAGTTCTCGTCGTTGTACTCGGCGTTCTCGTCCTCAGTCTCGTGGGAGTGGCGGAGGCGCAGGCGTGTGTGTGCGCGAAGCAACCTCTCGACGAGCGGCTCGACGACGCGGATGCCGCGGTCGTGGCCCGTCTCGTGGAGGTGCGGGAGACGTTGTCCTTTCCGCCGCAGCGGACGCTCGCGTTCGAGGTCGACCAGCGCGTCAAAGGTGACATCGCGGAGAGATTCGACATCGAGTCCTCGGCTCAGAGCGACTGCGATCTCGATGTCGAGGAGGGCGTACCCGTAGGGCTCCTGCTCACACGCGGACCGGGGGGCGAGTGGCAGGGCACGGCGTGCAGCATCGTCGGGGCCGGCGAGCTCGTCGCCGAGGGCGGAGAACCTCGCGGCGGAGGCATCAAGATCGTGATCGGTCTGCTCATTCTCGCCCTTGTTCTCTCCTGGGCGCTCAGGCGCAAGGTTCGTGGGACGCGACCGCAGCTGCCCGGGGCGCCGGACCAATAGCTCCTGACGTGCGTTTTGGACACGTGCTCGTCGTCGGCGCCGGACAGATGGGGAGCGGAATCGCCCAGGTCATGGCTGTTTCCGGCCGCCGGGTCTCGCTTCACGACGAAGTCCCGGAGGCGACCGAGAGAGCGCTCGAGACGATGGGGCGAAGCCTGGAGAAGATCGCCGAGAAGGGCGGCGGAGACGTGGCGGGAGTACTCGAACGCGTCGAGATCGTGCCCGATCTCGTTCCGGCCGACCTGATGGTCGAGGCCGTTGTCGAGAACGCCGACGTGAAGAAGGAGCTCTTCCTGCAGGCAGACAAGATCCTTCCCGCGGAGGCGATACTCGCGTCGAACACGTCCTCCATACCGATCGCGTCGCTGGCGGCGGCCACGAACCGGCCCACGCAGGTGATCGGCATGCACTTCTTCAATCCGGTGCCGGTCTTGAAGCTCGTCGAGGTCATCAGCTCCGTGCGGACTTCAGAGGAGACTCGTGCGGCGATCGTCGCGCTCGCCGAAGATCTCGGGAAGATTCCTGCCGAGGCGCGCGACTCTCCCGGTTTCGTGTCGAACCGAATCCTCATGCCCTTCTTGAACGAGGCGGCGTACGCGCTGATGGAGGAAATCGCCGAGCCGGAAGCGATCGACACGATCGCAAAGCTTGGGTTTGCCCACCCCATGGGCCCGCTCGCGCTTGCAGATCTCATCGGGCTCGACACCTGCGTCGCGATCATGGAGGTTCTCCACGAAGGTCTCGGGGACACGAAGTACGCGCCGTGTCCGCTCCTCCGCCAGCACGTCGCTGCAGGCAGGCTCGGTCGAAAGTCGGGCCGCGGCTTCTACGAGTACACGTAGTCGACTCTGCCGAGAGCCGCCGACGCGTCCCCTGTGGGCGGACTTTCTCACTCTTGTTGCAGTTCGAAGTGTCCGGTCAGGACGTGTCCAGGGTCAGACCCTGGTTGCAAACGCCACATGAAGCCGCGCGAATCCTCGCTGAGACGAGCCGTATAGTCAGTCGCGATGGACTTCGAGCTCACCGCCGACCAGCGAGAGATCCAGGGTCTCGCGCGGGAGCTGGCCGACGCCGAGATCGTCCCCAACGCCCCGGCCTGGGATCGCGACCATCGCTTTCCCGACGAGCTCTACCCGAAGCTCGCCGAGCTCGGACTGATGGGCGTGTGCGTGCCGCAGGAATACGGCGGCGCGGGCGCGGACTTTCTGTCGTACATCCTCGTCCTCGAGGAGCTTTCCCGGGCGGATGCCGGGGTGGGGGTGACTGTCGCGGTGCATACCAGTGCCACGACGCTCCCGATCCTTACGTTCGGCACCGAGGAGCAGCGGTCACGCTTCGTCCCGCCGCTGGCACGCGGCGAGTCGTTCGGCGCATTCGCGCTCACCGAGTCGGGTTCAGGATCCGACGCAGCCTCGCTGCGCACCACCGCCGAATCCCGTGGAGACGGCTGGACTCTCACCGGCTCGAAGCAATGGATCACGAACGGGTCGCGCGCAGGCACGTTCGTTCTTTTTGCACGCACCGATCCCGAGACCGCCGGGGCACGGGGCATTTCGTGCTTCATCCTCGACGCCGCGCACGTCGTCGTGACGCACGAGACGGAGAAGCTCGGGCTGAACTCGTCGACGACTTCGGATCTCGCGCTCGAGAACGTCCACGTCGACCGCGACCGGCTCCTCCACGAGGAGGGCCGCGGCTTCCAAGTCGCGATGGCCACCCTCGACGGTGGACGTATCGGGATCGCCGCGCAGGCGCTTGGTATCGCCCAGGCGGCATACGACGTCGCGCGCACCTACGCGCAGGAGCGCGAGCAGTTCGGCCGGCCGATCGCAGACTTCCAGGCGATCCAGTGGAAGCTCGCGGATATGGCGACCGAGATCGACGCAGCTCGTCTGCTCACGTATCGCGCGGCCTGGCTCAAGCAGCAGGGTCGTCCACATACGGAGGAGGGCGCGAAGGCGAAGCTCTTCGCCTCGGAGATGGCCCGCCGCCAGACCGGCGAGGCGATCCAGATCCTCGGCGGCTACGGGTACACGAAGGAGTTCCCGGTCGAGCGCTACTACCGGGACGCGAAGATCACCGAGATCTACGAGGGGACGAGCGAGATCCAGCGGCTCGTCATCGCGCGCTCGATCCTCGGCAAGCAACTGCTAGAACCGACCACCAGCCCTCAGGGCCTCTAACGTCGTGAGGCCTCGTCCACGAGGCGCGATGGGTTGTGCGAGGCAAGGACGCAGGGAGCCCCGAGACGCAGGCATATCGGCGTGACTGAGGACGCCGCATCGTGCCGTCCAGTGTGCCCCGACGTGCCGCACGGGCTGTTCCGGCGGCTCAAGGCTTCATTCTGATTCGAGTTCTTAGGGAACCCACTCGTAGAGCGCGTCGGGCTCACGTTCCTAGGCGATCCTCGTCGGGTGTGTGCAGCTCCGGGAGCGACGGCATCGCCCCGCGCATTGCCGTCCGCAGAATCACGGCGAGCTCGTCTACGTCTTCCGGTCGCGCGCGTCTGAGCATCGCCGTACTCTAGGCCGCGTGCCTCGAAGGAGAGATGAGCCCGTTCGGCTGACGAAGATCTACACGCGCGGTGGCGACGCGGGCGAGACGTCGCTCGGCGATGGCACGCGCACCTCCAAGCTCGATCGGCGGATCGCGGCGTACGGAACGGTGGACGAGCTGAACGCCGCGCTCGGCCTCGTCCTCGCCGCCGACTGCCCCGACGACATCCTCGACGTGCTGACGCGGGTGCAGAACGAGCTCTTCGACCTCGGCGCCGACCTCTCGGTTCCGCTGGAGAACGAGGGACGGCTGCGAGTCACTCAGGAGCAGGTCGACGTCCTCGAGCATGAGTGTGACTTCTTCAACGCGCGACTTCCAGAGCTCAGGAGCTTCGTGTTGCCGGGCGGAGGCGAGGTCGCGGCGCGCATGCACATCGCGCGAACCATCTGCCGCCGAGCTGAGCGTGAGGCGCTCAGGGCTTCCGGCGAGCACGCCGTCAACCCGCTCGTCCTCGTCTACCTGAATCGCCTCTCCGATCTTCTCTTCATCCTCGCGAGGGCTGCGAACGCCGCCGATGGCCGAGAGGAGCCGCTCTGGAGGCCTGGGAGCTCGGGCTAACCTTCGCCGGCTCGTTCGTCGCCGGCTATCTCGGATCGATGCTGGGTCTCGTGCTGGGAACACTCCGGCTGCCCATGATCGTCCTTGTCACCGGGAGCCCGCTCGCGGCCGCGGGGACGAACCTCGCGATCTCGGCGGCGTCCGCGGGCGCCGGGGGATGGAAGCACGCGCGCGAGGGTCGCGTGGACTGGCGGGTCGTCCGCTGGACGGCGCCCCATTCGGTCGCGGGCGCCATCGTCGGTGCGCTTCTAGCCAATGATGTCTCGGAAGCGCTCTTGTACGGTCTGATAGCCGGACTGCTGCTGTGGAGCGGGATCGACCTCGCTTTCCGCCCCATCGCTCCGCGCGCACGCGATCGTCTGCGGCTCGCGCGCGGCAGCGGGCTCGCCTTCGTGATCGGTGTCCTCGGAGGTGCGGCCGGCGTGATTCTCGGAACCCTTCGCATGCCCGCGCTCGTCCGCTCCGTCGGCCTCGACGTCCGCCGGGCTGCAGGGACGAACCTCGTCGTCGGATTCCTCCTCGGTATCGCGGGCTTCGCTACCTACGCGGTGGGCGTGGGCGTAGAGTGGAGCGTGCTCGCGGCAGGGCTTGCCGGAGCGATTCCCGGCGGCTGGTTGGGCGCTCGTGCAACCGGACGACTGCCGGAGAATGTGCTGCGCGTGGCGGTCGGCGCGGTTCTCGTTCTCGTGGGCGTCGCGTTCGGTGTGCAGGCGATTTTGTAGAGGTTCTAGGCCACGGCCGGCCAGCGGACACGCAGCCACTCGACGAGATCCGTCGCGGACCGGGGGGTGGCCACATAGAAACCCTGTGCATAGTTGCAACCCCAGGCGCCGAGCACGTTCCAGGCCTCCCGGGTCTCGACGCCCTCCGCCACGACCGTGAGGCCGAGCGCATGCCCGATCTCGACCAGCCCACGAACGAGCGCGGCGTCCGTCGCGCTGCGCCCGAGGCCGTGGACGAAAGCCGCGTCGATCTTCAGCTCGTCGAGAGGGAGAACCCGGAGGGCTGCGAACGACGCGGCGCGACCACCGTCGTCGAGGGAGAGACGCACGCCGAGGCTCGAGAGCCGGCCGAGAACGTCCTCGTCGAGCTCGGAGCCGGCGCCCGGTCCTGCGGGGACGACCTCGAGGGTGAGAAGTCCGGGCCGCACCTCGAAAGAGCCGAGAAGCCCGGCGAGCCCTTCGACGAAGAGCGGGTCGTCGAGGAGCTTGTACGGGACGTTCACCGACACCCCGAGGTCGTGTCCCGCCTCCGCCCAGATCTGTGTCGAGCGAAGCGCGTCTGCAACGACGACGAACGTGAGCTCGCGAACCAAGGGAGTCCTCTCGACGTGAGGGACGAACTCGGCCGGCAGAAGCAGCGCCTGATCGGGAAGGAGTCGGCGTACGAGCGCCTCCGCGGAGTGCGGCTCGCCGGTCTGGAGATCCATGATCGGCTGATACACAACGACGAGCTCGTCCTGCATCAGCGCGGCCTCCACGTCGCGGATCACACCCGCGTCGACACCGCGCCGAAGCAGCAGCGCGTCGTCGGAGCTGTCCCGCTTGGTCGCGTACATCTGCCCGTCTGCGCGCGCCAAGAGCTCGTCCGCGGTGGCGCCGTCCGCGGGAAAGACCGCCCAGCCGATGCTGCCGTCGATCTCCACTGTCGCGCCCTCGACGCGGAACGGGCGTCGCAGCGCATGCCGGAGCCGGCCGACGAGCGCGGATGCTTCGTCGTCGCTCGTCGTGTCGAGCGAGAGGATGACGAACTCGTCTCCGCCGACGCGCGCGACCGTGTCGCTCGCGCGCACGATCGCTTCGAAGCGCTTGGCCAAGGACCGAAGAACGTCGTCTCCCGCGCTGTGGCCCCGGACGTCGTTCACGTCCTTGAACCCGTCCAGGTCGACGACGATGAGCGTGAACCCCTGGTTCGAGCGCCGGTAGCTGCGCAGGGCCTGCTCGATCCGATCTTCCAGAAGCACGCGGTTCGGCAGGCTAGTGAGCGGATCGCGGAGGGCGTCAGAGCGTGCGGTCCGCACGCGCCTGTCCAGAGCGACTCCACAGGCCGCTGCGAGCATCCCGACCAGCATCAGCGCCCCGACGACGCGTCCAGGCTCCGCCTGCAACGACACGGCCGCGGCGCCCGCGACGAACACGAGCGCAGCCAGAGACAGGGCCCACGCAAGCGTACCCCGCAGATGCCGCCTGTCTCCGATCGTCACCTCGTCCTTGTCGTCCCTGGCCCCGAAGTGCAGGCCGCCGCAGTACCTGTCCGACCGTAATGGTTCATGCCTTCTGCATCGCCCCCGGTTCGGGTGAGAGGGATCCCCCGAAAGAGTAGACGGAAAACCTCGTAAGCCCGCTCGGGGACGCGATCTACGGGGTGATGAGTCCTCCAGAAGGGGGATGGGGAACATCGTTCGCTTCACGGGGCTCGAGGTGAAATCGACGCGCAGCCGGGGACGGTCACGACCAAGTCAGGCGACGCTTCACCTGTCGTGCAGGCTGGAGAGCGTGTGCGATGGGCGAGGGTGGCGATCCGACGCAGCGTCGTGGCCGTCATCCGGCCCGCCGTGAATTCCCGATCAAGCGCCTAGGGCCTCTGGGAAGGAACGCGGCTTGCCTCCGGGAATCGAGAGCGGTGAACCTGGGCGCAGGGCTCCTCGGCCTCGCCGCCGGACTCGTCGTCGGGCCGCTGGCGGACCGACTCGCAACCAACGCGCCCATCCACGCCCCGCTCCTCCGTCGCGTGCCGTTCTCCCGGCGGCTTCCGCTCGTCACCGCCGGCACGGCTCTGCTCGCGTCGGCATCCGGGCTTGCCCTCGGCTTCACGTTCGAGGCGGCCATCGCAGCGTTCTTCTGTTGGGTCCTGGTGGTGATAACCCGGACCGATCTGGAGCACCGGCTGATCCCGGACCGGATCGTATTGCCGAGCGCCGTCCTCGTCGCCGCCGCACGAACGCTCGACGAGCCGAGCGTTGCCTGGGTGCTCGGAGGGCTCGGCGCCGGGCTCGCGCTGTTCCTGCTCGTTCTCGCGTATCCGAAGGGAATGGGAATGGGGGACGTCAAGCTCGCCCTGTTCATGGGCGCGGGGCTGGGCCTCGCTGTCGTCGTCGGCCTCTTTCTCGGCTTCATCGCAGGCGCGGCGCCCGCGATCGTGCTCCTCGCGCGCCATGGGCGGGAGGCTCGCAAGCAAGCGATCGCACTCGGGCCCTTTCTCGCGCTCGGCGCGGTGATCGCCCTCTTTGCCGGGGACGCCATCCTCGACTGGTACCTCGGCTGACTCAACTCAGCAACTCCGAGATAGCGGTGACCCGCTCGGCAAGGGTTCCGCGGGCATCGATGTAAGCAAGACCCCGTCGCTCGAGGCCCTGCCGTCGTCCAGTCCACGAGGTCGACTTACCAAGTTTTCGACTATAAGTCTAAAACTCAATCGAAGCGACGCCTGGTCGTAGGGAGGCCTGCCTCGCCCTCGTCGCCGATGGAGCATGGCGGAGAGGCGAGCGTCGCCGTCACGTAAGAAAAGCGTTCAGAACGCTCCAGAGCGCTTCAGCGCCGGGTCGCGAGCGCCGATTCTCCTTGTATGGAATCCGCGCCGACGCCTGCTCGCGTGTTGCCGCCTGTCGACGGAGGGCTGCTCGCGGTCGGGGCGAACCGAGCGGCTGCCGCGGCCGCGGAGATCGGGAGCGCGGCACAGGCCATCGACGCAGCCGTCGAGGCGCTGCACGCTTCGATCACCGGCCTCCTGCCGTCGGTGTTCGTCTTCGAGCATGGCCGGCTCTGGCTCGTCGCCCAGCGCGGGTACGCGGTCGTCCCGGACGGCCTGAGCGTGGAGCGGGGCGTCATGGGCCGGGCGGTTCGGCTCGGCCGTCCGCAGCTCGCCGCTGACGTTCGCTCCGACCCCGACTTCGTCCCGACCCTTCCGGGAATCGTGACCGAGCTAGCCGTACCTCTTCGCGTTGGACAGGTCGTTGTCGGCGCGCTCAACATCGAGTCGGAACGTGCCCTTCCGGATGGCGCCGTGCAGCTCATCCGACCCCTTGCATCCGTCCTCGCGCCGCTGGCGGAGGAGCTTCGCGCAGGCGGCGCGCTCGATCTTCCCGCGCTCGTGCGACTGTTCGTCCATCTCAGCAGCATCCGCGATCCGGAAGAGATCGCCGCACTCGCAGCTGCGTCCCTTCCCCGGGTGCTCCCCCTCGAGGTGAGCCAGGTCGTTGTCTGGAACGAGCTCGGCTCTCCCAGCGAGCTTGCATCCTGGTCGCAGGAGGGAACCAGTCAGTCGCCACTTACCGGCGTCGAGCTCGAGGCTGTGCGCGCTTTGGCCGACCCGACTGGCGTATGCGAGGTGCTCGACCTCGACAGCTCGGCAGGGCGCAACCCACGTCCCGGCTCGGTGGTCTGGCTCCCGCTTCGGGCAAACGGCGCCGAGCTCGGAGCGCTGGTCGCCTGCGGCCGAGCAGGAGAGCGTGTGGAGCCTTCTCAGCTCGACGGGGCAGCGCTCCTCGCGGCGCACGTCGCGGCGTCGCTCGATGCCGCAATCTCACTGAAGCGCGAGCGGCAGAGCGCGGTGACGGACCTGCTCACCGGGATTCTCAATCGTCGCGGGTTCGAGGAACGGCTCGACCGCGAGCTCACACTCGCACAGGAGCGGCGGTTGCCCGTAAGTCTCCTCGTCATCGATTGTGACGATTTCAAGGAGGTCAACGACCGGGCGGGTCACGAGTTCGGTGACACGCTCCTGCACGAGATCGCCCGAGTGCTCGTGCGCGTCCTCCCCGAACGCGCTGAGCCTGCACGGCTCGGCGGTGACGAGTTCGTCGTCATGTTGCCGCGCGCCGGCGCTGACGCCGCGGAGGCGCTGGGCGGAAGGATCCGCAGCGTTCTCGCCGACGGGCTCACGGATGCGGGCTTTCCCCTGCGCATCAGCGCAGGGATCTCCACCTACCCGTTCGACGGCGCCTCTCCGAGCGCGCTTTTGCGGGCAGCCGACCAGGCGCTGTACTGGGCGAAGAGCGCGGGGAAGGATCGGATCGCATCGTTTCGGGACGTCGTTCGTGGCGGCCCGAACACGATCTCCACCCCGAGCGGAGCGGCCCTCGGGGACTCCCAACGCCGCGGGCGAGGTGAAGGATCGGTTCTCTCGGACGTTGTGGTCGCGTCGGCGGCGATCGATGCCGAGGAAACGGTCGAGGGTGTCTGCGACCGCCTCTGCAAATCGCTCGTCTTCGTCGTAGGAGCGACGGCGTGCTCCGCTTCCCGGGTCGTGGGGGACTACCTCGTGGACGCGACGGAGCACGCACTGCGTGAGATCTGGCTTGGTGACGCCGCGGCATATCGGATCTCCGACTTTCCGCTGACAGCGGAGACGCTTCGTACGGGCGAGCCGCGCGCAGTGTCTTTCGTGCACGGCGATGTCGATCCCGCCGAAGCCTTCATCCTCCGTGAGCTCGGGATGAACGCGCTTCTGATGCTCCCCCTGCAGATCGGCGGTGGTCCTTGGGGATTGGTGGAGCTGTACGAGATGCGCCTTCGGCAGTTCACCGAGGACGACGTCGCGATCGCGGGGTTTCTCACGGCGCAGGCCGAGCGCCGGCTCGAGGTCGTGGAGCCCGGAAGCACTCCGCTCCGCCGGCCCCCTGTCTACGAGCTCCCGCTGGACGAGAGCTCCTAACACAATGATCGCCCGTCGCGAGGCAAGGACGCAGGGAGAACCGATATGCAGGCAGTGGGCTATGCACATCACGCCCCTTCCGAGCGCGGACACGGATGCTGATTTTTGCGGCGAACTCGCTCCTGGTCTGGCTTGCACGAATGGACCCGCCTTGCCGGCCGGCAAAGCGGCTTCGCAGCATGGGATTGTCCTGCCGTACGGGAGTGGTTGGTCTCGTTGCGACAGGCT
>Ga0136621_1001141_pt1 | contig 10774 bp, 10 predicted proteins | sample AntDryUQ445A2306_FD_104673 | JGI IMG/M metagenome (GOLD analysis project Ga0136621, IMG submission 104673) | Polar desert sand microbial communities from Dry Valleys, Antarctica - metaG UQ445A (23.06) | ecosystem: Environmental > Terrestrial > Soil > Desert | place: Antarctica: Dry Valley...
GGCGGACGTCATCCCGAACCTGAGCTCGCGCAAGAGCGCAGACGAGTCCGAAGGATATGTCCGCGCAGACACGTGGATAACGCAGCAGGTCGACCGAGTGGCCGCAGACGAGGGTTTCGGCCTTGGCTCCTCGCCCATCGGGGAGGCATTCGCAGCGTATGGGACGACGGGAGTGATCGTCACGTTCCTGGTCCTGGGATGCGGCATCGCATACCTCGAGCGGTTCTTCGCCGAGGCACATTCCTATTACGGCATGGCCGCCGTCGGGCTCCTTTTCTATTCACTCAACTGGTTCGTAAGAGACGATATCTTCGGGTTAGTCCGCCCCGTGATATGGGCGTTGATCCTTCTCGGCTTGACTAGGGCTGCACAAGCTTTGTTGGGAACGAAGGGTGGCCCCTTTCCCTTGACGCAACACGAGCAAGACCTCGCGCACCAGGACTGATCGATGCTGCAACCGTTAAGGAGCTTGAAGCAGCGCACGCCGTGCGCTACACTTCAGTCACCGGGCAGTAGAGGGCGGACGAAAGTAGAGGTAGCAACTGATGTCCACGCTGGTGCGCGGAATCCTTCGGCGCGCAACCATTAGGCATCGCAGATTCATAATCATTGTGCTTCCTGCTGTCCTGATCTCACTGGCGTACATCTCGGCATTCCTTCTGATTTTCGACTCGCCTTTCGATCGCGATCGAATCATGCTGATCGCCGAAACGCTTGCGCTGTTGTTGATCATCCGCCTTACCGTCTTCGCCCATTTCAAGCTATTTCACGGTTTATGGAGATACGTCAGCCTAAGTGACCTCGTCACATCGCCAAGGCGATCGCAGCCAGCACCATCACCTTCGTGGCAGCAGTCCTTCTCCTCTACGGCCATCGCTATCCATGGTCGATCTTCGTTCTCGATCCAATGATGTGCCTGTTCTACGTGGCGGGTGCGAGAGCGCTCAGGCGGCTCCTGAGGGAAGCAGGACGAGCATCCATCGAGGACACGGACGTGACTCGTCCGGTCAGCAAGCGGGTCTTGATCGTCGGTGCAGGGGACACGGCCGAACACCTCATAAGGGAGATAAGGGCCGTCCACCGAGCGCGCCTCGAACTGGTAGGAACGGTAGACGACAACCCTCCAACGCAACACATGCGCATCCACGGCGTGGAGGTATTGGGCAACATTGACCAATTGCCCGCCCTTTCCAGCTCTCTGGCGATCGATGAGATCTTCGTCGCGCTTCCATCTGCGACACCAAGTCAATGCGCGCGCGTCATGCAGAAGCTACGCGAGAGCTCCGTGCCCGTCAGGACAGTGCCCACCCTCCAGGAGCTGCTTTCCGGCAAGCGGATCACGCATCTTTCTCACGTCGGCCCCGAGGACTTGCTCGATCGTCGACCCGTAACCGTCAGCGTCGGCCTGAAACGGGACATCGACGGGAAGAGGGTTCTGGTCACGGGAGCGGGCGGTTCCATCGGAGGAGAGCTCGCAAGACAACTAGCCTTGCTCTCGCCGGAGCTACTGGTTCTCTATGACCGCGCAGAGAGCAGCGTTTACTACCTGCAGACCGAGCTCGCCCGCCAACGTCCGGATCTTTCAGTCATCCCCGTGGTCGGCGACATCTTGGACCGTGCGCTCGTTCGAGAGGTCATGCAGCGGTGCTCCCCTCACTTCGTCTACCACGCCGCAGCCTACAAACACGTCCCCCTGATGGAAGACAGCCCACTAGAGACCATCCGCAACAACGTCATCGGCACCGAGAACGTCGCCGAGGAGGCAGAAGCGGCGGGGGTCAAGACGTTCGTTCTGATCTCTACCGACAAAGCGGTAAAGCCCGTGGGCGTCATGGGTAAGACCAAGCGCCTGGCCGAGCTCTTGATCTCGACGTTGCAGTCCGCCGAAACGGCTTTCTGCGCGGTGCGTTTCGGCAACGTGTTGGGCAGCAACGGGAGCGTTCTTCCTTTGTTCCAGTGGCAGATCTCGAACGGCGGTCCCGTAACGATCACGGACCGTGAAGCCGCTCGTTACTTCATGCTCATCGCGGAGGCAGCTCGGCTCGTTCTGCAGGCCGGCTCGATCGGACGAGGTGGCGAAGTCTTCTTCTTAGACATGGGCGAGCCCGTAAAGGTCGTGGATCTCGCTCAAGATCTCATCCGGCTGTCGGGCTACTCACCGGGCCGGGATATCGCCGTCACGACGATCGGGTTGCGCCCTGGAGAGAGGCTCCGCGAGCAGCTTGTGCTCGAGTCCGAGGAGCTTCGGGCAAGCGCATGCGAGAAGATATGGATCACGTCGGGGTCGCCTGACCTCTCCGGATTCCGAGACGAGCTCGATGCGCTAAAGGTCTTGTTGGACGAACGCAACGCCGGGGCCGCCGTCCAGCTACTGAACGAGATGGCGACCCGCTATTGACATCCGGGACCGCTCGGCCCGTGGAGGTGCTTCCGACGGACCGCCGTAGCTTCGAGGCGGCGCCTGCCAGACGTCTTCTCTACGTCGCTACCGTGGCCGGAACGATCGAGGGCTTCCTCCTTCCCCTCGCCAACCATTTCCGTGCGCTGGGGTGGCGGGTCGACGCGATGGCAAACGGGATAGAAGGGTCCAAGAACTCCAGAGAGAGCTTCCATCAGGTGCATGAGGCACCGTGGACTCGTAGTCCGACGGACGTGGGGAGCATCCTGCGCGCGAAGTCGACTGTGCTCAGGGTGGTTCGGAGCGGGTACGACATCGTGCATGTCCACACCCCGGTAGCGGGATTCGTCACAAGGATGGCTCTCAGGGATGCCCGGTCAAGACTCGGCGTTCGGGTCATCTACACCGCGCACGGTTTTCACTTTCACTCGGGGGGATCGGTAATCGCCAACGCCGCCTTTCGATCCTTGGAGGAGATGGCGGCGCGATGGACCGACGAGCTGGTGGTCATCAACAAAGAGGACCAGGAGGCAGCAACGCGCCATGGCATGACTTCTCCGGGCCACCTTCACCGACTTCCCGGGATAGGGATCGATACCGATCACTACGATCGCAGGGCCGTGAACCAGTCGGCCGTGGTGGAGGTGAGGAAAGAGCTCGGCCTCGCAACGGGCGACCAACTCTTCGTAATGATCGCTGAATTCACACGAAACAAGAGGCACGACCTGGCGGTCCGAGCGCTGGCTCACCTGGCGCGCCAAGACGTCCATCTCGCCTTCGCCGGAACCGGACCCCTAGAGCGTCCCACCGAGCAGCTCGCCCAGCGACTGGGGGTGGGCGACAGGGTCCACCTCCTTGGATACCGCTCGGACGTCCGGCCGCTGGTCCTCGCGTCGATCGCCACTCTTCTCTGTTCCGAAAGGGAGGGACTTCCTCGAGCCGTGCTGGAATCGCTGAGCCTGGGCGTCCTGTGCATCGGGACCCGCATACGCGGAACTGCCGAGCTGCTCGACGGAGACATCGGGCTTCTCGTCCCGCCTCGAGACGCCAACGCCCTGACTCGGGCGATGGCTTGGGCCCTCGACCGGCCTAAGGGGGCCCGTGACAGGGGGAGGCGCGGACGCGCCCACGTCACCCAGTACGGGATCGAGAAGGTCATCGAGATGCACGCACGCCTCTACGAGCGAGCGCTGGATCGTGCCCAAGCAGCGCCGGGTAGCGGCGCGATGAGTCACGGAGGGGGCTGAGTATGGTTCGGATGGGAGGCTTTTCCAATAGGGTAAGAGTGAAGGGGGGGATAGAAGTTGCTACAAGGAGCGCGCCCGCGCTCTGGGGAGGGGTGCCTGCTTTTCCTGAGAGACTACCTTTTGCGAAACCCAGCATCCCACCCCCAGAGACGCTCGCACGCAGGTTCACGGAAATACTGACCAGCGGCGTGCTCACCAACGGCCCCTACACGCGGGAGCTCGAACGCCGTGTCGCCGAGTACGTCGGCGTTCGCCATTGCGTAGCTGTGTCGTCGTGCACGGTGGGACTCATGCTTTGCCTGCGGACAGCCGCCGTGAAAGCGGAGGTCATCGTGCCATCATTCACTTTCTCGGCCACGGCCCACGCGATCGCTTGGAACGGCGCCACACCGGCGTTCGCAGACGTCGACGAGGCAACTCTGACTCTCTCATCAGATGCGGCCGGCGATCTGCTGAGCGGCGAGACTTCGGCGATCTTGGCCACGCACACCTTCGGGACGCCGTGTGACGTCGAAGGTCTTTCGGACTTGGCGAGGCGCGCAGGGCTACGTCTCGTGTTCGATGCCGCCCATGCCCTGGGCGCGTCCCGCCAAGGAAAGCCGGTTGGCTGCTTCGGCGACGCCGAGGTCTTCAGTCTCTCGCCGACCAAGCCCGTCGTTGCTGGAGAGGGAGGTCTCATAACGACAGATGACAACGCCCTGGCCGAGAGATGCCGCATGGGGCGGGACTATGGTCACCCCGGTGATTATGACTGTCGCTTCGTCGGCCTGAACGGCCGGATGTCCGAGTTTCACGCAGCCATCGGACTCGCTTCCCTTGATGGCTTGGACGACAGGATCCGTATGCGAAACCGTGTCGCCGCCGCCTACGTGGCGGCCCTAGACGGGGTTCCCGGGATAGCCTTCCCCACGGTCTCGGCCTCGGATACGAGCAGCTACAGGGACTTCACGATCCTCGTTGAGGCTTCCGAGTACGGCATGTCGCGAGATGGACTGGCGGCGGCGCTGCATAAGGAAGGTATCGATACCCGGCCCTACTACTCTCCGGCGGTGCACACGATGAAAGCCTATGAGTCATCCGGCGCCCGCGCGCGAGGCCTCCTCCCCGTTACGGACGCCGCCGCCGCGCGCGTTCTGTCCCTGCCGATGTGGACCGAGATGGGCGAGGACCTGCCGGCCCGGGTCGCGGAGACCATCGCAGCGATCCATTTGTACTCTACTCAGAGCGGCGACGACGCGCGTGAAATCGCGCTCCCTTAGCATCGCACCGTCCCACGCCGATACCGCCAGCGACATGAGGAAACTCTGCTGACTGTCGAACCTCCACCAACCGCCGGCCTCGTCCGGAGCTCTCTGCGTCGCAACTTCTCGTGGATTCTGGTCGGCAACGTCACCTATACCGCAGCTCAGTTCGCCGTTCTCATTGTTTTAGCGCGGTTGACCAACGCCGAGATGGTGGGCGAGCTCGGGCTCGGCCTGGCAATAACTGCGCCCGTCATGATTCTCTTCAATCTCGGGCTCCGTCAGGTGGAGGCCACCGATGCACAAACTCGATACGGAATCAACTCCTATCTTGCGCTAAGGCTCGCCACCGTTGCCATGGCGCTTGCGGTGATCCTGGGCATCGTCGTCCTCACAGGACTTGAACGACACACTGCGATCGTCGTGATCCTCGTTGGAATCGCCAAGGCGTTCGAGGCGATCAGCGACGTCCTGTATGGGGCACTCGAACAGCGGGAACGCATGGTGCGGGTGGGCACGTCTTTGATCGTCAAAGGCACATTGTCGGTACTTGCCGTCATCGTCGCCGTGCTTGTTACGGGTGACGTCTTGTGGGCGGCGGGGGCCCTCGCCTTCACATGGGCCGCTGTCGCCCTCGGCTACGACCGGGCGAGCGTCGCGCGCGTCCTCGAGCCGGATCGGAATGGGGCCCCCATCAAGGATTGCGGCCCTCGGAAAGTGCTTCGGCCCAAGTGGCAACTCGGCGAACTTACCCGGTTGGCGTGGCGGTCCCTGCCGCTGGGGATCGCCATCATGCTCGTCTCGCTCAACACGAACATCCCACGCTATTTCGTGGAGGGCTACGTGGGACGAGCGGCGCTCGGCGTCTACGTTGCATTGACCTATCCCCTGGTGGCAACGAGCGCGGTGGTCGTCGCCTTGGGCCAGTCGGTTACCCCTCGCCTGGCGAGACACCATGCCAACGGCGACACCAGGGCTTTCGTCTCCTTGTTAACCAGGATGATCGCGTTCGGCACAGCCCTCGGCGTAGCCGCCGTGGGCGTCGGGTTGCTGCTCGGGCGTCCGCTCCTCGGTTTGCTCTTTGGCGCCCGCTACGCGGACCAATCCGGAGTCTTCGTGTGGCTCCTGGTGGGTTCGATGATCGCCAACCTCGCCTCCGTCCTCGGGTTCGCCATGACCGCACTGCACCTCTTCAAGGTGCAGCCCGTCCTTCTCGGGGCTTCTGCCGCCACGTGCGCTGCAGCTTCCTACGTCCTTGTCTCGCGCGTTGGATTGACGGGCGCGGCCTGGGCGACCATCGCAGCTTTCGCGGTCCAAGCGGCGGGTTCGGCCGCGGTCATCGCCCGGGCGCTCGGAGCCGGCAAACGGGCTCCATCTTGCTCAAGGGTTGAGCGGGGCGCCGGCTGATGCCTGCAGGTCCGGTGCGGATCCTCCACCTCCTGGGCGCCATGACGCCGGCCGGCATAGAAACGTGGTTGATGCACGTCCTGAGGAATATCGACCGTGATCTCTTCCACATGGACTTCATGGTCCATACAGAGTCAAAGGCTGCATTCGACGACGAGATCAACCGTCTCGGTTCCAGGGTGATCCCCTGCTCCAGTGTCTCGCATCCTGTCGCCTATGCTCTCAGAGCACGACGCATCTTCGACGACCGATACGACATCGTTCATAGCCACCTTCACGACTTCAGCGGCTTCGTCCTTGCTGTGGCCGCCTCCTCCGGTGTCCGGGTGCGGATAGCGCATAGCCACCTTGCGCCACCTCGCGATGAGGCATTAAGCCGGCGCGCCTACGTGGCGGCCATGGGGTGGCTGATCGACCGCTACGCGACCCACGGCTTCGCCTGCTCGAAGGACGCCGCTGCGTCGCTCTTTGGGGACGACTGGCAGCGCCATGCGCGCTGGTCACTGCTCTATTACGGCATCGACCTGTCTCGCTTCTCCGAGGAAGTGGATGTCACCCGGATACGCGAGGAACTAGGAGTACCGGTCGCCGCCACGGTCATCGGCAACGTAGCTCGTTTCGAACCACAGAAGAATCACAGCTTGTTCATCGACATCGCGGAGGCTGTCGTCCGACGCATCCCAGACGCCCACTTCCTGCTCGTCGGCGAAGGCGAGTTGCGGCCGGCCATCAGTGCCGAGATCGCTCGACGCCATCTCTCCGATCGCTTCACGTTCACCGGGCTACGCATGGACGTCCCCCGGGTGCTGCGGGCCATGGACACCTTCGTCCTCCCCTCTCACTTCGAGGGACTGCCGGTAGCCCTCGTCGAGGCGCAAGCCACCGGGCTCCGCGTTGTGTACTCCGACGCCATCTCGAGCGAGTGCGAGGTCATCCCCCAGCTCTGCCGCCGCGTCCCCCTCGATGAGACACCGCAAGAGTGGGCGACGAAGGTTGCCACGATGCTGACAGACGTTCGCACTCCTTCGCCCGCCGAGTGCCTCCGGTCCTTGAAAGGCGGTACCTTCGACGCTCGGACTACGACGAGTACGCTTGAGAACTGGTACACGAGGTTGTCTCGCCCGGCGGTCGCAACCAAGACGGGCGACTGACCTACCCTCTTCCGCTGCCGGCAGCGGGTTGCCGCTCCAGCCAGGCACTCGTCCGCTCGATCATGAAACGGTGAAACTCACGTCGTCGCGCCTCGAGCACGCGTGCACCGTACGCATCCGCCGTCTTCCTGTTTCGCTTCGACATCTCTGTCAACCGGTCGGGCCGAGCGACCGCCATGATCTTCTCCGCGAGTGCGATGTGATCGGCCGGGGGGACGAGGTCGTCGGCGGACAACAGCTCCGGGATGCCTCCCACAGAAGAGCCGATGCAGGGAAGACCACGAGCCATCGCCTCCAACATGGCCTTGGGCAGACCCTCGGTCAAAGACGCGAGAACGAACAGGTCCGCGGAGTCGAACACATCACGTACCGGCCGCCCGGCAGGAAGCTGCCCGAGGAAGCGCACTCGACTTGCGATGCCCAGTCGCAACGCGCGTTGCTGCAGCTCGGCGCGATGGCGTCCATCCCCCACGACCGCCAGCCGCACGTCGAAACTTCTTCGACAGCACTCGGCGACCGCATCAATCAGCACGTCGACCCCCTTGTAGAGCTGATCGAGTGATCCGACCGTGACAACCGTTATTGGTGCTGGCACGGTAGAAAGCTGGCGAAAACCTCCGCTCATAGCTTCCTCGGGCAGATAAACATCCGAGAGACACGCTACGAACGCGTCCGACCGTGGCGGGTAACGAGTCTGGAGCCTTTCTTCCGTCACATACGCTACGGCGGATGCACTGCTGCATTGCTGGTGCAGACGCCTTGCGAACCACGACCGATAGAAGTAGCGGACGCCGCGAGGGAACGCCGACGACGAGAAGACGTCGTACGGATCGCCGATTACCTCCACACCGAAGGGGCGGCCTGTGGGCAGGAGATCGTAGACGACGTTCGCCAGAAAGCAGGGCGCTCTGAGGTGGAGGACACGGGCGTGCGCTAGAGCGTCTCGGACGATCCCGCGTACGGTCGTGTACACCCGTGGCAGTTCGAGCGGGGTGTGAAAATCGGGAACCGGGATCGCTCGTACTCGCCTTCCCGTCACCTGTTCCCAACCAGCTGGGGGCGCGGTCGCCCGATGGGCTCGAACGAGGAGCGCCACCTTCTCGTACGGATCGAAGTGACGCGCCCAGAAATCGTATCCCAAGGCGCCGTTGGGCACCCACAACTCGCCGTCCGGCGTCTTCGCGCAGCGCGCGCTTGATGTCACGACCACATCCACGGATGGCCCATGATACGTCGGTGACTCGTCGCACCTTCTATGTGATACTTCTCGGCATCTATGCCGTCATGGTTGGGCTGATCACGTTGGCGCCCATTACCGGCTCGCTCAGCACTGCACCGAGCTGGATCCCGCTCGCTCAGATCTGGTACCTGCTCACGAGCCCTCAGGAAGCCTTTTACACGTCCATCGGCCAGGTCGCGGGTAACGTAGCTCTCTTCGTGCCCCTAGGCTGGCTCCTGCCTGCCATCTGGAAACAGCTTCGCTCTGCGTCACGGACGGGGGCGGTAGCAGCTACGTGCTCTATCGGGATCGAGCTCTACCAGCTACTCGCCCTGACCGGGCGCTCGCCGGCAACGGACGACGTTCTCCTCAACACCGCGGGAGCCGTGCTGGGCACAGGGATGTTCTTGGCTGCGCGCTCGGCGTGACGGTGGAGGATCCGCTGCGGCGATCCCCTCAGAACGGAGGAAGAAGACAGTCCCCGGACCCTTTGCACAATCGTCCGGCTTCCGTACAGGAACGCCAGCAAGAAGGCGGCTTGAGCGCCCCGAACGGGACGGCTGTCTCGATTGCGAAGCTGACAACAGCGCATAGCTTGACGCGACAGGGCCGCTAGCGAGCCCGGCGGCGACAGGGCCGATAGCTCACTTCGAGGGGGAACGTCTCGGCGGGCTGGGACGACGCCCGTGCCGCTGCTCCGCAACGCGGCTAGGCGATGTGCGGGCGTCCCATCGGGTAGTAGGAGAAGCCCGCGTCCCGCAGCGTCTCTGGGTCGAAGAAGTTGCGCCCGTCGATCACCACCGGGTAGATCATCGCGTCCTTGAGCTTGTGGAGGTCGAGCTCGGCGAACTCCTCCCACTCGGTGCACAGCACGGCGCAGTGGGCTCCCGAGGCGGCGCCGTAGGCGTCCGCCGCGATCTCGAGCTCGGGGGACCTCCGACTGCGCCTCGGCTGCGGCCTCGGGGTCGTAGCCGACCACCGATGCGCCGTTGGCGGCCAGACGGCGCGCCAGGGTGAGCGCCGGTGCGAAGCGGACGTCGTCGGTGCCCGGCTTGAACGCCAGCCCGAGCAGCGCGATGCGCTTGTCCTCGAGGTTCCACAGCGCCTCGCGTATCTTCTCCACCGCGACGTCCACGGCCTCGTCGTTGATGCGAGCGACCTCACGCAGCAGCGGGAAGGCGTAGCCGAGCTTGGACGCGAGCCGCTCGAACGCGTCGAGGTCCTTGGGGAAGCAGAACCCGCCGTAGCCGAGCCCGGCTTGCAGGAACGCGGGCCCGATGCGGGGATCCTTGCCCATCACCTTGGTGACGGAGTCGACGTCGGCCCCCGCTCGCTCGCACAGGCGTGCGAGCGCGTTGGCGAACGAGATCTTCATCGCGAGAAAGGCATTGGATGCGTGCTTCGACAGCTCCGACGTGGCGATGTCGGTCTCGATGATCTCGTAGCCCTGCTCGACCAGCGGCGCGTAGAGACGGCGCATCACTTCGAAGGCGCTCTCGGACTCGGCCCCCACCAGGATGCGATTGGGCTCGAGCGCGTCCTTCAGCGCCTTGCCCTCACGCAGGAACTCTGGATTGGAGACGACCTCGAGCTGCGACGCGAGGTCGGGACGCTCGCGCGCCAGCGTGCGCCGCAACCTCGTTGCGGTCCCCGTGGGCACGGTCGACTTCTCGACCACGACCACCGGGCCGGTGGCGTGCTTGGCGACGCTGCGAGCCGCGTGCTCGACCGCCACGAGGTTGGCCTCCGTCGGCGCGCGGCGGAGTGCCCACGCAGATGAAGACGACGTCCGCGCCGGCGACGGCCTCGGTTGCATCGGTGGTGAAGCTGAGCCGGCCCGCCTCGAGCTCACCGACGAGCAGCTCCTGCACACCAGGCTCGAAGAAGGGGGATTCGCCCGCCTTGCAGCGCTCGACCTTGCGGGCGTCGGCATCGTTGCCGACGACGTCGTGACCGAGCGAGGCCATGGAGACACAGGTGATGAGCCCGACGTGGCCCGTTCCGATGACGCCTACACGCACACCAACCGCCTCCCCACCTGTCGTCCGCCGGACCCAGAGAGTCCTCCCCTGCGAGTATTCCACGCACCCTGCACTGGGCTCGCCCTCTAA
>Ga0136621_1001142_pt1 | contig 10773 bp, 5 predicted proteins | sample AntDryUQ445A2306_FD_104673 | JGI IMG/M metagenome (GOLD analysis project Ga0136621, IMG submission 104673) | Polar desert sand microbial communities from Dry Valleys, Antarctica - metaG UQ445A (23.06) | ecosystem: Environmental > Terrestrial > Soil > Desert | place: Antarctica: Dry Valley...
CCTGTAGCCGGCGACTCCCGGCGCGGGCCGGAACGAGAACAGCTGGTCGAGCGACATCTCCCCGTGAAAGATGTTGCCGCCGATCAAACCGAAGCGCTCTTCGAGGTCGACCGGAGTCAGCACCTGCCTGTGCTCGATCGAGTTCTTGAAGTTCGGCGCGTACTGGGTGATTGCGTCGATGACCCGGTCGCCGAGCGCGTCGCGTTCTTTATCCCACGTCCCCTGCGCCAGCTTCTCGGGGGAGTACTGCACGAAACAGGTGGCGACGTATCTGCCTTCGGGGGCGAGGGTCGGGTCCAGGGTCGAGGGAATCACGCAGTCGACCATGGGGCGCGCCGAGGGCCTGGCGTATTTGGCGTCATCCCATGCCTGCTCGAGGTAGTCGACCGAGGGGCTGATGACGAACTCGGGATGTTGCGGGCCCAGGCGGGTGCCCGGCATCGCCGTGAAGTCGGGCAGCTCGGAGATGGCGAGATTGACCTTTGCCGACGAACCCCTGGTGCGGTAGCTGCGCATCTCTTCGGCCAGACCATCGGGGAGATGGGCCTCTCCGACGAGATCGCGGAAGGTGATCGTGGGGTGCGTCCCCGACACGACCGCGCGACCCCGAAGCTCGGACCCGTCCCGCAAAGTGACACCACGGGCGCGCCCGTCGACGATGTCTACCGAGGCGACGTCGGCCTCGGTTCGTATCTCGACCCCTGCGGAGCGCGCCGAGTCGGCGATCGCATCCGACAGCGCACCCATGCCTCCACGTACGAATCCCCAACCGCCCCGGACGCCGCCCGCTTCTCCCATGCGGTGATGAAGCAGGACGTAGGCCGAGCCGGGGCTCATGGGCCCTCCCCAGGAACCGATCACACCGCCGAACGCAAGCGCTCCCTTTACCGCCTCATTGACGAAGTAGCGGTCGAGGAAGTCCGCGACGGACAGGGTCATGAGGTCGACCAACCGGGCGATGTCCTTTCGGTGGGCGAAGGTGTAGCGCCCGAGCCCGGTTGCCTCCCTGAGCTCGCCGACCGAGCGCATCCCGACATCGGGTGGGATGCGGAAGAGAAGCGGGCGCACGAGTGCGGCGAGCTCGGACATGTCTTCGCTGTAGCACAGGTAGGCCTCCGCGTCGTGCTCGGACAGCTTTGCAATCTCCCGGGCAGCCTTGTCGGGCTCGTCCCACAACAGGATGCCCGGGCCGTCGTGTGACACGTAGTAGGCCGAGGGATCGATGGGATAGACGTGATAACCGTGCCGGGCGAGGTCGAGCTCGCGCACGATCTCGTGCGACATCAGGCTCACCACGTAGGAGGCGGTCGAGACCTTGTAGCCGGGCCACAGCTCCTCGGTGGCGGCGGCGCCCCCCAGGAGATGCCGTCGTTCCAGCACTACGACCTTGAGTCCGGCGCGCCCCAGATAAGCCGCGCACACGAGAGCGTTGTGGCCGCCCCCGATGACGACGGCGTCGTAGGTGGGGTGGTTCATGCTTGCCTTTCCGCGAACTTTGGTCGAGAACGCGCGCTCAGTGGCATCTTGCGACCAAAGTTTGATTGGGGGGCCAGGCTAGCTGCTCTTCTGCAGCGCCAGGTGCAGCGTCTTGTCCTCGAGCGACACCTGCGCGCTGGGCGCGCCGGACGGCGCGCCCTCGTCGAAGTGGACCGAGGTGGCCAGAACCTCGGCCTCTATGTAGCCGGAGTGATCCCTGAGTGCGGCGATGATCGGCTCGTCGGCGGCGGCGAGCCACAACTCGATGCGATCCTCGACTGCGAGACCGCTCGATTTCCTCAGCTCCTGAACCGACCGAACAGCCTCTCGTGCGATGCCCTCTGCGAACAGCCCTGATGTTATGGCGAGGTCGAGGGCAAGTCCGTAAGGCCCATCCTGCGCGAACGAAAGCCCGGAGCGGCCCGAGACGCGCACGTCGACCTCATCGCGCCCCAACGCCTCCTCGGCGCCGTCCACGTCGATCGCCACGGTGCCATGGTCTTCGAGCGAGCCAACGATGCGCGCGGGGTCGGCCCGCCCGAGCGCCTGCGCCACCTGCTTCACGCGCGCACCGAAGCGGGGGCCCAGGGCCCTGAAGTTGGGTTTGACGATATATAGGACGAGATCTTCGAGGCCGTGGGCGACCTCGACCTCTTTGACATTGAGCTCCTCGGCCACGAGGTCCTCGAGTCCCTCCAGGAGGGCGCGCTGGGACGACGGGAGAACCACCAGGGCGCGCCGGAGCGGCTGGCGCACGCGCACCTTCGCGTCGGTGCGAGCCGACCGCCCAAGCGTGACGAGCTTTCTGACCAGCGCCATGCGGGCGCGCAACGCATCGTCCACCCGGGCGTCGTCGGGCTCGGGCCAGTCGGCGAGGTGTACGGAGTCGGGCGCGTCCCCATCCGGGCCCGTGAGATTGGTGAAGATCTCGTCGGCGATGAACGGGGTGAACGGAGCGGTGAGCTTGGCCACCGTCGTCAGGCACTCCCACAGGGTCAAGAAGGCGGCCTGTGTGTCGGCGTCCTCCCCCGAGCGCCAGAACCTCCGGCGCGACCGGCGCACGTACCAGTTGGAGAGGTCGTCCACGAAGCGGTCGAGCCGCGCGCCCGAGTGGGTGGTGTCGAAGCGGTCTAGATCGGAGGTCATGGCGCGCACTGTGTCGTCCAGCTCGGCCAGCACCCAACGATCCATCTCGGGCCGCTGCGCCACCGGTATATCCACTGTGCCGGGATCGAAGGCCTCTAGGGCCGCATAGGTGACCCAGAAGGAGTACGTATTCCACAGGGTGAGCAGGTACTTGCGCAGTGCCTCCTGCACGATGCCCAGCGACACCCGGCGCGCCGACCACGGACTGCCGCTGGTGAGCATGTACCAGCGCAGCGCATCGGCCCCGGTCGTGTCGAACGCAGTCCACGGATCGATGACGTTGCCGAGGGACTTCGACATCTTTCGGCCGTTCTCGTCGACGATGAGCCCGCCGACGACGCAGTTTCTGAACGAATTCTCGCCTCGAACCAGCGTCGATATCGCAAGCAACGAGTAGAACCAGCCGCGCGTCTGATCGATGGCTTCAGAGATGAAGTCGGCGGGGAACCGCCGCTCGAAGAGCTCTTCGTTGGCGAACGGATAGTGCCATTGGGCGAACGGCATCGCTCCAGAGTCGAACCACGCATCGATGACATGCGGCGCGCGCCTTGCCTCCGCTCCGCATTCCGGGCACTCCATCGCGACATCGTCGATCCACGGTCTGTGGGGATCCAGGCCGGAGAGATCGCTGCCGGTGAGCTCCTCGAGCTCCGAGAACGAACCCACACAGGTCGTGTGGCCGTTGGCGCAGCGCCATACCGGAAGCGGTGTTCCCCAGTAGCGGTCACGCGACAGGGACCAGTCCACGTTGTTGGCCAGCCAGTCGCCGAAGCGCCCGTGCTTGATCGTCGGAGGCTGCCAGTTCGTGTCCTCGTTGGACGCCTCCAGCTGAGCCCGCACCTGCGAGGTTCTGATGTACCAGTCTTTGCGCGGGTAGTAGAGCAACGGCGTGCTGCACCGCCAGCAATGTGGATAGGAGTGGCTGTAGTGCTCGGACCTGAACAGGAGCCCACGCGCTTCGAGGTCCTCGATGATGCGGGGATTGGCGTTCGTGGTCGCCAGTCCGGCGAAGGCGCCCCCTCGCTCGACCACCCGTCCGGAGGGGTCGATCATCTGCTCGATGGGGAGGCGCTCACGCTTTGCGACGGCCATGTCGGCCTCGCCGTAGGGGGCGAGATGGACGATGCCCGAGCCGTCCTCGGCCGTCACGAAGTCGCCGGGCAGGACCCTGTGGGCGCGCTCCCCCGAGGCCACGAACCCGAAGGGGGGCGTGTACGCCAGGCCCACGAGGTCGGCGCCGGTCATCCGTCCGGCCACCTCGGGGTCACCTCCCACCAGGGTCTCGACGCGGTCCCCGGCGAGGACGAGCCAGCGCCCCTCCCTGACGGGGTCGGCGACCTTGACGTAGCTCAGTCCCGGGGCCACCGCGGCGGCCATGTTTGCGAGCAGCGTCCACGGTGTCGTCGTCCACACCAGCAGGTCGGTGCCGGGATCGTCACGGAGCGGGAACCGCACGAAGATCGAAGGGTCCGAAACCGTCTGGTAGGCGCCGGGGTAGTGCTGCTCGTGGGAGGAGAGGGAGGTCTCGCAACGGGGGCAGTAGGGGACGACCTTGAAGTCCTCTTCGAGCAGACCCTTGTCCCAGATCTGCTTGAGCAGCCACCAGACGGTCTCGATGTAGTCCTTGGACATGGTCCAGTAGGCGCGCTCCATGTCCACCCAGAACCCCAGCCGGCTCGTCAGTCGCTGCCAGTCGTCGACGTAACGCACGACGGACTCCCGACAAAGGCGAACGAACTCCTCGATCCCGTAATCCGCTTCGATCTCGCTCTTCTGCTTGATCCCGAGTTCTTTTTCCACCGCCAGTTCGACCGGCAGGCCGTGGCAATCCCATCCCGCCCGGCGGTCGACAAGGTGGCCCCGCATCGTCTGGAACCGGCAGAAGACGTCCTTGAAGGACCTCGCCACGGCGTGGTGGATCCCGGGCTTGCCGTTCGCCGTGGGCGGGCCCTCGTAGAACACCCACTCCGGCCCGCCGGCGCGGATCTCGATCGAGCGCCGGAAGACGTCCTTCTCCTCCCACAGAGTAAGGACGCGGTCCTCCAGGGCCGGAAAAGAAACCCGGGACTCAACCGGCCGATAGAGCTCTGAGGACATGGCCCGACACTATTGCGTCGGCGGACCAGGAGGGCCCGCACCAGGCTGGCCTGGAGCGCCGAGCGAACCCGGGCCAGGTCTTTGCATTTTCCAAGCGGAGAGACCCCGCCTCGTAAGGATCACTTAAAGCAGGCGTGATCCGTCGAGGCGGGGTCCTCGGAGCGTGCTATCGTGCTCCGCCCATGGGCGCCAAGAACGGAGTCCGGAAGAAGAAGTCGCCGGGCAAAGAGGCGGCGGGGGGCGCAGCCAAGCCCGCCAACGGGACACCCAAGCGAAGCGCGGCCAAAAGCGCTGCCTCCAAGGGCAAATCGAGCGAGGCGTGGGGGGCGAAGACGGGTTCGGGTGCGGGGAGGAAGAAGGAGGGCAGTTCGGCCTCACGCACGGCTACGACGGCCGGCGCCTCGCCGGCCCGCAAGCGCCGGGGCGCCAAGCTGGACGCCAAGGCGCTCGCTTCGATTCGGGCCGGGCTCGTGGCCGAGAAGGCCGAGCTTCTGCAGCGACAGACCGAGCTGGACCAGGAATCGTTTGACGGCAGCCAGTCGGAGATGACCGGAGAGGTGGGTCTCGGCGAGGACTACGCGGACGCCGCCACGGCGACCTTCGATAGGGAACGGGACCTCTCGATCCGTAACAACATCCAGGACCTCATGGACCAGATCGACCGGGCGATCGAGCGCATCGACGGGAGAACCTACGGGGCCTGCGAGCGGTGCGGGCAGCCCATCGAGGCCGCGCGCCTGAAGGCCCTGCACCATGCGGTGCTGTGCCTCGACTGCAAGCGCCGGGAGGAGCGAACGAGGTAGGGCCGGCCGAAGCGGGCCGATGAGTGGGAGGGCGCAGAGCCCGGCCGCGCCCGGTCCGTGTTTGCGCACACAATGAGGGTGTGACCCCTTCATCGGAGACAACCTCACGCCCGCTCGGGGGCCGCGCCGTCTACCCCCGGCTGCTGGCCACCGCCGGGACGGTGCTGGTCTTCGATCAGATCACCAAGCAGATCGCCCTCGAGCGCCTGACCCAGGGGCCGGTGGACGTCATCCCCGGTGTGCTCACCCTGCGACTCACCTTCAATTCGGGGGGGGCCTTCGGGATCCTCCAGGGCCTCTCGGGGCTTTTCTTGATCTTCACCCTGGTGGTGGCGGCGGCGATCCTGCTGTGGGCGCGCACCGTGACCGACCCTCGCTGGTTCGTTCCCCTGGGCATGATCCTGGGCGGAGGGGTGGGCAACGCGTGGGACCGGCTATTTCGAGGCTTCGACGGCCGGGTGGTCGACTTCGTCGATCTGCACGTCTGGCCGGTGTTCAATCTGGCCGACTCGTCGATAACCCTCGGCGTGGTGATCATCCTGTGGCTCGGCGCGCGCGCCGAGGAGCCGGGGGCAGAGGACGACGTACAGGCGGCGCCGAGCCGCCCGGGGCCGTGAGCACCCCCCGGGTAGATGTCGGTTTCGCCGCCGGGCCCGACGACGCCGGCCGGCGGGTCGACGTCGTCCTGGCGCGCCGGGCGGCGGTGCCCCGGCGGGCGGCCCAGGAGGCGCTGGCCTCCGGAGCCGTCGCCGTGGCCGAACGCCGGGTTCGGCCCAGCCACCGTCTTCTGGAGGGTGAGACCGTGAGGGGCGTGGTGGCGCACGGGGCCCCCGCTCCGCCCGAAGCAGAGGACATCCCGATCTCGGTCCTTTACTCCGACGACCGGGTTCTGGTGGTGTCGAAGCCCGCCGGGCTCGTAACCCATCCCGCAAGTGGCCACAACACCGGGACTCTAGTTCACGCCCTGTTGAATCTCGAAGGCGAGCTGTCTCAGCGCAACTCGCAGCGCCCCGGGATCGTCCACCGCCTCGACAAGGACACCTCAGGGGTGCTCCTCGTTGCCCGCGACGACGATGCCCACGCGTCACTTCAGACCGCCATGGCCAAACGCCTCATCCAGCGCACCTACCTTGCCCTTGTCAAGGGGGACCCTCCGGCGCGGTCGGGCACCGTCGACGCCCCCATCGGCCGCAATCCGCGCCGCCGTACTCTGATGGCCGTGGTGGCCGGCGGCCGCAGCGCCGTGACGCACTACCGGGTAGTGGAGGGGAACGGGGCCGCTTCCCTGATCGAGGTCACGCTCGAGACCGGGCGGACCCACCAGATCCGCGTCCACCTCGCCTATCTGGGCAACCCGGTCCTCGGAGACCGGGCCTACGGGGGCTACACCGACGAGGCCCGTCGTCTGGGGCTCGAGCGACCATGGCTGCACGCGGCGCAGATCGCCTTTCCCCATCCGGACGATGGCGGGCTCATCGAGGTGACCGATCCGCTTCCCGGCGATCTGACCGACGCCCTGAAGCGCGCCGGCTTCAGCACCGCTCCCCGTGGGAGGTCGACAAGCGCCTCTGGCCCCTGAGCACAGAGTCCTCCGTCTGCCTCGCCTCCGGATTCGGCCTCGGGGGAAGCCGGGCGAGCCTGCTTTTGTGCCTCGGTTCCTGTTTTTCCGCGGGGTGCCGGAAGGTGGTTGCCGGGGCCGCCGAGGATGGATAGGTTAAGTGACATCCCTGTCATTCACCCGGCTCCGGGTGATCTGGGGGAACCGTAGCTGCACCGATCGACCCATCGACCGACATACCGAAAGGCGCCCCGGGACAGTTGAGCTTCGTTCATCTTCACGCTCACACCGAGTACTCGATGCTGGACGGCGCCAGCCGGGTGGGCGAGATGTTCCGGGTCGCCGCCGACGCCGGGATGCCCGCCTGCGCCATCACCGATCACGGGGTCATGTACGGGGTGCTCGACTTCTACCTCAGCGCGGAAGGAACCGGGGTCAAACCGATCATCGGCATGGAGGGCTATCTCTTCCTGGGCGACCGGCGGGAGCGGCCGGGCCAACGCGACAACTCCGAGCGAACCTGCCACCTCACGCTGCTGGCCGCCGACGACGCCGGCTACAGGAACCTCGTCAAGCTGTCTTCGAAGGCATGGCTCGAGGGCCACCATTACCACCCCCGTTCGGATCATGAGCTCCTCGCCGAGCACTCCGAGGGGCTCATCTGCCTTTCGGGGTGCCTGTCGGCCGAGATACCCAAGCTGATCGTGGCCGGTGACCTGGCCGGGGCGCGCCGGAAGGTCGCCCAGTACCGGGAGGTCTTCGGGGATCGCTTCTATCTCGAGCTGCAGGATCACGGCATCGCGGTCCAGGCGCCGCTCAACGACGAGCTGGTGGCGATCGGCAAGGAGATGGGCGTCTCCTGGGTGGGCACGAACGATTCGCACTACACCCACAAGTCAGACTCCGGAGCCCACGACGTCTTGCTCTGCATCAACACCGCCACCGAGCTGGCCGATCCACAACGGTTCAAGTTCGACTCGGACGAGTTCTATCTGAAGACCCCCGAGGAGATGGCCGAGACATTCAAGCGCTGGCCGGGCGCCTGCGAGACGACCCTCGAGATCGCGGATCGGTGCAACGTGACATTGTCGATGGGCGAGCCGGTGCTGCCGCGTTACGAGGTGCCGGACGGCAAATCCCTCGGCGCCTACCTTCACCAGCTGGTGTTCGAGGGAGTCGACCGGCGTTATGACGACGTGACCCCGGAGATAAAGGAACGCACCACCTACGAGCTCGACGTCATCTCGAAGATGGGGTTCGAAGGCTACTTCCTCATCGTCCAGGACTTCGTGAACTGGGCGAAGGGGCAAGGCATACGGGTCGGGCCCGGACGGGGGAGCGCGGCCGGATCGATCGTGTCCTATGCGCTGGGCATAACCGAGCTCGATCCCGTCGGGTACGACCTCATGTTCGAGCGCTTCCTGAACCCCGAACGAATAGCGATGCCCGACATCGACATCGACTTCGACGAGCGCCGGCGTGGTGACGTCATCCGTTACGTGTCGGACAAGTACGGCTCCGACCATGTCGCACAGATCATCACCTACGGAACCATCAAGGGTAAGCAGGCAATAAGAGATGCGGCGCGCGTGTTGGGATTCAGCTACGGGGAAGGCGACCGGCTCACCAAGATCTATCCGCCGTTGATCCAAGGGCGCGACGCGGGACTGGCGCGTGCGCTCGAGAGCGCACCCGAGCTTCGGGGCGCCTACGAAGAGGGTGGCGCGGCCAAGGAGATCATGGACACCGCGCTGAAGATCGAGAACCTCAAGCGTTCCGCAGGCATACACGCCGCCGGGGTCGTGATCGGCCGCAATCCCCTGATCGAGCACGTCCCTCTGAAACGGGGCGAGCACGGCGAGGTCGTGACCCAATTCGACATGAACGGCATCGAGAAGCTGGGTTTGCTCAAGATCGACTTCCTCGGTCTACGCAACCTCACCGTGATCGAGCTGGCGCGCGACTACGTCGCCAAGAACCAGGGGATCGAGGTCGATGTGGACTCGTTGAGCCTCGACGATCCACGCGTCTACGAGATGCTCAGGAGGGGCGACTCGGACGGCGTCTTCCAACTCGAGTCGGGCGGCATGCGGCGCCTTCTGACGCAGCTCAAGCCCGATCGCTTCGAGCAGATCATGGCGTTGATCGCATTGTTCCGTCCGGGGCCGATGGAGCAGATCCCCGCATACATCGAGCGCAAGAACGACCCTTCGAAGATCGCCTTTCTCCATCCGAGCCTTGAGAAGATAACCGAGGAGACCTACGGGATCCTTGTTTACCAGGAACAGATCGTGCAGATGCTTCAGATTCTCGCCGGCTACAAGCCCGGCCAGGCCGACTACGTGCGAAAGGCGATCGGAAAGAAGAATCGCACGATCATGGCCGCAGAGGAGCCGCGTTTCATCGAGGGCTGCGCCAAGGCGGGGTTGGAACCCGAGGAGGGGCGGAAGCTGTGGGCGCTCATCCAGCCGTTCGCCGATTACTCGTTCAACCGCGCCCACTCGGCGTCCTATGCGTATGTTGCGTACCAGACGGCGTGGCTCAAGGCCCACTATCCGGTCGAGTACATGGCCGCGTTGCTTACCTCGGTCAAGGACCGTAAGGACGACAAGCCCAAGTACCTGCACATGGCGCGCAAGATGGGGATCGACGTCACCATTCCCGATGTGAACTCCTCCGAGCGGGACTTCACGCCGGTGGGGGACACCGTCCGCTTCGGTCTGTCCGCGGTCCGCCACGTGGGCGAGGGGGTCGTGGACCGCATCGTCGAGGCTCGCCGGCAAAAGGGCGACTTCACCTCGTTCTACGACTTCTCTCGCAAGGTCGACTATTCGTGCCTGAACAAGAAGACCGTGGAGTCTCTCATCAAGGCCGGCGCGTTCGAGTCCGTCGGGCATACCCGCAAAGGGGTTCTGGAAGGCTTCGAATCCATCTGCGGCGAGGTGATGGCGCAGCGCCGCCAGGAGGAGGCCGGCCAGTTCTCCCTATTCGGGGCTCTCGTCGCCGACGATACCGGGGCTCAGGCGCAGGAGCGGCCGATCGCGCTCGACGAGTACTCGCGCGAGATGGTCCTGGCGATGGAAAAGGAGGTTCTGGGGCTGTATGTCTCCGATCATCCGCTGCTGGGGATCGACGGACTGCTCGCCCGCATGACCGACACCTCCATAGGGTCGCTGGGGGACCGAAGCCCGGGAGAGGTGGCGGTCATAGGCGGCATGGTCGGCGAGCTGCGCAAGAAGGTGACGCGCCGCGGCGACGTCATGCTGCTGCTCGGGTTGGAGGACCTCACCGGCGCCGTGGTCGAGGTCATCGTCTTCCCCAAGGTGCACGAGCAGTTCTCGGCGCTGGTGCGTCCCGACGCAGTGATTCTGGTGAAAGGCCGCGTGGATCGCGACGCCCGGGACGACTCGGTGAAGATGGTCGCGCTGGAGATCATCGAACCGCAGCTCGGCGCCGACCCTCCGCTGGTGATCAGCCTTGCGGTCGACTCGTGCACGCCCACCACCGTGGAGACGCTGAAGGACGTGCTGGCGAGCCACCCCGGCACCACCCAGGTCTTCTTGCACCTGGCCCGAGGTGCGCACACGACGGTATTGCGGCTGGGGAGCGAATACTGGGTGGACGGAGCGAACGGTCTGCACGCCGAGCTGAAAGCCCTGCTGGGGCCGCGCGCCCTGACAGCGCTCTAAGGAG
>Ga0136621_1001144_pt1 | contig 10765 bp, 6 predicted proteins | sample AntDryUQ445A2306_FD_104673 | JGI IMG/M metagenome (GOLD analysis project Ga0136621, IMG submission 104673) | Polar desert sand microbial communities from Dry Valleys, Antarctica - metaG UQ445A (23.06) | ecosystem: Environmental > Terrestrial > Soil > Desert | place: Antarctica: Dry Valley...
CATCTAGGGGTACACTGAGCACAGTGGAAGGCTGGGTGCCGATCGTTTTCCTGATGTTCGTCTTGAAGATCCCCGTCGGCCTGCTTCTATACCTCGTTTGGTGGGCGCTCCACGCCCACGACGAGCCCGAGGAGGCGCCCGACACGGGCAGCGAGGATCGCCACTTCAAGCGCTTCCGGCGCGAGCCGAACCGGCCACGCGGCCCGCGCCGCGGCGGCCCCGCTCCCGATTGCCTGCCCCTGCCGGAGCCTGACCACGCACGCACGTCGATCCGCTCACGCCATGGAAAGGCAAGTCAACGTGGGTGAGCGGCGCGGTCGCCTCGAGGGGAGCGGGCGCTAGCTCTCGCTGGTCGATGATGCCGAGGCGCCGGCTTCGCCGCTGCTCTCGACGCCCTCGATCTCCTGCGCCAGCTCCTCGAGCTCCTCGGCGAACGACGGGCCGAAGCCTTCGACATTGGCCGACTCCTCGCCGTCCTCGCCCAGTCCGAGCTCAGCTGCGAGCTCGTCGGCATCCAGCAATTCCTCGTCGGGGCGCTGGGCGGGCTCGACGGGCTCGATCTCGAGCGAGCGGTAGTGGCGCAGGCCGGTCGCGGCCGGGATCAGCTTGCCGATGATCACGTTCTCCTTGAGGCCGACCAGGCGGTCGCGCTTGCCCTCCAGGGCAGCGTCGGTGAGCACCTTGGTCGTCTCCTGGAACGAGGCTGCGGAGAGGAAGGACTCGGTCGCCAGGGATGCCTTGGTGATCCCGAGGATCCGCTCCTTGCCCTTCGCCGGCGCGCCGCCGCCGGACTTGGCCGCCTTGTTGGTCTTGACGAGCTTGTGCCGGTCCTCGAGCGCGCCGGGCAGGAGGTCGGTGGAGCCCTTGGATTCGATCTCGACCTTCTTCATCATCTGACGCACGATCAGCTCGATGTGCTTGTCGTTGATGTCGACGCCCTGCGTCTTGTAGACCTTCTGCACTTCCTTGACGATGTACTGCTCCGTCTCCGTCCGGCCCTTGACCTCCAGGATCTCCGCCGGGTAGAGCGAGCCCTCGTTGAGCTGGGTCCCGGCTTCGACGCGGTCGCCGTGCTTGACGTAAAGACGCGAGCGTGGGGGCAGCTTGGAGTCGTGCTCCTCGCCCTTCGAGTCGGTGATCGTGATCACGATCGCCTTGTCGGAGTCCTCGACCGAGACCTTGCCGTCAACGCCCGCCATCTGGGCCAGGCCCTTCGGCTTGCGAGCCTCGAACAGCTCGACCACGCGGGGCAGGCCCTGGGTGATGTCGAGCCCGGCCACGCCGCCCGTGTGGAACGTGCGCATCGTCAGCTGGGTGCCCGGCTCGCCGATCGACTGGGCGGCGATGATCCCCACCGCATCGCCCATCTCGACGATCGATCCGGTCGCCAGCGCGCGTCCGTAACAGAGGCGGCAAACGCCGGTTTCGAACTCGCACTTGAGCGCGGAGCGAACGGGAACGGTCGCACCCTCCTCGTCGCCGAATGCCTCCACGATCGCCGCGATCTCAGGCTTGTCGATCTCCTGGTTTCGCTTCAGGATCTCACGGCCACGCTTGGTCGCGAACTTCTTGGCGGCCATGCGGCCGAGGAGGTTCGGGTTGACGGTGCCGTCCTCGAGCATGACGGGCATCTCGATGCAGTCCTTCGTCTTGCAGTCCTCGATGCGGACGATCACGTCCTGGCAGACATCGACCAGGCGCCGGGTCAGATACCCGGAGTCGGCGGTGCGCAGGGCGGTGTCAGCCAGGCCCTTGCGGGCGCCGTGGGTTGAAATGAAGTACTCGAGGACCGTCAGGCCTTCCATGAAGTTGGCCTTGATCGGGCGCTCGATGATCTCGCCCTTCGGGTTGGCCATCAGACCGCGCATGCCGGCCAGCTGACGAATCTGCTTGAACGATCCACGCGCGCCGGAGTTGGCCATCATGAAGATCGGGTTGAGCTCGTCCAGGTTGTCCTGCATGGCCTCCGCGACCTCGTCGGTGGCGGCGTTCCACAGCTCCGTGACGCGCTCCTTGCGCTCATCGGCCGTGATGTAGCCGTCCTGGTACTCGTCCAGGATCGCCGCCGCACGCTTCTCGTAGCCGTCCAGGATCTTCTGCTTGTTCGGCGGCGAGATGACGTCGTTCTTCGAGACCGTGATCCCCGCGGTTGTCGCGAAGTGGAAGCCCAGCTCCTTGAAGGCGTCGAGGGTCTGGGCGATCGCGCCGGCACCGTACCTCTCGATCAGCTCGTAGACGACCGCGTTGATTTCCTTCTTGACCAGTGAGCGGTTGTAGAACGTGTAGGTCTCGGGGTCCCATTCGTCCTCCAGAGCCTCAGCGAGCGCACGCTCGATCCGGTCGTTGAAGATGATCCGCCCGACGGTGGTCAGGAAGTGCTCGTGACCGGCGCGCCTGTACTCCGCGTAGTCCTGGAGCTTGACCAGGCCGCGCTCGTACGCCAGTTCGGCCTCCTGCGCCGTCCGGAACGGGTGGGGGGCGGGATTGAGCTTCGTCGCGTCGAGCGTCTCGACGTCCTTGGCCGAATAGGTCAGGTAATAGATACCCAGCACCATGTCCTGCGACGGAGTCGCCAGGGGCGAGCCCGAAGCCGGGGACAGGATGTTGTTGGAGGAGAGCATGAGCACGCGGGCCTCGGCCTGAGCCTCGGCTGAGAGCGGCACGTGGACCGCCATCTGGTCGCCGTCGAAGTCGGCGTTGAAGGCGTGGCAAACCAGGGGGTGAACCTGGATCGCCTTGCCCTCGACCAGCACCGGCTCGAACGCCTGGATGCCCAGGCGGTGGAGGGTGGGGGCGCGGTTCAGCAGGACGGGATGCTCGTGGATGACCTCCTCGAGCACGTCCCAGACCTCGGGCACCATCGAGTCGACCATCTTCTTGGCCGCCTTGATGTTCTGGACCGCCTTGCGCTCGACCAGGCGGGCCATGATGAAGGGCTTGAAGAGCTCCAGGGCCATCAACTTCGGCAGGCCGCACTGATGGAGGCGGAGGCTGGGGCCCGACACGATCACCGAGCGACCCGAGTAGTCAACGCGCTTGCCGAGCAGGTTCTGGCGAAAGCGCCCCTGCTTGCCCTTCAGCATGTCGGAGAGCGACTTCAGTGCGCGGTTGCCGGGCCCGGTGACCGGACGCCCGCGGCGGCCGTTGTCGAACAGCGCGTCGACGGCCTCCTGGAGCATCCGCTTCTCGTTGTTGACGATGATCTCCGGCGCGCCGAGGTCAAGCAGTCGCTTGAGCCGGTTGTTGCGGTTGATCACCCTCCGGTAGAGATCGTTCAGGTCGGAGGTCGCGAAGCGGCCACCGTCCAGCTGGACCATCGGCCGCAGCTCCGGCGGAATCACGGGCACGCAGTCGAGGACCATCCACTCGGGCCTGTTCTCGGAGTTCTTGAACGACGACGCGACCTTCAACCGCTTCACGGCGCGGGCCTGCTTTTGGCCCTTCGACGTGTTGATCGTCTGCTCCAGCTCCTCGCACTCGGCCTCCAGGTCGACCTGGTCCAGCAGCTCGCGGATGGACTCGGCGCCCATCCCGCCCTGGAAGTACTCGCCCCAGCCAAACGGCGATCCGAAGCGCTCCTTCAGCTCGCGGAAGACGCCCTCGTCGTTGATCACGTCCTTGACCTTCATCGTCTGGAAGGTCTCCCAGACCTGCTCCATGCGCAGGATCGCGTCCTCGATGTAGGCCTCGGTGTCTGAGATCTCCGACTCCATGGCCTTGCGGAGCTCCTTCAATACCTTGGTGCGCTCGGCCTCGTCCAGCTTCTTGGGGTTGGTGAACGGCAGGTTCTCCGCCCATAGCTCGTCCTCGCCGTCCCAGCCGGCCCTGGCGTTTTCGCCCTCAAGCCAGGCCACGCGGCGCTCCAAGCCTTCGCTGAGCTGCTGCGTGCGCTGCTCGCGCTCGGCCCGGTAGGCGTCGAGGACCTTCTGGACCTCTTTCTCCAGCTTGGTCATGTCCTTCGTGCGCGCCTCTTCGTCGACCTGGGTGACGATCGATGCGGCGAAGTACAGGACCTTCTCAAGCTCCTTGGGAGCCATGTCGATCAAATAGCCGATGCGACTCGGCACGCCCTTGAAGAACCAGATGTGGGAGACCGGTGAGGCCAGGTCGATGTGGCCCATGCGCTCGCGGCGCACCTTCGAGCGGGTGACCTCGACGCCACAGCGCTCGCAGACGATGCCCTTGTAGCGGACCCGCTTGTACTTGCCGCAGTAGCACTCCCAGTCCTTGGTCGGACCGAAGATGCGCTCGCAGAAGAGCCCGTCCTTCTCCGGCTTCAGCGTGCGGTAGTTGATCGTCTCCGGCTTCGTGACCTCGCCGTGGCTCCAGCCACGGATCTTCTTGGACGAGGCAAGCCCGATCTCGATTGCGTCGAAGTTGTTGATATCCATGCTCATTCGGCCTTCGCCTCCTCGGCCTCAGCGGCCGCTCCGTTGGTCCCGCCTTCGCCCTCGGCGACGACCTGTTCCTCTTGCTCGTCGGCAGCGCCGTCGCCCTCACCGTCGGCGCGCACCCCCGACAGGTCAATGCCCAGCTCCTCAGCTGCGCGCAGCAGCTCGTCGTCCTCCTCGCCCAGGTCGACGGTGCCCTCCTCGGCCACCAGGACCGGATCGAGCGACAGCGCCTGGATCTCCTTGAGGAGGACCTTGAACGACTCCGGCACCGACGGCTCGGCGATGTTCTCGCTCTTGACGATCGACTCATACGCCTTCACGCGGCCCACGGTGTCGTCGGACTTGACGGTCAGCATCTCCTGCAGCGTGTAGGCCGCGCCGTACGCCTCGAGCGCCCACACTTCCATCTCGCCGAAGCGCTGGCCACCGAACTGCGCCTTGCCGCCAAGCGGCTGCTGAGTGACGAGGGAGTAGGGACCCGTCGAGCGGGCGTGGATCTTGTCGTCCACGAGGTGGTTCAGCTTCAGGATGTACATCTGCCCGACGGTGACCTGACCCTCGTAGGGCTCGCCCGTGCGCCCCGAGTAGAGCTGTGCTCGACCGGATGACCGCGCACCGGGCAGAGCGGACTTGTCGAGGCCGAGGTCGATGCCGCGATCGGCGTGCTCCTCTTGCCAGCGGACCAGCGTCTCGTCAACATCCTCGACGTGGGCGCCGTCGAAGACCGGCGTGGCCACGTAAACGCGGCCGTCGCGGTCCTGCGACTGCTTGTAGGCCTCGGAGCCGTCGTCGTACCAGCCGTTCGCCGCGGCCCACCCGAGGTGGGTCTCCAGGATCTGGCCGATGTTCATTCGGCTCGGGACCCCCAACGGGTTCAAAATCACGTCGACGGGCGTGCCGTCGGCGAGGAAGGGCATGTCCTCCTCGGGAACGATCCGCGAGATGACGCCCTTGTTGCCGTGACGCCCCGCGAGCTTGTCGCCCTCGGCGATCTTTCGCTTGGTGGCAACGAACACACGCACCAGGTTGTTGACGCCGGGCGCAAGGTCGTCGCCGTCCTCGCGATCGAAGGTGATCACGTCGATGACGACGCCACCTTCGCCGTGCGGAACCTTCAGCGAGGTGTCGCGGACCTCGCGCGCCTTCTCCTTGAAGATCGCCCGGATCAGCTTCTCCTCGGCGGTCAGTTCGGTCTCGCCCTTGGGCGTCACCTTGCCGACGAGCAGATCGCCGGAAACGACCTCGGCGCCGATGCGAACGATGCCGCGCTCGTCGAGGTTGCGAAGCGACTCCTCGGAGCGGTTCGGGATGTCGCGGGTGATCTCCTCGTCGCCCAGCTTCGTGGTGCGGGCGTCGATCTCGTACTCCTCGATGTGGATCGAGGTGAGCTCGTCGTCCTTGACCAAGCGCTGCGAAAGGATGATCGCGTCCTCGAAGTTGTAGCCCTCCCATGACATGAAGGCCACCAGACAGTTCTTGCCGAGCGCGATCTCGCCGCCGGCGGTCGAGGAGCCGTCGGCCAGGGCGTCGCCGGCCTTGACCCTCTGGCCGACATCGACGATCGGTGTCTGGTGGATCAGAGTGCCCTGGTTCGAGCGCCGGAACTTGTCCAGGTCGTACTCGTCCTTCGAGGACCCATGGGTGATGACAAGCTTCTCGGCGTCGACGTATGTGACCTCGCCGTCGCTTCCCGCGATCGTCACGTCGCCCGTGTCCAAAGCGGCACGGCGCTCCATCCCGGTGCCGATCAGCGGCGCCTCCGGCTTCAGGAGCGGCACAGCCTGGCGCTGCATGTTCGAGCCCATCAGCGCCCGGTTCGCGTCGTCGTGCTCCAGGAAGGGGATCAGCGCCGTCGCGATCGACCAGATCTGCGTAGGGGAGACATCCATCAGGTCAACCTGGTTGGGCGCCATCAGGCCGACTTCGCCCTCGCCGACACGGCAGGAAACGGTCGGGCCCTTGAGCTTCTGGGTCTTCGGATCAACCTCAGCCGAGGCCTGGGCGATGATCTTCTCCTCCTCCTGGGTGGCGTCGAGGTGGACGATCTTGTCGGAGACCACGCCCTTCTCGACGACGCGGTAAGGAGTAGTGACAAAGCCATGCTCGGAGACCTGCGCGTACGAGGAAAGCGAGCCGATCAGGCCGATGTTCGGTCCCTCCGGGGTCTCGATCGGGCACATCCGGCCGTAGTGGGTCGGGTGCACATCGCGAACCTCGATCGGCGCGCGCTCCCGGGTCAGGCCGCCGGCGCCGAGCGCGGAGAGGCGGCGCCGGTGCGTGAGGCCCGCCAGCGAGTTCGTCTGGTCCATGAACTGGGAGAGCTGCGACGAGCCAAAGAACTCCTTCATGGCCGCCACGACCGGGCGGATGTTGATGATCGTCTGGGGCGTGATCGCATCGGCGTCCTCGGTGGTGAGGCGCTCGCGCACGACGCGCTCCATGCGATAGAGGCCGACCCGGAACGCGTCCTGGATCAGTTCCCCGACCGTGCGCAGCCGGCGGTTGCCGAAGTGCTCGTATTCATCGAGGTGGTCCTTCAGGGGCTCACGCGAGTAGGTGATCGCCTCCGCCGCGTAATCCTTGATCGGGTTCTCCTCGTCGATCTCCTCCGGCACGCCCAATAGGCGGGGAAGGCTGACGAGCTCCTTGATCAGGGCGACGATGTCCTCCTTGGTCAGCGTGCGGTGCTCGAGGTCGACGTCCAGGTCGAGGCGTGCGTTCAGCTTGTAGCGGCCTACCCTGGTCAGGTCGTAGCGCTTGGAATCGAAAAAGAGCTGCTCCAGGAGCGCCTTGGCGGCGTCAACCGACGGCGGCTCGCCCGGGCGCTGCTTTTTGAACAGCTCGATCAGGGCGCCCTCCGTGGTGCGGGTCGGCTCCGTGTCGGCCTCGATCGTGTGCCGCATGTAAACCGAGTTGTCGAACAGGGCGAGGATCTCGTCGTCCGTCTCGTAGCCCATGGCGCGCAAGAGCACGGTGACCGGCAGCTTGCGCTTGCGATCGATGCGAGCGTAGACGCGGCCCTTCTTGTCGATCTCCAGCTCGAGCCAGGAGCCGCGCGACGGCATCAGGTTGGCGATGAAGACCTGCTTCTCGCGATCCTTCGGCTCCATCACGTAGGCGCCCGGCGAGCGCACGAGCTGCGTGACGACCACGCGCTCGGTGCCGTTGATGATGAACGTTCCGCGCGGGGTCATCCACGGGAAGTCGCCCATGAAGACGGTCTGCTCGCGGATCTCACCGGTTTCCCGGTTCTGGAAGGCGACCTTGACGTTCAGCGGGCGCGAGTAGGTGACGTCCTTCTCGCGGCACTCGGCGACGGTGTGGGCGGGATCGCCAAATTCGAAGTCGGTGAAGACGATGGCCAAGTTCCCCGTGTAATCCTCGATCGGGGAGATGTCGTTGATGGTTTCCCGCAGCATCCCCTTCTTCGGGTCCGTGAGGGCCTCGAAGGAACGGCGCTGGATATCGATGAGATGGGGAACCTCGAAGGGCTCCGGAAGCCGTGAAAACGACCTCCGCGTGACAGGGGCAGCATGGACTCTGGCCAACTGGGCGACTCCTCAGATGGTCGATATGGGCGCTTCAGCGCAGGATGTGCGCGAAACAAGGGCAAAATGGCGCGACCGATGAAGTTACCACACCGTGCGTGGCAACTTCAAGGGCCGTGCCTAAATTCAGTGAGAACCGGGGTCTATTTGAGCTCGGCAGTGCCGCCGGCCTCTTCGATCTCGGTCACGAGCTTCTCCCCCTCTTCGCGCTCGATGCCCTCCTTGATGGGGCTCGGAGCTTCGTCCACAAGCGCCTTGGCTTCCTTGAGGCCCAGGCCCGTTGCCGCGCGAACGGCCTTGATCACGGGCACCTTCTTGTCACCGGAGCCGGTCAGGATGACGTCGACGGTCGAGCTCTCCTCAGCGGCGTCGTCATCGCCCCCCCCGCCGCCGGCGGCGGGGGCCGCCGCGGCAACCGCGCTCGCCGAAACGCCGAACTCCTCCTCGAGCGCTTTGATGCGCTCGGAGAGCTCGAGCACGGAGATGCCCTTCAGTTCCTCAATCCATTCGTCAGTGCTGGTAGCCATGTTCACTCCTCCTGGGTTTCGTCCGTTGTCTCAGCTTCATTTGAAGTCTCAGTCTCAGTCTCGGCCTCCGGCTCGGCCTCGGCGGCCGCCTCGGGCTCGGGCGGCGGCTCTTGCGCCGGCGGCTCCTCGACGGGAGCATCGTCCGGGGCGGGCTCGTCGGCGGGGGTCGGCTCCTCGACCGGCGGCTCGGGCTCGGGGGCCTCGGCTGCGGGCGCCTCGCCGGAAACGAGGCCCTGCTCGGCGATCTGCGCGAGCTGGCGGCCGAGGCCGGAGATCAGGTTGCTCATGCCGGCGACCAGGCCGGTCAGCGGGCTCGCGACGAGGCCGACGAGCTGGCCGAAGAGCACGTCGCGGCCCGGCAGCTTCGCGATCGCCTGGAAGGTATCGACGTCAAGGACCGCTCCGTCCATGAGCCCGCCCTTGAACTCGAGGACGTCGTGTTCCTTGGTGAAGGTCGTGATCGTCTTGGCGACGACGACGGCGTCCCCGTTGATCAGGGTCAGCGCGATCGGGCCGGTCAGCAGGTCGTTGAGCTCGTCGGTGCCGGACTTCGCGGCCGCCAGCTTGGCAAGGCGGTTCTTGACGACCTTGAACGAGGCGTCCGACTCACGCAACTTGGTGCGCAGCTCGGCGGCCTGGGTGACACTGATGCCCTTGTAGTCGACCGCGAACACGGCCTGAGCCTCGGACATGTGCCCGGCCAGCTCCTCGACCACCGCTGTCTTTTCGTCTCGGTTCACTCAGTCTCGATTCATCAAAAAGGCCCGCACGAAAGGCGGGCCAAGGGACGATCCTCTGGCGCCACCTCAATTGGACTTACGGAGCGATCCGGCCAATCGTCTTCGGCAGGCGAAGTTGCTTGAGCGCGTGAGTGTAGCGAGGGGTCGGTGCGGTTCGAGCCGTCAGCCGCGGCCGCCGAGCCCATGCTCGCGCAGCTCGTCGATCAGCGCGAGGATCGCGCCCCGCTGGGCGACGCTTTCCGAGTGGAGGTCGCCCAGAATCTGACGGCCCTTAACCGCTTCCTGTAAGAAGCCGTCGAGAACGATCTCGTTGCGCCGCATCAGATCGCGCATGAACTGGCGGGTGTCCACGTGAAGTTGGCGCATCTCGTCCATGAGCTCGTTGCCGCGGGCCATGTGCCCGTTGGCAACAGCCAAGTGCTGATCGAGGCGCTCAAGAATCTCGCGGTCCGCCATCGGGCTAATTGTGGCACGCACACCCGCACTGATCCAGCACCGTTCGCAACAACTTTGAGCCGGAAGCGCGCCGCTACGCGGCGGCGGGCGCCGCGTCAGCGGCGGCTTCGTCGGCGTCGCGGCCCAGGATCTCGGCCTCGCGGACCACGCCGGTGTCGACACGGACGCCGGGGCCCATCGTCGTCGCAAGCGTGATCGAGAGCATGTAGCGGCCCTTTGCCGCCGCGGGCTTGGCGCGGACGATCTCGTCGATCACGGCGGCGTAGTTCTCAAGCAGCGCGCGCTCGGCAAAGCTGGCCTTCCCGATCGCCATGTGGATGACGGCCTGGCGGTCCGTGCGGTACTCGACCTTGCCTGACTTGGCCTCGCCGACGGCCTTGCCGACATCGTTCGTGACGGTGCCGACCTTCGGGTTCGGCATCTTGCCTTGCGGGCCCAGGACGCGCCCCAGCTTGGAGACGACGGGCCCCATCAGGGCCGGCGTCGAGATGGCGACGTCAAAGTCGGTCCAGCCCTCTTCGATCTTGGCGGCGAGGTCGGCGGCGCCAACGTGGTCGGCGCCCGCTTCCTCAGCGGCGCGGGCGGCGTCGCCCTCCGCGAAGACCGCGATCGTGACGTCCTTGCCCAGCCCGTGCGGCAGCGCGAGCGTGCCGCGCAGCTGCTCATCCGCGTGGCGGACGTTGACGCCCAGGCGAACGTGGAGCTCGACGGTCTCGTCGAACTTGGTGCCCGCGGTCTGCTTCAGCAGGGCGACGGCCTCGGCGGGCGGGTAGTGCTTGGTGCGATCGACGAGTTCGATCGCGGCACGGAAGCGCTTGGAGCGGGTCTTGGCCACGGCTCTGTCTAGAGCCCTTCGACGTCGACGCCCATGGAGCGTGCGGTGCCGGCAATGATCTTGGACGCCGCATCAAGGTCGTTGGCGTTCAGGTCGGGCATCTTCTTCTCCGCGATCTCGCGAATCTGGGCGGCCGAGATCTTGCCGACCTTGGTGCGATTCGGCTCGCCGGAGCCCTTCGGAATGCCGAGCGCCTCGCGAATCAGGACCGCGGCGGGCGGGGTCTTGGTGATGAAGTCAAACGAGCGATCCTCATAGACCGTGA
>Ga0136621_1001145_pt1 | contig 10759 bp, 9 predicted proteins | sample AntDryUQ445A2306_FD_104673 | JGI IMG/M metagenome (GOLD analysis project Ga0136621, IMG submission 104673) | Polar desert sand microbial communities from Dry Valleys, Antarctica - metaG UQ445A (23.06) | ecosystem: Environmental > Terrestrial > Soil > Desert | place: Antarctica: Dry Valley...
GCAGGCTAACAGCCTGGTCCTTGTATTCCTGGGTGAAGCGTCGGCGTGTCGCCACGAAATTTCCTCCGCTGGCCATCAGCGGCAGTCACGACCAAGTGTCTACAAGATCGGGTACGGTCCACTCCGGGCTCGGCAGCCCGCGGAGACGCCCGAAGGTCAGCACACCGGGCCGGGGCTTTGGTGATGAACCCGGCCCCGTCCCGGTGCATAGAGGCGGGGAGCGCCCCGCCCCGGCGTCGATCCGGGTCGGAACCCGCCCTCGAGCCGCTGGCGAGCTTTTCGTCGGCGCCCGGAATGTCGATAGCGTCGCACCATCGCTCTCGACCCCTGGCCTCTGGGAAGGCCAGCCCCAGCACGGGAGCAGGCCTCCGGCTCAGCAGGCACCAAACGTGCTCGTCAGGCTGACGTAGCATCAGTGAAGCTACGAATCCCCGAGGAGGAGCGATGGCGTTGAACCTGAACAACATCATGCTGGGTTCGGAGGACTCCAAGAAGCTCGCCGACTTCTACGCCAAGGTGCTGGGCGCCCGAACCCCGAATGGAGCGACGAAGCTAACGGATGGTTCGGCTTCCAGGCCGGCGATGGCAGCCTGGCCATCGGACCCCACAGCGACGTGAAGGGCAAGAGCCAGCAGCCGGCCCGGGTCATGCTCAACTTCTCGACGCCCGACGTGAACGCCGAGTTCGAGCGCATCAAGGCCATCGGTGCCGAAGTCGTCACCGAGCCATACGAACCTGGGGGCGGCATTTGATCAAGGCAGCACAGCGGAAAATCCTGCCTGCTTCCCGCCTACGCAACAGACCCGCTGGACGCGGCGCTGCTGTGGGCCGCGTCCGGCCCCGGGGCAACCGTGGTCACGCTCGCCCCGGGGCCAGCTCGACCTGGCCGACGGCCTAGTCTAGGCGCGACGTACCGCAACCCGCGGGTCAACGGCCTCACCAGACTTGATCCGGGCGCGTTATGCTTGCCGCGCTACGAGCGTGAACCCACACCATTCAAGCCTGGGACAGGATCCAATGAACTCCTCCCGCGACGTCGAGTCGCCACTTCCGGATCTGACCGACACCGACCTGACGAAGTTGCTCTCTAGCAACGATTTGGTGCTCCGGCAGGCGCTGCAGCGCGTTCGGGAGCAGTCGTCGACGGGTGAACAGATCGTGGCCGGGTTCAACTCAGCCATATAGCGCACTGTGAACGGCGGACAGGTTGAGGGAAGCAGCGACCGAACGGGCGGCTCCGAGCCAGATGAGTGGCCGTACACCGGCCTGGACATGGCGGCGCTGCGGACGGGCGGATGGCGTCCGACCCCGTTCCGGCAGTTCATCGTGAAGCTGCACAGCCGCTGCAATCTCTCCTGCACGTACTGTTACGTCTATTCGATGGGTGACTCCACCTGGCGGAGCGCTCCGCGGGTGGCTGACCCGGCCACGCTGGCCGCCGTCGCGGGACGGATCTCCGAGCACGTCGAGCGGCACCGCCTTGAGTCGGTGGACGTGGTCTTCCACGGCGGCGAGCCGCTGCTGGCCGGTCCGCCCGTGCTCGCGTCGGCGGCCGAGGCGATGCGCCGGGCCGTGCCCACCACCTGCTCGGTCCGGCTGTCCGTGCAGACCAACGGCTTGCTCCTGAACGAACAGGTGCTGGCCGTGCTGCACCGGCACCGGATCCAGGTCGGGGTGAGCCTGGACGGCCCGGCCGAGGTCAACGACCGCCACCGGGTGTACGCGGACGGCCGGGGCAGCTATGCCGGCGTCGCCCGGGCGCTGCGGCTGCTGCGCTCCCCCGAGCACGTGTCGCTCTACGCCGGCCTGCTCTGCACCATCGACGTCCGCAGCAACCCCGTGTCGACCTATCGGTCGCTGCTGGATCTCCAGCCGCCGATGCTGGATTTCCTGCTTCCGCACGGAAATTGGACCACCCCGCCGCCGTTGCGTGATCCCAGTTCCGTCGATCCGGTCTACGGCCGCTGGCTGACGGCGGCGTTCGACGCCTGGGCCGCCCGCCCGGACACCCGGATCCGCTTCTTCGAACAACTTCTGGACGGGTTGCTCGGGGGGCACAGCTTGTCCGAATCGGTGGGTGTCAGCCCGGTCGGCGTGCTCGTGTTCGACACGGCCGGCCGACTGGAACAGGTCGACTCGCTCCGTTCGGTCCGGCACGGCGCGGCCGCAGTCGGTATGGACGTTCACACCCATTCCCTCGACGACGCGCTCGGTCATCCCGGCGTGGTGGCGCGCCAGATCGGCACTGCCGCGCTACCGGATTCATGCCTCGAGTGCCCCGTGCACCGGGTCTGTGGCGCTGGCTTCTATCCACACCGCTACGGCGCCGGAACCGGATATCGAAATCCATCCGTCTACTGCCCCGACCTGCTCCACCTGATCCGGCACGTTCAGCGCCGGGTCGCGGCCCAGGTGTGCGCCCTGGGCCGGAGCGGAACATGACCACCACCCACCGGCTGCCCGCGGCGGACTTCGACGAGCTCGCCGCCGGGTGCGGCGGCCCGAGCGCGATCCGGGTGCTGGCCGGGGGCCAGCTGAGCACCCGGTTGCTCCGGGTCCGGGCGCTGCTGGATCTGGTCCAGGACGACCCGGGCCCGGACGCCGCCGCGGCCCGGGCCGGTTGGCGGGTGCTCAGCGAGCTGGGCCGCGAGCGCGCGGCCGAGGTGCTGCTGCACCCTCCGGTGGGCGCCTGGCTGGCCCGGTGCCTGGCCCGGCGGTTGGCGGCCGGTCCCGGCGACCGCCCGGACGACACGCTCGGCCACCTCGCCGGCATTGCGGCCACGGCGGCCATCCGGGCCGGTCGGGACGTCGAGCTGCCGGTCCCGGTGCGCGCCAGTCTGGTGCACCTGCCGCTGCTCGGGGCGTTCCCGGTGCCGGCGCCGGACGGCCCGGCCGCGCTCACCGCCGCGGCCGGCACCGTCACGGTCCGCTCGGCGGCCGGCGTCACGCGGTTCCGGCTGGACGGCCCCGGTTGGTTGCCGCTGCGGCGGATCCGGGTCCCTGCGGCCGGTGGCCTCGAGGTGTACCTGGACGACCTCGACCCATACCGGGATCTGCCGGGGCTGGAGCTGGCCGGCCGGCTCGACGCCCCCGCGGTCAAGCGGTGGCGACGGGTGCTCGGGGCCGCGTGGTGGATGCTGGCCCGGCACCACCCCGGACCGGCGGCGGGACTGGCCGCCGGCCTGCGGTCGGTGGTGCCGCTCCGGGACACCCGGGCCGACCAGGGCGTCAGTGCGACCTCGGTGGAGTGCTTCGGGTCGGCCGCGATGAGCCGGCCGGCCGCCCCGGACGTGCTCGCCCTCGGCCTGCTGCACGAGTTCCAGCACTCCAAGCTGGGCGCCCTGCTCGACCTCCTCCCGCTCTACGACCGGGACCGCCGGCTGCTCCTCTACGCCCCCTGGCGGGACGATCCCCGGCCGCTTGGGGGCCTGCTGCAGGGCGCGTACGCCTACGTCGGGGTGACCGCGTTCTGGCGGGTACAGCGGGAGCTGCGCACCGGCCGAGCCGCGCGGTTCGCCGAGTTCGAGTTCGCCCGCTGGCGGGAGCAGAGCAGTCGGGCGGTGGACGTGCTGGCCGGCTCGGGCGCGCTCACCGCGGCCGGCGAGCGGTTTGTCGCCGGGATGGCCGCGGAGCTGGCCGGCTGCCGGGCCGAGCCGGTCCCGGCGGTTGCGGCCACCGCGGCGGAGGAGGCCAACCGCGACCACTGGGTGACCTGGCGGGCCCGCAACCTCACCCCGGACCGGCACCGGGTGCTGGCCGCGGTGGCGGCCTGGCGGGCCGGCCGGCCCTGGCCCGGCGCCGGGCCGGCCAGTCGCCCGGCGGCGGCCGGCACCTTCGCCCCGGCGCCCAACGCCCGGCTGACCCTGTTGCACGTCCGGATGCGGGAGCCGGACCGCTTCACCCGGCTGCGCGGCGACGCCGCCGCGCTGATCGCCGACCTGCCCCATGCCACCCCCGCCGACCTGGCCTACGCCGACGGCGACTTCACCGCCGCCGCGGCCGGCTACGCCCGGGCACTGGCCGCGGACCCGGGCTCGGCGCACGCCTGGTCCGGACTGGTGCTCGCCGCCGGCCGGGGCAAGCCCGGCGACCTGCCGCCGGAGCTGCTCCGGGCGCTTAGCGACGAGCTGGCCCGGACCGGCGGGCCGCAGCCGGACCCGGTCGCGCTGGTGGCCTGGGCGTCGGGCTAGATTGCCGGGATCTCGATGTCGAACTCGGCCCGCCGGCCGGCGGCGGTGTCGATGAGCACAGGGTGCTCCGGGCCGAGCACCCGGGCCAGCCGGGCCAGCGTCTCCTCGAACAGCCGCTGACCGTCGGAGTCCCCGGCCGCCCGCTGGTCGATGGAGAGGCTCACCAGGTAGAGCAGGGTGTCCGGGTGGCTGGGCCCCCGGCTCCGGGCCGCAGTCTGGGCCACCTCCGCGGACACCTCCCTGGCCGCCTGGTGCTCGCCTCGGGCGGCCAGGTCACTAGCCCGGTTGGCGAGCGTGGCGACGGTGAAAAAGTGGTCGGACCCGTGCAGGCGGCGGAAGACGTCCAGCGCCCGGTCGGTCCGGGCGGCGGCCGACTCCAGGTCGCCCTGAGCCCGCTCGACCACGGCCAGGTTGACCGCCGCTGCCTGGGTGAAGAAGTGTTCCTCGGTGAACAGCGCCCGGCCGCCGGCCAACGCCGCCTGGATCAGCCGGCGGGCGCTGACCAGGTCGCCGATCGCCCGCTGGTTGTTCCCGGCGGTGATCATCGCGTCCAGGGTCTGCTGCTGCTCCGGCCCGAACCGGGCCCGGTGCAGGGCCAGGTTCTCCTCGCTGGCCTGTGCGGCCAGATCGTAGTTGCCGGCCATCCGCAGCGTTGCCGACAGCACCCGGTTCGCCGACAGCAGCTCGGGGTGGTCGCTGTCGAACACCGGCGCGAACCTGTCCAGCGCGGTCCGCAGCATCTGCAGCGCGCTCGGGAAGTCGCCCTGGAAGTAGGCGTCCCGGGCGAGGTTCACGGTCGTGGACAGGATGTACGAGTCCTTCGGGTCGAGCACGCTGCGCCGCCGCTGCAGGGTCTCCTCGTCCAAGTCGTACGCGGCTCCGAAGTCGCCGAGCAGCCGCAGGTCGACTGCCAGGTTGTGGCAGCACCGCAGCGTCTCCGGCGCGTTGTCGCCATACACGCGGCGGTGCAGGGCCAGGTTGTCCTCGTCCAGCCGGCGGGCGTCGGCGAACCTCCCCTGCACCCGGTAGTCGGCGCCAATGCTGTTGCGGGTCGCAAGCGTGTGCTCGTGCTCCCCGCCGTAGATGCGGGCCAACCGGTCGATCGTGTCCTCGTTGATCAGCCGGGCCTCCTCGTACTTGCCCAGCCACCGCAACGCGTCGGCCAGGTTCCGGCTGACCAGCAGGGTCTGCTCATGGTCCGCGCCGAGCCGCTCGGTCCAGTGCTGCCGGGCGTAGCCGGCCAGGTCGCGGCTGCCCTCGAAGTCGCCCCGCCGATAGCGGTAGCGGACCTGGTCCAGCACGACCTTGCGGGCCTTCGGGTCGGCGCTGTCGACGATGGTGGTCGGCATCACGTGGGCCGACAGCTCGGCCAGCTGCGGCCAGCTGTTGCGGGTGTCGGGCGAGCCGGGGTTGGCTAGGGTCATAAGCGCGTGCACGCCGTCGACGTACGCCCGGCGCTGCTCCGGTGTCACGCTGGCCCGCAGCACGGCCTGTACCAGCCGGTGCACCTGTACGGTGTCCGCGGCGGGGTCGATCTTCGCCAGGGCGTACCGGCCGATCTCGCGGACCGCCCGGCGCCTGCGGATGGAGTCGGCCAGCGAGCTGGCCAGCGGCTCCGGTAGCCCGACCCCGTGGCCGAACTTGAGCACCCGGACCGGGATCGGCTCCGGCCCGAAGAACGCGCACAGCTCCAGCAGCTGCAGCGACGCCGGCGCCTCCGCCCGCAACCGGTCGAACACGATGCTCCAGGTCGCCGCGATCGAGGCCGGGTACGTCTCGGAGCGGTCCTCCGGGCCGGCCGGCGTCTCCCGCTGCCGGTTTGCCCGCTCGTGCTCGTCGAATAGCTGCAGGTACTCGTCCACGCTCATGCCGGACTCGGACAGCCACACTGCGGCCTGCTCGAGCGCGAGCGGCAAGTCACCGAGTCGCTCGGCGAGCCGGTCGGCGTCCTGGTCGGACATCGGCTGGCCGCGCCGCTTGAGTAGCTCGACGCTCTCCGCCCGGGAGAACACCTCGATCCCGACCAGCTCGGCCTTGTCGGCGCCCCAGTCCTGGTTGCGGGTGGTAATGATGACGTGGCCGGGGCCGATCGGGGTGAGCGGCGCGATCTCGTCCGGGTTCTCGGCGTTGTCGAAGATGACCAGCCAGTCTTGGTACGGCTCGCCCCGGCGCAGCGCGGTCAGCACGGCCCGGACCAGCTGGCCGGTGTCACCCGCGTCCGGGTCGATCACGTCCCCGCCGGCAGCGGCGCCTACCAGCAGCGGGGCCAGCGCGGCCAGCTTGGCCCGGGCCTCCGCCGGCTGCGACGCCGGGATCCACCAGACGACGTCGTAGTCAGCGCTGAAGCGGTACGCGTACTCTTGGACCAGTTGGGTCTTTCCCACCCCGCCGAGGCCGCTGACCGCCTGCGGCACCACCACCGCGCTGGGCGAGCTGGCCAGTCGCTGCCGGAGCTTCAACAGCTCGGCGTCCCGGCCAACGAAGTGCGGGTTGCGCAGCGGCAGGCTCAGCACCAGCGGCTGCGAGCCCGGGAACCGCGGCGGCGCCACGGCGGACGGCCCAGGCGGCCAGTGCCCGGACGGCCGCAGCCCCGGGTCGTGCACCGCGGCCAGCACCTCGTCCACGGCCGCCTCGGCCTTGAGATTGGTTAGGTCGACCGGGACCCGGCTGGAGTAGCGGCCCCAGGTGTCGAACTTGGTCACCTTGACCGGCACCAACAGCCCCTGGCCGCCGGTGTGGTCCCGGGCCAGCGCGGCGTCCCAGGCGATCCGGGCGATCGTCGACTTGAGGTAGTCGGGCGACATCACCGCAAGCGTGCAGGAGGCGCCGGAGATGGCCCGGCGGAGCTCGGTATCCAGGTCCGATCCCGGCGGGAACGCCGTGCCCTGCAGGGACACCTCGTAGCCAACCGAGGTCAGCTGGTGGGCAAGCCAGTCGGCCCACATCCGGTCCTGCTCGACATGGCTGATGAACACGTCGGTGGCGGCCGGCTGCTTGGTCCGCTCGAACTCCCCCAGCCACCGCCGCCGGTCCGCCTCGTTCACCCCCACTAGCCGGGTGACCGCGCCGCCGGTGAGCACCCCGACCAGTCGCTCGTAGCTGGCCAGCAGCGAGGTCTCCTGCAGCGGCCGGTCACCGATCGTCGCGAGGATCTCCTCGTACGCGTAGAACGGCTTGTACGGGACCTCGATCTCTCCCCAGAAGCGCTCCCTCTCCAGGCCGTCCAGGTGGTCCAGGAACGGCGCGAACACCCGCTGGACGTAGTCCCGGCCAGCCTCCAGCTTGCCCTGCTCGGCGTCCTCGATCCGCATCGGCACCGGCACGATCCGGATCGGCCGGGACGCCCGGCCGCGGATCGAGGTGGCCGCGTCGGCTGCGCCTTCGATGCTCTGCCCGTTCATCGTGAAGCAGTTCACGACCGTGTCCGGCAGCGCCATGGTGCAGATGCTGGCGGTGTCGCTGAGGCCGGTGCGGCTGTCGATCAGGACGTAGTCGTAGTTGCGCTTCATGTTGTCGCGGAGCTGGACGAAGAACTCGCCGCCGCCCTGGCGAGTGTATAAGGTCTCCCAGTCCAGTGCCGACACCCGGCCCGAGTACGACCCGTTCCGCCGGCCGGCGGGCACGAAGTCGACCGTGCCCTCGCCCGGGAAGTCCCAGTCCAGGGACACCGCGTACCGCTCCACCTCGGCCCGCTCGGCTAGCCAGCCGGAGTCGCCGTCGTGGCCGGTCTCCATCGCGGCCGAGCTGAAGTCCCAGACCAGGTCGATCACTCCGGCCGACGTGCGTAGGCTCTTATCGACCAGGAACGGGTGGAAGTAGCGCAGCAGACCGGGCGACTCGAGGTCCCAGTCCAGCACCAACACCCGCCTGCCGTTGCTGGCCAGGATCCAGGCGGTGTTGGCGACCGCCATCGAGCGGCCGGTGCCGCCCTTGAAGGAGTAGAAGGTGATGATCTCGCCCTGTGCGTCGGGACTCATCGGTCGACCTCCCGATCGGGGAACTGCATCATGGGCCGCTCGGTCCAGGACTCGGCGCCGGTCCACCGGCCCACCTCACCGCTGCGGAAGACCCGGCTCTGGGCCTTGACCAACACCTCGGCCAACTGTTCGCGGAAAGCCGCGGACGTCCCTATCCGGATCCGGAACAGATCGTCGGAACGAATGATGTTCTTCGGGAACGCCATCGCCAGGTCCTGGTAGAGCTGTTCGGCGTTGACGGTCGCCTCGGCGTCGTACTGGCTCCACGGCACCATCACCGCGGTCGACGGCTCGTTGCGCTTGTCGTACTCGACCAGTTGCTGCCGGTACGAGTCGATCCGGGTGGTCCAGACGTCCACCAGCAGCACCACCAGCTCGTTCCGTCCGGCGGCGCGCTCCAGGACGGCGACCACCTCGGCCGCCTCGGCCAGCCGGGAGCTCAGGTTGTGGTCGGCCGCCACGGCCTGGGCGAAGACGCTGATCCGCTGGTCCAGCTCGGGCCGGTACGGCGCCCAGTCGAACGGCTCCGGGCCGTAGTGACGCAGCTCGTCCCGGACCTCGGCGAGCTCGCGCTGCGGGGCGGCGACGATGACGAAGTAGACGTGCTGCGGGCCGGACCGCCGGGCCCGGGGCGCCGGGACCGCCGTCGGTGGTCCCGGCGCCGGCCGGGGCTCGGCCAGTCCGGCGGTGAAGGTCTGCCAGGTGGCCGCCGGCTGGGGCCGCGGGCCGTGGAAGGCGCTCTCGACGTCCGCGATCGGGTAGCCGTCGTCAAGCTGCGGCATCGGGTGCGGCCAGGCGACCTCCAGCATCCGCTGCGCCAGCGCCCGCAGGAAAATGAGGTAGTCCTCCCGGTACCGCCGCAGGCGGAGCAGGTGGTAGAGGCCCTCCCGCGCGTACGCCGGGCCGAACGCCGGGTCGGTGTACTGCAGCTGCCGGGCCGGCTCCGGGACGTCCGGCGCCGGCACCCACAACACCGGCAGCAGGGTCTGCGGAACGGTGCCGTGCAGCCGGCGGTAACGCTCCGCCCGGGCGGAGAACATCGTCCACTCCCGGCCGCAGAACTCGCTCGCGAAGTAACTCGGCGAGCAGAGCGCGACGAAGGTGGGACTGGTGTTCAGCGCACCGAACAGTTCCTGGGCCCAGGACGCGCCGGCCCGCATGCTGGCGAAGTCCCGGAATCCCGGCTCGTCCCCGCTCACCCCGCTCTGCCGCTGCACTTCACGAACTAGGTCTTCGAAGAACTTGGCCACATAGCCGTCCTCGTCGGCGTGCGCGTAACTCAGGAAGAAGCGAGCGGGCACAGGTTCCCCTGACGGTCAGGCAGGCGATACGTCCTTGGAGCCGATGGCACAAGGTTGACGCCATCCTAGCTGCCGGTCCGCGAATACGTGCGTGGTGGCGACCCGCCGCGGCCACTGCGCGAAACCCGCACGCGACTGGTCCAGGGCGGCGGGATGCTGCTGTGCACCTTCGCCGACCCCGACGGCAACTACTTCCAGCTGGCGACGCCCTGGAACCCCGAGTCGACGTAGGTCCCGCCGCCCAGGGCGGCGGGGAGCCGGGTCTCGTTCGGGAACATCGTGAGGATGACTCCGCTGCATGGGCGTTGACCATGGTCGACCTGCGGTCTGCTCCATCACGCCTTAGCCGCCGCGGAACGCGCCGCCGACACGGAGACCGCGGCGGCCGCGTGCCGGGAGCTCGCGCCGCAGTCGCGGTGGCATCATCTGCAACACAGGGCGGCCGCCTCCGGGGCCGTGCGGTGCACGTGCGGCACCGGGGCATGCGCATCGGAAGTCGGGTGGTGGGAGGGGGCGTGGTCGACGACGAGGAGCGTGCCGCCCGGAGCGACCGCCTCCGCCAGCCGCCGCGGCAGCGCCTCGTACGGCGAGTCGCTGAAGACGACATCTAGCTACGAAAAGGAGGAGGCCAAGACGCTCGGCGCCCGGGACCCGGCGGCGAGGGGCTGGTACGCCCCGAGGCCAGGCCTGCAAACCGCTACTGGGAAAGGCTCGGTTGTTCCGGCGAGTTTGAACAGCACCGACGCCTTCGTTCTCCGGCAGCCCCGACTTGTCCACTCCCCTGCTGCCCAGCACCATCACCCAACGGTACCGCCGGCTCGCCCGGCGCCTCGGCCTGCGCAGCACCCGAATCCACGCCCTCCGTCACTACTCCGCCACCGAGCTGCTCAGCGCCGGCCTCGACCTGCCCACCGTCGCCGGCCGGCTCGGTCACAGCAGCGGCGGTGCAACAACGCTGCGGTTCTACGCAGCCTGGGTGGACGAAGCCGATCGCCGCGCCGCCGACGTCATCGCAGAGCTCATGCCGCGCCCGGACCCCACGCGCCGTACCCCGCGAAACCCGTACGAGAAGCTCGTCGCCGAGCTCCGCGTTGCCATCGAACGCGGCGACCTAACCCCCGGCCAGCCGCTCCCGACAGCTGCCAAACTCGCCGCCCAGCACAACGTGTCCGCGGGCACCGTCAACCGCGCCATCGCCCTTCTCAAGGAGACCGGCCAGGTGGACGCCCGCCGTGGCAAGCGCGCCGTGGTCTCAACAAAAGCCCTGGCGAACCGGACACTCGAACCCTGA
>Ga0136621_1001147_pt1 | contig 10752 bp, 11 predicted proteins | sample AntDryUQ445A2306_FD_104673 | JGI IMG/M metagenome (GOLD analysis project Ga0136621, IMG submission 104673) | Polar desert sand microbial communities from Dry Valleys, Antarctica - metaG UQ445A (23.06) | ecosystem: Environmental > Terrestrial > Soil > Desert | place: Antarctica: Dry Valley...
GCTCCGCCCCCGTCCTCGGTGGGACCGCCCACGATCGAGGCATTCTGGACGGCGGCCGCGAACGCGGTCGAGGTCGCGGGGCGGCTGCGCGTCCGGGTGATCGGGCCGGCGCCGGGCGAGCTGCGCTATCAGCCGGACCGGTCGGCCACCGCGATCGACGGCCTGGTCGTCTTCGCGTGCATCGACGGGCGGGCCTATGACGGCCAGTCCGGGTTCACGGAGCTTCCCGGCACGTGGACCTGCGGGCCCGAGGCTCTTGTTCGCGGCTTCCGCCAGGCCGGGCAGCCGCTCGACGCCTGGAATGCCGCGCTCCCGCCGGACCAGGGGATCGAGGAAACGATCGCGCTCGAAACGGACGGGACGTGGCGCTGGGGCTACCGCGCCCGCAGCCCGTTCGCCGGGGGCGAGGTGCTGACGACCGTGGTGCTCGATCCCGCGACTGGCCAGATCCGCTCGGCCTCGCGCACCGACCCGACCGGCGACGCCACGTACGGGCTGAGCTACACGGATCCGTTCCCGGACATCGCCCTGCCCTGAGCGGTCAGCCCAGGGCTGCGGCCTCCTGCCGGAGCAGCTCCCAGGCTCGCGCCACGTGCCGAGGCTCCGTCCGCAGGTTGCCGATCGCCACCCGGATCGCGAACCGACCCGCCAGCCGGGTGTGCGAGAGGAATACCTCGCCCGTCCTGTTGACGGCCTCCATCAGCGCGGCGTTGTGGGCGTCGAGCCGGGCGTCTTCGCCCGCGGCTCCCGGGGACAGGTGGCGGAAGCAGACGGTGGAAAAGGGAACGGGGGCGAGGCGTTGCCACGCTGTATCGGCGTCGATCCAGCCAGCGAGCTGCGCCGCAAGCTCGATGTGCCGCTCGATCCGGCGGCGCAGACCCTCCAACCCGAACCAGCGCAGGAGGATCCACAGCTTGAGCGCCCGGAACCTGCGGCCCAGCTGGGGGGTGAACTCGTTGTAATCCCGAACCGGCGTCTCGCGGTCGAGCGTGCGCAGGTACTCGGGGACCAGGCTGAAGGCATCGCGCAACGAGTCCATCCGGCGGGTCAGCAAGAGGGACGCGTCGAGCGGCGTGAACAGCCACTTGTGCGGGTTCACCACGATGGAGTCCGCGCGCTCCCAGCCTTCGAACGGACCCCGCCGCTCCGGGATGATCGCGACCGCGCCGGCGTACGCCGCGTCGACATGCAGCCACAGCACCTCACGCTCGGCGATGTCGGCAATCGCCGCCACGGGGTCGACCGACGTGGACGAGGTGGTGCCGACCGTCGCGACGATGGCGATCGGTCGATGTCCGGCGCCACGGTCGGCGCCGATCGCCTCCGCCAGCGCCTCGGGCCGCAGCGCGAACTCCTCGTCGGCGGCGACGCGCACGAGGGACTCCCGCCCCAGGCCCAGCGTCATGCATGCCTTCTCGACCGAGCTGTGCGCCTCGGTCGAGGCATAGACGCGGGGCAGTCCCAGACCCGGCCGACCAGCCAGCCCCAGCTTCGAGGCCTCGAGGCCGGCCGCTTCGCGCGCCGCCCCCAGGGCGATCAGCGACGACGTCGAGGCAGTGTCGGTGAGGAGGCCGTCGAACGTGTCGGGCAGCCCGAGCGCACGGCGCAGCCAGCCGACGACGACACCTTCGAGCTCGGTGGCGACCGGCGACGTCCGCCACAGCATGGCGTTCGAGCCGATCCCCGCGGTGAGCATCTCGCCGAGGATCCCGGGCCCGGACGCCGTGGTCGCGAAATAGGCGAGGAATCCCGGATGCTGCCAGTGGGTGACGTTCGGCTCGACCAGGCGGCTGTAGTCGTCGAGGATCGCCGCGATCGATTCGGGGTGCTCTGGGGGCTCCGGCGGGAAGAGCGCGGCGAGCGAGCCGGGCTCGATGCTCGGGAGAACGGCGTGCCGCTCGACGGTCTGGAGGTAGTCGGCGATCCGGTCGACAACGTCGTGGCCGGCGGTCCGGAACGCCTCGGGATCCATGTCCGCCAGCCCGGCGGTCTGCTCGCGATCGAGGCCTGGGTCTGGGCCGGGTCGGCGGGCCGGGTCGGTCACAGTTGGAGTGTATCGCCGGAGATCGCCGGCCCCACCGACGCTCGCCGGCGTCCGGCGCTGGCATGATCCGACGATGGCGAAAGACGAACCGGCGCTCCGGCGGCTCGGTGGCGGTCGGTGGCAGACGCGCGACGGTCGTTTCGCGATCGAACCCCAATCCGGCAGGTGGGTGATCGTCGACGCCGAGTCCACCGACGAGCTGGGACTGCCGCTGGTTCGCGGGCCGTTTGCGTCGCTCACGTCGGCCAAGGAGGCGATCGCCGGAACCTCCCGCGACGCACTCGTGTCGAGAGAAGTCTGTGGGGAAGTCTTACAGCGAAACAGCGGATTTCAGCGTTCTAAGCGGAAGACGCGCATCCACCAGAAAGAGCCAAAAGCCCTCGATTAGCAGGACTTTCGACTCTCCCCCGAGGTGGGCGGTACCGGGCTCGAACCAGTGACCCCCAGCTTGTCGAACAGGCGCGAACGTTCGCGCCTGTTCGCTCGGGTGCCCTCATCGGCTCAGTTACGCGCTGCTCGTCGAGCGAACGTTCGACCGAACCTGAGCGAACGTCGGTTGCAGCCATTGCAGCCACGATCAGCGCCCGAAATCTGCCTCGGCGAGCTCGGCCGCCGCTGCCTCGCGGCCGCTGTCAGTCAGCCCCGCATAGACCTGCGCCGTGACTCTCGCGTTCGCGTGGCGGGCGAGGGCGGCGCCTCGGGCATCGAGACACCCGCAGCGAGCGCCGCAAACGACAGGGAAATCAGTCTCGCCTGGTGATGCGGGCGCGGGGAGCGGTTGCGGAAAAGGAAAAGAGGCCCCGCCGAAAGCCGGGGCCTCTTCCGGGCACTGATCGGACGGTTCCAGCCCGACTTCGCCTCAACCGCTGCTGCTAGCGCGGGAGCGGGAGGTGTACGTGGCAACCGTGGTTGCCGTGCGGAGTTACAGGGCTGTTCGAGTGCCAGTTAGCGGTCACGTATGCTCGCGCCGTCCCCTGATTACAGGCCGCATTCGGGAGCTCAGTAGCTGGGTCGGCCAGCGCCACGGGGGCCGACACCGTTAAGGCGGCCACGCTCAGGAGCGCTATGCGTAGGGCACGTCTCACTTCTTCTCCTTCGTTGTGACCAATCCTGAATAGGACCGGGTCGTACGAGTGTAGTCCGTTCACCGCAGAAAAACTACGCCGTCAGGAAAGGGGCGGTCTGGAAGTCGTTGCGCTCGACGTTTGGCAATGTCCGGACTTCGGTTCGGGTATGGGCGGTACTGGGCTCGAACCAGTGACCCCCAAGCTTGTCGAGTCGGGGCGACCGTTCGCGCCTGTTCGCTCGGGTGCGCTCAACCCGCCCGGCTATTCGGCCGAGCGAGCGAGCGAGCGACCGAACCTGAGCGAACGTCGGTTGCAGCCATTGCAGCCACGATCAGCGCCCGAAACCCGCCTCGGCGAGCTTGGCCGCCGCTGCCTCGCGGCCGCTGTCAGTCAGGCCCGCGTAGACCTGCGCCGTAACCCTCGCGTTCGCGTGACGGGCGAGCGCCGCCGCCTCAGGCATCGAGACGCCGGCCTCGAGCGAGCGCGACGAACGAATGCCGGAGGTCATGCAGGCCCACTGGGTCACGGCCCGCCCCCTTCAGACCCGCCGCATCGCCGGCCGAGTGGACGGCCCGGAGCGCGTTACGCCGTGACTGCGGCTTCCCCCGCGCCGTCGTGAAGACAAAGGCGTCAGCGGGGGCGAGGAAGCCGACGACACGCCGCACGGCAACGGCGGATACCTGCACATCGAGCCCGGGAACATGTACATGGGCGGCGGGATGTACATGGCGGAACGGCCCCGGATGGAGGCGTTCCGCCGAGCCGTCATCGACGACGAGGAGCGTGTCCGCGCGGCGCTCGAGGACCCTGCGCTCCTCGAGGCGTTCGATCCGGTTCACCCACACGAGTCGCTGAAGCGCGTCCCGCCCGGCTACCCCCCGGATCACCCGCGGGCGGACTGGCTGCGCTTCAAGGACATCGTCTTCGGCCGCCGCCTCGCAGACGACGAGGTCCTCTCGCCCGCGCTGCCGGACACGCTCGCGGACGGTTACGCGTCCGCACTGCCCGTCTTCCGGTTCCTCGCGTCACTCGAGGGCTAGCGGACCGCGGCTGGCCGTACTACGATCGCCCTCCAGCCAGAGCAAGGGAGGCGACGATGCCGAAGTTCATGGACGTCCACCACGGCATGCACGGGATCACCCCGGAGGCGCTCAAGGCGGCCCACCAGGCCGACGTCGACATCCAGGACGAGGAGGGCGTCGACTTCCAGCGCGCGTGGGGTGATCCGGACTCGGGCATGGTCTGGTGCGTCTCGGAAGCGCCTGACGCCGACGCGGTTCGCCGGATCCACGAGCGAGCGGGCCACCCTGCCACCGAGGTCTATCCCGTCCCCGTGGAGGTCTGATCCTCGGGCAACCACCGGCGTGACTCGGGGGGGCCCTCTAGGCGAGCGAGGTCTGATCCAGCTCCTCGTCGAGGTCGGCGGGGCAGCGCAGCCGGGCATCGTTCAGATGCGCCCCATTGCGATCGTCGCCAGGTCGGTCAGCATGGTCTTGGCCGCCGCATCGTCGATGCCTTCCACGTGGACGTTGAGCACGAAGCTCTTGTCGCCCTTCCGCGCATAGATGGTTCGACCCGTGGGCACGCCAAATCCGCTGGCCCGGAAGATCACGGCCTTGTCACCGATGCCCGACACCTGTTCGTTCGCGGGGTCGTTGAGGTACTGCTCGATGCCGGCGATGCCCACCTGGAGCGTCGAGCTGATCACCAGCGCCCCACCATCGCCCATGTACAGGCACCCCGATGACGGCCCGGTGCCCGCACCGTTCGCCGCGCTCACGCCGACCTTGGTCACGCTCGCGGCCTCCTGGACGGTGATCAGCGCGCACCCGTCCCCCGAGCCGACGCCGGGAACGGCCGTCCCTCCCGCGCTGGGCGCGCTGCTTGCCGCGCTCGCGGCGCCGCTCGGTGCGGTCGTCGTGCCACTCGGCGCGCCGGCGCTGCAGGCGGCCGAGAGCATCGCCACGATGCCCAGAAGAACCAACGGACCAGTTCGGTCTCGGCTCATGCTCGATGCCTCCTGTCGATAATGTTTCGATGCACCGGCTCCCGCGCGCCGGAAGCGGACCCACGCGACCATAGCGCCTCGCTCGCCTAATCACCACCCGGCACAGAGGAGCGACCCGTGCGCTTCGTGAAATGGCTCCTTCGACAGAAGGGGCGGGCTGGCGGTTCAGGATCGTTGCCGCGTAGCCGGGACTCGTCGAAGACGCTCCCCAGCTGCGACCGCTGCGGCAAGTCAGTCGAGTTTGCTGGGCCGGACTCCGGCACCGTAGCCGTGACGTTCTCCAGTCCGCCGGTAACGACGACCCTATGCGCGGCCTGCACGCTAGATGAGCGGAAGGAGCGCCAATGGCGTGAAACAGGCATCTGGGTCGGAAGCGACCTCCCTCCGTCGCTCAGGAACGCGCGGACCGCATCGCCCGAGGAACTACGCAAGCTGCTGGGGAAAGACCGGTAGCCTTTCGCGCGACACCGCGGCGGGCCGTCTTGGCTACCTTGCTGTCATCGCCGACCCGCGGTGCCGGCGGCCGTGGTGCATCGGTCGCGCTCCGAGCCCGGTGCGGAACCCGGGGCTTGCGGCTGCTCGTCGCTCGGTAAGGTTGTAGGACGCCGTCGTACGACCGAGGTTCGCAGGGTGAGCGGGATACTCAGGGCCCGCTGGGAACGTCTGTCATGCGGGGCGCCTGCTGTCCTCGAGGGCTTTCTGGATCTCCTCGGTCACCGCCGCGGGGTTGTCCTCGTGGAGGTTATGCCCTCCCTCCACCAGTACCTGGACGGCGTCCGGGCTCAACTGGAGCCATTGCTTGTGGAACTCGATGCTCTTCTCGATGAGCAGCGCGCAGTCCCATTCACTCGGACAGTCGGGCGCCTTGGTGGCGCTCAGGATCCGGATCGGCACGCCGGGCAGTGGGTGGACCGTTTGCTCGATCTCCGCCGCGAGATTCTCGAAATCGGTGTGCTCGATGTTTCCCTGATCGTCCCACTGCTCGCCGTCGCCCATGAACTGGGCCCACTGCTCCGCGGTCAGGGCGACGCGCAACGGATCTTTCTCAGGATCGCTGCTCGGCCAGTCGGAATCGACTATGACCATGCCGGCCAAGTTCTCCGAATGCTGCATGACGTGATGCAGGGTGAACGTTCCGCCCAGCGACTGACCGACCAGCAGGTACGGCGGCGCGATGCCGGCCGCTTCCAGCAGCGCGTCCAGGTCCTTCTGAACGTCGGCCGCAGATCGGGGCTCGTCCGGCGCGGGAACGCTCCTGCCCGTCCCGGCTCGGTCGTACGCACACACCATGGTCTGGTCAGCCAGGGCGGGCACGATCCGCTCCCAAGCGGTTGACTCGTCACCGCCCCCTGCCTCCATCAGGATCACCGGTGAGCCGGATCCCATGCATCGGATGAAGAGCTTCCGCTCACCGTCCACCGCGAAGTTCCCGAACGGAGCCGCGGTCGGAGAGGGCGAGGAGGTAGCGGCAGGGGCCGCGGTCGGAGAGGGCGAGGAGTTAGCGGTAGACCCGAGTGGTGTCGAGTTCGTGGGCTGAGCGTTACCGGTGCAGCCCGCCAACAGTCCGGCCGCCACCATGATCAGCCCGATCCCGCCGCGGGTTCATGGCCACCTCCACAAGACGAGCCTGGGAACAACTTTACAGTGACGACCGGAATCAGAAAGCCCTCGGGATATCCCCGAGGGCCCTTTCGTGCTGAGATCGGTGGTGGGGCGGAGCGATTCGAACGCTCGACCTCCTGAACCCCATTCAGGTAGCGGCCTGCTTGGACTCGTGCAGGGAGCGCAGGAACCGCCCCTGACAACCCCTTGGTGCAAGGGGTCTGCGTCCAAACTGGCGTCCAAACACCGAACGGGTGCGAGCACCTGCGAGGATGGGTAGTGGTCTAGTCTGGACGGTTTGATTCACGCTGAGCCCATCGTTCGAAAATGAGCATCGCGCGGCCCTGGTCATCCCGCGCGGTTCCCGTTTGAGTGAAGCGTGCATGGCGCGCGGCGCCGAGGGACGCGAGGTTGTCTGCCTCGATCTCCAAGACGTAGCGCCGGATCGCAAGGTGGGTTGTTGCCCAGGACGTCGCCAACTCGACCGCGCGCCACGTGTAGCCGCGACCGCGGAAGTCTGGGAACACCCAGTACGATACCTGTGCCTCACCGTTAGCGCCGATCCTCAGTTCGCAGCCGCCGGCGAGCCGACCAGACGCGGATTCCCGGATCGCGAAGCAACGAGTCGGCCCAGACTCTCGCCAGTCACGACGCCAGCGCCGGATCGACTGAGACACAGACGCACGTGTGCTGCGAGCGGGGTACCAACCGAAGCGGCGGGCGTGCTCGTCATCCTCTCCAGCTAGGACGGCATCGACGTCTGCAGACGTGTGGGCATCGAGCGTAACGATGCCATCGTGCAGCGTGGGCATCGGGAGGGTTGCCATCCCAACATTCTGCCGGGAGACGGCTAGTGCCACGATCGCCACCGGGCCGCGCCAGGGCGAGGTCTGCGGTCTCGTCTGGGGCAACGTCGACCTGGAATCCGGGATCGTCCACGTGCGCAAGCAGCTCGAGCGCGGCACCCGCCGCCGGGTCGAGCCGAAGCGCGGCTCGGTGCGCGACGTCGACCTGCCCCTGATCGCGGTCTCGGCCCTGCGCTCGCACCTGGTCCGGGCGATGGAGCGGGTCTTCCCCGATCGGCTCGCCGACGACGATCCCGTGTTCGTCGGCGCTGACGGGCGGGCCATCCAGGGCTGGACGGCGTACCGAGCCTGGCAGGAGGTACTGCGCGGCGCGGGGCTGCCGGCGATGCCGTTCCACTCGCTGCGCCACTCCTTCGCGACGTCACTGCTGGCCGAGGGCGAGGAGCTCGCCGTCGTGTCCAAGCTGCTCGGGCATTCCGACGTCGCGGTCACGGCCAACGTATACGGCCACCTGACGCCGGCAATGCGCCACCGGGCGGCCGGTCGGGTCGAAGATGCCCTGCGGAGGAAGTCGGGATGAGTTCAGAGGACGAAGCGGAGATTGGCGCCATGACCGACCAAAACGCGCTGCGTGAGGCACTGGCCCGTATCCGCGACGACGCCCCGGACTCGGGATGGGATGGCTGGGCCGAAGTGGATCGTCTCCGCGACATTGCGGCCGTCGCCCTCGACGCCACCCCGGCACCCGCGCTGGACGTGGAGCGGCTGAAACGGGCGCTCGACTCGAGCGGCATGGGGTTTATCGACGGGCACTGGCCGAGTACATGGGCAGATGACATCGCCGCCGAGTACGCCCGCCTCGCCGAGAAGCACCACCCGTGAACTGGCGTCCAAAACTGGCGTCCATCGCCCTGAGCGACCCGCCCCGAGGGACCGATCCGAGCGTGAAAGAGTGGTCGGGGCGGAGCGATTCGAACGCTCGACCTCCTGAACCCCATTCAGGTGCGCTACCAGGCTGCGCCACGCCCCGTTGACCGCTTCCGAGCGTAACAGGTCATTCCATGGGGTGTCCGTGGGTACACCGGGGCCCACCCGTCGCCACCCCGGTTGCTGCCAGGGTTGCTGCCAGCACGTCAATCGCGCCGCTAGGATGCCCGCGTGGACACCACCGGCAGCGTCGGGGCGGCCAGCGTCAGGGATAAGTACCTGGCCTTCATCGCCCGGCACGACATCGCGTGGGAACTCGGCATGGCCGTCCTGGCGGTCGTCTACCTGGTCGTCGGGTTCGCCGGGGACGACCCGGCCGCCAGCCCTGTCCTGGGGACTGCCGAAAACGTCCTGACGGGCGTGTTCGTGGCCGAGTTCGCCAGCCGGTTCCTGGCGTCGTACGACCGCCTGGGCTATCTGCGCGGTCACTGGATCGACCTGGTGGCCCTGATCCCGGTGGCCAGGGGGCTGCGCGTGTTCCGGCTGATCCGGCTGCTGCGGCTGGTGCGGGCGTTCGCCGGCGTCTACCGCGCCATGTCCCACGTCGGCCGCCTGGTGAACCACCGGGGCCTGGGACTGCTGATCACCGCCTGGCTGGCCGTCATGGTCATTTGTTCGGCCGGCCTGTACATCGCGGAAAACGGCGTGAACCAAGCCGTGAACTCGCCCCTGGACGCGCTGTGGTGGGGGGTCACGACGCTGACCACCGTGGGGTACGGCGACATCGCCCCAGTGACGCCCGAAGGGCGCCTGGCGGCGGCCGTCCTGATGCTGCTGGGGATCGGCCTGTTCAGCGCGATCACCGCGACGGTGATCAGCTACATGATCGCTACCGGCAAGCCGCCAGCAGCCGGCCAGGCGGCCGACCGCGCGGCCCAGCTGCGCGACCTGGCCACCCTGCGCGACGACGGCGTGATCACCGAAGCCGAGTTCGAAGCGGCGAAGGCGAACCTGTTGGCCCAGCTGTCAGGGACGCGCTGACGTGGCGGCCACCTTGTCGGCCACGTCGCGGAAGCCAGGATCGCGGGCGTACACCCGTTCGTAGTCGGCGCGCGCCTGGCGGGCCTTGCCCAGCCGTTCGTAGAGGGCCGCCCGGTCGTACCGGATCGTGGTCAGAAGGTCGTCGTCGCGGTTCGCGGTTTTGCGCAGGCACGCGGTCAGCTGATCGAGGGCGGCAGTCGCCAGGCCCTTCGCTTCCAGGGCCTTCGCGCCCAGGTGCAACGTAGCCAGGGTCAGGTCATCGTCGTTGGTGATCCCGGACGCGAGTTCCAGCACGCCGTCGTAATCGGGGCCGTCGGCATACAGCAGGTCCGCCAGGGACAGGCGCAGCGCGGCGTCGTCGGGGTCCTGGTCGTACAGCTGCTGGATCAGCCCGATGGCTTCCTCCAGGCGCCCAGCGCGCTGATACATCTCGCCCAGCATCAGGGTGGCCCCCAGGCTGTCGAGCCCAACGACCGCCAGGACCTGATCGGTGACCGACACCCGCAGGGCCATGTCCACCCGGTCGGGCGGCAGGTACTTCGACATGAGCTTGTCAGGCAAGGCCACATCGCTGGCCACCACCCGTTCCATGTAGCTGATGGCTGCCGGGCTGTCCCCGACGTTGTGAGCCGCCAGGGCGGCCAGTAGGTCGTCCGACGTGTTGCGGTCGTCGCTGGACGCGACCTGCGCGAGCGCCGCGTAGGCGGCCTGCCAATCCTGGGCCAGGTAGGCCACCACGCCGGCGTGGAACCGGCGTTCGGTGTCCGATGCCAGCCAGCCCGGCTTCGGGACGCTTTGCGGGCCCATGGGGGTGGGCTCGGCCTGGGCCGTGCGCCGCCGCCCACCGCCCGTTGATACGTTGGACAGGCCGGTCCCTGGGATGCCAAAGGTCCGGGTCGTGCGGCCGGATGAGTGGACTGAGTACCGCACGCCCGGGCCGCCAACCGACGCGCTGACGCCGCGCCTGCCCAGGTTCAGCCGCACTCCCCCACCCAGGCCGATGCTGCGGCGAAACCGGATGCCCATGGCGCATGGTAGCCATCAGGCCCACGGGCGTGACGGAAACCCACCACCCCGGGTGACGGAAGCCCGACGAGAAGGGCCGCTTCGTCGAATCGGTCGACGTCGGCCGGTCGTCGGCGGCCGACCAGCGCCAGTCTGCCAAAAAGGCGGGCAAGAAGGGACAGGGCGACACGGGCGACCGCAAGTAGGCGCTCAAGCCTGAAGGCGCGTCGCGACTCCCAGCCGCTCGGCCCA